>WNFD01022452.1_pt1 | contig 15925 bp, 11 predicted proteins | sample 5400491 | NCBI WGS metagenome assembly WNFD01 (sample SAMN13153343, study PRJNA577476) | soil metagenome | isolation source: 120 cm saprolite under Douglas fir tree site 2 hole 2 replicate 2 | place: USA:California | collected 2015-04-18 | reverse complement strand
CCTTCTGCCGCGCGAGTTCGTCGGTGAGCTCGCCGAAGCCGGCGGAGTTGCGGGTGCGCGCGAGGCGGTTCTGCGCGGATTGCTGGAGCGAATCGAAGGCGCTGGCCAGCGAGCCCTGCGATTGCCCGGTCACGGCGGCTTTGTCCGCCGGGCTGAGGCCGGGATTATTCAGGATGCTTTGATATTGTGGCAACAGCGTGCCGCCGATTTGCTGCTGCTGGCCGAGGAACTGCTGGTTGAGCGCGTCAATGTTGGCGCGCTCCTGATCGGTAAGCTGGCGTGTTTGTGATTGTGCACCACGTCCCATGGAGACACCTCGAAATTGGAAATTTGAAAATCGAAAATAGAAACGGGCTGAAGCTCAGGCCTGCAGGCCTGAGGATTTTCGCCGATAGACCCATCACCGCACCTGGAGTGCAAAAGCCGCATCCCTGAAGGGGTGAGCTACAAACGTGGACCAAAATTCAGCCGCTTGCAATAGGGCGTCCAGGCGTCGTCGCGGAGCCAGCCGAGGCGCGCAATGCGTTTGCCGAATTTTTTGGCGATGGGCGGCGGGAGCCAGGCGTGGACGTCCTCGAGGCCGCGTTGCCAGGCGTCGCGTTCGGCAGCGGCGTGCAGCGCGAGGAGCCATTGCCAGCGTTCACGCGGCGTGCCGGCGCGCGGATCGAGCAGGAGATAGGCTTCCGCGGTTAGGCGTAAGAAAGCTGCGCCGAGGATTTTGCTCGACGGAGCGGCCGCATCAGCATCTTGCGAATCGCTTTCGACCGAACCTTCCTGTGTGCTCCGTGGTTGCCGCGAGGCACAGCCCGCGGCGGCGGGCGCCCCTACAAACGAAGGCGGCACGTCGTGCGCGAGGACCAGCTTGGTGACGAAAAGCGGATTGCACAAATCCGGTAGGGCGTAGTCGAAGCCTTGCGCGGCGTGGATGGCGCGCAGCGCGTCCAGATCGCTTTCGCTGTATTCGCGGATGAACATCTCAGTAGTACAGACTTAGCCTGTGCAGCGGCGCTTTATACAAACTTCGGAGGCTGAAAACCGAACAGGCTGAAGCCTGTTCCACTCAGAGCAATGTTTGGCGGACGATGCGCGAGCCGGGATGAATGCCGAAACCGTTGCCGCTGCGCGGGACGCCGTTGGGGAAGACGCCGCTTCCGCTGGAAGGCAGAGGCACGGGGCCTGTCGCGCCGCCGCCGGGGACGGCGACGGGCGGTGCGCCGAAGGAAATCGGTGCGGATGGCAGCGACCCGATGTACTGCGAATAGGCGCGCCAATAGAGCGTCTGATTGCCAAGCTGGACGTACATGTTTCTCGAAGCGCCCATGAAATAGACGCGTGGCGCGCCGAATGCCGGAGTGGTGTCCGACTCCGCAAAATAAAAGAGCCCGGGCCGCGCGCCGGAGGGATCGTTGATGGAAATATCGAACCATCCGTTGGATGCCTGCACCGAGACCGAAGCGATTGGTGACGGCGCCGGGGCCGGCGTGCTCGGATCCACGCCCGCGCGCTGGCTGGTGGCGTTCACGGACGCCACAATCTTCACCAGCGTTTCGTAGAGATACGGGTCGCGGTCTTTCAGCGGCGCGAGTTGTGCAATCGTCAGCATGGACTAGATTGTAGCCACGGCCGTTCCAACTCATTGGAGCGTTACAGCAACTTTTCGAGGTCTTCGATGCTTAGATCTGCGTCACGAAGGATGCTCTTCAAAACTTTCGGGTGAAGTGTTTTTGCGGAATGGAACGGCACGGTCGCGCGCTTGCCGGAAGCATTTTTGAAGATCATGTGACTGCCGCTCTGCCTGGTGAGTGCAAAGCCTACCTTTTCCAGCACGGCGATGATCTGCTTTGCGGTCAGCCGCGGAAGTTTAGCCATCAGACGGCGACTTCGACCGTTGAAAGACTGACGGAGACTCTTTCCGGAACTTCTTCTCCGTTGGCTAGGCGGTCTTCGACATGCAGGCGGATGGCGTCTTTGATATTTTCAACCGCCTCTTCGTAACTATCTCCCTGGCTGTAGCAACCTTGAAGGGCGGGGCAGGAGACGAAATAGCCGTCGGAGTCGGCTTCGACGATGATCGGAAGAGTTAGATTTCTCACACCCCTATTATATGCGCACTGTCCGTTCCCACCAATCGCTTCCAGGAAATGGCTCCCTAACGTCAAGACCAACTCAGTTAAGGCCGCGGACGGGGGCCCAGGGATCGGTGCGCACCAGGGGCGTGAATTTCTGAAGGCGGAACCACGCTCCCGACTGGTTGGTGCTCACTTGAAAGGCGACGCGCTCGCCAAGCACGTTGATGGGCAGCTCGAGATCTTTGAGAGACGGCGAGCTGAGCGGGAGCGGCTGCTGCGTTTGCGGCGCGCTGGCGGAATCGGCGAAGCTCGTAAGCGACAAGTTCCCTGCCCCTTCGACGAACATGGTGAGGTAGCTGAATAATTTTCTGTGCGCGCCGAGGTTGAGCGCCAGCTCGACGGCGCGTTCCGGAAAATAGTGCGTGGTGTAATAACTGGGAATTGCGGCGCCATCGTCGGAGAATTGCGTGCTGCTCAGTTGATAGACCTTGCCCGTGGCTCCGCCTCCGCCGACGCCAGGATTTCCCCCGCCCACGGCTACGATGGCGGTGCCGTCGGTGCGCTCGATGAGTGCGCAGGCGTTTGCGGCGATGGTCCACGGGGACCACTTGCGCGTTTTGTCCGTGGCGGTTTTCCGGCCGGTGTAGGTGATATTGATCGGCGGGCGGCCGGCGATGTCCTCCGCGCTATCCAGATCGCGATAGTCGAGCATCAGAATTTTGTTCGGCGAGGTCGCGGTACCGAGCGGCGCGCCGACAAAAATGCGCCGTTCCTTGGTGTCCACAGTGACCCACAGGGTGTGCCCATACTGCCAGTTGATTTGGTTCCACGTGGGCTGGATTTCCTGAGAAATCTTGATAGGCTCGCCACCGCTGAAAATATACAGACCGGTGCGGTGGGCGATCACCACCCAGTCTTCGCCGATGCCGACACCGCGAACGGAGGGCGTACCGACTTTGCGCGAAACTTCCGCGATGGACCAGAGTGAAGGTTCGTTGGTGCCGTCGTCTTGCGTGGCGTAGAGAGAATGTTCTTTCACAAAATAGAGCCGCTCGCGGAGCTTGAAGGCTGCCCGTATGGCTTGGCCGTTGTTTTCAGCGACGCTCATCAGGCCATTGATGCCGTCGTAGCTTTCCGGGTCCTCGACGCGGCTGGCGCGCACCAGTGAAGCGTTCACGGGCTGCGTGGTGGGAAAGATTTCGATGCAATCAATGTAAAACTGGCCGTTCTGATTGGGCGTGCCGTCGGCATAAGTGCGCAGGAGCAGATCGCTGGGAATCGTGGCGAGCGGCGCGGTCAATTGCGCGGTGTACTCGACGTAGCCCGCGGTGAGTTGTGCAGCGGTGAGCTGCAGCCCAACCGTATTGATTCCACCGGAGGCGCTGAAAAGCTGGATGTGCAACGTGCCTTGTGAAAGCGTGGCGTTTCGCGCGCACCGTGCGCGCACGATGTAATCCGTGTTCGCCTGGATGAGCGGCGCGCCGAGCGAGTCGTTCACGGCGCCTTGCGACATCAGGCCGCGCGTCGACGTCGTTCCGTTGCCAACGATGGAGTACGCCGCGCCCCAAACGACGAAGTTTTCCTCATCGGTGCCGCCCGGGGCAAAAACCGCGTCGGGCGTCCAACCCAAAGGATAGTGCGGGAAGGAAGGGCCGGTGAAGCCGCCGTCGAAGCCGAGGTTCAGCCAATTGTTCATCTTGTTGCGCTCGCCCCACCAGAAAAGGCGCTGCGCATAGTCGAGCACGCCAGCGCAATCGCCGAGCTCGATGAGCTTGAAGAGATTGTCGACGTTGGTGCCAGCGAGCAGGATGGCGTCGGAAAAATCCACGACAACGGAGGTGGTGGTGTTATCGGCGATGACCATGTTTCCGCTGAACAGGGTTCCACCGCTTCCGGTGTAGAAGAAACTTGCTCCTGCCGCGCCGGTGAAACACAGAATTCTGCTCACCACGTTCGATGGCCCGGTAGGAATGTTGGTGACCACGGCGCGCTTGCCACCGCTGGCCGTCCAGGTTGTAGCTGGGCTGGGCTTCGTGAGGTAGCCCTGCCGCGTTTTGAAAATAACGCAGACCTGATGCACACCTGGCGAAACGCTTCCCGCAGCCGCGGCTGTTCCACCCCCCGAAGCAGCGAGGCCTCCGGTTGTTGCCGTGAAAGTGAAATGAGTGGAATCGGGTACGGCAGTGATTGGGAATGTGCCGTTGTAACCGGCTACACCAATGCCGGCGGTGGTTACGAGCTGCCCCGCGACAAATCCCTGCGCGGCGGTGGTTTGGATTGTGGCGGTGGCGGAGGCGGCCGTGCCGCTTCCCGAGGCGGCGAGTCCCGAAGCGCCGGCGATGTAGGTAAATTGTGTGGCCGTTGGCACGGCGACGATGGGAAACGTGCCGTTGTAGGAGGCGACGCCGACTCCCGCGATAGTCACGGATTGTCCGGCGGAGAGACCATGTGCGGCGGTGGTATTGATGGTTACGAGAAAACCGTTTTCGGTTGCGCCGGTGGGGCTGGCGGCGATGGCGACGGAAGCGGGCTGTGTGGCGCCGTTCGGGCTGGCGGAAATCGCGACGATCACATTTTCATCGACAACGGTGGGGCCGGCGCCGGGTCCGCTCTGGCTGACGCGATCGAAATTTGTGTCGTCGTACTGGCGTGGCAGATCGTTGCCGGTTTTGCCGTCGCTGATGGCCAGGTATTCCCTTCCGAAGAGCGTTGCGGAGTTCGCATAGGCACTGGCCGCGAGACCGGTGGCGATGCTGGAGAGCGTGCCGGGCGTCGTTTCCTTGTAGAGCACGCCGTTGGAGTCGAGAACCATGGTGCGCAACGTGGCGTTCAGAGTTTCGTAGGTCTTGACATAGTTGACGGTCGGATTCCCGGCCAGCGGCCCGAAGAGCGCTTGCAATCCCGGCCGCGTTGCGACGCCTCCGTTGCTGAAGATGACGTCCTGGCAATCGGGCGAGACGCCATGCGGCAAATCCGCTGGAGACATATCTGTCACCAGGCCGCCGAAGATCTCGATGGGCGCGTCAAATGAACCGGCTGTTGTCATGGGACCTTGTTTGATTTTCTGTAGCTCATCCCTTTAGGGATGAGGGTTTTCGTTCGTGGAAAAACCTCAGACCTGAAGGCCTGAGCTACAGCCCTCGCCTATCCGCTCTTTCTTCAGGCTTCACTTTCCCGCTTCGGCGGGAGCCGCTGAACTTTTCTGGCGTTCCTTGCGCCCCGCGCCTACCAGGCCGTACTGCGCGGCTTTTTCGCGGTCGAGGATGGCGCCGCAGGAGCGGCATACCGCCACACCATGTTTGATTTTTTCGGCACAGACCGGGCACTCGGCCATGGGCTTCGGATCGTAGAGCCAGGGCTTTTCCAGGCCGAGCTGACGCGCAGCGCGGCGCTCCAGGTCGGTGATGAACATGGGATTTTTGGTGCGTTCCCATTCGAGGTCGGCTGCAGCGACCAGGCGGCGCTGAAATTCCTCGAGGCGGCGACGGGCATCGGCCAGCTCCGCTTCCGTCGGCTCGGGGCCGGCGGCGACGAAAACTCCGTGAAAACTTCCCTCCCCCGAATCGCCGTTGATCTCGCGCGCGATGTCTTCGGCGATTTCACGCGCGGTGATGCGGTAATCCATAGTGCGCTTGTCGCCCATGTCGATCACGCCGGTGCATCCGCGGATTGGCGTGATGGCGTACGGTTCGCCTGGTTCCGGCGAACGCACCTCCAGCGAACCGAAGTACGTGCGATGGCGCGGAGGCCACTTCTCGGCAGAGATATTCACCAGCAACGCTACTTCTGACTGCGTTTCCACATCGCACCTCACTCTCGAATTTATGGGTATGGCAGGCGGACCTGTCCCCTGCCCTGGAACTGTTAGTCATTCACTTGAAAAATGATCGCGGTCACGGTCTTGCGGACGCCCAGGATGCCTGGTATGCGATGGGCGTAAGCGAGCCGTTGCGTTCGAGTTGCTCGAGCGGCACGGTGATTTCTCTCGGATATTCCGGGGAGCGCACCACCCAGCGGATGCGGTTCTGCCGGAAAAATTCACGCCAGGCTTCCGGAGTCGAGAGCCGCGATGGATCGACGGCCCAGCTTTCCTGCGGATCGCCGTAGAGAAAAGGAATCCGCAAATAATAAACGTGTCGAAAAAAGACGAGCGCGTTTCCCTCGCTTTCCTTCCCGGCGAGCGTTTGGTTCACAAATTCACTGACAGCGTAGTCCGGTGAGCGCTGGCGAAGATAATCTTCGTGACTGGTGAGGCCCGCGGCGGCGGCCAGCGCTGGCCGCGCGTAGATCGCAAAGCCGCCGGCGCCTAGCAGCAAGAAAACCGCGATGCTAGCGGCCGAGATGCTTCTGGCGATGCGCCATTCCATTTTGGACAACGCAGATACGCCTGCTATCGCGGCGGCCAGCGCCACCGGAAAAACCGGCAAAAGGAATCGCGTCATTCCCGAGCTCGCGCCGATCAATATACTGCTCGACAGCCAGACAATGATTGCCGTGCGCCACAGCGGCGTATTTCGCACCGCCAGCAGGATCAACGGCGCAAAGATCAAGCACAACGGACCAAAAAATTGCCAGAACCCCAGGTGCTCAGGATCGATGGAGGCAAGAAAAGGAAACTTGGCGAGCTGCCAGATGCTGGTGTGGCCACTCGCGCCCGTGTCGGCGAGTAACGACGTGAGCGCGTAGCTGTTTATCCGCCCAGGTGAAAACCAGCGCAACGTAAATGGAAAGAAAGGATCGCCGGTCCACACGAAATTTCGCACGTACGGCCAGATGCCCGCGGCAAGCAAGCTAGCGCAAAAAATGGCTCCGCGACGCAAGCAGCGCGTCTCCCAAAAAAACGCAACCAGGAGGCTTGCCGCGACGATGCAGCCCGTATACTTCGTTCCCGCAACTGCCCCCGCCAGCAAACCGGCAATGGCGGCTATGGCAGCTTGTGAATTGCTCCGTGCGCGAGCGATAACAAGTACGGGCATCGCCGTGAAGAATGCCATCCAAATGTCCGGCGCTCCGGCCGCAGTGATCTGCCAGAAAACGACCGGCGATAGAAGAAATGTCAGCGCTGCCAACCAGGCCCATGGCCGCGACGCCCATTTTCGCGCGACGCACGCTGTGGCGGCGGCGGCGAGGGCGCCCCCAAGAAAAAGCAAGGCCATTGCGAGCTTATCCGTGCCTGCTGCCAACCCAGCGAGGATTAACAGGTGTCCCTGCCCCCTCAGAAAGCTGTGAGAAAGAAAAAAGTCCGGATGAAACCCATAGCGCAGAACGAGCAGCGGCGTACCAAAATGATAGTGCAAGGCGTCCGATCCGGTCAGAGGCGCCACGGCTGCGAGGCCCTCGAAAAGCAGCACAAGAGCGAGGATTGCTAGCAGAAAGCGCTCGCCGCGCGATCCCGTCACGATACACGAGCGCAACAGAGCGGCAGTGCTCCGCAGAATGGGACGGTATTCCGATATTCCCGCAACAGCAATCGCAAGAATTACGGCCACCACGCTCAGCTTCACATTCCCCAGCGGCTCAACGATCGCAAGGGCGGCCTCGAAAGCGATTACGCCAACCGCAACGCTAACCAGAATGCGCTCGCCGTCATTCTCAAGGTCGAGCCGCCCCCAGCGGAGCACACGTTGCCCAAACGCGGCCACGAGAAAGAAGAAAACTCCGGTGCAAAACAGCGCGGCGAGAGAGGCAATCAGCGCCATACGCTTCGCAAGAGCGCCTTCGCGAGCGGAACGAGCAAGTTTTTAAATTGCAGGTAGTACCAGATCTGCGCGGCGACAAGCCAGACGCAGAAGCAAATCTGCGCAAGACGGTCCGGCCAGTTCAATTTTTGCCGCATCGGCCAGGAGTATAGCAGAGCTACGCTTGGTGGCGCGGCGGCCGTTTTTCCGTGGAAATGCGGAACGGCTCAGCCGTGCGCGTTTCCGCGTTCCTGAACGTGTCACTTTTGCTCAAAACCATTCGGGCCTACTCAGCCGCGGCCCGGTCGCGGTATCATTCCGTCCGGTCTTACCGGGAGGACCTATTTTCATTCCGCTCTTCAAACCTACGAACGTCCGGGCGATTCCCAGCCGCGTGACGCCACGCAAACCATCCGCATGAAAACTCGCGCCCTTCTCGCTCGTTTACTGGCCGGCGCGATTCTGCTGTTTGCGTTTGGCATGTCCGTCTATCGAGCCAAGGTGCAGAGCATCGCGCACGACGAGGCGCTAACCTACGAGTGGTTCCTCGATCAAGGCGTTTACCACGTGTTGTCCTACAATCCCGCCAACCACGTTCTGTTCACGATCCTGGCGAAGCCTTTTGTGTGGGTGCTGGGCGTCACGGAGTTCACCCTCCGCGCGCCAAGCCTGTTGGGCGCTGCGGGATATCTCATTGCGGCGTATTTCCTGTGCGCGAAGCTTTTTGGTGACGGCTTACTATTGCCGGTGTCGGTGGCCTTGCTGAGTTTGAACCCGCAGATCCTGGACTGCCTGCCAGCCGCTCGCGGTTACAGTCTGGGGCTGGCGTGCCTGGCCACCGCGCTGTTTATCCTCGCGAAGCTACTGGAGCGAGGAGAGTTCGACCCCGACGAAAAAGGCTGGCGTCAGGGCTGCGCGATGGCTTCCGTACTTCTGGCTCTGTCCGTAGCGGCAAGCTTTACCAACGTTGTCCCTGTTGCCTGCCTCATCTTCACATTCTCCGTGGTTGCTTTAGGAGGATGGTCCGCGTTCAACAAACCGCAAGAGCGCAGGCTCAGAATATTTGCTCGCTACTTGCTTGCCCCGGGCATGTTTGCCGGCGCCGCGATCCTCTGGCCATTCCTGATTCAGGTTCGCCGCGCGCATGGCGAAACAAACATGGGCGGCGCTGCGGATGCCGCTAGAGCTATTTTCGATGGTTCGTTTCTCTACAAGTGGACCGACGATGTGCACTCCAGCTTGGGTGCGATCGCGCCCGCGCCCTTCAGCTGGCAAGCACGATTCGCGGACTTCGGTGCGTATGTAGTGCTTCCGCTGCTGTTCTGCTTTGTGGCGTTCGGACTGGTCCTTGCGTCGCGCGCCAGAGCAGAATCAAAAACAAATCGCGATCGTCAGTGCCAGTTATTTGCGGGTGCCGCGGCAGCTTGCGTCGTACTTATTTTCCTGCTTCACACCGTGGGCCGAATCACCTATCCGTACAGCCGATACTGTTTGTTCTTGATTCCGTTGTTTACGACCGGTGCAATGCTCACCGGCCAGGAGATCTACTTGCGAATGCCGCGCGCCTATTTGAAGGCCGTAGGTGTTTTATTTGCCAGCATCGTGCTATTTGACTACGCGGCCTCGCTGAATACGGCTTACTTCAGGTACAACGCCTACGACATGATTTCCCGGGAGCTTTTTCAAACGATTGCCAGAGACGCCCAACCAAGGGGCTTAACAAACGTGCGGGTAGGCGGCACCTGGTGGTACGAGCCGGAAGTGAACTTCTACCGCCGCCGGTATCGGGCAGACTGGCTGCTGCCCTACGACATTAAAGACCGATCGTACTTTTGGGAAACGCCCAACTCTTTGGTGCCGGCCGACTACGACTATTTTGTTTTTATTCCAGCGAGCGACCCAGGACTGAAGGGCCCGCGGGTAAGAACTATCTTCCACGACGATAAGACGCAGGTGACGATTATCGCGCTTGCCAGGCGGTGAACCAGCAGCAGTTTTCTCTTCGAGCGAGCTCGGAACCCGGCCGCACTACTGCATGCGGTATTGGACGGTGACATTGGCGTCGGCCGGGCTGGTGGTGCAGCCCGCCGCAGCGGTCTGCACGAGGACTTGCAGTGACGAGCCTGCCGGGTAATTCTGCGAGATTGAGCCGCTGTCGTTGGCCGCGGCAGAGATGGTGACATTCACAGGCGTTGTGCCGTCGGTCAAGCGCACGATGGCGTTTGTGGTGCAGCCCGAAGGAGCGGTCTTGGCCTGCACCTGAACGCGCGTGATAGTAAGGGCTTTATCGTTCGTCCAGGTCGCCCCGGTCCAGGTGGATGTCAGCGCACCCGGCAGGAATAGGTTCTGCTCCGAGCGCGGGCTGGCGGCGAAGGATTCCGTCCCAAAGGCCACGCCCTGCGTGAAATGCTGCGTCTTCGTCCAGTCCTGCTCGGTGTCGAGCTGCGCGAGCGGATGCAGATTTCCGCCGCTCCAGTTTTTCTCCGTGGCGATGTTGCCGGAAATCAGCAACCCTGGCGAACCGGAAGTGATTTGTGTATCGGTGGCAGTCAGCGTGGAGACGCCATTCTTGAAACAGGTCAATGCGCCGCCGGGGCCGACCTCCAGGCGCAAGATGTCGCCAACCGCGCCGGTGGAAGCAGTGCTGGTCAAGTTGGTTGTTCCGCCGTTGACGACACGCTGGAGGAAAATCGTGGTGCTGTTTTCCACGCAGTCGTAATAAGTCGAGCTCGATCCCGTTCCAGAAGCAAGAGCCGTCACACCCGGGAAATCGGTGGCGCCGTTGAGCGCGGTGATCGTGGCCTGCGCGAATTGAACCGGGGAGAAGGCGTTGGCGTTCCAAAAAGCTGTGTTGGAACCGCCGCCGGTTGTTCCTTGAATCTGGTTGGAAGAAATGTTCAGACCGTTCTGCTGAGCGGTCCAGTTCGAGCCAATCGCGCCGTTCGCGCGCGTGGCATTGTCGTAACCGCTGTTCACGTAGCTGGTCACGGGCACGATGCCGCTGCTGTCGGGCCAAGTCACGGTGCGGGTGCGGTCAGCCGTGAATGTGCCGCTATGCGTGTCCTTAAAGCCACCGCCGCCCGTCAGAATTAGCTGCTGGGCCTGTAAGCCGGTGGAGCTTATGGATGCCTGCGCCGCTCCGTTGGGAACAATGGTTCCGCACACGGGAGTAAACACGTTCGTCGCCTGTGCTGTAGCGGGACGAACGCTCACGAAATTGCAATTCACGCCGTTCGCCGCTATCAAACTGTCGATCACTATTTCGTAACCGATGGCTCCCGGAGGAGCCGCGGGAGGCGTCACGTTGATGTTCTGCGTTCCACTGACGGTCGTAATTGACGCCGTAGGACCGACGCTGGAGAGTTTGCCGTTTGCATCAAACCATGCCAGCGCCACAGTATGCGCGCCAGCGGCGATGTTCGTCCCCGTAGCAGCGGTGAGAGCCGGCGCGGCAGGCCCAGGCATCAGGTAACCGAGGCTTCCGCCGCCAAATACACCCACAGCGTTGTTCGAGAAGTAGCTTGATGTAATGAAGTTCGTGTTTTGCCCAAACCCGCACACGCTGTAAACCTGTGCCCCTTGGAACTGCGCTCCCGTCGTCGCAAGGTTGCCCCCTTGCAAACAAGAGACGTTGTGCATCCAGAGACCAGCATTCCCCGGTCGACCGATAAGATTCGCAAGGACGGCAGTCGGGAAGTCCGCAGGCGTGATGTCTTGAAAATCGACGTTTCCGGTCGTACCGGCAGGTCCGTTTCCCGTTATCATAAACGGAGGAAGGAACGAATTCTGGGTTTGAATGTCCTTGGCAATGATCCAATTGATGCCATTCGTGTTGATTACGTAATCTTGGTCAAACGATGCCCGCGCAACAAGCCAAGATTGCGTCACCGCCCAGTTCCCGGTAGGGAGAGTTGCGTTTCCTCCTGTGTTCTTGAAAACCACCGAAGGGATTGGTGAATTGCCAACGCTTGCTTGTGTGTTCGCCCCGGGAGAGCCAGTGCTAAATTGCATCTTATCGAAGCGAAAGCCGAAGCCATCGCCTTGAAAGATGGCATGCATCCCCAGATAGTCGCTAGTAGTGCCGTTGCCCGTGTTCAAATTACTGTAGTCCATAGTGAGGTTGAACACGCCCGTGTCGTAAAGGTCTAGGCAGCCGTTGGACGCCTGGCAGTTGATGTCGATTTTCCTGAAGACGGGCGCGGACCCTGTCAGGGTGATGAGCGGGTAAGCCTTTGTTCCGATAAGGCTGGCGTTGTTTCCCTCCCAGGAAAACTGATTCTGACTAGGAACGTTCCAGCCCTCTACTTTGACCTGCGCTCCCAGTTCGAGGGTGTCATCCAGCGTGACGCTGCCCGCCATGATGATGCTAGCGTTGTGCGGGATGAGGGTATAAGAACTGATGCGCGCCCCTCCCGTAGACACATAGCAAGGATTGGAAAAGGAAGCGCACGCTGCTTTGAGCACCGGGCCGTCGTCGCTCACGATGGAGTTTCCTGTCACGGTCGCAGTAGCGTTCGCCGCCAGCGTCAGCGTTGTTGTGCCGCCACCGGAGGTAATCTGCGAGGTTAGATGATCGTTCGCTCCCACGCTTGGAGCCGTCGTGGGGATATACGGCGGGAAAGTCTTGTTGTCGTTCATCGGGGAGCCGAAATCGTCCCAGAAATTCTCTGTAGTCTGCCCGAGGAGAGTGAACGTGCCTCCTGTGCGTCCGTAGATGTAATACTTCCAGGCGTTCGCCACGGTGTAGCCTGTCAAGCGATTGACGTTGAAGCCGATGGCGGTTCCGCCGGTGTCCGAAGTCGAAGCTCCGCCCGCGGTATCGGAGCCGCCAAGAAAAGTGAAATGCGTGTTGTCTGGAACGGTCGCCACGATAAACCAGCCGTTGAAGGTCGTGTCAGTGTTTCCGCCGAAGTACTGGATAAAGACCATCGAGCCGACCGCAAAGGGATGAGCGGCGCTGGTGGTAACGGTGACGGTCGTTCCCGACCGGCTCATCGTGGAGATGGAAACTGTCTGCATTCCAAGCGTGTTGCCAGTGGAGATGGAAGTCGAGGGAGAGGCAGGCGTATAGCAACCGAACTTGTCAGCGGCCACGACTTCATAGTTGAAGCTGCTCGCTCCAGTCCCGGCAGCAACGGCGTTCAGACCGCCAGCGTTCGAGGAGGGGGTTACGGCAGGGGCAGCAGGGGTGGTCAAGGAGCACGAGGGCCCCGCATGAAACACGGTGACGTATTCACCGTTTTTGAAGCTCTGCGCGCTCGCCACCGTCACGGTTGGCTGGCCGGAAGTGGTATTAGCGGTCGTGCTCGAATACGTTCCAAACTTCCCGTAGCGCGTGACATCTGCGTAGGGATCGGGGCCCTTGATATGCATCCCGTTGTCGAAGTTCTGGTTGGCGGTGAAGGTGTTGACGGAGTTGGTTTGCGCGCCAGTCCCCGGGCCGAGCGGGCCGACCTCCGTTCCCGTTTCGTCCTTGTAGTAGAGCCGCTTGTCCGTGGTTCTTGTGTAAACGTTGACGGTGCCTGTTCCTGCTGCGCCTGGCGGAGCGGATTGGTTGGAAAGATTCAGAGTGCCGCTGGCGAGATTCCCGATGACCGTGGTGCTGCCATTCACAGTGAGGTTGCCGCTCAGATTGAGCGAGAACGCGCTGACGGCGCCGGTAAACGCGGGCGAAGCGGGATCGTTCGGCAGGATAACGTTGGGAATTTGTTTGGTAGTAATCGAGGGGCCGGAGATTTCGATCTCGTATTTACCCGGCGCGGCGTAGAAGAAATAGTTGCCGAGGCCGTCAGAGGTGGTGGGATTCGCGAGCGCTTGCGTTAGAGCGGCGTCGGAGTAAATCAACGCCAACGGCGTGCAGGGCTGCCCGCTTGCAGGCATGGCGCAAACGCGCACGGTGGCTCCCGCGAGGGGAATTCCGCGCGAATTGAAGACGATGTCGTCCTTGCGCGAGCCTTGCGCGTGCGCTGGCACAACCGCGCCTGGCACGACGTGCAAAACGAGCGCCAGAAATGCCCAGAGAAACCCCATCGCGATTTTTGATCGTATCATCGGTGGCCTCAAAATGTTTTTGGATTCGTCGATGGGAGACGGGGTTATAGCAGCTTGCGGGCGGTGATGGCGAGCTGGACGATATCGGTGGTCACGCTGGCGGGGTAGGCGCCCGCGGTGACCTCCGCGCCGCCGCCGACAAAGGCTTTCAACTTCCAATTGTTCAGCGCGCTTCCTTGCACCGGAACGTAATAGCCATTGTTGCCGTTCTGCGATTCAGCGAAGGCTTGGACAATTTGCGTGGAAGGCAATTTGTCCGCCACCTGCGTGAAATCAAGCGTATCGCCGCCGGTCGGGTAATTGCCGGAAAACGTCAGCGTTCCGATGGCGTAGACAAAATTGCTGGCCGAAGAATCGACGTTCAAAGGCGAAAGCGAAATCGTAATGGGCATGATGAGCTCCTAAGAAATGAGGTAAAGGAGGTTCAGGAGGTAGAGGAAGTTAAGGATATAAAGGACTCTGACATTCGCAGATGCACCTCGTGGCGGGATCGCGCTGTCCTCTACTTCCTTGACTTCCTTAACCTCATTTACATCCTCAGAACGGTGTGTAACCGCTGCGGGCGGAGAATGGTCTGCGGCGGCGCGCGGACTGCTGCTCGCGGCGAACCGCTGCCGTGACCAGATCCTCGATGGCATCGGCAGCGGCATCGTCCCACTTTTCCGCGAGCGGGCTGCCGCGTGCCCAACCAGCCAGTGCCGCAGTGGCATAAGCAATGGCTTCCTGCGAATTGCGCACCAGCACGGGCGATGTTGCGTCCGTGAAATCCGGATAAGCCTTCAAGTAACGAAGGCGAATCTGCGTGTCCTGGGTGGCGCCAAGAAAATAGAGGCCGTCGACGCGCCATTCCCAGACGCTGAGGGTGACATCCTGAACGCGGGACGGAAGGCCACCATGTTGCGAGAGGTCCACCATTTCCAGAAAGTCGTCGGTCGAGCCGTTGCGGCGCTCCCAGATCTTCACTGGCACGAGCAGATCGGTCGGGAGCTGGTTCGGAGGCGCGGTGGCGTCGGTGATGGAGACTTGCAACGACGTGTCCGGCTGCGCCACGGCGGCCACCATGAGCAGCGCATCATCCTGAATGAATCCGCCACCGCCCGCGTTGCCGATGGCGCGCTGCAGCTTGCGGTACGCGGAGTTGGCGTACGGCAGCAGCACCGCATCGGTGAAAAGGTTTCCCTGCGCATCATTCAACAGCGAGCGAACCAGCGAGGCGATTTGCCCGGCGGTGTTGTAGGCGGATGAGCCAACGACTGGCATTTGTTAGTCTCCCCGATAATCTGTAGTCATGTGATTTATTGACAATACCCACACATCCGTTATAAGAACACCGGGTGGGGTGGTGCGTCTCGGAGAATGCTCCCAGTGGGGGTACTGGACGCGCCTCTCAAGCGCTGAAGGCTGGTGACAGCCCTATGGGTTCGAGTCCCACATTCTCTGTTCCGCTTTCAGCGCGATTGCGACTCGATGTCGATGATCTATGTAAGGCAATTCCTGACAGGAATTCGCTGTAAAGTAATCGCTGTAAGGTATCCAGTGTCAGTAATCCATTGACTTGACATGCCAGCGGAGTTATGCTGAGTTTGCTTGAGAGGCGTGTCCAGTACACGCGAATTCTATGAGGGCGGCCGACTTGGCCGCCCTTTTTTTTGCTTCAGATCAACCAAATTCTATCCCCGGGTTCTACTCCGTGGGTAAGGGCGATTTTTGGAGATATGCGGCCACGCCGATGACGGCATTGATGAGCGCGGCGGCCGCGCCAATACGCATGGTTGCGCCGATGCCCGACTGCAAATTGAAATGTTGCGGATCGATTCCCACGGCCGCGAATCCGGTGAGGACTCCGCCGGCAGCGCCGCTGATCGCCGCCGCCAATATGCCTTTGAGCCAAAGTTCAAATCGTTTCATGAGTTAGACCACCGTTACAAAGGGCTGTTTGTGGAACGCGGGGACGGCGTCGTCCAGGACGTCGAAGGCCCAGTTTTCGTAGTTGCTCTCTTCCCTGCTCTTGCGGCCGTACAATTCCGCGCGGTGTTTGGCTCGCGGAGAATTCCGCGACCACTCAATCGCGCGTGCGATGTGCTCCGCAGCCGTTGCCGTGAGTTGCACGAATTCACCGCGCGGGCT
>WNFD01004937.1_pt1 | contig 15925 bp, 12 predicted proteins | sample 5400491 | NCBI WGS metagenome assembly WNFD01 (sample SAMN13153343, study PRJNA577476) | soil metagenome | isolation source: 120 cm saprolite under Douglas fir tree site 2 hole 2 replicate 2 | place: USA:California | collected 2015-04-18 | reverse complement strand
TCCAGGCTTTCCATCGCCCGCAGATAAATCTGCTGGGTGCCGCCCTGGCGGGCGACATACGCAAGATGAGACCCATCGGGAGACAGGGCAACAGCAGGGCCAACATCCATACCTGCCAATTGTTGGCCAGGCGGCAGATTTATTACCGTGCGTGTGACAGGCTGCAGGGCTGGTGCAGGCGCGGGCTTCAGATTCCAGATAGCGAGGCCGGTGACGACCGCGACCAACAGCAACACGCCTACGCTGGGGATTTGTCCTCGCCGCCCAAACGCAGGAGTGGCTTTCACTGCGGCAGCCGGCTCTGCCAGAGCGGGAGCGGCCAGCGCCTCCTCGATTTCGATCCGGGCGTCGCCGATGTCCCGCAGACGGTGCTGACTCTCTTTTTGCAAGCACCGCCGCAACAGTTCCCGAATTTTCGCGTGCGTCGCAGAGGGCAACACCTGCCAATCCGGTTCGCGTTCCAGCACGGCGGCAATGGTGTCGGATCCGGTCTCTCCACGAAACGCATCTTTCCCGGTCAGCAACTTATAAAGCACGCAGCCGAACGCCCAGATATCAGTGCGCTTGTCCACCGCCTTGCCGCGCGCCTGCTCCGGGCTCATGTACGCCGGGGTGCCCACAATCCTTCCTTCTTCTGTGCCCATTGTAGTGAGCGTCGGAGCTTGGGAAAAGTCCAGCCCGCCGTCGCCGACAAAGGCTTTTGCCAAGCCAAAATCCAGCACCTTCACTCTGCCCTCGGGTGTCACCTTCACGTTGGCCGGCTTCAAGTCCCGATGGATCACTCCTTTTTCGTGCGCCGCTTCCAGCGCTTCCGCGATCTGACCGGCGACCTTGAGCGCCTCCTCGATCTTTAGCGCTCCACCACTAATTCGCTCCCCCAGCGTATGACCGGGAACCAACTCCATCACCAAATAATGCACACCGTCAGACTGCTCCAGCCCGTGAATCGTTGCAATATTCGGATGGTTTAGCGAGGCCAGCATTCTCGCTTCACGCTGAAAACGAGCCAATCGCTCGGCATCGTGTACGAAGCCTGCCGGAAGAACTTTGATGGCTACGTCGCGTCCGAGCTTGGTGTCGCGCGCCTGGTACACTTCTCCCATCCCGCCTGCGCCCAGCAAGGAAACAATCTTGTAGCACCCGAGTTGTTGCCCATTGAGTGACTGTCTTGAATCTTTAGCCATCGCCCTGGCCGCCACCTCCAAGGCGGGCGATTCCAGAAATGCGTCTCCCCGCTTCTCTTGGGCTAGCAGCGATTCCACTTCCCGGCGCAAGTCGTCGTCACCCGCACAAACCTCGCGCAGATAAGCCGCGCGCTGGCCCTCTTCGCGTTCCAGCGCCGCGTGGTATAGCTGCTCGACTCTCTGCCAGCGTTCAGGCGTCATGTGTAGTTGCCACTGCCTTCCCCATCTCCCGCGCCAGCCAGGCCTTGGCCAGCCTCCAATCACGCAGGACTGTGTCGGGAGAAACTTTCAACACTTCGGCGGTCTGCTCGACGCTCAGCCCTCCGAAAAAGCGCAGCTCCACCACCTTGCTCTTCCGAGGATCGACTCCGGTCAGAGCCTTGAGCGCGTCGTCCAGTGCGACCAGGTCGTGCCCCTTTTCTTGCGGCCCCATCAATGCTTCATTGAGGGTGACCTTTGGAACGCCGCCTCCTCGTTTCTGGGACCGGCGCGCGCGGGCGTAATCCACCAGAATCTGCCGCATCAATTGGGCGGAGATGGCGAAGAAGTGTGCGCGGTTCTGCCAGTTTACCTGCCGGGAATTCACCAGCCGCAAGTAGGCTTCGTTGACCAGCGCGGTCGTTTGCAAGGTGTGGCCTGGGCGCTCTCCGAACATGTATCGCCGAGCCAAACGGCGTAGTTCCTGGTGGACGAGGGGAAGGAGTTCTTCCAGGGCCGCGTCTTTCCCTTGACTCCAAGCCTGCAGGAGCCGGGTGACGTGTTGGGCCGAGGGTGCCGCCATCGCCTGATCCTTACGCGTGTCTTCTGATAGGCCCTAAAGTTGGCTGAGTATATCACTTGGCTGCTGCCCAGCAGTAAGTCCACAAATTCCATTCATGGCGTTACAGCTTTCGGCCTCGTTTCCCGCCTTCCCTAGTGAGGACGGGAGGGAAGGCCATGAGGACGACACTGAGATGGACGTTGAGAATGGGATTGGTGCTGGCAAGCGGGCTCGCTGGGGTCGGTCATGCCGCAGCGGCTGCTTCTTCGGAAACAAGTCTTGCCATCACGATTCACGTGGTCAACTACGCCGGAGTTGCACCCAAGACATTAACGGAAGCGGAAGAAGTGGCGACGGGAATCTTCCGGAAAGCAGGAGTAGAAACCCGATGGGCCGATACAGTCCTGAGTGCGGAAAATGATCAGGAAAATTCGGCTGGCGATGCAGCCCCCACTCTCGCCGACATCCAGCTCAGCATTTTCCCGCGCGAGATGTCCGACCGCATCGGCCTCGCAAGCGATGCAATGGGGCTAGCGCCCGGCACCGGGTCCGACCGAAGGATAGTCTACGTGTTCGACAGCACAGTAGAAACTCTTTTCTGGAGGCTGGTGCGCGCACACTGTAGTGGACGAATGGGCCGGCCAGTTTCGAAGGCCCAAATTTTGGGCCACGCGATTGCACACGAAGTAGGTCACCTATTGCTGAACCTACAAGTCCACTCGGCTCACGGCATCATGCGTGGAGACTGCGGTCTTACGGAGATGCGGGACGCCGCCTACGGGAATTTGCTCTTCACGCCGGAGCAGCTGGAACTCCTACGGGCGGATGTACGTAGGCGCAACACGCGGCAAGAAACATTCAATCTTGCCGAGGTTGAATCCCCGGCATCACCGAAATAGTCCTAGCCAAAAAAATCGCTATGTTTTTGCATGGAGTCCGAATTGGTTACTGCAGAAACGTAAACCTTGCCAGACGCGCCAGATCGGCAGAAAATAGGCCGTCCAGCCGGGAGCGTACTGCATGTCGAACCGCATAAAAGTGGAAATCTATGGTCAGAGCTATACGATGGCGGGAGACCTCGATGAAGGTTATGTCCAGGAACTCGCGCGGTACGTGGACGAAAAAATGAGCGCGGTGTCCGCAGCGACGCAGACGGTGGACTCGGTGCGCGTGGCTGTCCTCGCCGCCATGGCCATCGCCGATGAGCTGCACACGCTCCGGCAGGAAAAGGGCGACCGGGACGAAAACTTGCGGGAACGCGCGGCGCAGTGCCTCACTATCCTGGAACGCGCGCTGAAGCAGACTGCCTAACGTGTTAAAACCCCTGATGAAAGAAAAGCTTATTTGTCGTGCCTACCCTTCCTCCGTCAGGGTGAAAAGGCACGACCCACAAACCTTACGACTTCTTCGGCAGCCTGCGAATGCCCCCTCTGCAAGCTAGACGTTACCGCTTCGAACTTTGTAACGGGCAACGCTTTACCAGCGTCTTACATCCAGTTACAATCAGCGTGGTTTTGTGACTCGGCCCAAGTTCACCGAAATGACCGTACGGAAGACAATACGCGTCCTTGGGGTTTCGCTGGCGCTGGCCACACTGCTGATATTCGCCACAGTGGTGGTCAGTGGCTGGCATCACCACGATTCGGCGAACGACGCCCATTGCCCGTATTGCCAACTGGGTCATCAGGTGGCCGTGCAGCCGGAAACAAGCCACCGCGTTGCGGTGCTTTTGCTGCTTGCTAGTCTGCCGCTGCCTGAAGATTCGGCGCCAACTGTCTCTCCGGTCTCTTCGAACATTTCTTCCCGCGCACCACCCTCCGCGTAATTTATTTACACAAGGCGCCTGCCGTACCGGCGCTTACCGAATTCAATTTCATTTTTCCGATCTCTCGAGCAGCTCCGGGACTCCGCACTTTCCCGAGGGCCGCATCGGGGGACATGAACTTTTCAGGCAGGAGAGCAACTATGAATGTGAAGTTCAGGGCCCGAAAATGGCAGCTCTTAATTGTGCTCCATGGTTTGGCGCTTATCACCGCGGTGCGGGTGGCGGCACAAGGTCCCGCCCAGGCCGCGCCGCAGACACCGCCGGCGCGCGTGACGCTGGACCAGGCCATCGATCTGGCGATCCAGCACAATCATTCCTTGCAAGCGGCCCGCACGACGATCTTGCAGAACAAAGCCCAGGAGATCACGGCCAATCTGCGGCCGAACCCCGTGTTCCTCGTGGATGAGCAGTACATGCCGTTCTTCTCTCCCGATTCATTTACCTACGATTATATTGACCAAAGTGCTGTCTATGACATCGGATTGTCCTACCTCTTCGAGCGCGGCAAGAAGCGGCAGCATCGGCTGGGGGCGGCCCGGGACCAGACCGCGGTGACCTCGGCGCAGGTATCCGACAACGAGCGGACGCTGACGTTCAACGTCGCGTCGCAATTCATTGCGGCGGTGCTGGCGCAAGCCGACTTGGATTTGGCCGAAAAGGATTTGGCGAGTTTCCAGCAGACCGTGGACATCAGCGAGGCCAGGTTCCAAGCCGGGTCCATGAGCGGAGGCGACCTGATCAAGATCAAGCTGCAAGTATTGCAATTCCAGATGGACGTCTCGGCAGCCAGGCTGGCCCGGGTGCAGGCGCTTGCGATCTTGCGCCAATTGCTGGGATATGAGTCCGTTCCAGAAAACTACGAAGCCGCCGGCGACCTGGAATATAAACCGGTAAAGCTTGGCGAAGACGACCTGAAAGCGATGGCTCTCCGCCAGCGCCCGGACGTGCGCGCGGCGCAATTGGGCGTGACAGCGGCGCAAAGCCAGTACACGCTGGCGAAGGCCAACGGGAAGAAGGACCTGGGTGTTACCTTCACCTATAACCACCTCGGCGGCGTCAACACGGGCTCGCTTTTCTTCAACATTCAATTGCCGATCTTCGACCGCAACCAGGGCGAAATCGCGCGTACACAATACGCGATCACGCAGTCCCAGGAGCTTTCCAGCGAACAGTCCTCGATTGCGCTCACCGACGTGGCCAATGCCTACGAATCGCTCCGCACAAACGATCAAGTCGTGCAGCTGTACCAGTCCGGTTATCTGAAGCAGGCGGAGGATTCGCGCGACATCAGCCAGTACGCGTACCAGCGCGGCGCCGCCAGCCTGATCGACTACCTTGACGCCGAGCGGAGCTATCGCGCTATCGAGCTTGCCTACCGGCAGTCGCTCGCCAGCTACATGTCCGCGCTCGAGCAACTGCGCCAGGCCGTGGGCACTAGGAGCTTGCCATGAGATTGGAGCATGCAGGGAGAATTCGAACCGCATCCAAAGAGTGTTCCGCCGCCTGCGGCGCGGCTTTCCACCTTGCGGAAAAATGCCGTTTCGGGGCATCAGGGGTTAAAACCCCTGAAGAAGACGGCCCCTCTTTGTCGTGCTTAAAAGCACGACCCACAAAACTTAAGAATTTTTCTTCCATCTGTCTAGCCATCGCGCTTGCGCTCGCCGGATGTGGCGGTGCGGGCGGCCAGGCAAGCAAAATGACATCGTTCTCAACGACCGAAAGCCCAGACAGCAAGGCGGAGCTGTTCTCCCTGCCGGCTGACCAGATGGCGCACATCCAGATTTACACGGTCGCGCAGGCGCCCATGGTACGCACCCTGCGGTTATCCGGCGCGGTCGCGTATAACAGCTTCCTGACCACGCCTGTGATCACACAGGTGGGAGGACCGGTCAGCCGCATTTTGGTCACTCCAGGAGAGCATGTGCGAGCGGGCCAGCCGCTGCTCTACGTCGCCAGCCCCGACTATTCGCAGTTGCGCTCGGCCTACATCAAGGCGCGTGACGCCTTCCAGCTCGCGGACAGGTTTTACAAGCGGGCGCAAGACCTGTTGGCGCACAAAGCCATCGCGGAGGCCGATCTTGAGCAGGCCGAATCGAATCGAGCGCAGGCGGAGGCCGACCTGCAGTCAAGCGAGCAGGCCATCCGCGTCCTGGGCATCGCCAATCCGGAGAGCCTCGTGACCAATCCGCCGTCGCCCGAGCTGCCGCTGTTGGCGCCGCTGGCGGGGGAAATCGTCGAGCGGCTCTGCTCGCCGGGGCAATTGCTGCAGGCCGGGGGAACACAGTGCTTCACACTTTCAAATATGAGCAGTGTTTGGGTGCTCGTCAACATTTACCAGAACGACGTCGCGTACGTGCACGTCGGCGACGAAGTTACGATCAATAACGAAGCCTACCCGGGCGTTGTGCGCGGCAAGATTCAATACATAGCACCGGCGCTCGATCCAACCACACGGACGCTGCAAGCGCGCATTGAGGCCTCCAATCCTGGCGAGCGTTTGAAGAAAGACATGTACGTGACGGCATTGGTGCGCGCGGGCGTAATTCCAAACGCGCTGCTGGTTCCCGACGCCGCCGTGCTGCGTGACACCGAAAACATGCCGTACGTGTACGTGCAAACCGGCAACAACCAGTTCGCAAGACGGATGGTGACGCTCGGCGAGAGCCAGGGCGGGAAAACACAAACCCAATCAGGATTGCAAGCGGGTGACAAAATCGTCGGAGACGGCAGCCTGTTCCTGCAATTTCAAAACTCGCTGCAACGCTGAGCCAAGGGCAAAAAAACCACCATGATTCATCATTTCGTTCAATTCGCCCTCCGCCAGCGTTTCCTGGTCCTGATGCTGGTGCTGCTCGTAGTAGTAGCGGGCGCTCTTTCCTTCCAGCGCATGCCTGTGGACGCTTATCCGGACCTGTCGCCGCCGATGGTGCAGATCATTACGCAGTGGCCAGGTCACGCGGCCGAGGAAATCGAGCGGTTGGTGAGCCTGCCGATCGAAGTCGAGATGAACGGTGCGCCGCACATGGCCGTGATGCGGTCGATTTCACTTTACGGGCTTTCCGACGTCATCATGACGTTCCAGGAAAGCACCGATGACTACTTCGCCCGCCAGGTTGTGTTTCAGCGGTTGGCCGACGTGCAACTGCCCTCAGGCGTGATGCCCGGCCTGTCGCCGCTGTTCAGTCCGTCCGGCCTGGTTTACCGCTACGTCCTCGAAAGCCCGGATCGCAGCCCCCAGGAACTGAAAACGATTGAGGACTGGGTCGTCGAACGGGCCTACAAATCCGTACCAGGAGTGGCCGACGATTCCGGGTTTGGCGGCACCGTGATGCAGTATCAGGTGCTGCTCGATCCGGCGAAGATTTACAGCTATCACATCCCCATGCCCCAGGTTCTGGCGGCGCTGGCGGCCAATAATGCAAATGCGGGCGGGGGGTTTTACTCGCAGGGCTCGCAGTTTTTCTACGTGCGCGGCCTGGGCCTCGTATCCAAGACGGAAGATATTGGAAATATCGTCGTCGGAAACAACAACGGCGTTCCCGTGCGCATCCGGGACGTTGGCGAAGTGACGATCGGAAACGCGCCACGCCTGGGAGAATTCGGCTTCCAGAAAAATGACGACGCGGTCGAAGGCGTGATTCTCATGCTGCGCGGCGAGCAGACGCAGAATGTGCTCGCCGGGGTTGAGAAGAAAACCGAGCAGTTGAACCATGGCATCTTGCCGCCGGACGTCAAGGTACACGCGTTCTACGACCGCAGCGACCTGGTGCGGCTCACGATCGACACGGTCGAGCACAACATGATGCTCGGGATGACGCTGGTTCTGATCGTGCTGATCTTCTTCCTGGTGAGCGTGCGCGCGGCCATCATCGTCGCGCTGACGATCCCGCTGAGCCTGCTATTTGCGTTCATTTTGTTGCACGGGCGAGGAGTTCCCGCCAACCTGCTCTCGATCGGCGCGATCGATTTCGGGATCATCATCGACGGCACCGTCGTAATGATGGAAAACATTTACCGCGAACTGGCCGACCGCGCGGGGCAGGACTACAAACTGCACGAAGTTATCGCGGCAGCGGCCCGCGACGTGGACCGGCCTATTTTTTATTCTGTCGCGGTCATCCTGGCCGGATACCTTCCCATCTACGCTCTAACCGGGCCCTCCGGGAAACTTTTCGTTCCGATGGCGGAGACGATGTCTTACGCTCTGCTGGGATCGCTGATCTTCACGCTCACGTTGGTGCCCGTGCTCGCTTCGTACTGGTTCACTCGAGGCATCAAGGAGATCGTGAACCGGCCTTACGAATGGGTGAAACATGTTTACGCCGGGCAGCTTGACTGGTGCCTGGACCATCCCAAGACAACGATGATCGCCGCCGCGGTCATTTTCGGCAGCTCGCTTCTCTTAGTGCCCTACATCGGCGGCGAATTCATGCCGCACCTCGATGAAGGGGCGCTATGGTTGCGCGCCACGATGCCGTACACGATTTCGTTCGAGGAATCGTCAAAGTTTGCCCCCGAGGTGCGCAACATCCTGCTGTCCTATCCGCAGGTGACGGAAGTCGGCTCGGAATTGGGGCGCCCGGACGATGGCACCGACCCGACCGGATTCTTCAACTGCGAATTTTATGTGGGACTGAAACCCTACAAAGACAAAGTGTGGCAGCAGGGGCGCATTCGAACCAAGGCGGAGCTAACCGAAGACCTCCAGAAGAAACTTGCCGCGTATCCCGGCGTGATTTTCAACTACACGCAACCGGCGGAAGATGCCGTGGACGAGGCCCTGACGGGGCTCAAGAGCGCCCTGGCAGTGAAGATTTACGGGCAGGACTTGCAGGTGCTCGAAAACAAGGCAGTCGAGATCAAGCGCATTCTCTCGCAGGTGCCGGGCTTCACCGAGCTGACTGTGGTGCGCGAGTTGGGCCAGCCCAGCGTGCAAATTGATGTGGACCGCGAAAAAATCGCCCGCTACGGCATCAATGTGTCCGACGTCGAGGGCGTGATCCAAGCCGGGGTAGGCGGACAGGCCGCGACGCAGGTCATCCAGGGCGAGCGGCTTTTTGACTTGGTCGTGCGCATGAAGCCCGAGTATCGCTCCAGTACGCGAGAGATTGGCAATCTGCTCGTGCCGACGCCCTCCGGGCAGCAGGTGCCGATCTCTGAGCTCGCCGGCATCCGCCAGGGAAACGGCGCGTCGTTCATCTATCGCGAGAATAACTCGCGGTACATCGGCGTGCAGTTCAGCATTGAGGGGCGTGACTTGGCGCGCGCGGTGGACGAAGCGCAAAGAGCGGTGCGCCAGAATGTCACTCTGCCGCAGGGCTACACTCTGGACTGGGGGGGCGAATACAGCGAGTACGTCGCGGCGGAGCAACAGTTTGCTGTGATAGGACCACTCGCCATTCTGATTATCTTCATGATCCTGTTCGCTCTGTATGGAAACTTGAAATTCCCAGTGATTGTGATGATCGGCGTTGTGATGACCCAGCCGGTGGGCGCCTTGATCGGCATGAAACTGACGCACACGGCGTTCAGCGTGAGCTCAGTCCTCGGGCTGCTGGCGTTGATGGGAGTCTCGGTGGAGACGGCTGTGATTCTGGTGTCCTACATAAATAAGCTGCGTCTGGAAAATCACGACATCCGTACGGCGACGCGCGAGGCGTCGCTGCTGCGGCTGCGGCCCATCATGATGACAGCGCTGGTCGCCTGCCTGGGCCTGCTGCCGGCGGCGCTCTCTACCGGCATCGGCTCGGACACGCAGAAGCCATTCGCGATCGTCATCGTCACTGGGCTGATCTCACGGCTGCTGCTCGGATTCTTCGTCAATCCGGTGCTGTACGAAATGGTCGCGAAGCAGGGTGACGTACTGCAGGTGTAACCAGCAACAAACGTCTTGCCATTTTCGGGCCCGCGGTTCGTCCCGGCAGCCTTGTGCAGGGACGGGTCGCGGGCCCGAAGGAATTCAGTAACGCCGTGGAAACGATACAGCGGGCTTGCCCGCGTCCGGGGGAGAATTTGCTAGAATGAAACCCGGAGTAGGCCTGCAACGCAGGTGTTGGCGCGAAGATCTTTTGAACCAATACTGGATCTCCGGGGACCCGTGTCAGACGGCTCGTGTGCATGGCCCGCTGCGGATTTCGGTTCGCCGTGGGAAAGCCTAAAGGCCGGCGCAGGGTTCCCACCTTATACAGGAGGTTCAGGATCTAGCTCCACACGGCGAAGTGGACCGCTCCATTTTTGTGGTGTCGCCGCTCCTTACGTTTCGATTGGGCCCAGGCACGGAATGGGAACCGCGCCCGGCACAGAGAAAAAATGAAACTTCTATTTGTTGGCGACATCGTAGGTTCGCCCGGCCGCCAAATTGTCGCTGACCGGCTGGCGGACATCGTCCAGACGCGGCAGGTCGACCTCGTCATCGCCAACGGGGAAAACGCCGCATCCGGTTTCGGCATTTCGCCCAGGCTGGCCGATGAACTGTTTGAGGCCGGAATAGAAGTGTTGACCGGCGGGAATCACATCTGGGACCGCAAGGAAATCCTCGATTACTTTCCCAAGCATCCCAGGCTGCTGCGGCCGGCGAATTTTGCGGATATCAACCCGGGAAGCGGGTTGTACGTGGGCACTGCCCGAAATGGCGTCCCCTACGCCGTGCTGAACCTCCAGGGGCGGGTGTTCATGGCATCCAATGATTGCCCCTTCCGGGCAGCCGATCGGGAGATTGCCCGCATCCCAGCAGAAGTCCGCGTCATCTTTGTGGACTTTCATGCAGAAACAACGAGTGAGAAGGAAGCCATGGGTTTGTATTTGGACGGGCGCGTCTCGGCCGTTATCGGCACGCACACGCACGTCGCTACCGCGGACGAACAGATTCTGCCCGGAGGCACGGCGTTTCAGACTGATGCGGGCATGACTGGGCCGCACAACGGCGTGATTGGGATGGACAAGACCGCTATCCTGCGGCGGTTTCTCGATGGCCAGCCGGCGCGGTTTGAGGTGGCTAACGGGGACATTCAGATGAACACGGTTCTGATCGATGTGGACGAAACGACGGGGCGAGCTCGCGCGATTGAGCGCCTCCGCTTCCGGGCTGATTGAGTAACTACGAGAAGAAACAAAGTCGACATGGATCGAACGATTTCCCTTTCCGTCGTAGCTCTGTCGGTCGCGGTAATTGCTGCGTTCGCGCCCGCGCCATTCCCCGCCCAGGAACAGTTTCAATTCGAGAGCGACCTCTTGGGGCAGCGGCGGGTTTTTGAAACCGCCGGGCCGGGCTTTCGCGCGATTCGCCGCGGTCCGAACGGAAACTATTACGTCCTGACGGCGCCGTCCCCCGCGGTGCAGATTTATGACGGAGCAGGCAAGCGACTCGGGCAAATACCTGACGAAAGCGCAGCGAAGGGTGCGGCGCTAGTCTATGGCGAATCGTTCGACGTGGATCGCGACGGCCGCCTGGCCGTGTCGGATCGCGGCGCGAATGCGGTGAAACTCTACGCGCCGAACGGCTCGCTCGCCACGACCATCCCAGTTTCCGGACCGGCCTCGGTAGCGCTGTTGCCAGGAGGCGAGGTCGCGGTCGCCAGCCCGAATACGCCGCAGCTCATAACCGTGTACGATCTCGCGGGAAAACAGGTGCGGGAATATGGAGATCGCGAAGAAATCGCCGACCGCGCCGACATCAACAATCAGGTGAACCTCGGCCGCCTGGAGGCCGATGAAACCGGCAATACTTATTTTGCGTTTGACTATTTACCTGAGCCGACAGCGCGCAAGTACGATCACGTGGGCTATCTCACAATGGAAATATCACTCAAGACGCTGGAATTCCAGCCGGCGGCGCAGGCGGCGCGCCGTGCCATCGCGCGCACTGACCGCGGAACGCCTGCTTTGCACCGCATCATCACGGCCCTCGGCGTCGATCCGCAAACGCAGGAGGTCTGGCTGGCCATCGGCACGCTCCTGATGCACTTCGACAGGGACGGCCAGCGGCTGGCGAGCTTTCGGACCTATAGGCCCGGCGGCGCCCGAATGGAAGCCTCAACAATTCTGGTCGAACGCGACCGCCTGCTGATCGGCGCCGACCCGCAGGGGATCTACGAATTTCCCCGGCCTGGTAAACCGGCTACCTGAATATTACTTCAGGGTTACATCAAGACTCTCATTTGCCCGGGTCCCCCGGAGTTGTTTCTCGCCTCCTGGTAAGACACCTCTTGAGCCTGGACCCGCAAAATCCATGACAAAAACCGCCTGTAAATGGATAAGGGCTTTATTTGCAAGGTGATGGGTGGCTGTGGAAAACTTGTGAATCTTCTGTGGGAGCCGTGCGCGGGATTGTGAAGTTTTCTCTTGCTGGATCGAGCGTGTTCGGAGAGAATCCACCCTCGTCTTAGGAAGTTCAGTACGGCAACTGTCAACCCTGTGGACGCCGTGACGCGAACACGTAGTAGAAATTGAAGGGGGAAGGTCACGGGTCATCCCGCAACTGAATAGGGCCGAGGCCGGGCCTTGTGGACTTGTTATTTCCACAGCTTTTCCACAACTGTGGAAATTACAAGAGAGGGACTTTTTGCTTTTTTTGAGGTTTCTGAGGGAATGAATTCCTGGGACAAGATTCTGCAACATATGGAGCGGCGGGTTAATCCCCACAGCTTCTCCACTTGGTTTCGCCCCACGCGTCAGGAAGGAGCGGAAAACGGCAAACTGCTCGTCCGTGTGCCTTCCCGCGTCTTTCGGAAGCGCCTCACGGAAACGTACGGTGAGCTGTTACAGGCGGTTCTGGCAGAAGTCGGTATGAACGACACGCACCTCGAATTTCTCTGCACGGAGAATGATCCCTTGCCTGCTGGAACATCCGCCAAGCAAACGCGCCTGGACTTTGATTCCGTCGATCATCAGCTGAATCCGCGCTACCTGTTTGAGACGTTTGTCGTGGGCGCGTCGAATCAGTTCGCGCATGCGGCTGCGCAGGCCGTGGCCGAGCAGCCCTCCAAGGCGTACAACCCGCTGTTCCTGTATGGTGGAGTGGGCATGGGCAAGACGCACCTGATGCAGGCGGTGGGTCACCTCATCAAGAAACGCAACCCGGCGTCGCGGCTTACTTACATCAGCGCGGAGAAGTTCACCAACGAAGTGATCAATTCACTGCGCTTCGACCGCATGATCAGTTTCCGTGACCGGTTCCGGTCGGTGGACGTGCTGCTGGTGGACGACATCCAGTTCATCGCGGGCAAGGAGCGGACCCAGGAAGAGTTCTTTCACACCTTCAACGCGCTTTACGATCTGCAACGCCAGATCGTCGTGAGTTCCGACTGCCCGCCGAAGGAAATCTCAGCGATTGAGGAACGCCTGCGCTCGCGCTTTGAGTGGGGATTGATTTGCGCGCGCGATCAAGTCAAATGTGCGGGAGCTCGAGGGCGCTTTGACTCGCCTGGTGGCGTATTCCTCCCTGACCGGCTCGGTTTTGAATTTGGCCACTGCGCAGCAGGTGTTGCGCAACATCATTGCCACCCAGGAAAAGCGGGTTACCATCGACTTGATCCAGAAAAAGGTTGGCGAGCAGTTCGGTCTGCGCGAGCAGGACCTTAAAATTCGTTCCAATACGAAAGCAATCGCGTTCCCGCGACAGATTGCGATGTACCTGGTCAAGCAGCTTACCCAGGCGTCGCTTCCTGAAATCGGACGGCAGTTTGGCGGCAAGCATCACACCACAGTCCTCCATTCGATCAACAAGATCGACGCTCTGCGCCGGAGCGACAAGGATCTCAACCGCACGATCAATAAATTGATGGACTCCTTCAGCTAGCTCTCCCCCTCCTTTTCTGCACGTCGTATTTTGCCAAGCCCCGGCAGGTTCTGAGCCTTTTCTTTTTCTCGTTCCGCCACATTGTGGAAGCGGCCAATTCACTCGTCCTTTTGCCGTGTTGAAATCCTGCGCAAAACATCATGCTTGTCCTGTGCAAGAGTCGCGCGCCCTGTGGATGATTTTCCGCATGGAGTCGCATCATGGATGTTTCGCGGCGGGTTCTCCTCTCAATCCTCAGCCCGATCTTTTTTGCGTGCACAGCGCAACTGCTTCTGGGCCATCGTGAATGCGGGATTTCCTCATTTCCACAGCGACGGCTACTACTACTAGCTTTATCCCTACTCTGAAAAAGGGTAGAGTAGCCGGTTGAAGCCGCAGTCCCGTGAGCGCCTTCCGGCGGAGGAAATCCAGCAATGGAATTCAGCGTGAAGAAATTTGACTTGCTCCAGGAGTTGAGTCTGACGCAGGGTGTGATCGAGCGAAAGACGACGATCCCGATCCTCGGCAATATCCTGTGCGAGGCCGCCGGTAACAAGGTGACGGTGACCGCCACCGACCTGGAGCTCTCCATCCGCACCTCCTGCGAAGCAAAGGTGAAAAAAGAAGGCTCGGGAACGATCCCTGCAAAAAAACTCCTCGAGCTGGTGCGGTTGCTGCCAGAAGGCGAAATCCGTTTCAAGCTACTCGAAAACCACTGGGTGCAAATCCTGGCCGACCGGAAAACGTACAAGATGGTTGGGATGGCCAAGGATAACTTCCCCGCGATTCCGGAGTTCCCGCATCCGCTGGTAACGATCCCGGCGAAACTTTTATCTTCGCTGATCGCGAAGACGGCGTTTGCCATCTCGAATGAAGAATCACGCTACACGCTCAATGGCGCTCTGCTGCTGCTCAAGCCGGACACTATTACCATGGTCGCCACCGACGGGCACCGCTTGGCAGTCGCCGAAACTGACCACAAGTTTGACGGGCTGACGCGCGAAGTGCGCCCGCTCGTGCCGAAAAAAGCCCTGACCGAAGTGCAGCGCCTCGCGGCCGAAGCCGGAGAAGACGGCCAGATTGAATTCGCGCTCGATGACAGCCACCTGTTTTTCCGCGCTGGAGAACGTCTCCTGATCTCACGCATGCTTACCGGCCAGTTCCCCAATTACGAAGCCGTCCTGCCGCGGGAGAACAACAAGCACGTGGTGATTGAGCGTGGCGAATTGAATGACGCCGTCAAGCGCGTCGCGCAGCTTGCCGACCAGCGCTCCCACGCCGTGAAACTTTCCGTCGCCAGGGAAGGCATCGAAATTTCCGCGTCCAGCCCGGAGTATGGCGAAGCGAAGGAAACCCTCGAAAAAGATTATCAAGGCGAGCCGCTGTCCATCGGCTTCAACGCGCAATACATGTTGGATTTTCTCGCCGCCGCCGCCGAAGGCCCCATCAGCCTCGAACTAAAAGATGAACAATCCGCCGGTCAGATGCGCCCCCTTGCCGAAGAAGCCTACCGCTACCGCTACGTCATCATGCCCATGCGGATTTGAGAGATTGGAATGTCAGAATGGGAATGCACTTGCCCGAACTGAAACTTCAATTTGACCTATCCTTGTTCAAGCAAAACACTTTGGCATAATTCTCTTGGCAAACAAATTCGTGTGCTTTTGCAGGAATGTCTGCGGTAATGAGAATGCGCACTGTGTCTTCCGATCGCTCTTCAACAAAATACTCGCCATGTTCCGCCAACTCTGGTCGTGAGTCAGCCAATCCGTCAGAGCTCGTCTTAATCATTTTCTGGCCTGAACTTTTCTGAAGTGCCTAAGTGCATTGCTGAGTCTCTGAAACACTTCTTCGTTTTCTAACCACATACTGAATCCACGCCCGTGGGCATCCGAGAAGGATAAATAGCCAACGCCCTTGCACACACTCGTACAAGTACCGCACGGGCACGGCCGATAGACGCTAAGTTGTCGATTCCTCTCCCCATTATTCCAAATAAAATCAGCACTTCCTCTCATACGTGCCCTCCGTTTCGATGTTCTAGTTTAGAACATTCTCGACTGGGATGGAAGGTATTCTCTGCCTGTGGTCAAGAAGCCAGCCCGGAAAAACATTATTGGCAGGCGCGTTGCTGAAGCGCGCCAGAGTTGTAACCCAGCGCTAACGCAGGATGCCCTTTCGGGGAGGCTCGCTCGACTCGGGATTCAGCTTGATCGAGCCGCAATTGCCAAAATCGAGAACAATTACCGTCATGTCTTCGACTACGAGCTTAAGGCCCTCGCAGATGTGTTGGGCGTGGAGGCCAATTGGCTGCTCGGGGATAACAAGAGGTGAAAGATCCCACCGCTCAACTACGCGCTGCAACACGGCGGGCCAAATCG
>WNFD01005901.1_pt1 | contig 15928 bp, 13 predicted proteins | sample 5400491 | NCBI WGS metagenome assembly WNFD01 (sample SAMN13153343, study PRJNA577476) | soil metagenome | isolation source: 120 cm saprolite under Douglas fir tree site 2 hole 2 replicate 2 | place: USA:California | collected 2015-04-18 | reverse complement strand
GTCTCGTCCCATTCTTGAGGACGGCACGGAGGCCGTCCCTCCGTTCGACATTACGCGCCGAATAGTTCATTTTGCGCGCCGCTCGGCGGTTTCAACCCGAGTTTGCGATACGCATTCGGCATCGCCACGCGGCCTTGCGGTGTGCGCTTCAAGTAACCTTCCATAATCAAATACGGCTCGTTCACTTCCTCGAGCGTGCCGGCTTCTTCGCCGACCGCGACCGCGAGCGAATTTAAACCGACGGGGCCGCCATTGAATTTGTGAATAAGCGTTTCGATGATGCGCTTGTCCCATTGATCGAAACCGTCGCGATCGATTTCGAGCATGGTCAGCGCGCGATCCGCGAGGTCGGCCGTAATCTTGCCATCAGCTTTTACCTGCACATAATCACGCACCCAACGAAGCAGATTGTTCGCCGTGCGCGGCGTGCCACGCGCGCGCGTCGCGATCTCCGCCGCGCCCTGCGCATCGGTTTCGACGCCGAGCAAACCCGCGCTCCGCAAAATAATCTTCTGCATTTCTTCCGCGCTGTAGTAATCGAGCCGCGCCGTCATTCCAAAACGCGATCGCAACGGCGCGCTCACCATCCCGGCACGCGTCGTCGCGCCGATGAGTGTAAACTTCGGCAACTGCAAACGCAGACTGCGCGCCTGCGGTCCCTGATCGATGATGATGTCGAGCCGGTAATCTTCCATCGCCGGATAAAGATATTCTTCGATCGTGGGCTGGAGCCGGTGAATTTCGTCAATAAAAAGCACGTCACCTCTTTCGAGACTGGTGAGCAAACCGGCAAGCTCCCCCGCTTTCTCGATGACGGGACCGCTCGTGTTTTTGATGCTCATGCTCATCGCGTTCGCGATGATGTGGGCGAGCGTCGTTTTGCCGAGACCAGGCGGTCCGCTCAACAAAATATGCTCAAGCACGTCGCCGCGCTTTTTTGCAGCTTCCACGAGAACTTCCAACCGCTCGCAGACTTTCACCTGCCCGGTGAACTCGCTGAACATCGGCGGGCGCAGCGAGATTTCGAAGGCCGGGTCCGGTTCAGGCGGTTGCATCAACGCAGCGCTTTTCGTCATCCAGATTTTTCGTCAGGACCAGTTCCGTCCCGCGTTTTCGCAGAATGTAATCGATCTTATCGAACCCTTTTCTCATCAAGTACAAGCCGAGCCCGCCAGGTTTGATCAGATCGTGCGGCCGGCCTTTCATGGCATGCGGCGGCGTTTGTTTTCCGTAATCGCGTACCCGCATGCGGATGCACTGGCCCAGTCCTTCGAGCGAGAGCGCGATCAATTGGTCGTCGCGCAAATGGTAAGCGTAGCGGATAATATTTGTGCACGCTTCGTCGACGCCCAGGACCATCAACAGGCGCTCCTCTTCGGAGAGCGGATAAGGTTCGAGAAAGCGGCGAACGAAAGTGCGCATGAGGGCGAGATTGGCGGTATGGCTGCAAAACTCGATTTCTTGTTTCATCACCGCCACAAACGACTGTGAAGCAAATTTGGTGCGCGCTTCAAGTAATCATCCTCAATCAACTTGCGGTGGTTGCAACTGCCTGCTCTCCAGAACGCGTTGCGCAGTGCAGAAAAGCGTTGTTCTGTTTGCGCATGCGGAACTTGGTTTTCGCGTTGCTCGTCATCGCCTCGCCCGCGCTCGCGCGCGAGCACGTCACTGCCTATGAAGCGTTGCGCGTCGTCGGCACGCAATTGAATCGCGATGCCGTCAATCACATCATCTCGGTCACCGGCGTGGATGGCAATCCGCAGCCGGAAACGTGGAAGATTTTGCTCGAGGACCGGAGCGCGCGCGGCGGCGTGCGTGAATTGGAAGTTGCCAACGGCCGCATTGTTTCCGAACGCACACCGCTGCGCGCGGTCGTCGGCTCAACCGAAGGCGCGAAGATTAATACTTCGCACTTAAATTTAGATTCGAGCGGCGCGTATTCGGTCGCGAGCCGCACCGCCGAAAAATCGAATGCCGCTTTCGCCACGGTTAGCTACACTTTACGCACGGATGAGCGAAGTGAACCGATCTGGATTGTCACTCTGCAAAACGAATCGCGCCGGCCAGTCGGCACGATTTATATTGGCGCAAATCAGGGAACAGTCACGCGCACCGAGGGAATGTTTAATGGCGCCAGTATGGATCAGGTGGTCAATGCCGAGGATGCCGAGCGTGAAACAGACGAAGCGGAAGACGAAAATCCGGACGACGAGAACATCGTCAAGCGGCGAATCAAGCAGTGGTTCCGGCGGACGACAGAGGATGCACGCCGTACTTTCGAGCACGTCCGGCGCTCTTTTTCCGACTTCATTCACGGCGACTCATCCGACGAGTAATTCCACCGCGCAACGATCCAATCGATGAAGGAGAATAGTGATCACCACTGGCCGGCTCTGCCTTTCGCAGGGTGGGCCGAGACTGCGGCCACGTTGCACATGTGGACGCAGATCGTCGGGAAAATCCGGCTGACGCTCACTCCGTGGACGAATCATTCCTGGCACGTCACGCTTTATCTGACTGCGCGCGGACTAACGACCTCGCCGATCCCGCACGGGTTTGAGACCTTCGAAATTCGTTTCGATTTTGTTGATCACGAATTGCGCATTCTGAAAAATGACGGGGCCGTGCGAATGCTCAAGTTACAACCGCAATCGGTCGCGAAATTTTATGGCGCGGTCATGACAGCGCTGGGCGATCTCGAGTTGCCGGTCAAGATCGACATCCTGCCGAACGAGATTGAGAAGCCGATTCCGTTCGACCGCGACGAGCAACACCGAGCGTACGATCCTGAATATGCGAACCGATTTTGGCGTGTCCTCGCGCAGGCCGATCGTGTCTTTAAAGAATTCCGTGCGCGTTTTTGCGGCAAATGCAGTCCCGTGCATTTTTTCTGGGGCAGTTTTGATTTGGCGGTCACGCGTTTTTCGGGACGTCCCGCGCCGCCACATCCGGGCGGGATCCCGCATTTGCCGGACGCGATCACGCGCGAAGCCTACTCGCAGGAAGTGAGCAGTGTTGGCTTTTGGCCAGGAAACGCCGCAATGCCCGTGCCGATTTTTTATTCCTACGCCTACCCGGAGCCGTCTGGTTTCGCGGAAGCAAAAATCAGCCCAGAGTCGGCGTCTTATAACAAGCAGTTGCATGAATGGACGCTGCCGTACGAGAGTGTTCGCACCGCGGAATCGCCGGACGATGTTTTGCTACAGTTTGCGCAGAGCACCTACGACGCAGCCTCACTTCTGGGCAAATGGGACCGCGCCGCGCTTGAGGAAAAGAAACCAATCTTGCATTCTTCCCGGCAGATTCGTAATTAACGCGATCATGCCGAAAAACATATCGCCAGTTGCGGACGCCGCGTGGCAAGAGGTGGGACACGGTTGGCGTCAACTTTATGGTGATTTCGACCGGCTTGGTGTGAGCGTCGAATGGCATGAATTCCAGACTGAACAAACTCTTGATTGGGGCCGCAGCTTCCGGCCGCAGAGCATCGAATTTTGTCTCAATCTCGAGGGCCGCGGCGCGGTTGGTCATGAAAGCCGCATGCGGTGCGATTACGTGCCTGGCAGCTCCGGTTTTTACTCGTTAGGCGATGCGCCACTTGCAGCCTCGCGGGACGCGCACGATCGGCACCGCTTCGTTACCTTGGAATTTTCGCGCGAGCATTTGCAGCAGCAGCTCGAATATTGCCAGAACGATCTCGATCCGCAGATGCGCACCGCGATTTTTCCCGTGAGAGAGACTGCAATCGTTTCGAAGCCGCAACCGATGTCGGTGCAGCAGCGTGACGTGGTCGCAGGTCTCGCGCAGCCGCCGGTTCCGAAAGCAGCGCAGATTCTCTGGTATCAAAGCAAAGCGCTCGAACTGATGGCGCATTTTCTTTTCGAGCCGAAGGATCCGGAATTTTTCTGCATGCGGCAGAAGCGCGTGGCCCGCGATCGGGTCGAACGCACAAAAGAATTGCTGGCGCGCGACCTGGCGAATCCGCCGACACTCGAAATGCTCGGGCAGGAAGTCGGCTGCAGCCCGTTTTATTTGAGCCGGATATTTTCGCGTGAAGTCGGGCTGACGATTCCGCAATTCTTGCGCAACCTGCGGATGGAACGCGCCGCCGAACTTTTGCGCAGCGGGCGTTACAATGTCACTGAAGCTGCCACCGAAGTAGGCTATTCAAGCCTGAGTCATTTCAGCAAGGCGTTCTGCGAAACAATCGGCTGCTGCCCGGTGCTGTATCCGATGGCAAAGCATGTGATCTTGGATCGCTGACGCGATCCAAGTAAAGCGATGAAGCGATGAAGCGATGAAGCGAAAGACCGCTTCAACGTTCTCATGAAAATCACGCGCGCTCTGATTTCCGTCTCCGATAAGACTGGCATCGCAGCGTTTGCGCGTGCGCTGGAGAAATGTGGCGTGGACATCATTTCCACTGGCGGCACGGCCGAACTTCTGCGTCGCGAACAGGTTCCGGTGCGCGAGATCTCGCAGTTCACAGATTATCCCGAAGTCCTCGATGGCCGGGTTAAGACCCTGCACCCTCGTGTTCATGGCGGATTACTTTATAAACGCGGCAATCCGAAACACGAAGAGGAAGCGCGCGACTGCGGCTTCCAGCCGATCGATCTTGTCGTGGTTAATCTCTATCCGTTTGAAAAGACAATCGCGAAACCGAAGGTCACGCTCGCGGAAGCAATCGAGCAGATCGATATCGGCGGGCCATCGATGATTCGCAGCGCAGCCAAGAATTATGAATCCGTCACCGTGGTGGTGGATCCGGCCGATTATGATGAAGTCCTGGAAAGCATTCGCGATCACGATGGCGAAACGACTTTGAAATTGCGCGAGCGCCTCGCGATCAAGGCATTCATCAAAACATCGGAATACGATCGCGTGATCGGTAATTTTTTGAACGAGAAGCAGACGACCGACGCATCCTTTTCCATTTCGCTTCCGCTCGCGACGCGACTGCGCTACGGCGAAAATCCGCACCAGACCGCGGCGCTATACGGCGACTTCGATGCGTGTTTCGAGAAGCTGCACGGCAAAGATCTTTCCTTTAACAACATTCTCGACATCAGCGCGGCGATGGATCTGATCGCCGAATTTTCTCAGGCGACGGTCGCGATTTTGAAACACACCAATCCGTGCGGCGTCGGGAGCGATCCTGATTTGCGCGCGGCGTGGGAGAAAGCTTTCGCGACCGATAAGCAGGCGCCATTCGGCGGAGTGATTGTCTGCAACCAACCGATCGATGAAGCGCTCGCCAAACCGATCAGTGAAATATTTAGCGAAGTGATTATCGCGCCGGAATTTGAGGGCAACGCGCGGGCGCTCTTGCAGAAGAAAAAAAATCTGCGCTTGATTCGGTTTCTGCCGCCGCCGCCCGACCCTAAAGCGAAGCTAGATCTCCGTTCGGTTTGCGGCGGCCTGCTTGTGCAAGACAAAGATGTGATCGCGGAACCGTCCGATTTTTCGAAGAAAGTAGTAACGAAACGGCTGCCTAACGAACAGGAAACGCCCGCGATGCTTTTTGCCTGGCGTGTCGTCAAGCACGTGAAGTCGAACGCAATCGTCTATGCGGCGAACGATCGCACACTCGGCATCGGCGCCGGTCAGATGTCGCGTGTCGACGCCTCACGGATCGCGGTTTGGAAAGCGACTGAAGCGGGACTTTCGCTTTCCGGCAGTGCGGTGGCGAGCGATGCGTTCTTTCCGTTTGCCGATGGTTTGATCGCGGCCGCCGATGCGGGCGCGACTTGCGCCATTCAACCGGGCGGCTCAGTCCGCGACGCCGAAGTCATCGCGGCCGCTGATGAGCGCGATATGGCGATGATCTTTACCGGCATTCGTCATTTCCGGCACTGAATCCATCCTATAACTCGTTAGGCTATGGAGATGCAGCTGCTCTGCGTGTTAATCCACTTTGGACAATAATACCGAGAATTGTGAGAACGATAAACAGAATCGCCGCCCCCGTTTGCGGTAAGGTGATCGCCGTTTCGATCATGTAAGCGCCCACCATCGAGGAGAGAACGATGAGCGCCCAGTCGAAAAGCAGGAGGAAGAGCAGCGCGCCCACGATTCCGCCAATGAGAAACGTGAGCGCAAAAGAACCTTCGTGTTGAACGAGGAAGGCTGCGACGATCGCGACTGCCAGCCGGCCTCCGGCTACGAACCCGACCAGCGCAATCGCGATCTTTTGCAGAAAGAGCGCGAGCAACGCGCCGATGAACCCGAGCACAAGCGCCGCCGTAATCACCAGCAAGCTCGATGGCTCGTGCACCAGCCAGGGTGCAAGCTCCACGCCGGCCGCAAATCCAACCGCCGCCACAAAGAGCCAGAACAGCCTTCGTCCGAAGAATAAGACGATCGCTCCGATCAGAACGCTAATGATCGGGATTGGCAATTTCATCGGCACAATCTTGGTAAGGTCAGTTCGCATTCTTTATTCGTTGCTCGTTTATTTCCGTTTAAATTCGCTGCCGGATTTCCACTCCGGATATTTATCCCTGTTGGCGACTTCGTAACCGACATCGAAGAGAAGTTGCGTGTCTTGCACCGCGCCGGAAAGATCCCATGCGGGATCAACTTCATCGGAAGGCTGGTGATAATGCTTCGCGACATATTCGTCCTTCTTTTGCTGACCAAAGCCAGCCGGCTTCCCGATAATATCGCGGCCTTTTCCGGTGTAGAGCGATGGCACGCCCGCTTTCGAAAACTCAAAGTTGTCGGCGCGGTAAAAGCTGCCTTTCTCGGGCTGCGTGTCGGGATTAACGGCGCGGTCTTGCGTTTTGGCAGCGGCAAGCAGCATGTCGTCAAGCCTCGATCGTCCGTTGCTGATGTCTTCGATGTCGCGCGATTTACCCCACGCGTTAGCGCCATCGATGTTGATATCGGCCAACGTTTTTTCGAGCGGATAAAGCGGGTGCTCAGCGTAATATTTTGCGCCGAGTAAGCCAGCCTCCTCGGCCGTTGGGGCCATGAAGAGCACGGAACGTTTTGTCGGATGTGGGAGAGCCATATGCGCTTTTGCCAGCTACATGACCATCGCAACACCCGACGCGTTATCGAGCGCGCCATTGAAAATTTGATCGCCCTGCATCTCTGGATGTTTCCCGAGGTGATCCCAATGCGCGCTGTAGATGATCCATTCATTTTTCAACTTCGGATCGCTGCCGTCGATCTTGCCGATGACGTTGTGCGATTTGAATGAACGCACCTCTTGTTTGATCGCGAAGTTCGCTTTTGCACCGAGCGCAATGGGCCGGAAATCTTTTCTGATCGCCGCTTTTTTCAGGCCATCGAAATCTTGTCCGCAATCGGCCAGCAATTTTTTCGCGACATCGAGTGTGATCCATGAACGAACGGGCACGGCCCCCGCGTTTTTGTCCGGCGCGTCGATTTCGTAGTTCTCCTTTGCCCAGCTCGTCCGGACGACTGAGTAAGGATAGGCGGCCGGCTCAGTTTCATGAATGATCACCGCGGCGGCGGCGCCTTTTTCCGCCGCGATTTCGTATTTGTAGGTCCAGCGACCGTAATAAGTCATCGCCTTTCCCTTAAACATTTTCTCGTCAAGTTTCGCTGGATCATTTGGATCGGGAATCGCCGGGTCGTTGATCAGCATCAAGATGGTTTTGCCTTTGAGGTCGACATCCTTGTAATCATCCCAATCATATTCCGGTGCAACGATGCCGTAGCCGACAAAGACAATGTCGGAATCTTTCACATCGACTTGGGTCTCAAGCCGAGCACTGGAAGCAACGTAATCATCCGGAAACTTCAGCGACATCGCCTGATCTTTGATCGTAAACGAAGCTGTTGGTGCGCTCTTGATGCCGGCGAGCGGAACTTCCTGCGTGTAAGTGCCATTCGGGTTGCCGGGCTTTAAGCCTAACGACTTAAATTGTTCAGTGATGTATTTTACGGAAAGCTCTTGGCCTTTTGAACCGGGCGCCCGTCCCTCGAATTCATCTGAGGAAAGAATTTTGATGTGGTTAAGCAAGTCATCGGCGGTGATTGTATCGAGGGCAGATTTGGGTGGCAGCTGGAGTTGATCACTGGCAAAGATTGAAGCGGTGCTGAACAGCAGCGAGACAACGAGAAGCAGTCGAGAAGTGTTGTACATTTGTTGTCGTGTTGAGTTTAGTGAACGGAATGCCCTCACTTTAATCCTCTCCCTCAGGGAGAGGGGAGGGTAAGGGAAGTCTGCTCATTCAAGGTGAACGTACTTGTAGGGGTGATGATCTAGAATCGTCGGATACCAGCCTTTTACGCTTGGCTGAATGAGAAACGCATGCGTGTAAAAATAAATCGGAATGATCGGCGCCTCATCGAGAAGAATTGATTCGGCTTTCTGGAAGGCAGCGTAGCGTGTCGCTTGATCGCCAGTGCGGCCAGCCTCTGCGATAAGGCGATCGTATTCGGCATTGGACCAGCCGGTCTGATTGTTGGTTCCGTTCGTCAGCCAAAGATCGAGAAAGGAGTTTGGGTCGACGTAATCGCCGATCCAGGTCGAGCGATAGATTTGGTAATTCATCTGCCGGCGCGAATCGAAATAAACTTTTTCCTCCTGGTTAAGAAGGGTCGCGTTCACGTTGAGATTCTTTCGCCACATCTGCTGGATGGCTTCGGCGGTGCGCTTGTGGTTCTCGGAACTGTTGAACAAAATTTCGAGCGGCGGCAGGCCGCGCCCGTTAGGATACCCAGCTTCCGCGATGGTGCGGCGCGCCAACTCGACATCGTATGGAATAGATGATTGGCAGCTATAACCGGCCGTGTTCGGCGGCGTGAAACTACCTGCCGGCAATTGGCCGCCGCGCCACACTTTTTCCACGATTGCCTGGCGATCGATCGCCAGGGCGAGCGCTCGCCTAACGAGTCGATTGTTGAGCACCGGTCGTGTGACATTCACGCGAAAAAAATAGGTGCCGAGATACGGGTCGATGCGCAGCGAATCCGGATGATCGCGACGATAACGATCAATTCGATTGATCGGGATCGAATCGGTGACGTGTAATTGTTCCGAGCGAAACGCGTGTTCTTCGACGTCGTTACTGTCGATCGTGTGGAAGACAATCTCATTCAGCGTGACGTGCGCCGCATCCCAGTAGGTCGCACTTTTTTTTACGCGCACCCGACTGTTCAAGCGCCATTCCTCGAGCGTAAACGGGCCGTTGCCGACGAAGCGGCCCGGCCTTGTCCAACGACTCCCGCGCTCCAGACCCCGACCATATTTTGAAATGGTGGGGAGGTGGACGGGAAACCAGGAGTAATGGTTGAGGAGCGATAAGAAATATGGGGTTGGATTCGTTAGGCGAATTTGCAACGTCCGTTGGTCGACCGCGCGAAAACCGACCTCGCTGAAATCGTTGATCCGTCCTTTGTTGAAAGCTTCGGCGTTCGCCACCGGATAAAGCATGTAGGCGACTGGCGAAGCGAGTGAAGGCGAGAGAATGCGATGATAAGAATCGACGAAATCATGCGCTGTGATCGACTCACCGTTCGACCACCGCGCGTTATGCCGGAGATGAAAGGTGTAGGTCTGTTCGTCCGGTGAGATCTCCCAGCTCTCCGCGACACCGGGAACGGGATGAAGATCGTGTGAATCTTCGGAGACGAGGCCTTCGAGCAGCGCGGAAATGATGTTGAGCGAGCTAACGCTGTTTACGATGTGCGGATCGAGGTCCTGCACTTCCTGGCCATTGCCTTTGTGCAGAATCTGCAGGCGATTGCCGTTTTCGACGTTCGTTTCCGGCTTGTGGCAGGCGGTCTGGCAGAAGAGAAAAACGAAAAGCCACAGATGGACACGGATGTTCACAGATTTGCAGAAAGTTGTAGCGGCGCTTCTATCAAGCGCCGAGCCAAATCAAAGGCGCTTGGTACAAGCGCCGCTACCCCTGCGGATTTTCTTTGCTCGGGCCGCCTTTGGCTTTCTTCTCATCCCCAAGGCCGAGCGTCTTCAGAAACGGCTGAATGGAACGTTTGCGCCCGAGAAATTTCTCAATCGAGACCTCGATCTCGCGCGAGTTTCCCGGCTCGTAGATTTCGCGACGCAACCGCAGGCCGGCGTCCTTGTCGAGGAAACCATTTTTAGCCGCTTCGAAAACCGTCGCCATGTCGACAGCGATCGCATCGGCCCAGGCATAACCGTAGTAACCGGCATCGTACCCCGCAAGATGACCAAAGTAAGCGACAAAGGCGGTGTCGGGATCGATTGGCAGAAAAACTTTCTGCAAAACTTCGTTTGAAACTTTCACGCAATCGTATGACTGGCCCGCCGGATGGACGTCATGCAGTTCGAGATCGAGATCGGCAAAGGCAAACTGCCGTCGATAGGTAACGCCGACCGTCGCCAGTTTCGCTTCCTTCATTTTCGCGATTGTTTCCGCGGGAATTTTTTTCGATGGAGCGCGATAATCGGCTGCAAAAGTATCGAGCACCTTTTGTTCCAGACCCAGTTTTGCAGCATTTGCGAAGGGGCTTCTACGAAATCGCGTGGGACATTCGTTCCGGCAAAGCGCCCATACTCTGCTTCGGTCACAATCGAGTGCAGCGCATGTCCGAATTCGTGAAAAAGTGTTTCGACATCGGAATGGCTCAGGAGCGATGGCTTGCCTCCGCTCGGCGGTGGGAAATTGCAGAGCAGTGCGACCGTCGGCCGCTGGTATTTCTCGTTAGGTCAGAGCTTGCCGCCAATGATATCAAACTCCGCAAAGTGATTGAACTTTCCATCGCGCGGAAACATGTCTAGATAAAACATACCGAGCGGCTGTCCGCTGGCAGCATCCGCGACGAGATAAAGCTGCAGGTCGTCGATCCATTTATAAGGCACTCTGATCCTGTAGAATTTCAGGCCGAAGATGCTCTGATAGATGTTGAACATTCCCTCGAGCGTCTGCTGAAACGGGAAGTAAGCGCGCAACGCTTCAGTATCGACGGTGTATTTTTGCTTTTTTACCTGGTCCGAGAAGTAGCGCCAATCCCAGCGCATGATCTGCGCGTTCTGGTTCTTCGTTTCCGCAATCTTGATCTTGCGCATCTCGGCGATTTCCTGGTCGAACTTCGGCTGCGTGCCGGCAATCAAATCATTGATGAACTGCTTCGCCTGCGCTCCGGTCTTGGCCATTCGGATTTCGGTTTGAAAGTCGTCCCACGACTTGTAACCGAGACACAGCGCAACCTGATTGCGCGTTGTGAGGATCGAATTGAGCAGCAGCACATTTTTTTCGCGCGCCAGGTTGGTGCGGGTGACGTTCAGGCGCTTGCGCGTTTCTTCGCGCCTGGCGGTTTGCATCACGCCGTTGTACTGAAAGGTGACGTTGGCCAAGATGGTGTAGCTGTCGTCGCCGGTTTTTACGCCGGGCGAATTGAGGATGCTTTCCGGCACGCCTTCCAATTCAGCTTTCGTAAAAACCAACGGTACTTTCGCCGCCACAATGTTGCTCGAGAAATCAGTTTCCATTTTGGAAAGCTCTTTGCGCAGCTTTTCCACGTTCTGCCGTTTCTCCGGCGGCAAATCGAGACCCGCACGCCGATAATCGCGCAGCGTTTCGTTGAAAAGTTTCTCGTCTTCGCCGGTTAATTTCGGATGCGTATCGGCGAACGCTTTGATCGCTTTGTAAACATCTTCGCGGTAATCGATCCCCACCCCCCAATCCTGATAAGCTTTGACCGCGTTTTCGGCGGCGGTGCGCATCGCCGGCGAGGTGTTCGTCTCCTTGATGATGACCGCTTTGTTCCCGGCGTTGCCGGCCTCATACGTTAAATCATCGAGAGCAACGACTGTGGTTTTGAAAGTGACTTTGCTGAAATCTTGCTTGCCGATTTCATCGAGTGCTGCATTCCCTTTCGCAATTGCGTCTTTCATCGCGGCACCGACCGCTTCCGGTGTTTGCGGCCAGTCCGGAATGGTGAGCACCTCGTTCGATTTCTCGGCGGCGGCGCGAAAATCCCCCACCGATTTGAGTTCACCGGCTGGTAGCGGGAGGCCCAAGCCGAAGAGCAGAAGGGAAATGAAAAGATGTTTCACACTGCGAGGTGAGGGGACGAACATTGTGTAACGAGCGCAGATCGGTAAAGCAGAAATCGCTAGCGCCATAGTCGGCGTGATGTTTTGCGCAATCGAGTGTGACATGCGAAAGGCAAGCGCTCTTTGTCGCGATTGATCCGATCGGCCTCGTCGCGCTGTTCGTCGGCCTCGGTACAAGCGCCTCGAGCGAAAATCGAAAACGACAAGCGTTTCTCGGAATCGTAACCGGCCTCTGTGTCGCGATTGGATTTATTTTTCTCGGCAAAGTTGTTTTTGCCGCGCTTGGAATCACGGTGGCAGATTTTCAAGTCGCCGGTGGTTTGATTTTACTTTGCCTCGCCGTTCGTGAACTCGTCGGCTTTGGCCCGGGTGATCGTGGCGGTGGCGATGAATTTGGGATCGTTCCACTTGGCATGCCGCTAATTGCTGGCCCGGCGCTTCTGACCGCGCTGCTAATTCTCATCGACAGCGTCGGTCTGGTTTTCACGCTCGCCGCGCTCCTGGTAAATCTGGGACTTGTCGCGATTGCCCTTTGCAATGCCGAGCGTTTTACTCGTTGGATGGGCAAACAAGGTTTGCGCGGCGTGTCAAAAATAATCGCGCTGCTCCTCGCCGCGATCGCGATCAGTTTGATTCGGCGCGGCTGGCACGCGGTTGCCTAACGAGCGCCCGGGAAGTGGGCGCATAAAGTCAGAACGTTCCCGCGCGCAACATCACGAGCGTGCAGCCTTCGATGACTTCGATTCCGCGCTCGTGGGCCTTTGAGGCGAGCGCATCGTTTTCCGCCCCGGGATTCATGATGATGCGGCGTGGATTCGCAGCGATGATTTCATCGATCAAGGGATTGGAACGAGCTTCCCTAAGATAGAGTGTCACGGTATCAATCAGTTGCGGGCCGGCGGAAATTTTCGGGTAACAAGCTTCATCTAAAATCCGCTCGAATGCCGGATTTACCGGAACCGGATGATGTCCGTACTCTTTCAAAAGCTGCATTGCTTTGAAGGCGTAGCGTTCGGGTTTTGGTGAAGCGCCGAGGACTGCAACCGTCTCTGGTGACTGATTCGCCTTCATCTTATATAATATCGCCGTGGATGAGCTTGCGGCCGGTCTATTGACAGCAAGTGCGCCCTTGTTACTATCCTGCCCCTTATGAGGTTCCCTCTTGCGCTGACGACTAAAATCGCCGCGTACATCATTACCCAGAAGCTGCGGCGGACGGAGAAATTCGCAACCGTCCTGCAGCTCGAGCCGCTCCACACTTGTAACCTGACCTGCACTGGCTGTGGCCGGATTCGGGAATATTCCACCTCGCTCAAAGACATGATGAGCCTCGAGGATTGCCTGGGCGCGGCGAATGAATGCAACGCCCCAATGGTTTCGATTTGCGGCGGCGAACCGCTGATTTATCCGCACATCGAGGCGCTGGTGAAAGGGCTGCTGCAGCAAAAGCGAATCGTTTATGTCTGCACCAACGCGACGTTTATGCGCAAAAAGATGCGCGAATGGATGGCCGGCGAAATTGCGGCGCGCCCCGATTTCGTTACCGGAAAAATCGCGGAACTGCTGGCCACTGGTCTGATCAGTGAGAAAGATGCCGCCGAAATTCGCAAAGGTCCGAAAGACGCCTCGAAACCGACCATTGGCCCGAGTCTCTGGATGTATTGGAACGTGCATCTGGATGGACTCGAACGAACGCACGATCTCATCGTTGAACGGGAAGGTGTTTTTAAGGAATGCGTTCTTGCCATGAAAATGGCGAAGCGGCTCGGTTATCAGGTCGCAACGAACACGACGATCTACAAAGAAACTGACATGGGAGAGGTCGAGCAGATGTTCGATTTTCTCTCCGATCTAGGAGTCGATGGTCACACGATTTCGCCGGGTTACGATTATGACGCGGCGAAAAAAGACATGATTAAGCGGCTCAATTTGCAACCGGAAAATTTTTTCCTCACGCGCCAAATGACAGTCGAGAAATTTCAGAAGATCGAAGATTGGATGCGGCGCTATACGTTCTTCGGAACACCGATCTATTTCGAGTTCCTCGCTGGCAAACGCGATCTGACCTGTTCCGCTTGGGCAATTCCGACCCGCAACATTCGCGGGTGGAAAGGGCCCTGTTACTTGATGACGGACGCTCATTATTCCAGCTACACCGAGTTGCTCGAGAAGGTGGAATGGGAAAAGTACGGCCGCGTCAATGGTGTGACGCGGGATCCGCGCTGTGAAAATTGCATGGTGCATTGCGGCTACGAGCCGACCGCCAGTCTGGGTTTGCAAGCGCAGCGTGGTGATACGTGGAAAAATATTCGTTTCAATTTTGGCGCGAAACCGAAACCGACTGGACGCGGGAATGAAATCACTGCTTTCAATGGAGTCAGCTCAGGCAATGGCCACCTTACTGGCAAAAAAGCCGAGCTTTCCGCGCAAGTTTCCTAGAATTTTTCAGATGCCGAATTCCGCCGCGAACGTCATCGCGTTGCCGAGTGCAATCCCAAATGCGGACGCTTCCTATTCTGCGAATGACCCGCAAATCGCGCAGGCAATCGCGCGTGCGCAGGAAAATCTTCTTCGCCAGCAGCGACCGGATGGCCACTGGGTGGGCGAGTTGGTTGTCGATAGCACGCTTTGCTCCGATTACGTGCTTTTCATGCACTGGCTTGGCGAAGTGGATCACGCCGTGGAGGAACGTTGCGTGCGCCATATCCTCAAGCGCCAACTGCGCGATGGCGGTTGGAACATTTACTACGGCGGGCCAAGCGAGATCAACGCCTCGGTAAAAGCTTATTTTGCGCTGAAGCTCGCCGGCAATTCACCGGATCGTCCCTTCATGCAGGAGGCGCGCGCCAACATCATGCGCCTCGGCGGCATCCCGCGCATGAATACTTTCAGTAAACTTTATCTCGCACTCCTTGGGCAGTTCCCATGGCAATACCTGCCGGCGATCCCCGTCGAGATGATCCTCCTCCCGGCGGGCGCACCGTTTCACATTTACAAAATGTCCTCATGGAGCCGGGCCATGCTTATCCCGCTCGCAATCATCAATCACTTCAAACCAACGCGCGAGTTGCCGGGTATGCAGCAGCTGCATGAGCTCTATCCGCTCGGCACTGAGCATAAGGATTTCACTTTGCCGCGTCATCCACGGTTCTTTGCCTGGCGGAATTTTTTCCTCCGCGCTGATCGCGTGTTGAAGTTTCTCGATCGCAGTCCCATTCATCCAATGCGACGTCGCGCGCTGGAGGAGGCGGAACGCTGGATGCTCGAACGCATCGGCGAAGGGAGCGATGGTTTGGCAACTGTTTTCCCGGCGATGCTCAATTCGCTTATCGCCTTGCGCGCTCTCGGCTATTCCAGCGAACATCCGGTTTACGAAAAAGCGGCGAATGATTTCGCCGGTCTTTTCATTGATGATGCAAAAGATTTTCGGATTCAGCCGTGTTTCTCGCCGGTTTGGGACACTTCGATCAACATCATTGCATTGGCAGAATCGGGATTGCCCGCAGATCATCCTGCTTTGCAAAAGGCGGCTGCATGGCTGGCCCAAAAAGAAGTTCGCATCCGCGGCGACTGGACGGTGAACAATCCGCATCGGGAAGCGAGCGGCTGGGCCTTCGAATACAACAACGTTTATTATCCCGATACCGACGACACTGCGATGGTGCTGATGGCGCTGCGCTTGGTGCGTCCCGAAAATTTCGCGCAGGTTGCGCAATTGTTCGATCGAGCGATCAAATGGCAGCTCAGCTTTCAATGCCGCGATGGCGGATGGGCCGCCTTCGACAAGGAGGTGACTACGCATTGGCTCGAGGACATGCCGTTCGCGGATCATAACGCGATTCTCGACCCGACCTGCAGCGATCTGACCGCGCGCACACTCGAATTGCTTGGTTACCTTGGTTTCGA
>WNFD01003428.1_pt1 | contig 15935 bp, 17 predicted proteins | sample 5400491 | NCBI WGS metagenome assembly WNFD01 (sample SAMN13153343, study PRJNA577476) | soil metagenome | isolation source: 120 cm saprolite under Douglas fir tree site 2 hole 2 replicate 2 | place: USA:California | collected 2015-04-18 | reverse complement strand
GCCTCCCCCTGGTTCTCTTCCCCGAAGGAGGCCGCGCCGCCACCGGCCAGCTTCAGACCATGATGTCCGGCTGTGCCTATATGGCGATCAAGGCCCAGGTCCCGCTCATTCCTCTCACCCTCATCGGCACCTACGAACTCCTCCCCATCCACGTGTACGCGCTGCATCCCCGCCCGCTGCTCGTCGTCGTAGGCGACCCCATCTCTACGGCTGGCCTAACCACACGCGACGCCGACGCCCTCACTCAGCGTCTCTACCAGGCCGTCTCCGACACCTACATGCAGTACTACGCAAACAACCCATCTAATTAAGTGCCTTTTACAAAGGAAGACATCCACCCTCGCACTTCGTCTTGTTCTGCACTCGATAGCTTATCCTTGGGAATTCGTACAAAGGACAGTGGACCAGGAAATACCAAAAACATCTCCGGTCGTTCCAGCCAACTCTCGATGCCACTCCACATATAGTCCACATTCGCCGTGCCGTTCTTTCTCTCGAACCGTAGTCCGGTCGGGGTTAACGTCATCCTTCCTGCCATATTTACAGCTTGCTTCTCATACAATTTGCGGATTCTTCTCGCGTAAGAAAACCTGGCCCATAGGAAGAAAACAGAAAAGGCAACGTTGATCAAAACTTGAGCGCTCACGCGCTGATCGCCGATCCAGACGAATACCGCTAGCAAAGTAAATACAGCGGCCAGGATCGGATACCCATACAAAATCAGGAGAAAGCAAAAGCGCCTCGATTTCGTTGTGTTCAAACAAAAAAGCCGATTGCCCTCAAGATATTGGGCGCAAGTCATCTCAACTTCTATTTCCATGATTCACCAGGGACAGTTTTGTGTAATTAAAAAGGTTCAAATCCTATCCACAATAAACGAACTTCTAATCGTTCGACATAAAATTCCTCGATTTACTGGCCATCCCTTGATGAATCGCCGTATCGTCGAAGAGAGGACCAGGAATGAGTACCCCTAATAAGCCTGTTCGTACCTCTCGCCTAAGTTGGTTCGTCGTTCTCGCAATCGCCGTCACCATATCTCGCGCGCAAACACCTCCGAATGATGCGATCTCGCCAGTCGGCCACTGGGTCGCCGAACACACCTCCAACGGCGGCATAGGCTCCTGGTGGGACTTCCGCCCCGACGGCAACCTTACCATGCACATCGGCGCGATCGTCACCTCGCCCATCACTCGCTCGGGCGACACCTTCACTTCGCCCCCTGTAACCGTCAACGGCCCTCCCATCAAAGTGACCTTCCGCATCGACGGCGATACCCTCCATCTCCAGTCACCCGACACTCCAGAGCAGATATTGACCCGTATCGGCCCCGCGCCGTCCGCAGTCGATCCGCTGCTCGGCAAATGGAAGCCTCTTCCGCCCGCCACGCCCAGCACCGATCCCAACGTCGCCGCGCAGCAAAAGTTAATGACCAACGCCACCCTGGTCTTCTCCGCCGGCAACACGGAAAGCCTCCGCGTCCCCTTCACCGCGTTAGAGGGCACCTGGGATGCCACTGCCCACACCTTTCACCTGGCGAATCAGACCGGCACTTTCACCTTCCAGCGCACCGGCGCAAAGCTCACTCTGGGCCAGCCGCCAGACGATCACAAAACCAATACCTATATCCCCGACCCCATCCTTTAGCGCTCGCCGCCAAGACTATACTTGAGCTTGATGAACTCCACGCCTCATCCCCGTCCGCGCATCGCGATTCCGCAACCCACCAGCACCGACGCCGCCTACAACCAGCGCTCCTGGCCGCAATACGCCTCCTGTGTCGAGCGCAGCGGCGGCGAGCCCGTCGAGATCCCGCTCAACGCCACCCCAGTCGCGATCGCCAATCTCATCAACACCTGCCAGGCCGTTCTGCTCCCCGGCAGTCCCGCCGACGTCAACCCCCACAAATACGGCCAGGACCCCGTCCCCGAGTGCGCCCCCACCGACAGCCCGCGCGAAAACGTAGACGAGCTCCTCCTCCAGGACGCCCATAACCTCTACAAACCCATCTTCGCCATCTGCTTCGGCATCCAGATTCTCAACGTCTGGCGCGGCGGCACCCTGGTTCAGGATCTCAACATCCTCCCCGTCAACCACTCCGCCGGCAGCAAGGTCGCCATCGCCCACACCGCCGCAACCGCGCCCGAATCCCTCCTTGGCACGCTCCTAACCGCAGACGAAGCTCCCGAGCAGGACAACTTCCTCCGCCTGCCCATCAACTCCAGCCACCATCAGGCCATCGGCATCCCCGGCGACGGCCTCCGCGTCTCCGCCCGCTGTCCGCAGGATGCCGTCATCGAAGCCGTCGAAGGCGGTCAGGCTACCGAAGGCGCCACCGCCCACTTCGTCCTCGGCGTACAGTGGCATCCCGAGCGCAGCTACGACATCAGCCCCGCATCCCGCGCCCTCTTCGACCGCTTCATCGCCGAAGCCACCGCATGGGTCCCGCGTCCGGTCCACACCTCCGTCGCCTGAGCGCCCAAAAGAAACCCCACGCACGCCAAGCCATCTAAGAGGCATGAGCATGCAAAAGGTAAAGCTTGGTTCACAAGGCGCGATCGTCTCCCGTATGGGACTCGGTTGCATGGGCATGAGCGAGTTCTACGGCGAGCGCAACGACGAAGAGTCCGCCGCAACTATCCTCCGCGCACTCGATCTCGGCATCAACTTCCTCGACACCGCCGACGTTTACGGCTTCGGTGACAACGAAGTCCTCGTCGGCAAAACCATCAAGCCGCGCCGCGACGAGGTCTTTCTCGCAACCAAATTCGCCAACATCCGCAAAAAGGATGACCCTACCTACTGGGGCATCAGCGGCAAGCCCGAGTACGTCAAGCAGGCCTTCGACGCCTCCCTCAAGCGCCTCGGCGTCGATCACGTCGATCTCTATTACCAGCATCGCGTCGACCCCACCACTCCGATCGAAGACACCGTAGGCGCCATGGCCGAACTCGTCAAAGCCGGCAAGGTCAAATACTTAGGCCTATCCGAAGCCTCTCCCGCCACGATTCGCCGCGCGCACAAAATCCACCCCATCACCGCCCTCCAAACCGAATACTCCCTCTGGGAACGCCACGTCGAAGACGAGATCCTCCCCACCGTGCGCGAACTCGGCATCGGCTTCATCCCTTACTCGCCGCTGGGCCGCGGCTTCCTCACCGGCAAGATCAAGGACACCAGCAAGCTCGACTCGAAGGACTTTCGCGCCACGCGCTACCCACGCTTCTCCGGCGAGGCCTTCGACAAGAACATGATTCTGGTTGAACGGTTGGAGGCAATCGCAAAGCGCAAAGGCACAACCCCCGGCCAACTCGCCCTCGCCTGGGTCCTGGCCCAGGGCGAAGATGTGATCCCAATCCCCGGAACCAAACGCCGGAAATACCTCGAAGAAAACGCGGCAGCAGTCAACATCAAGCTCACTCCAGCGGAGGTGGAGGAGTTGGAAGCCGCCATACCGCCGGAGGAAATCGTCGGCGATCGCTACAACGCGGGCGGGCTGAACACAATCGACCGTTAGATAGGTATCGAAATGATGCTCAGGCCGGGTGTCACACGGCATCCGGTCGCCTCTGTGGATGGCTTAATTTGATTTTTGCCGTGCCAGGAACGAGAGGATGATTGGGAGCAACGCTGCGACGAGCTGCCTCGTTACCGGTCTTTTGGTTTCTCGTCTTCTGGCTTCTCAACGGAGAGTCGGTCCACTGGAACGAAGAACATTTTTTCGAGCTGTTCCGAACTCAGACCTGCTTCAGTCAACTTCTGAACCATCGCCATCTGTTGTGCTTTGTATTGTTCACTCGGTACGAACTGTTCCGCGATGAAGTCGCTCTGCGCTCCCATGCCTCGGCGGTCGGGATAACCTCTAGGTTTAATCACACTCCGTTTAGCCATCGCCACCCTCGCCTTCAAATTGTACGACTCCGGATACACCACGCCGCTACTCTTTCTCGCCGAGCGAGTCTCCAATCCACGCTTCTGCGATACTGACAATCGTCCATGCCCACTCTGTCAGAGTCCGCCATCGCCGATCTGATTACCCCCTATCTACCCGATCCTCCCGCGACCCTGATCCCCCGGCTCTCCACCTACCTCGACCTCCTCCTCAAGTGGAACGCCCGCACCAACCTCACCGCCATCCGTGATCCCGAAGAGATCGTCCGCCGCCACTTTGGCGAGAGTCTCTTCGCCGCCCGTCACCTGGCCCCCGCCAACCTGGATTCGGCCAACCTGGATCCGGCCAACCCAGACCAAGGCACCATCACGCTCCTCGACTTCGGATCCGGAGCTGGCTTCCCCGGCCTTCCCATCGCTCTTCTCCGCCCCGACATTCAAGTCACCCTCGCCGAATCCCAAAATAAAAAAGCTGCCTTCCTTCGCGAGGCCGTACGCACCCTGACTCTTCCGAACGTCGAGGTCTGGGCCGCCCGCGTGGAGACCCTCCCCGCCGACCGTCAGTTCCACATCGTCGCCCTCCGGGCGGTGGACAATATGGAAGCCGCTCTCACCGCAGCGAAAGTTCGCATCGTCCCTGGTGGCCAGTTAGCCCTCCTGACCACCGTTCACCAGGTCCCCAGCGGCGGACGCTCTCTACCTTTGCCCAACTCCCAATCCGGGATCCTGTACTTCCAAACCTTCTGAGACCCCCGCCAGCGATCCTGCCGTTTATAACTGCTACGGGACCTCAACTTGTTTCACCGTCGCGCCAACCGCGTGTCCCGTTTCGGAAATTAATCTGCAATATCTTGCAAAAAAAACAGTTGTGGTAAGGGGGAACCTTTGTTATAAACATCAAACCCTTAGAAATAAGGAAACTCCCCATGAATATGTTTGCGCAAGACTCAAGGAAACCTTGTGTCTACTGTAAGGGGAGTCATGAACGTTTACGCAGAGAAGAACCCATCCGCCACCATCGATCCAATCATTCCTCGTGAAGCATCCGGACAGGAAGAATCCAACGTTTCCTATACGTCCGATTCCTATCAGAAGATCCTCGACTATCACGTCGTAGAGATATTCCTCACCACGGTCGTGTTCGGCGTCATCATCCTGCTGCGCCTGCATCACTAGGACGCAGGCCTGCAGGGTCGAAGCGCCCCGCTCATCACCTGGGAGTGTGCGCAAAGACTAGAAGTGTTCCACGTGGAACAACTTTGGACTCGTGAGCTATACCTCTCGTTCTGGCGCGTTTCCAACCCGTCTCGCGGCGGAAGCCTGACTTGATAGAGACCCCAAGCCTGCCGCAGATCCTCTGAACGGCGTCAGCTCCTGGTCCCCACTCTGGGCACCAAGGCACCCGCAAATGTTCCACGTGGAACAAAAGATTTCCACATCATCCTTGCCTAAACCCCTAAAGCACCAAGGCAAAACAAAGCATTCCACAAGTTCTCCACATCTTTCCGCACTTCTGCACAGGCCCATCCGCATTGCCACCGTCCTCGCCTCCCGATACCCTTCTTCTACGCCGATGATCACCATTCACCCCGTCAACAAGCCCCAACCCGCCGCCACCGCATCATCCGCCACCCCGTCAAAGGTCATCGCCGTCGTCAACCAGAAGGGCGGAGTTGGCAAAACCACCACCGCCATCAACTTAGCCGCCGCCATTGCCCTCGAAGGCCTCCCCACCCTCCTCATTGACTGCGACCCCCAGGCCAACTCCACCGGAGGCCTCGGCTTCGCCCGTGCCAAGGATGGAGAAGAGGCTCGCCTCAGCATCTACGACATCCTTCTCGGCCACACCTCCATCGCCGAAGCCCTCCTCCCCACCGAGCTCGACAATCTCAAGCTCGTTCCCAGCAGCAAAAACCTCATCGGCGCTACCATCGAGCTCATCTCCCTCGAAGGCCGCGAGTACAAGCTCCGGGAGGCCCTCGCCCCGATCCGTGCTGACTATCCCTTCATCCTCCTCGACTGCCCTCCGGCCCTGGACCTCCTGACACTGAACGCCCTCGTCGCCTCCGACGGCCTCCTCGTCCCCATGCAGGCCGAGTACTTCGCTCTCGAAGGCATCTCCGAGCTTATGTCCACGCTCGACCGCGTCACTCAGGCCTTCAATCCTTCGCTTGCCCTTGAGGGAGTTCTCCTCACCATGTACGACGACCGCACCAATCTCTCGCAACAGGTCAACGAAAACCTCAAATCCTTCTTCAACGACAAGCTCCTCAAGACCAGTATTCCCCGCAATATCCGCCTGGCCGAGGCCCCCAGCCATGGCAAACCCGTGGCCCTCTACGACCCGAAATCCCGCGGAGCCGAGGCCTACCGCGAACTCGCCCTCGAACTTCTCACCCGCAATAACATCGCAAGTCCCGAAGAAAAGCGTCGCAAAGCCGCTGCAGCGGCCGCCGCCAGCTCACTCAAGTCCTTCACGGCCCCCGAAAAGAAGAATCGCTTCTGGAAATCCAGCAAAGAAAAATAACCAGCCGGCCAACGGCCGGACCCAGTAATTCAGCACCAGCAGGACCGGTACACACGCCACGAAGTGGCCGCCCCACGCGCAGTGGGCCTGTCCGGCAGGACACAAGCTTCTAAAAACACGAAGAGAGCCAGAAAACATGCCCGCAGTCACCGACCCAAAACGCCGCGCCCTGGGAAAGGGCCTCGAGTCGCTTCTCCCGTCGCGCCCCGCCCCCGCCTCCGTACCGGCAATCACCGCCGTTGCCGAGCCCACAGGAAAGCCGCTCGAGATCCCCCTCGACCACATCGAGCGAAACCCCTTCCAGACCCGCACCCGCTTCGACGAAGCCCAGCTGACAGAATTAACCCAATCCATCGCCGCGTCCGGTGTCGTGCAACCCATTGTAGTCAGGCCACTTAGCCAGGGAAAATATCAGCTCATTACAGGCGAGCGCCGCTGGCTGGCCAGCCGCAAAGCCGGCAAAGCCACCATCCCCGCCATCGTCCGCCAGGCCTCCGACGAACAAACGCTGGAGATGACCATCGTCGAAAACCTTCAGCGTGCCGACCTCAATCCCATGGAGCAAGCCCGCGCCTACCAGCGCCTCAGCAACGACTTCAAGATGACCCAGGAACAGATGGCAACGCGCACCGGCAAAGAGCGTGCCAGCGTAGCTAACTTCCTTCGCTTGTTACGTTTACCGGAACCGATCCAGCACAAAGTCGAGTCTGGAGACCTCTCCTTCGGTCATGCCCGCACCCTCCTGGCGCTGGACTCCGCAGAATCCATCACCGCTGCCGCCCAAAAGGTCATGGCCCTCAGCCTCTCCGTCCGGCAGACCGAAAGCTACGTTCAGGGTCTCATCAACCCTGAAGCCAAGCCGAAGAAAGAAGCAAAACCCACTCAACCCGAAGATCCCAACGTCCGCGAAGCTCAGGACCGCCTGCAGCGCACCCTCGGCCTGAAGGTCCACATCGAGGACAAGAAGGGCAAAGGCCGCGTCATCATCGAATACTCCGGCCTTGAAGACTTCGACTCCATTCTCACCGCCCTCGGCGGCCAATAGACTCTTCCCCATCCCACTCGAACGCACCCAGACACGACCAGGAGACTGCCATGCCACCTACGAAACAAGTCAAGCTCTATCTGTGCCTCATTATGTTACAAATTGCAGTCCTCGCCGCGTCCGCTCAGCAATCCACACGCACGCTCATTCGCACCGGCCATCTCCTCGACGTCAAAACGGGCGCCGAACCCGCCGCCCAGACCATCATCGTCACCGGCGACCGCATCACCGCGATTGCCCCTACCGCATCCGCACCGAAACAATCAGGCGACACCGAGATTGACCTCACCAGATACACCGCCATGCCGGGCCTGATCGATGTCCACACTCATCTCACCATGGCCACCAACTTCGACCCCTACTTCGAGCTCTCGATGACCCCCGCCAAAGAGGCCATCCTCGGCGTCGAAAACGCCAAGGTCACCCTCGAAGCCGGCTTCACCACCGTCCGCAACGTCGGAGCTAACGACTACACCGACGTAGCTCTCCGCGACGAGATCAACGCCGGCCACATCCCCGGCCCGCACATACAGGCCTCTGGCCCCGCGCTCGGCATCACCGGCGGCCACATGGACGAGAACCTTCTCCCCTACGAGTACCACGTACACGGCCAGGCGGTAGCCGACGGCATTCCTGCCGTCCAGCACCAGGTCCGCGAAAACATCAAATACGGCGCCGACCTCATCAAGATCGGAGCAACCGGCGGTGTCCTCTCCAAGGGCGACGATCCGCAGGCCAGCCAATACACCCTCGAAGAGATGCAGGCCATCGTCGCCGACGCTCACCGTCTCGGACGCAAGGTCGCTGCCCACGCTCACGGCGGTCAGGGCATTCTCTGGGCCAGCGAGGCAGGCGTCGACTCCATCGAACACGGCTCCTACCTCAACGACGAGGGCATTGCCATGATGAAGAAGCACGGCACGTATCTCGTCCCCACCGCGTACCTCATCGACTGGGTGCAGCAGTACGGGAAACTTCCCCCTCTCTACCAGCAGAAGATGAAGGACGTCAGCGCCGTCGAAAAGCAGAACGCCATCAAGGCCATCAAGGCCGGCGTCAAAGTCGCCCTCGGGACCGACGCCGCGGTCTACCCGCACGGCCTCAACGCGCATGAGGTCGACGTCTACGTCAATCAGTTCGGCATGTCTCCTCTGCAAGGCATTCAGACCGGCACCATCAACGCCGCCGACCTCATGGGCTGGACCGACCGCATCGGCACCATCGAACCCGGCAAGTGGGCCGACATCATCGCCATCGACGGCGACCCCCTCAAAGATGTCAAGATCCTGCAGCACGTGAACTTCGTCATGAAGTCCGGCATTGTCTACAAAGACGAAACCCACAAACAATAAAGAAAATTGAACCGAAGAGCACTAAAGGAGATTTCCCCACGCCGGAATGAAAGCCTCAACCCTCGAATTTCGCTTCCGCTTCTTCATCCTCGCCGCTATCTTTTTCCTCGGCTTCGCCGCTCCGTGGAACTACTGGCTGCATCTGGACTCGATCCGCGCCTGGCAACTCCTCGCGGCGTGGCCGGCACGCAGCGGCTGGCTTAGCTTCAGCGCCGCAACCATCGTCGTGCTGCTCATCGGCATTGTCTGCGCGCTCATCGGAGCCTTCCTTCGTACGTGGGGCACAGCCTATCTCAGCCCCACCGTCGTTCAGAACGGCGCCATGCACGGTGAAGGCGTCGTTGCAGCGGGCCCCTACCGCTACGTTCGCAACCCCCTCTACCTTGGCAACGCCATCCACACCCTCGCACTCGCCCTCCTCATGCCGCCCAGCGGAGCGATCTTTTGCATTCTCGCGATCGGCGTCTTCCAACTCCGTCTCATCGCAGCAGAAGAGTCCTTCCTCACTGCAAAGCTCGGCGCACCCTACCTCGCCTACTGTGACAAGGTCCCCCGCCTCATTCCCGCCATGACACCGCAAGTTCCCGCATCCACCATGCAGCCCAAATGGCCCCTCGCCTTCCTTAGCGAGATCTACATGTGGGGCGTGGTCATCTCCTTCGCGATCCTCGGCTGGCGTTACAACTCCATCCTCATCATCAAGGGCGTCCTGATCTCCCTTGGCGTCTCCCTCATCGTCCGCGCCTTCATCCCAAGGCGCTAGGGCTTTTTCAAAGCAGGAGCAAATAACGCTTTAGAAATCCGTGTCATCAGCGCAGATCCGTGTTAAGCCTTTGCTCAACGATCACTGCCACCCACGCCACGCACCCCGAAAACAACAAGCCCGCCGCACCCCAACGAGCAGGGCGCAACGGGCTCATCGTTCTTCTCATGCCTGAAGCAAGAGCCGCTCAGGCGTTATGATCCGGGAGGGCTTATCGCGGCGACACGTTCGCGCCAACTACCGCAGTCCGTGTCGGAGTCGAACTACTTCTTCGCCGGTGCGATCGTGTCCTTCGCAACCTTGGCCACGCGGAACTTCACCACGGTCTTGGCCTTGATCTTGATCGTTTCGCCGGTCTGCGGATTGCGACCCAGCCGCGCCTTGCGCTCCGCCTTCACCAGCTTGCCGATTCCAGGAATGGTGAACTCGCCATTCTTCTTGGTCTCTTTCACTGCGGTGTCGGCCAGCAACTCCAGGCCTGCTGCGGCCTGCTTGTTGGTGATTTCGAGCTTCTCCGCCATGTGGCGAACCAGCGCTGTCTTTGTCATTCCCTTTGCCATTTGTGTTGCTCCTTCTTGCTTTCGAAATAGATTCTCGGGTCTGTTCGCCTTAGCCGCATAAAGATTTCGTAAAACCGCATCCAGTTTCCAATGCGAAATCATCAATGTTCATGCGGGTGCGGAGAACCGTACCGCATTTCACCTTCATCCTTTCCGAGCGCTTTGTCAATCACAATTCTTCGGTTTCCACAGGTTTTTTCAGGTTTTTCTAGGTTTTGTTCGCATTCGGGCACTTTTTGCCTCAAAAAACCCAGCAAAATCGCAAATTTTTGGCAACCATCCCACTCCTAATCCAAACGGCTTTGGCCCTCAAAAAAACATTTTCAATGCAAAATTACAGCGCCAGAAATTTCCATGTTTCATTTGCAATCCAGAATTTCACATCCGTTTTGGCGGCCCCGGCATCCATGCCGTAGCGAAGAGAAACGAAACGCCATCCACGCGCGATCATTCCCACCGGCCCTCAGCTTTACACTGCACAAAGAAGGAGAACCACACATGCCTACCATCACCACCAAAGACGGCACATCGATCTACTACAAGGACTGGGGCACCGGACAGCCCATCACCTTCTCGCACGGCTGGCCGCTCACCGCCGATGCCTGGGACGCGCAGATGCTCTTCCTCGGCCAGCAGGGCTATCGCGTCATCGCACATGACCGCCGCGGCAACGGCCGCTCCAGCCAGCCCTGGGATGGCAACGATATGGACCACTACGCCGATGATCTCGCCGAGCTCATGAACTTCCTCAATCTCAAGAACGCCATCATGGTCGGACACTCCACCGGCGGCGGCGAAGTCGCACGCTATCTCGGCCGCCACGGCACCAGCCGCGTAGCGAAGGCCGTTCTCATCGGCGCCGTCCCGCCGCTCATGCTCAAGACCGACAAAAATCCCGAAGGCCTGCCGATATCCGCCTTCGACGGTCTTCGTGCCAGCCTCGTCGCCGATCGCTCGCAGTTCTACCAGGACCTTACGCTGCCCTTCTACGGCTATAACCGTGCCGGCGCCAAGATCTCCAAAGGCGTGCAGGACAACTTCTGGCTTGCGGGCATGCTCGGCTCGCACAAGAGCCAGTACGACACCATCAAGGCCTTCTCCGAAACCGACTTCACCGAAGACCTGAAGAAGATCGACATCCCCGTCCTCGTCCTGCACGGTGACGACGACCAGATCGTCCCCATCGTCGCCGCCGGTCTGAAGTCCGCCAAGATCCTGAAGAACGCAACGCTCAAGGTCTATCCCGGCTTCCCGCACGGCATGTGCCAGATACACGCCGACACCATCAACCCAGATTTACTCGCCTTCCTCAAGTCCTGACAGCGCTTCCCTTGGGTGGGCTTCTCTTCCAGAAGCTCACCCCACGCCAGCAAGGCATTCTTCCGCGAGTTGCTCGTGCATCTCGTTCTTCAACGCGCTCATATCCACCCAGCCCCCAAGTTGAAGCGCGATCGACATACAGGCTTCCCTTAGCTCGTCGGCCGCGACGCGACTCTCGATGGCGCGCGCCACCACCATGCCTCCCACGCACATTGCGGCCACCGCCTGTGCCTTGGCATGCCGGTGTTGCTTCTCATCCGTAACACTCCGCTCCAGCAAGCCGACCATGGCAGCAAACACCTCTTCGAACGCGCGCTTCGCATCGTCGCCGCAACGCGTCACATCCGTCGGCAACGCCACCATGGGGCACGAGTTCTCGACGTCCTCAAAGTGCTGTCGAGAGAGATAGGCCTTCACCACTTGCGCCGCAGCCTGCGACGAAGCCATGTCCACCTCCACGCCCTGCCAAGGGTTCTTCCACTCCGGATCGGTGAAGAAGCATCCCAGGACCTTCGTATACAGAGCGCTCTTGCTGCGGAAGTAGGCATAAAATCCGCCATGGGTCAGGCCCGCACCCGACATGATCTGTTGTATCGAAACGTTGTCAAAGCCATGCCGATTGAATAACCGGCGTGCACTTTGAATGATCTTTCCCTTCACGACGCCCCGATGACCCACTGGATAAGGCATACGTTTCCCTGACTTTCTTTGAAAGATCTCTCTGTGATTGATATATGAAGTATTAGCTGAACCCCCGTCGCTATGTCCATACGCAAAATATGATCTTGAACATAATTTCGCAGCGTGCTCCCATGCATTCACGGGTGCAGAGCAAATCCTAGCGCAAGCAATCGCATTGAATCGATTCCAGGCTCCCTCGCATCAACCTCTATGCGGCCATTAAAAAGTAGAGGAGCACCACAGATGCAGATCGGCATCGACAGCTTTGCAGCACTGGTTCCAGATCCCATCACGGGCCACACCGTCACCGCGCAGGAGCGCATCGTCCAACTCCTCCAGGAGATCGAACTCGCCGACAAGGTAGGCCTCGACACCTTCGGCCTCGGCGAGCACCACCGCGTCGAGTACCTCGACTCCGCCCCCGCGATCATCCTCGCCGCTGCCGCCGCCCGCACCACAAACATTCGCCTCACCAGTGCTGTCACCGTCCTCAGCGCCGCCGACCCCGTCCGCGTCTTCCAAAACTTCGCCACCCTCGATCTCATCTCCAACGGCCGCGCCGAAATGGTCGTCGGTCGCGGCTCCTTCATCGAGGCCTTCCCACTCTTCGGCCTCAAGCTCGAAGACTATGACGATCTCTTTGCCGAAAAGCTCGACCTCCTCCTCACCCTCCGCGAATCCACCAACGTTCACTGGTCCGGCAAACATCGCGCCCCGCTCACCGGACAGGGCGTCTACCCGCGCCCCCTGCAAAACCCGCTCCCCATCTGGCTGGGCGTCGGAGGCACGCCGCAATCCTTCGTCCGTGCCGGCGTCCTTGGCCTTCCTCTCATGGTCGCGGTCATCGGCGGCGAACCTCACCGCTTTCGTCCCCTCATCGACCTCTACCGCGAAGCCGGCAAGCGCTCCGGCCACGCCCCCGAGAAACTCAAAGTCGGCATCCACGCCCTCGGCTACGTCGCCGACACTGACCAGCAAGCCTCCGACGACTTCTTCCCCGGCTACGCCGAAGCCTTCACCAAGATCGGCCAGGAGCGCGGCTGGCCCCCGGTCACTCGCGGCCAGTTCGAAGCACTCCGCCGCCCCACCGGCGCGCTCCTCGTCAGCGACCCCGAGACCGTAGCATCCAAGCTCCTCCAAATGAACGAAGCCCTCGGCGGCATCTCCCGCATCAGCTTCCAGATGAGCGTCGCCGCCCTCGCCCACGACAAACTCATGCACGCCATCGAACTCCTCGGCACCCGAGTAGCCCCCATCATCCGCAAAGCCCTGCCCCAACCCCAGCCGCGAATTTGAAAAGAAGTGTCATCCTGAGCGAAGTCGAAGGACCTGCGGTTGCAGTTGTACTTGTGGTTTGCCGCTGCCTGCTCTTTCTCGCCACTAAATAAAATTGTCATTTCGACCGAAGCTGCTCACGCACTTTGTGAGCAGCGGAGCGGAGAAATCCGCTTCTCTACCTCCACACTTTCCTGGCCCCCACAGTGTCGTTGCTTGTTCCCGCCGTCATCCTGACCCTGAGCTGCCGAATGGGGAAGGATCCCGAAACATCCCACTCACCGATATGGTTCGTCCTTTTCTATCCATATCCCTCGTCTTTTTACTCACGGACTTCCTCAAAGCTCAAAGCCCAAAGCTCATCGCTCTTCAAAACATCGGCCACTTCGCCTTCCCCACCAGCGGCGCATTCAGCATCGCAATCATCGGAGCCGCCGCCCTGAACCGCTCCACCACATCCTTCAATAGCGTAGCCTTCGTCGCCCGCTCTACCGGCAGCCTCGCCGACACGCCCCACTGCTTGTTCTTCAACAGATCAATCGCCGGATGCTCCTCCGGAAATCCCTTCGGCGCCCGCGTCAGTGGAGCCCCATCATTCTCCTTCATCAGCGACCGCAGTTTCTTCCCTTTCATCACCGCGCGAAACTCCTCATGATGCTCCGCCAGATACCGCCGTATCGCGAGCAACTGTTCCCGCTCCGGCATATACACTCCAGCCGCGATCACCACCTCTTCCGGAGTCACACTAAAATAAAACCCCGCACCAGAAGTCTTCTGCAGCCCATCCCGCACCCACCACGCCGACACATGGTTCTTATAGGGCCGCTTGTCTTTGCTAAAGCGAATGTCCCGATAGATCCGCATGATGATCTTCTGCGGCGGCCTCACATGCATCGGCGCAAACTCCGCCATCGCCTCATTCACCTCGCCGATCAGCTTCAGCATCGGCGTCTTCAGCTCCTCCTCAAACACGCCCCTGCGCGCCTCAAACCAAACGCGGTCATTATTCCGCTTCAGCCCCCGCAAAAACTTCAACGCCTCGCCGGAAAACTGTGTCCCCATTCCTCAATCGTACCCTCCCACCACACTGCACCTCTAGTGGTGCGTTCGCCCCCCCTCCTCAAGCAACACCGCATCTCCACCGAAGGGGCTCGCACTGCATCGTGAGGTCGGCAGCGAACCAGATTTGCTGATCCTCCCGCAAATCTTTGCATCTCGGGCTTGACAGCGCAGAGGTAAAAGCTTTGTTTTCAATCCTCCAAAATGGCCAGATGATTGCATTTCACGATGTCCGCAGCCGAACCTTTCACCTCCCGCAAGTCGGCGCAATGTTTGCTAGACACCCCCGCAAACAAGACGGTTGAGTGTCTCGGCCCGGGCTCCCAAACGAAATCCCATATCTATTAGGCATTCAACTAGGCATTCAACCTGTCAAAGTCCCTTACTGAACGAATAGGGAAAAAGGAGAATTTATGAAACGATTATTCGTGGCAGCGCTGTCGACTTTGGCGCTAGCTGTAGCAGTTACGGTACCGACTCGAGCCAGTAACATCGCTCTAACGGGACATGACGACGATTTTCATTGCGGCGGTGGCTTTGGTGATCCGAACGCCTGCGCACAACTGAAGGCACTGGTTAATTACGCCAGAAATGGTTCCGGTCTCCCCGTACTGACGTTCGACGCGGGATCGGAATTGACATCCGCTTTAACGTCGTTCGGCATCGCATTCACCAATGTCAACCCTAATACCCTTGGAGCAGTCACTGCATCGTTGTTCAATAACTCGTTGTACAGCGCATTCATCGTTGCATCGGATAGTTCATGCGGAGGTTGCGATAACAATCCTCTCGGAGAGGCGGCTATCGCGGCACAAACCGCGGCAATCGATAGCTTCTTGAATGGTGGAGGCGGGATCGTTGGGCTCGCAGGCGCAGCCAGCGCGGGCTATTACGACTTCGTTCCACAAGCAGCAACCTCAGTCGGCGGCGCGCCTTCAACTGGCTATTCGCAGACTGCAGTAGGAGCCGGCCTTGGAATCCCTGCTGTAAACGGGGATGCGACGCATAACCTGTTCTGGAATCCAGGAACGCACGGCGAGTCGGCCTTCTACGAGATAGACGAAGTGAACTCCTTCGGCAACGGCACAATCCTTCCGCCAGCGGCAGCAACGCTGTCATGCACAGGCTGCACCGTAAGCGGCGGTGTGATCACTGGCGGCGGCGGAGTTACACCGGAGCCAAACACCCTCGTGTTGCTCGGTACTGGCCTCACAGGTTTGGCCGGTTTCGTGCGTCGCAGACTTACCCAATAGCCGTATAACACCCCGCGCTCGGCTGGTAATCGCAAGCCGAGCACGGGACAATCAGTCCACTAGGTCCGCACGAGTCGGCTCATGCAGTCTTGAGATCGTTTGGAGCGTCCCACAGTCTGTTAAGGCCTCTTCGAAGTTAGCTCGATGTTCGGTTTGGCTGGCGGGCTGTTTTTTTCGCAGCGACCTTGGAACGAAGTTCGTTCGCCCCC
>WNFD01003543.1_pt1 | contig 15940 bp, 15 predicted proteins | sample 5400491 | NCBI WGS metagenome assembly WNFD01 (sample SAMN13153343, study PRJNA577476) | soil metagenome | isolation source: 120 cm saprolite under Douglas fir tree site 2 hole 2 replicate 2 | place: USA:California | collected 2015-04-18 | reverse complement strand
AAACACCCTCACCGCAGACGCTGTCTCGGCGCAAGCCGCTGACGCGCAAAAGCGGGCCGTCGATGGCGACTTCGACATCAGCGGTTTGGATGCCGGCGAGATCGACTTTCACGATCCAGCCGTCGTGGGTGCGATACACGTCGGCCGCCGGATTCCATAAGCGCCCCGACGGACGGCTGGTCTGCCGGTTCGCGCGCAGATAACGATCAAATAATTCGCCGGACATAGGACACCTCGACGCGGTTCTCACCAGGCGTAGATTAATTCCTTTGGCCGAAAACGCGTGGGTGAATTATAGCGAGTCTGACGTGAATTGTCAGGGCGGAGTGCGAAACTGCAGTGGATTCCTCCAGTATCTGCGTAAAGAAAAGATGGAACACGTTCGACCGCGCGTTGTGCTTGGTAAGGACTGAGCGCTAATCAGCCGCGTTAACGCGGCTTGCCCCGAAGGGGTTCCTGGACCGGCCGTTCTACGGCCGGGTTCGGGAAGGCAACCAATTCCTCAGCCCGTTTCAACGGGCTTTTCGAATAGGCTTCAGAGCCGCCGTGCCAAAGCAATTGTGCAAGCAAGCACGCTGAAGCGCGCTAACCAGAAATCAGACGACGACGTGCTATCCAGCGCTAAAAGCGCCGGCCTAAGAACCCTCCGGGCAAGCCGTCTGAAGACGGCTGCTCATGAGCTTATGACTTTGCCAGCGACGGTTCAGCAGTTCTCTCTCCATCATTCCCAATCGCCTCAACCGGACAAGCTTCCAATGCTTCCTGGCAGGCGGCGCGTTCAATTTCGTTCTCAGGTTGTTTGCTGACGTAGGAATAGGCGTGCCTGAATGATCGGGTGAAGTTCGCGGGAGCCGCGTCGCGGCAGACGTCGCAATCGATGCAGGCGCGGTCAACGTAGAAAGGGCCGGGAGCGTTTTCCGCCACGCGAGCGTTTCTGTCAGCAGGCATCGAGTCCGCAGCCTAACACAATGCGCAAACACTCACTCCTTTTCGGTCAGCGTCTTTCGCAAAACCGTCGCCGCCACGCGCGCACTGAGTGAACGCGGCACTAAGCGCTCTGATTCGATCATGAGGAAATTTATCCAGCCCGAAATGATATGAGCTCTGCCGCGCTTGAGACCGCGTAGAGCCGTGTCGACCACCTGGTCCGGCGTCTGCGCAATGCGGCCGGGCGGCTTTTGGATGTGCGCGGCGGCGAAAAAGTTTGTGTCGGTCACGCCCGGACACAGCGCCATCACTTTGATTCCGTAAGGCCGGTTCTCTTCGCGCAACGCTTCGGAAAACGAGAGCACGAACGCTTTCGTGGCGGCATAAGTCGCCATGAACGGCACCGGCTGAAATCCGGCGGTCGAGGCGACGTTGATGATCGAGCCGCTCTTGCGCTCGCGCATCGGCGCGAGAAATCGATTCGTCAGATCAACCAGCGCGCGGACGTTCAGATCGATCATGTTCAGCGCGCGATCGAGATCGAGTTCAGTGAAATCACCCATCGATCCAAAGCCGGCATTGTTGATTAAGAAATCGATTCGCAGATCGCGTTTCCGGGTTTCTTCAAACAAACGCGCGGGCGCTTCCGGCTCCGAAAGATCCAGGGCGACGTATTGCGCGCGAGTGCCATTGATTCGGCCCAGTTCATTGCAGAGATTGATCAGCTTGTCCTCTGATCGCGCGACGAGCAAAAGGTTATGCCCGCGCGCGGCGAGCTGGCGGGCAAACGCTTCGCCAATTCCCGAAGACGCGCCGGTGATGAGTGTGGTGTTCATGATTGAGATAGTAAGTCCGACGGTCAATGAAAGAAGTTCAGCCCCATAAGGGCGACCGAAAATAGCCCAGCGATTTATCGCTGGGAACAAGTGCCCCAAGTAATAACAAGTCCCGCAGGGACGAAAGCAAACCGCAAGGGCAATTGAGATGCGTAGTCCCTCAGCGAAACACCCATTACCAACTACCCTTCCGTGAAACATCGACAATGTCGAAAGGCTGAAGGAGCGGGTCTTTGGCGTGACTTTTCCTGATGGCCGTGAGGTCTACCAAGAGGTCGAGTTGACCAATCATTTCGTCTTTCTTTCTATAGATATGAACTTTTTTGGTCCGGGCATCGGCGGTCGGACCACCCGCCATCGCGATGGCTCGGGTCAACGTCATTCCTTCTTTCAGTGACATAGACTGCGGTGCTATGACCGCGCCAGTCACATAAACCAACGGCCCCTGGAGCATAACTACGATATCACCTGATTGCAGATACGGATTTGTTCGTTCATTATCACGCTTCAAGTCCGCCAAGTTGTAGGGCAGACTCCGCGGAAGAGTTTCCTTGTACCTGGAAATACCAGTCCTTGCCAAAGGTGTCGTATCGAATTGAAAACACTTTTGGGACGGACCCGCATGAATCACTTGCATAAACGTTTCGCCCTCCCAGGCCGGGCCGCCGGCCAGAGCAACAACGTCCGCAAGCCGAATCGCACTTCGCATCTCAAACCGCGCCGGTGATCTGACTGCGCCGAAAACCACGACGCACGGTGTCACGTTTGACTCCTGCTGGCCTTGATTCGCGGGTTGTTGGGCCTGGTTTGAAACTGTGATCGACAATCCAATTCCGGCAATCACAAACCCGATCAATAAGAATCTCATCACGCACCTCCAAATCCGGACTAACCTATTTCCAAAACATTCAGTTCAATTATGTCATCATTTGAAGCGGCCAACCGATCCAGCATCGCACTCGATGGCGCCTTATCCAGATTAATGCGCGCGACGGCGGCCTCCGCGCCTTCAAAGACGATGTTCTCCATCTCCTGCACATTGATTTGTTCGGCTTTGATCGCGTCGAGCACCTGAGCCAAAACGCCGGGACGATCGCGATGACGCACCACCAGACGATGGGTCGCCGGCGTGCGTTGCGCCAGGTTCACAACGTTCGGGACCTGGCCGGTTTCCTTGAATGATTGAATGATGCGGACCGTCTCAGCCGCGATCGCTTCCTGCGCCTGATCGGTCGAAGCGCCGATATGATGCGTGCCGTAGACACTCCGTTCGTGAGCGATCGGATCCGCGAATTCCGCCACCGCTGAAGTCGGCTCAATCGCAAACACATCCAAGCCGGCGCGAATCCCTTTCGACTTAATCGCATCGACCAGCGCCGCTTGATCGACAACCTCGCCGCGCGAAGTGTTGATTAAGTAAGCGCCATCGCGCATCACCTTGAAAACATCCGCGCCTATCAACATCCGCGTATCAGGCTTGAGCGCGACGTGTACACTGACGATGTCCGCGACGCGCGCGACGTCGAGCGGACTTTCCATTCTTTCCACGCCTAACTCCGCGGCCTTTTCGCTCGTTAGACTTCGACTCCACGCGACGACGGGCATCCCAAACGCTTTTGCGCGCGGAATCATCTCCTGACCAATCCTGCCCAGGCCCACTAAACCGAGCCTGCGCCCAAACAACCCGCGCGCTTGGGAAAACTCTTTCTTGTTCCACCGTCCCGCGCGCAAAGCGATCACGTTGTCGGCGATGCGGCGATCGAGCGCAAGAATCAAAGCGAACGCCAACTCCGCCACGGCGATCGAATTCTTCCCCGGACAGTTGGAAACGTAAATTCCCCGGCGCGATGCCGCGGCCACATCGATCGTGTTATAGCCGGCGCCCGCGCGCACTATCAGTTTCAAAGGCCCGGCGGCCAGCATCAGCTCAGTGACTTTGGTGCCGCGCACCACCAGCACGTCGGGCTTCGCTGTGCCGATGGCTTCAACGAGCGCGTCGTCTTTCAGATCAGGCTGAAACGAAATTTCACAGCCGATCGCCTGCAAGCCGTCGCGGCCCGATTGTTCGAATTTGTCAGCGATTAGTACCAGCATACTATTGAGTCTTTACGGACGCGCGGACTTAACCGCAGAGGACGCCGAGGATTTCGCAGAGGAACGCAAAGCTTTCTCCTCTGCGATCCTTCGCGAAAACCTCTGCGCCCGCTGCGTTAACATTTCCTTCGACAAACACTCTCTCCTAATACTGACACACTCGATAAGCCTGTGGTCTCACTCTTCCTGATCAAACACGCTCAGCAGATCGTCGGGCTGCGCCGGCGCGACGTGCGCAACCTGCAAATTCTCTTCGACGTGCGCGACGCGGCTCATCCCGACCAGGGCCGTGGTGATTCCCGGGGCCGAGCGGACAAATTGAATACCGGTTTGCGCGTCCGTGGCAAGCGAACCCAACGGATCGCGAATCGCCTCGGGCAGACCGCGAGTTACCTGGCCCTGCAAAAGCGATCCGCTGGCGATAGCGGTCACGCCGAGCGCTTCGGCTGCCTGCAGCACACTTACAAATTCTTCGCCGAGTTTCTGGTTTTGAAAAAAGAGGGCTTCGGGCATGGCCAGATTTACCGGCAGTTGAATAAAACGGAAGTGATGATCGGCGCCGCCAACGTCGCGCGCGGCTTCCACAATTCTTTCGAGCGAATGGTATCCGCCCGAATCGGGCTCGGCGCGAAAACCATTCCAGGTCGCCACGCCGTAGCTTCTTAGCTTGCCGTTCGCGACGCATTGCTCGAGAAACTCAAACGCCGCGCGCAAGCGTTTCCAAAACTCTGCCGCTGAGACCTCGGTCAACTGCGACTCGGGATTATGAACATAGTAAACATCGACGCAGTCGAGACCCATGTTGGCCAGCGACTGACTAAGCTGGCTTTCCAGATAGCGGGGCGTCATGCAGTGCGCGCCGCCGGCGATATCCGCAAAACCGGCGATGCCTGGTTTGACGAACGTGTCTTCGACATATTGCCGAACATCACGCGGCGGCTCACCGTCAAACGGCAGATAACCACCTTTGGTACAAATCACAATCTCGTCGCGAGCAAATCCTCGCCTGGTTAATTCCCCCAGCGCCACGCCGATCGCTCGTTCACTTCTTTGAAAGCGATAGTTCGCGGCCGTGTCTATGACGTTGGCGCCCAACTCAACTGCCCGAACCACGCTCTGGGCATATCGGGCGTCGGTTTGATCATCAGCATCGCCCAAATAAGTGCCGACGCCAATCGATGAGAACCATAGATCCTGACTCTGGCGAAAGTGACCATCAGAGGCGACCTCGCGGAGTCGTTCGCGATAGCGCGCCGTGCCTTCCAAAGTAGCCCAGCCGTTAAGTGACATCTCGAAATTTCCTGCAACCGTTTATTTGATTTAGATAAGAGCGATGACTATACGCGGCGCGGCGCGTGGCCTGCAAGCGTGGCTTCGATCAACTCGGAGCGATGTGTTAGCGTGTAGTGAATCTGCTATGAACGCCGTGCCGGAATCAGATTACCAGGGCGAAATTGCAGTGGCGACGGAACTCGCGCGCGCCGCGGGTGCGGTGCTGCTCAAGCACTACTACAGCCCATTTTTGGTCGAACAGAAGGTAAATGCTCTGGACGAGCTCGAAGAAGTCACCGCTGCCGATCGCGAAGCGAATGAACTAATCGTTACCAGACTGAAAAAGGAATTTACTGACGACGGCATTCTGGCCGAAGAGTCGACTGACAGCGAGCATCGTCTGGAAAAAACTCGCGTGTGGTTGATCGATCCGATGGACGGAACGAAGAACTTTATCGCGCGCGACGGAGATTTCGCGGTCCAAATCGGCCTGGCGGTCGGAGGTGAAAGCATTCTGGGAGTGGTCTATCAACCCACGCGCAAAGTTCTCTATCGCGCGGTGCGCGGCGGCGGCGCCTGGATCGAAGCCGAAAACAAACCGGCGGCCCGCATGTCGGTCTCAAACCAGACCAAACCCGGTGAAATGATCCTGGCATCGAGCCGCTCGCATCGCAGCCCGCGCATGGAACAAGTCGTCAGCGCGTTTGGTTTTAAGCGTGAAACAAGGCGCGGATCGGTAGGCGTGAAGATTGGCTTGATTGCCGAACGGCAAGCTGATCTCTACCTCCATCTTTCACCGAGCACGAAGCAGTGGGACACCTGTGGGCCCGAAGCAATTCTGGCGGAGGCCGGCGGACGCTTAAGTGATCTATTCGGTCAGCCAATACGCTACAACGGACTTCGCATCGACAATCGTAATGGGATCGTGGCTACGAATAGCGCCGCGCATGAAATGGTGATTGAAAATCTGGCGCCGCTGCTCCGGGAGTTTGGGCGCGTACCAGTATGACTTATCCGCAGATTACACAGATTACGCAGAAACAGAACTAAGCCACCAAGAGACACAGGAAAGCGCAAGAACGAATGAGTGAGATTTCCTTTTGTGCTTCTTGTACCTTTTTGTGGCTAACTCTCCTTCGTTCTTGCTGTTCTGCGTAATCTGTGTAATCTGCGGATTATCAACTTAGTGCCTTCTTCAACATCGCGATCTGCCCTGCATGATACAAGTCGTGCTGAATCACCCCGTGCAACGTGACGTAAACAGTGGACATGCCCTCAAAGACGGGAGCGTCCAGACGCGATTCCGTAACCTTCGTAATCGCTTCGACCAGCGCTTGATGGCCGCGATCGAGCGCAGCCTTAGCCTGTTCCCAGGCGGCGTCATCCGTATCATCCGCCGGGGGCCAGTCTTCCGGCGAAGAAATATCGATCGCGGCGCGATCTCCCGTCAGTCTTCGCCGGCCCACGTTTTCCCAGACGGCGATGTGATGGACCAGTTCCCAGATGCTGTGCGCGTTATGAAGCGGTCGTGCACGGGCCTGTTCCGCCGTAATGCCGGCAAGCACTTCGCGCAGTGATGGGCCGTACCAGGCGTTGCCTTCATAGGCGCGCTTCAGTTGATCCAGAATCCGTTCGATCTCAGTCATTAGTTTTTCCTTCCAATTCTGCGAGCTGCGATCTGATCTGTTCGCGCTCAGCGTAGAGCGTCGCCAGATGTGACGGCAGCGCAACATTTTCCGCTTGCGCGGGATCGAATCCGCGCGCGCGCATCTCCCGGTCGAATTCGGCGTCGAGCGCGCGGAGTCGCTCGCGAAGACTCTCGAAATCGGCATTAGCTAGTGACATCGCGAGGATTCTACAACACCGGGCTGCTAACTGTTTCGTCCGCGAAGCAGACATGAAAGAACCTAGGGCCTAGTACTGGGAACGCGGGCGCCCTCGCCCGCACCGCGCCGCAATCGCGAGGTCTTTCTCAACGAAATGAAATCCTACCTGAACTTGCTTTTCGCGCTTCGCGCTCATTGCGGGCGAGGGCGCCCGCGCTCCCAGTGAAACGTAGCCCGCAATGTTTTGAGATTGACCGACGATGAACCGACTCCTCACTTGGCCAGATCAACTCTCCTGCGTTAGTCTAACCAGCGCTTCTAACTAATTCCAAAAGAATCTCAGGAGCTTTTCCAATTGGCCATCATTCGTCCTTTCAATGCTCTCCGTCCGCAGGCCGAGCGCGCGGCGGAGGTCGCGGCCGTGCCTTATGACGTAGTCAACACCGAAGAGGCGCGGGCGCTCGCCGCGGGGAACCCCTGGAGTTTTCTGCACGTGTCGCGTGCCGAAATCGATCTGCCCGAAGGTACGCCCATCTACAGCGATCAGGTGTACACGAAGGCCGCCGCCAATTTCGCAAAGCTGACCCGTGAGTGCCCACTGGAGATTGAAGAAACGCGGAGCCTCTATCTCTATCGTCTGATCATGGGTGAGCATGAGCAGATTGGCGTGGTCGGGTGCTGCTCAGTTGATGAGTACGACCGCGACATTATTCGCAAACATGAACGCACGCGGCGCGACAAGGAAGATGACCGCACCCGTCACATAATGGTTTTGCGCGCGCAGACCGGTCCGGTGTTCTTGACCTACCGCGACCGGCCTGAAATTGGTTCGCTGATTGCGGGCGCGCTCGACGGGAATCCTCCGCTTTACGACTTTGTCGCCAACGACGACATCCGTCACACCGTCTGGCGCGTGCCCACTTACGATCCTTTGGTCGACGCTTTCGCGGAAGTTCCTTACCTCTACATCGCTGACGGTCATCATCGCGCGGCCAGCGCCAGCCGCGCTCGCGCCGAATTAAAGGAAAGCGGGTTTTCGTTCATTGGCAACGAAGAATACAACTTCTTCCAGTGCGTTTTGTTTCCCGACAACCAGTTGCAGATCCTTCCTTACAATCGCGTCGTGCGCGATTTGAATGGACTGGCGCCGGACGATTTTCTCGCGCGCGTGCGCGAAAGTTTCACGGTTACAGAGAATGGCGCAGCCTCGCCGACTGCGCGTGGGCGATGGAGCATGTACCTCGACGGCCGCTGGTACGGATTGGCTTTACCGGATGATGCCACACTGCCATCTGGCGTAGTTGAATCCCTTGATGTCAGCATTTTGCAGGACCGTCTGCTTGATCCGATTCTGGGCATCAAGGACATACGCACCGATAAGCGAATTGATTTTGTGGGCGGAATTCGCGGCGCCGAAGAGCTGAAAAAGTTGGTTGAGGAAGGTAAAGCTGCGGTCGGGTTCTCGCTCTATCCGACGACGATCGAAGATTTGCTGCGCGTCTCTGATGCGGGCGAGATCATGCCGCCGAAATCAACCTGGTTCGAGCCGAAGCTGCGGGATGGGTTGTTGATTCATCAGATCTAGCTGGAGCGCAAGTGTCAGAAGCCCGATCGTCAGGGAGGGCTAGTCAGCAAAGGAGGCCCTCCCTGACGATCGGGCTTCTGACACCCTCACGCCAGCGCCGCAAAAACTTCATTCGATAACAAGGCACCCCGAGCGGTTAACCTGAGCAGCTCATGATCGATTTCGATCAGACCGGCTTCGCACAGGCGATTAAGCTCTGTGTCGTACTGCTCTCGCAAATCAGCACCGAACCGTGAACGGTAATCTTCGAGATCCAAACCGCGCATCAGCCGCAGGCCGAGGAAGATCGATTCGGAACGCGCGTCCTCTTCCTTCAGATCCGTGCGCTCGCCCACCGTTGATTGTTCAGTCTCGATCAGCTCAACATATTTCGCCACCTCGCGTTCATTCGCCCAACGCCGCCGCGCGCCATCGTATGAATGCGCGGAACAACCTAAACCATAGTACGGCGCGCCGTTCCAGTATTTCGTGTTGTGCCGCGACTGAAATCCCGGCAGACAGAAATTCGAAATCTCATAATGCCCGTAGCCGGCTGCGCTGACCTGATCAATCATGACCCGGTACATTTCGCCTGCGAGATCATCGTCGGGTTTTGGCCGCATCCGTCGGCGAATCTGATCGGCGAGCGGCGTGCCTTCATGAACGTCCAGCAAGTAAAGCGACAAATGCTCGGGTCGCAGCTTCAAAGCAAGGCCGAGATTTTGTTGCCAACCAGCCAGCGTTTGTCCGGGCAATCCGGCGATCAGATCGAAGTTGATGTTTTCGAATCCCGCTTCGCGTAATCGCTGAAACGTCGAAGGAATATCCGCGGAAGTATGAGTGCGGCCGAGTTGTTTCAACTCTCGATCGTCAAATGTCTGCGCGCCGAAGCTGGCGCGATTTATGCCGAGGCGGCGAAACGCGTGCAGTTTTTCACTCGACAGTTCAGGGCTCTCGTCGTTAGCTGGCTGAATTGCATTCGCCGGATTCAGCTCCAGCGTGACTTCCGCGCCATTAACGACCTCGAAGCGTTGGTGGACAGCTTTCAGGATCCGTTCGATCTGCGCCGGCGCGAGCAGTGAAGGCGTGCCTCCGCCAAAATAAATTGTGTCGACCGCAAACGGATTCTCGATCTCTTTCCATTTCGAGATCTCACGGCACAGAGCAACAACATACGTGTCGGCGAGATCGCTTTCATACATGCCGGTTGCGAAATCGCAATACGAACAACGCGAGCGACAGAAGGGAATGTGGATGTAGATGCCGGCGTGGCTCATGCTGAAAAGATTATAAGCGTTTCGAAAGAGAAACCACAGATGAACACGGATCGACACCGATTAGAATAAGAACATTCTGTGTGAATCCGTGTATATCTGTGGTTGTTTCTTCTTTTCTGTGCTGCCGTGGCTATCTATTGATCCGCCGCGTACTGCCGCCACCACTGATCGAGCGGCTCAGCTTACGCGAGACGAGTTCAGCATGCGCAAAGACCCGCAGAAAATTCCCGCCGAGAATCTTGTCGATGTCCGGTTCGCTGTAGCCAGGCTTCAACAGTTCATAAGTAATGTTCGGAAACATCGACACGTCCCGCGCGCCTTCGGGAAAATCATTGGCGCCGTCAAAGTCCGGTCCCAGGCCGACGTGATCGATGCCCGCCACCTTCACAATGTGATCGATGTGATCGATGAGCTTGGAAAGCGGCAGCGGCGGCAAAGGATTCGCGGCTTCCAGCTTGTCGCTTTCTTCGGCCAGCCGTTCCGGATCGTCCGCGTATTTTGCGCTGAGCGCCTCTTGCTGGGCTTTTAACTTCTGCCCGCGTTCGTCACTCTGCGGCGCGACGGTCTTCTGGTCGATGAAGAGGCTATAGAAGTTTACCTGCACCACGCCGCCGTTCTTCGCAATGCGGCGCAGAAGATCGTCGGGAATATTTCGCGGCACGTTGCTCAGCGCGCGCGCCGAAGAATGCGAAGCAATGATCGGGGCTTTCGAAACATCCAGCGCATCGCTCATCGTTTTGTCCGAGACGTGCGAGACATCAACGAGCATCCCCAGACGATTCATCTCGCGCACGACTTCTTTGCCAAAGTCGCTGAGACCGTTGTGTTTTTTCTCGCCGCGGCCGGCGTCTGCCCAGTCGTTGGTGTTGTTCCAGGTCAAAGTCATGTAGCGCACGCCCAGACGATAGAACTCGCGCAACGTGGGCAGCGAATTTTCGATCGCGTGGCCGCCTTCGATACCCATCAAGCAGGCGATTTTGTTCTGTGCTTTCGCGCGCCGAATGTCGGTCGAGGTCGTAGCAAACATCAAATCGTTCGGATGGCGCTCAACCGCGCGATAGACCGAATCGATCATGTCCAGCGTGCGCCGCGCGGCGCCGCCGTGAGCGACGTACCAGGGCTTTATGTAAAGCGAAAAGAACTCTGCGGTCTGCCCGCCCTGCTTCATGCGCGCGATGCTGGTGCGATAAGGCGTTGGCGGCGTACCGCCGAGATCGTAATCATCGTTCGTCATCGGGGTGGTGACGTCGTTGTGGGTGTCGATGACGATCGCGCGCCGGTGAATCGCGAGCGCTCTCTGCCAGAGCGCCTCATCGCGGGTTGAGCGCGCGCGCGGCTTGCCCGTCTGCGTAGTTCGCTGCGCGCCGATCGGAATTGCGATTGAGAAGCAGGAAAGAACCAGAAGCGAAATCAGCACTGATCGGAAGAGTCGTCGTGGTTTCATGCCGTAGATTTACCACAAACAGGCAGTCAGTACCATCCGCGTGAGCGGATGGATCAATGGGTCAATGATGGCGAGGGCGTGACCCCCCGCTGACGCAGATAGGTAGTGACTCCACGTTGTCGCCACAAGAATTGCGTGCGAGGAGACACTCAGATTCTGGCCAACTGCACCAGCTCAGTACCGAGGCTTGATGAAGAACAATTCGCCTGCTCGCTCAGCCGTCAATTGGGCGCCAAACATTCCGGCCGCATAAGCCAAAACTGGATCCGTTCCTTCAGCCAAAGCCTGTCCCGTTGGCCCAATGGCCTTGTCCGGGATTACGCCGACACCTTCCAAGCTCTTGCCATCGTTCATTGTCAAATCGCCGACCGTGACGTTAAGACCGAACGAAGCGTTAGCTCTTGAAGCGAACAATGGGAAATACAAACTTGTCATAACTCTGCCCGCGCTTACATCGCCGAGTACTCTTCCGCGTTTCTCTAATTGAATCACCCGGGCGAATACTTCTGAAGCGGACATAGATTTACTATCAATCAGAACAATCAAGTCTCCAGCGTAGGCTTTTTCCTTGTGAGTCTTTGCGATGCGTTCTTCAATCTTCCTTCTGGTTTTCACATCACCAACCTTGACATCATGGTCGAAGAAATATCCAGTTAAATGCATCTCTGTTGCGACGTGGCCACCACCGTTGCCACGTAGATCAAGAATAAACTGCCGGTGCTTTTTGACCTGCTTGATCATGCTGTCAATGATGGTTGTTTCGACGGAAAATGTGTATAGCTTACAAGCAATCAGGTCAGAGTTTAGTTCTTCACATCGATAAGGCTTTTCATTGCGGTCTGCTCTATCCCGGATCACGTCTTCGGTATTCATGATCCTTGATTGGATTAAGAGTTCTCGTTCGCTGCCGCCAGGAACTTCCACGAAGACCTTCAGCCTTTCCTTAGGGTCGAGCCGATAAAAAAGATAGGTTATCAACCAAAGATTCTGCCTTGTTGGGTTGTAGTTTTCTACGCCTGCGATAACGTCTCCGATCCTCAATCCCTTAACCTCAGCGTCGCTTCCTTTCTTAACATCGACGACGTAGCATTTGTCCCCGATGATCTGCCATGAAAAGCCATAATCGACTGTCTTTGTCATTCTCGGCGGATAAAAGTTTGTGTGTGAATCATTGAACTCAACGACGACTTGAGCTACCGCACGATATACCTGCGGATAGGTTTCCAATGCGCTCACTCTTTCCTCCGCAAGCTTGAATCTCTCGTCAAGATTTACTCCGTGAAAGTTCGGGTCATAGTAATCCTTACTAAGAATCGACTTTATCTCGCGTAACATTTCAATCCCAAGTTTGCGTGCTTCCTTTGTGTTTGAATTTCCTGGATCGTTGTTGTTCTGAGCGGATGCCGCGTTGATTAGCAGACAAAAGCAAACAACCAGAAGGCCTGCCCGGTGGATTAATCTACTAATAATAACGTTGCAGATCTTCGGCTTTATGATTGACGTCTTGGAAAAAGCTAACATCTCAATTCTGTGTTCGCGAGAGTTACTAGCTGCGGTTCCGAAGACCGATAATAGACGCTGACAGGCAATAACGAAAGCGAACATTCCTTTATTTAATAAGGGCTTTCTCCTCAATAGAGGGAGACCTCTCCAAGCTCAGTTTTCTGCGGTCCATCAGCCGCAGCCGTGCGCGCAGGTGTGGCAAGCCACACTTACTCAGTAACATCCTTTCGAGTATTATCCCATTAGCATGTCCATCCTAATCGCCGAAGACAACGTGGCCCAGCGCGCTTACCTGCGCGAGATACTCGAACGCGACTTCCCCGCGCATCAGCCGGTGATCGAAGCCGGTGATGGCGAAGAGACAGTCGCCATGGCGCTCAAGAACAAACCCGAAGTGTGCATCCTCGACATTCAGATGCCGAAGCTTTCCGGAGTGAAAGCCGCGCGGGCGATCTGGCGCGACTTTCCCACCGCCCGGATCATCTTCTGGACGCAGTTTCCGCACGAGATTTACATCAACGAGATTCGCAAGATCGTGAAGTCGGTCGATCCGCCGCCGGCCTATGGCTTCATTCACAAGAACAATCCCGAGTCGCGCTTCCTGCGTTTCGTCGCGGCGGTGCTGGAAGACGGGGCTGACATGATCGACCCGGCTTTCAAGGATTCATTCAAGCGGCCGCTGCTGACGGAGTTCGAAGCCGAAGCGCTTTACTATCTCGCGCTGGGTCTTTCGAACTGGGCCATCGCGCGCAAATGCAGTCTCAGCTTGCGCGGCGTCGAGAGCCGCCTGGCCACGCTCTACGAAAAACTTTTCACCTCGCTGGTCGAAGGTACGCCGAACGAAGCTTACGAAAAACTTGCGTATAACGTCCGGACGCGGGCTTTTTTTGAAGCGCTGCGCCGCGGCCTGCTGAACAATGATGAGTTGGAAAAAGCGGCGGTGGAATTGGAAGGTTGGCTTGAACGCGATCAGAAAAAGTTTATCGAAGAGCAGAAACGAGACCTAAAGAAGCGCTAGTCTGGCGACGTCAAGATGCTTATTCAAATCATAGTGGCTGGTCTTATGTTGAGCGTTCCGCCTTCGTCCAAATGCCCATTTGCTGACGATAGTGTCAAGCGGAGTTTTCACGACGATCTGGATCCGATCGTAATGGACATAGATGGCGACGGGAAGCCCGACACGATCACACCCAGGCTCGTGGTTACGCATTATCCTGACAAGAAGTCGAAGCTTCACCAGTCGGAATGGATTGTTTTCGATCTCAAGACCAGCCGGGGTCGCATCGCGCGCTCGTTCTTCAAGTATCATTACGGAACGGACAAGGTGGACTATTGGGTGTGGGCGCTGGTGCCCTGCAAGGCCAACAAAGATGGGCGAAGGGATCTTGTGTTCTACTCGGGAGACGACACTTCCGACGAAACGATCGTGATCTCAAATCAGCAGAACGGCTTTCGCGTGATCTCGAGAAAAAGGTCGACCGAACAGTAAGCAGATTGGACGGCTGGATCGAGCGCGATCAGAAGAAGTTTATTGAGAAGAGCAGAAGAAGGAAGTGGCAAACACAAGGAAATGAATCGGCGAGCAATCATTGTATTGGTCGCAAGTCTGATCGGATTCGCGTCGACGAGCCGGGCCGATCACTTGCCCGCCAACCTGTTGGCGCGAGGAAGACCGGAGACGAAACTAGCTGGTATAGATCTAAGGCGCGTGAAGCTAGCTGAGATCACTAAGCTCTACGGCCCGCCCACGAGAGTGAAAGCCTGGGAACAAGACAATCCGAAATTCTCGAACAGTTATGATTACTATTGGAACCGGCGGGGTATCGAACTTAAGGTGGTTGTCGAGCGTGTAAGCGGGAACGAGTTCATTACCTACCTGGACGTGAAAGGTCCAAAGACTTGGCGGAAAATAGGAACTACAGGTAAGGGCGTACGACTCGGAGATTCCCTTCGCGATCTAAAGCGTATCTACGGAGGACGCTTTCACCTACGCAACATCCCCAAATTCAAAATCCACGATGTAATGTTTCAATGGCGACGCGAAGAATATTCTCTGGTTGCCACCCTGGATCGTCACAACAGAATTAAGGGCCTGGCGCTTGCCGCACCCGAATAGAGCCTCCTTCTTTACGCCTAATGAAACCGTCGGCTCCACAGCTCGCTGCTCACCGCTCACTGCTCACTTTCTTTCTGCTTTCTGCGTTCTGCCTTCTGCCTTCTGCTTTAGCGCCCTCCCTCACGGTCGGGCTACTGCCCCGCGTTTTCTCTCAAAGCGAATTCACCCAGCCAGCGGGCCAACCGACGCCTTCCGCATCACCGGCTGCATCGCCTTCACCTTCGCCGACACCGCCGCCCAACCTGCATCAATGGGGCGCGGTGACTTCGTTTCATGGGCTGCCTTCGGATCGAACGCACGCGATCGCGCAGACGGAATTTGGCGTGACGTGGTTTGCGACCGACGGCGGGCTGGCCCGCTATGACGGGCGGCGCACGAATGCGATCAACGCTGAAGGCTTGCCGGCCGGGCGTGTGCTGGCGTTGAAAGCAGATGAATCCGGCGCGCTCTGGATTGGGACCGACAATGGCGCGGCCCGCTTGTGGAACGGGAAGTTCGATCCGATCAAAGAGACGGCCGGGAAAGTGATCACGGCGATCATCACGCCGCAGAAAGATCGCGCGATCATGTCGAGTGCCGACAAGGATCATCCCGGGTCGTTGAAAATTACCAGCCTGACGATGGTCGGCGAGAGACTCTACGCCGGCACGCAGAGCCGCGGCCTGCTCTCGATCGAAAACGGCGGAGCGAAAGAAGTGATCAGCAAGCCGCGCAATTACTTTATCAATGCTCTGGAAACGGATTCGCAGGGGCGCCTGTGGGTGGGCGTGAAGACGCGCGCCGAAGACAGCGGTCTGTTTGATGAAAGCGAACCGCTTAAGTCCACCAAGGCGAACGGCGCGACCGGTCCGGTGATGGCCATCACGCGCGGCCCACGCGACGATGTCTGGGTTGGCACCGATGGCCGCGGCGCCTTTCATTTTCAAAACGCAAAACCGATCGAGCATTTCACCTTTGAAGGCACGGGCGGCGCGCTTCGTTCCGATCATGTCTTCGGAGTTTTCGTCGACGCCGAGGAAGTCGTCTGGTTCGCGACCGACAAAGGCGTCTGCCGCTATGACCCGCACGCCACGCGCACGGA
>WNFD01005308.1_pt1 | contig 15944 bp, 14 predicted proteins | sample 5400491 | NCBI WGS metagenome assembly WNFD01 (sample SAMN13153343, study PRJNA577476) | soil metagenome | isolation source: 120 cm saprolite under Douglas fir tree site 2 hole 2 replicate 2 | place: USA:California | collected 2015-04-18 | reverse complement strand
TCCTGTACTTTCATCGCCCGCTCCATCGCGGCCTTCGAATAAGAAACCATGCTTCGCATGGTCTCTTATCCTCACCGCCCGAAAAGCGGACATATCACGTGCTATCTCAACCGGACATATCATGTACCAACGACAATTCTGCTCCTCCCTCTTGCGCCGAACTTCGGACTTGTGCTAGCGTGCCCTGGTCCCGCTAGTTGCAGAGAAGGGGAAGCCTTTTTGCGTATTGTCTGGGGTTAGAGCGAGGACGCCAGCTGTCCTCGAGGTCGAACCTACGGCTAAGCCAATGGCGCACTCGTTTTCGACGGACTTGGTTCCCGCCTCGGATCGGTTGGAAGCTTGGCGATGGACAGCAAAACAGATTTGCGGAGACAGCCGGTTTCAATTCCCCAAGGCGTATTCCTTTCATGGCTCGATTGAGCGTCGGATCCTGGCCGGCCTCGAATTCACCCGCTTTTCCTCCAGTCCAGTATCCTTTGCCAAGTTTCCCGCGGTCAGTGCCCGCGCAGAAGACAGGGGATGCATCCTCATCACGCAACTTGAGGGCGTGAGGAGCTATTGCCAGGACAGCACCACCGCCCTGCTCAAGCCGGGCGACACCACCCTAGTCGATTCCGGACACCCGTGGAGCTCGGAGTGCGACGGCAACTGTGCCCGGCTTTATTTGAGAATTCCGCGATGGCGCGTGCAGAGCCATTTGCGGATGAACTCGTTGCCCGTATTGCCACAGATCTCTGGAGTGTCAAGAAACGGAGCGGCACTCTTTCATCTTGCCACGTCGTTCTACCAGGAGGCAGAATCGATGAGTGCGCAGGAAGCTGCAGCCGCGATCGAGGCTTACCTCGACGTATTGGCTGGCTGCATTGTGCATCCGGAGCTGGCTTCAAACAAGCTGGGCAGCTACGCGGAGCACCGGGCACGAATTGTACAATTCATTGAAACTCACCTGGCGGAACCCTCGCTAAATCCGTCACAAATTGCCGCGGCGGCCGGGGTTTCCGTTCGGCATTTGCATCGTATTTTTCTGTCCAAGGGCCATACCGTCGCGGGATGGATACGCGAGCGGCGCTTGCAACGCTGCCGGAATGACTTGTTGAATCCCCGTTTGAGCGAAAGGAACATCACCGAGATCGCTTTCTTCTGGGGCTTCAGCGACTCGGCTCATTTCAGCAAGTCTTTCAAGAAAGAGTTTGGCCTTTCTCCACGAGCTTTCAGGTCGTATGCCTGGACTGGCTCGCGGAAGGAGCAGGACGCACCGTTGCACGTCTTCGCACTGTCACGAGGGCAATCTCGCCTGAACTAATCGGATTCAAGGAAACTACGACGTCTTAACGCCTGTGCTGGGCGAGGCCGGTGTGGCGTCCGGCCTTTGCCTGAAATATGTTTCGTTCGGGGATGTTCTGATCAAGAGTCCAATACCAGCCCAGATGGCGAGAGCGATCCATTCGTAACGCGTGAAGTGCCCGGGAATGATCGGAACAATCTTCACAAAGATCATGAGCGACGTGACGAGAAGTCCAAAGATGGCGGCGGCAAGCCCACGCACTGACGGTTTCATACAGCAATACGAGGCGCAAGCCGCCATCCAGCCGATGGCCGATGCGACAGCGCCCACTTCGAGGATAGGAACCAGCCCGGCCTCGCCTAGCAGCATCGCAAGCAGTGTCGCCGCACCGACGGCAACCAACGCAATTGACGGAGTCTGATTTGAAGGATGTATATATCCCATCGCGGGTGTGAGCAGATGGCGCCTGCCCATCGCGAAGAGTAACCGCGATGAAGCAATCAGGTTGGCATTGAAGGCCTGCAGTAGCGCCACCAGCGCCGACCCCATGATCAGCACGACAATCCAGTGAGCGTGCAGCGCCCGCTCAAATGCGATCGCAGTAGGAAATTGTTGATTGCTGTTCAGGGTTTCCCATGGCGCCACATACGCAACCGCCGAGATCACGACCCAGAAGAAAGCTAGTCCGACAAAGATCGTGAGCACGATGGCGATCGAAAAACCGCCGCCACGAAAGCCAGGGCTGGCTTCTTCAGCATACTTGCCAACGGATTCGAAACCTCCCAGAAGCCACGGAACAACCTGCCAAACTAATAAGATGGACACCAGCGGCGCGTGGCTGAAAAGGGGATGAAGATTCGCCGCGCTTCCATGTTGCGCGCCAGCCAAGGCAAAAATGATCACCAGAGTAAGGAAGTAAAGGTCGTCCATTTCCCCAAGCGTGCGCCTGCTTGTATGCCGCAGTAATTGAGCCAGGTCAGCGTGATCGTGATGACTAGCCCGAGCAGGATGTGCGGCAGATAGACCGGGTGCCCTCCCAAGCGATACAACTCAAGCGTGTTCAGCGAAGGAAACAAATAACCGGCGATCCTTCCCGCAGCGAGTGCTTCAAACGGGCAAGTGAGGAAATAGCTGAGAAACACCATCCAGCCGGTGGCGAAGCTGATGCCTCTAGGGAAAAAGTTCGCAACGTAGGCGGCCTCTCCCGCGGCATCGGGAATCGCTTGCACCAGATGGCCGTAAACATAGCCAATCGGCAACAACATCAGCGCGCCCGCCGTGAATCCCAGGATCGCGCCCAAGGGACCACCCCTCTGTAAAATATCGTCCATCACGACAAGCCACGCCGTCCCCACCATCACGCCGAAGGCAAGGGCGAAGTAATCCACCAGGCAGAGTTTGCGGGCTAAAGTGGTCATGGAATTGAACCGAAGGGTTGCCTTCGCGCGCCCGGGGCGAAGGCTATCAATACATTTTTCTGAGGGGCGGTCGTGGGGAATGGCCGCCCCAGCCCCGGATGAGTTATCAGAATTCGTACCTCAGAGCAAACTGCATGACACGCGGTTGCGTCAGCAGACCGGTGTAAGCGCCGAAAGAGTCAGGCAGCTGCTGCAATGAAGCAATGCAGGCGCAGGCAGCTCCGGTCTGTAGGCCTGACGCGACATTGAAGCGGTGGAGATTCGGCACATTAAAAACTTCCCAGCGGAACTGCAAACTATGGCCTTCGAAGGGCATCAGCCATCGTTTGCTCAAGGCCATATCCAAACCGGCGTCGCCATCCCCACGGACCACATTTCGCGAACCGCTCTGGCCTGGGAAGGGATGCTGAAAATCGGCAAACGCCGCCGTCGAGTTGGCAAAAACGCTGATCGAACCATTCGGCTGTCTGAAATGCCCGGTCCGCGGCCTCGCGATCATTTGCGCGATACCCTGCTCGTCCCAATTTGTAGGCCAGTAGTTACCGTTATCCACCGTGAACGGGAAGCCGCTCGTCCAGCGAGCCAAGCCAGAAAGCTGCCAACCTCCGATCAAGGCATTGGTGACGCCGAGGGCGTTTTCGGCGAAGCGCTTGCCCTTTCCGAACGGCAGTTCGATGATCCAGTCGGCATTGATTTGGTGGGTGGTGTCGAAATCCGAGACTCCTCGACGACCGTTCGGATCGAAAGCATTCACCAGACGGGTTCCGGGAGCGCCTACGTTGCAACAAGAAGCCCACCCAAGACGCGCTGCGGAGGAAGTAATATCAATCGACTTGGAATAGGTGTAGTTGAGATCGAACTGCAACCCGCTGCTGAACTGCTTTCTGAGAGTGGCCTGGAGCGCGTTGTAATTCGATTTGCCGATGGAGCTCCAGGCGAACATGCTGGTGGCCTGATTGTTCAGGTAATTGCCGAACCCTCCCCCAAAGACTGGCCCCGCCCCAGAGCCGGTGCATCCGGGCTGGGCGCAGAAGGAATAGAAGTCGCCCAAGTTATCCCCGAGACCACCGTAGAGGTCAATATCGCCAATCCCAACGACCTCGTTTCCAACGTAGGAGAGGAACGGGTCGTAGTAAAGATCGTAAACGGCCTGGATCAGGCCAGGGTTGCCCGGAGCAATGGACGCCCCACCGAAACTTGTGTAGTTGGTTGCGCCGCTGTTCAGAGTCGGCAACATGTCGTGCCAGTAGGCGGCGGTGGGACCCACACTCGAGTCGGTAACTGCGGAAAGCGTCGTCTGGTAGGGCGTGCCATTGGCGATCAGGACAGAGTTGGCGCGTGCCAACTTGGCGAGCGCCGTGGCCGCTGCGAAGTAGTCAACTCCGCTCTTTGGATCCACGATGTCAAGCGGCTGCCGCAGGTCGCGCTGGGTAAGCAGGTTACGGCCCAGGCGACCGACGTAAGAGACTTGTAGAGACAGCCTATTTGGCAACTCGCGGCCAACGGAAAAATCGAAGGCGTATGCGTAAGGCGTCTTCATCGACTGATCGACTCCCCAGGTGATAGCCTGGCCGGTTGGCAGAGGATGCAGCGCAGGCGGGGGCGGCTGGAAAAATACTTGATTCGCCGGGTCATTGCAAATGCTGTTGGCGGGATTACAGCCGTAAGTGGGAATTACGTTGATATTTGTTATGCGGGGCACGTGGGCGGCATCATCATAGCCAAAAATGCAGCAGGGGTTTTGGATCGACGCACCCAATCCGCCGGGAGGGTTCGCGTCGAAGGTATTGAGCAGTTGCATTCCAGCGCGATCGTAGACCTTGCTGAAACCGCCGCGAATCACTGTTCTATCGCCCTCGCCAAATATGTTTCTCAGCCATCCGCCATGGGGGCGGGGCGAGTAAGCCACGGAGATGCGCGGTGAGACATCTGACTTTTCAAACTTGTACCAACCGGGCCCGTGGTTGGCTGGTCCTCCCAGGACAAAAGATAGGAGCGGGGCAGCATCATACCCCATGCCTTGCTTCATTTTTTTTACGGTCTGATCGAACTGCGTCCCCAGATTAACGTCCGGAGAGGCCTGGAACCCGTTAACTTCCCATGGCGGAGGAAACAACGACCAGCGCAGGCCGTAGGTGACCGTGAGGTTCGGTTTCATGCGCCAGGAATCCTGTGCATAGAGCTCATACCATTCCAGCCCATAATTCCGCTTGACAGGAGTGCCCTTGGACAACACGTTACCCTGCTTGTCATAGTTGTAGTTGGCATTGATGTCTGAAACCATGCCGAGCAAGCCAAGCACCGGGTAATCGTACTGAAAGGCCGAAGCTGGCTCGGGGAGGCCGATGTTTGCAGGATCCAGGTAGCCGCCGGTATTGGCGAAACCCGTCGGCGACATCCAATTGGTGGCTCCCTTTCCCTCGCTGAAAGAATGTTGGAGGCTGAGGCGAGGATCGCGGACAATACCAACGTTGCCGCCGAATTGAAGGCTATGTTTCCCCTTGGTCCAGGAAAAGTCATCGAGAAAGTTTTGTACCGGAGTCTGGGCGTTGTGGCTGTAGAAAACGGGCTGGTCGAGACCGTAGAAAACGTTCCATTCCTGGTTCGTGTTCCCCAGGATGCCCACGCTCTGGCGGGTAAATCCCCAATGGAACGTATTAACCATTGTTGGACTGAGAACTACCGTGTATCCCACGACGAACCCTTTGCTGTGGTCGGTCATCGTCTGTTCGGGCGCAGATCCCGGCAGGAAGGGATCCTGTGGATTGAACACATTTTGCAGGTTGCCACGCCAGAACAGCGTGTGCTTACCGTTCGCAGTGAGGTGATAGTCAAGACGGGCGATGAAAGCATTGTTATCGAAGCGGATCGGTGCCCGGAACCGAAATCCGGAATAGTTCAAGCCATCGCCAACTGAGGTGTCATTGGTTGTGAACTGGCCCGTGCAGAATGTTTTATCGAAATAGCCAGTGTGATTCGGGTTCTCGATTGCAGGATCGATTCCGAGGCCGAGAGGATCCAGGCTCGGATTGGAAAGCTGGGTCTGTGTCAAAGTCTGGGTTTGTCCATTTACGTCCAGGTATTGGATGATGCCCTGGCAGAGGCTCGGCGTCGGAATAGCGCGCACCGTGCTCTCCTCTTCCCGCCGGCGCGTTCCCTCGTAGTTAGCAAAGAAGAACAAGCGGTTTTTCTGAATCGGACCTCCTGCCGATGCGCCAAAGACATTTCTGATCAACTTGAGTGGCTGGTGCACGAAGTAGTCGCTGGCGCTGGTGGCTGTATTGCGGTGATATTCGTAGAACGATCCGTGGAAGTTGTTCGTGCCGCTCTTGGTGATCAGTGACACCTGCGCACCCGAGCCCTCTCCTTGATCGGCGTTGTAGTTCGATGTGGTCACGCGGAATTCCTGCACGGAGTCCGGTGTAATCGGCAGGACAGAAGTGAAGGCGTACCCGTTTGACTGGTCGTTCACGTCCACGCCATCGAGGGTGATGTTGCTTTGGTCGCTGCGAGCGCCATTTACCGCGCCATTGCGCGTGTCCTGATCCTTGACTCTGGGATCGTCAAGATGCGCACCATTCCCGATCGTCGTGACGCCGGCCTGCAGACTCAGCAAATCCGGAACGTTGCGGCCATCCAGCGGAAGCTGCTTAACCTGGGTTTCATTGAAAGGGTTTCCAATGGAGGCATCAACCAGGTTCAACGCCGGCGCCTCACCGGTTACGTTGACGCTCTCGGTGACCGATCCAACCTTCAGCCGGACGTTTGCCGTGGCCGGCGTGTTAACCAGGAGTTGCAGATCGGTCTGTTGGTAGCGGGAAAATCCTTTCGCAGTCACCGTCAGTGTGTAGGTTCCGGGAGGAAGGGCGAAGAATCGGTATTCCCCCTGCATTCCGCTCACCATCGTGCGTTCCAGCTTTGACTCATTGTTGGAAAGCTCCACGCTGGCACCGCTGACCGCGCTCCCACTGGGGTCGGTTGCCGTACCCTGCAGCGAAGTGGACGAGATCTGTGAGAAAGCGACGCTGCTCATGACCATCCCCAGCGCTATGGATAAAAGAATAGGCTGTTTCACGCGCTTCATATGCCACCCCACCTATTGGTCTTATGCCGTACAAACGCCCTCACCGAGGTGCCGAAAAGCCGAGGTGGTGACGAGAGCTCGGACTCCAGGGTTTTCCGCGATTCGGTATTCCTAGGCCTTGTCAAAGACAAGGTACTCCGAAGCGCTGCCCCAAACTTGTCTGTGAGTGACATGCAGTCTGGCACTCAAGTGTCGCAGCTGTTTACAAACACCCATCCAGCCCTGAAACGGAATTCGGGAAGTTGTAAATGCCATGGAGGGAGGCCTTGGGGCGTCGAACTCGGTTTCCCGAACTACCCAATTCGAATGCCACTGCATTTGCTTGATTCCAAGGCGCTGTCCAGCCTTGGCCTCTTCTATCTGGCTCGCATACTCAGTCGAGAACCAGCACATACATTCATCCTCCAAATCTTGGAAATTGAGCCAGCCATCGAGCCTTTGGAAAAGCGCGGATGAGCCAGGCTCTGCCTTCGAATTTCAGGCTTGTTCCCGCAGGAGGGAGAGAGGATGTCGTGGGGTTCGGCGGATCTGGTGCCTACTTCGCGGCCCTTGAGGTCTGAGTGGGCGCTCGGGTCGGTCGTTCCATTGCCCTGTCCTCCTCCCAGACTCAGGGTCACAATATCACCCGAGGTTCACTGAATCAAGGGGGCATCCCGAGTTGGGAGGCCAGCAAGCGGCCAGCCTCAAATCGGTCCTCTGGTTCTGCCTTCTAGACGGAACGGTTGTGGAATTGCGGCAAGGACTACTTGCTTTGGTGCTTGGCGAACTCGTCGGGTGTAAATTTGCCTGCCTTCACGTAGCTCTCATTCAGTTCCGTGTACTGCTTCCACCTCTCCGGCAGGTCGTCCAGCGCATGCCGTACTTGCCCTTCGGACGCGGACGGTCAAGCCAATCGACGGAGCCGTCCGGTCGCGCGATAAAACCATCGGCACTAGTGGCTACGTAGACGATGATTTTGCGCTTACGGGCCATAGCAGGACAGGTCCCAATATTAACCCGGATAACCTTTGGGATTCACTTACGAGGGCCTAGGGAAAAAGCGGCCTCGTCTCTCGCGTCGCCTGTCGCGCTTCCTAGAAATCCACACGTTCACCACGGGCTGCTAGGTGCTGGAAAGAGAAAATCGGATACGACCCTTGGGTCACTCTGTGGACACAACCTGAGGCTCCTGGGACAATTTCTCTGCCGCCCTCTCTGCAATCGGCTTTAGTCTTTCCCAGCGAATCGAGAATTGGCGGGCAGGGTTGTCCCCCGTCATAGAGCTCAAAAATGAGTTCACCGGAGACGTAGAGCGCAATCGGCAAGGGAATCACGGGAAGGCAAGCCGGCTCAACCCGGCCTGAGGAATCTTTCATGGCCATCGGCTTGCACCTCCTTCCCCAATTAAGGTTCTTTTAGGATCCCTGTCGCGAGAGAGCTATCTTGGAAATGGCGTTCTCAATCTGACGGCCGGTCAACTTCCATTCTGAGTTCCTCGGAAATCTGGCAACGACCTTGACCTTGAAATCCTGGTATAGCGCCTGCGCTCGTTCCTCATCGCCGAGGTAATCGATCAAGATCGCCAGCGCACATTGAGCCGGGCCGCTACCTCCATATCCCCAGGCGATTCCGGTTGGGGAATGGTTGACGATGTTCTGGCGTTCCTGCAAGGGATAGGGCGACTTGCCGGGCTTGAACACCTCGACGTAGCAGACATCTCGATCCGCGTCGTAGTGGCCCTCGTATCTCACCGGTTCCGGATCTGGTCGCTCTGTCGCGCTGGACTCGGGTACGAAGTCGATTAAAAGTTCGCGGCAGTTCTCGCACTCAATGGCTATGTTGTCCGGAGCCCCGTCACCGCCGTACGCGGTAATGGTGATCTTGTGCGCGAGATGGCGCAGCAATTCCTGCGCTGCTTGGTCAAAGAGCACGGGAGTGTCAAAGAACGTGGGGTCTCCTTGGGCTCGACCGCCGTGCGGTCGCCGGTGTTAGCTGGTGGTCCAGCTTGGGAATGGATTGCGGGAAGAGTTGCGGAACTGAGCGATCAGGCCACGAATAATGAGGCGGCGAGGATAAAGCGCCTCGACCAACTGCTTCAGGCCATCAGTATCGAATTCATTTGCTAGAAATAAACGGCCAGACTAGGATATTGCCCCTCGGCACCGCCGCCGCAAAAAGTCGAGGCCAAGGAGGCTCCCTTGAGGCTCACTTACGAATGCCGCCGTCTTTTCCTGCTTTCTGGAGTATTGCTTTGTGGAGCAGCAATATCTCTTGCGCAAACTGAGACAACACCCGGTTCGAGCAATCCAGGCCAAGCCATTCCCGGCACGAGTGGAGTGAGCCCGTTCGCGGGCAGCGTGCCAGCCAAGCTTGTTCCGGGTGTCATGCCGCTCTCGTTGCAGGACGCTATCAACCGCGGATTGAAGCAAAATCTCGGACTGCTGCTTTCGCATGCGGATATCCGCTCGGCCCGCGGACAGCGCTGGGAGCAATTGAGCGCTCTCTTACCACACGTGACCGCGGCGCCTTATGTGGAGGCCTCCAAGATTAATCTGGCCGAGCTGGGCCTTACGAGTTTTGGTGGAATTAGCATCCCGACATCCGTGGGCCCTTTTTCTTACTTTGATGCGCGGGCCAATGTGACCCAAACCTTGTTCGATTGGAAGTCGATCAACGCCACCCGCGCGGCCAGCCAGGGTCTGAAATCCGCCGCTTATACTTTCAAGGACGCTCGAGACCTCGTCGTGCTCGCCGTGGGTTATGTTTATTTGCAGGCCATTGCCGACGAAGCCCGCATTGAAACGGCAGAAGCGCAGGTGAAGACGGCACAGGCGCTTTACGATCAGGCAGCGGATCAGATAAATGCCGGCACTTCGCCGGACATCGACGGCCTGCGCACCAAGGTCGAACTCCAGACCCGACAACAACAGTTGATCCAAGCGAAGAACAACTTCGCTATCCAGAAGCTGACCGTGGCTCGAGTGATCGGCTTGGCTTCCGGGCAGGAATTCGACTTGACGGACAAATCGCCGTACCAGCCGTCCGAAGACATCACCGTCGATGAGGCTCTGAAACGGGCATACGCTTCGCGTTCCGATTACCAGGCGGCCATGACCGATGTACGCGCAGCGGAATTCTCCCGGAGGGCAGCGGTCGCCGGCTATCTCCCATCGCTTTCCTTTAACGCGGATTATGGCTTAGCGGGGTCGCATCCCTCCACGGCAAGGCCAGTGGCCGACGTACGCGGAACACTGTCGATACCGATCTTTCGGGGCGGGAGCGTTCACGCCGATGTTTTGCAGGCCGACGCGAGACTCGAGCAGAGCCGCGACCGCCTCGACAATCTGCGAACGCAGATCGACTCCGATGTCCGTGCGGCGTTGCTGAACCTGCAGTCGGCGGCGGATCAGGTAAACGTAGCGCGCAGCAATATTGATTTGGCGGAAGAAACGCTGACGCAGTCGCGCGATCGTTTCAGCGCTGGTGTCACCGATACCGTGGAGGTGGTGCAATCGCAAGAGGCAGTCTCGAGCGCACACGAACAGTACATCTCCAGTCTCTACAGTTACAATTATGCAAAAATTTCGCTGGTTCGCGCTCTGGGCATCGCGGAGCAGGGCGTCAAGGAGTTTTTCAGAGGAAAGTGATCATGGCGGAAGAAAACTTATCCCGTTCAGTACCTGAGACAGGCAAGGAATCTTCGGTCGATCCTTCGCCCTTGGCGGACAGGGACCGTACCCCGCCGGGGCGCCGCACTTCCAAGCGCCGCAGAAATATCGTAATTCTGGTCGTGATCGTGGTGGTGCTTGTCGCCGGCGTGTTCCTATGGCGCTACTTGAGCAGCTACGAATCGACCGACGACGCCCAGGCGGATGTTCACCTCTATCCCGTCAGTGCCCGCGTTTCTGGCTATGTGGTGCGAGTCAACGCAGACGACAACCAGTGGGTGGAGAAAGGCACGGTACTGGTAGAGATCGACCCGAAAGACTATGAGGTTGCGGTGGCGCAGGCACAAGCCAACCTCGCCAATGCCGAAGCGACAGCCCAATCGCTCAATATAACGGTTCCGATTACGTCGGTGAACACTTCAAGCCAACTCCGCTTCACTGCGTCGGGTATCGAAGACGCTAACGCCGGAGTCGCCGCCGCCGAGAAGCAACTTACCGCCGCCCATGCCCAACTGGAGGCGGCTGAGGCGAATGATGTGAGGGCGCAAGACGATCTCCGCCGCTACAAGTTACTGGTCGACAAGCGGGAAGTATCGCCGCAAATCTACGATCAAGCTTTGGCCACCGCCAAATCCAGCACGGCGACCGTATCGGCCGCTCGCGCCAGTGAGTCCGCAGCACAGCAATTCGTCCAACAGGCGCGGAGCCGTCTGGCGCAAGCCGATGCGAACCACCAATATGCGGAAACCGGGCCGCAGCAAGTGTCGTCGACCAAAGCTCGCGTGCGAGCATTGATTGCGGATGTTGAGCAAAAGCGCGCGCTACTCGAACAGGCCCAACTCAATCTCGGATACACGAAAATCGTTGCTCCGATCAGCGGTGAAGTGAATAAGACGGTGGTGGTCGGGATGAACGTTCAAGACGGCCAGCAACTCCTCACCGTGGTGCCTCTCGATGAAGTCTGGGTCACCGCCAATTTTAAAGAGACTCAGCTCAAGCACATGCGGGTTGGGCAGCGGGCGGAAATCCATGTGGATTCGAGCGGCCGGACTTTGAAAGGCCAGGTGGACAGCATTGCGGGTGCAACCGGCCCGCTATTCAGTTTGCTTCCGCCGGAGAATGCCACCGGAAACTACGTGAAAATTGTCCAGAGGATTCCGGTAAAAATCGTTCTCGATCCGGGAGAGAACCGGGATCGTCGGCTTCGACCAGGCATGAACGTGGTGCCGGACGTCTACCTTCAATGAGTTCAGCGGCCCTCACACTCGACCAGGACGTTTGGCGGCCCAAGTACAATCCTTGGCTGATTGCCGTCGTCGTGGCGCTGGCCGCCTTCATGGAGGTTCTCGACACTAGCATTGCAAACGTGGCCCTGCCCTATATGGCCGGGAATCTGGGCGCGAGCAACGATCAAAGTACGTGGGTGCTGACTTCTTATCTGGTCTCGAATGCCATCATTCTGCCGATCAGCGGCTGGCTCGCAGGCGCCTTAGGACGGAAGCGCTTTTTCATGGCCTGTTTGAGTGTCTTTACGGTGAGTTCTTTGCTTTGTGGTATCGCGCCGAGTCTCGGGTTTCTTCTTCTCTTCCGGGTGTTGCAAGGCGCGGGCGGCGGCGGGCTGCAGCCGATGGCTCAGGCCATTCTGGCAGATACCTTTCCACCGCAACAGCGAGGTTTGGCGTTTGCACTATACGGCATTACGGCCATCATGGCACCCACGATCGGGCCAACCCTGGGAGGTTGGATCACCTTCAACTATTCCTGGCGGTGGATTTTTTTCATCAATCTCCCAGTCGGCCTGGCTACATGGTTTCTGGTACGGCGCTTTGTCGAAGATCCTCCTTACTTAGGCAAGCTCAAAGCGGCCGGGGTCAAGTTGGACTACATTGGCATCGCTCTGCTGGCACTCGGTATCGGGGCTTTGCAGGTGCTGCTCGACAAGGGCCAGGAGGATGATTGGTTCGGATCGCGCTTCATCACGACTCTAGTGGTCGTCGCCACCGTCTGCCTGATCTCGCTGGTGATCTGGGAGTGGTATCAAAAGGCGCCGATCATCGACGTCCGCATGTTCAAGAGCTTTAACTTCGCGAGTTCCAGCCTCATGATGTTCACCCTAGGCATTTTGTTGTTCAGCAGCCTGGTGCTGATGCCGCAGTTCCTGCAGACTCTCGTGGGGTACACCTCCGAACTGGCGGGGCTTGCTCTTTCGGCTGGAGGCTTTGTTCTGCTGCTTGAGATGCCCATCATGGGCCAGCTGACAACGAAAATCCAGGCCCGCTATCTGATTGCCTTCGGGTGGCTTGCCCTATCGATCGCCATGTTCTATTCGACCAAGAGAATTGACTTGCAGATTAGCTTCAGTGCTGCCACGTGGCTGCGCATCGCCCAGGTGATTGGTCTGGGGTTCCTGTTTGTGCCGAATTGCACCGGAGAAGAACAATGCGGTTGCCGGAATCGTTAATTTCATGCGCAATATGGGAAGCAGCGTGGGAACATCCTTAGTCACCACGTTGATTGCGCGCCGCTCGCAATTTCATCAGGCACGGCTGGTGCAGAATGTCCGCGTCGACAACCCCAATTTTGTGAATTCGGCGAACGGTTTGGCTCAGCACCTGGCTACCTCCGGTGTGGGCAAGCACGAGGCACAAATAACAGCTTACGCCAGGATTTACCAATCCCTGCAAGCGCAGGCGGCAAGCCTGGCATACGTCGATACCTTTATGGTTCTTGCCGTGGGTGCGGCGATCATGTTCTGTCTGGCTTTTGTTTTGAAGAAGAATGATCCTGGTGGCGGTGGAGTACGAGTAGTCGAGTAATAATCGATCTCATATAACGCGGCGATAACAAGGGTCAGAGATGTAGTCATGCTGGAAATTAAACTCGTCCTTTGTCCCGTTGACTTCTCAGAGTTTTCGATAAGGGCGTATCGCCATGCGCTATCGCTGGCCGAGCACTATCGAGCCAAGTTGGTGGCGCAGCATATCGTAGAGCTGTGGCGATATCCTTCCGCCGAATACGTCGCCTCTCTGGGAAACTATGAGGAGTTCTGCCGGGCGCTTCGCGAGGGTGGCAAGGAGCAACTGGGGGCATTTGTAAAGAAACACACCCACGATGAAATTCAGCCGGAGCTGGTGGTGCACGAGGGAGTAACCCCAGACTCTATTCTGTCGTTCGCGCAAGCGCAGAAAACGGACCTGATCGTCATGGGAACGCACGGCCGGCGAGGGTATGACCGCGTGGTGCTGGGGTCAGTGACCAATCGAGTGATGCGCAGGTCTCCCTGCCCGGTGCTGGCGGTATGTAAGCCGCCGCATGAGTCAGCCGGAGGGGAAGAGCGACACCACGTCCACCACTTGAGCCGAATTCTTTTCTGTACGGATTTCTCCGAGAATTCAGAGCAGGCTTTGAACTATGCTATCTCTGCGAGAGCGGAGTACGACTCCGAACTTACCCTGCTGCACGTGTTGGAGGAGATCCCAAGTTCGCCCAAGATGGAAGAAGCAATAGCGACAGCCACGGAGCAACTCGATAAACTGATTCCACAGGAGGGACGCAAGACCCTCAAGATTAAGACGGCGGTGCGCATCGGAAAACCATACCAGCAGATCATTCAACTCGCCCTGGAAGCGCAAATCGACATGGTGGTTATGGGAGTGCGTGGCCGTGGGGCCTTGGATCTAGCGGTGTTCGGCTCGACAACCTATCGAGTGCTGCAGTTGGGACCCTGCCCCGTTCTCGCCGTCCACCTTTGAACCGTTACGCCTAAAGGTATTTTGACGCAGATGATAAAAATCATCACTATTGAACGCGAGTACGGGAGTGGCGGCGGTGAAATCGCTCAACTGCTTGCCAAGCAGCTTGGCTGGAAGCTTTGGGATCAGTTGCTGACGGAGGAGATCGCGCGGCTTGCGGAATGTCCCAAGGCAGTCGTCGAGGTTCGCGAGGAACGAACCGATCCCCTGTATTATCGGCTCTTCAAATCTTTCTTGCGTGGGAGTTATGAAGGTAGCATCAATGCGTACAAGCTCAAGGTGGTCGACAGTGAAAGCATTTTGAAGTTTACGGAACGCGTGGTTCAGCACGCGGCAAAGACGGGAAACTCTGTCATCGTCGGAAGGGGGTCGCAGCAGTTTCTCAGGAACCGCCAAGACACGTTGCGTGTGTTTCTCTACGCTCCGAGAGAAGATAAAGTGCGTCGCCTATTGGCACGAGGCAAGAGCGAGAAGGAAGCCGAACAGCTCGTGGATACCGTTGATCGGGAACGCGTCGATTTCATCCAGAAGTATTTCCACGTCGAATGGCCTGACCGCGCCATTTACCATACGATGATTAATACTGCGCTCGGCGATGAGTCTGTTGTGCACATGATTCTGGATGTTATGAAAATCCTCGAGGCAAGAGTCACTGCCTGATCGGGATGATCTTGCGCGCATCGGACGCGACTTGCTAGAAGATTTACGAGAAGACTGGATTGGCAATCCGTTGTCTCTGGTGTTCCGCGCAATGTTTAAGCGGAGACACGAATTTGCCGTCAGTTCCGCAACACAACGAGGTAGTCATAGTTCTTCGCTTCGCCGAACGCAATGGTGGCAGCTTCTTTCCTTCCGCATTCCCCGCCAACGCAACTAAAAGGCGGTCGCCCCTGCCTCGGCAACCGCGTGATCCTGCTCCCCCGATCCGCCACTTACACCGATCGCACCGACGATCTCACCGTTCCGGCGCAGTGGTATACCCCCAGCGAAAATCATGATTCGCCCCTCGTTCGAGGCGTGGATACCAAAGAACTGGCCGCCCGATTGAGAGTGTGTGCCGAGTTCCTTAGTCGAAATGTCGAATGCGCGCGACGTAAACGCTTTCTTGATGGAAATATCGATGCTGCCGATCCATGCATGGTCCATGCGCACGTGAGCCACCAGGTTTGCTCCTGAATCAACGACTGCGATGTTCATCGGCTGCCCAATGGCCAGGGCTTTCTTTTCGGCTGCCTCAACCACGCGGCGTGCATCTGCGAGGGTCACCATTAGCATCCTCCACATTTCAAAGTTTTGGGCCGAGACAAGATACGCCCGGCCCGTCATCGAACTGACTTGCGAACAAATACGCAGAACAACCGTTTTTCGGAACTTCCGCTTCAGCGCGGTTTGTAGAACAAATTAGGCTGCCTTTGCAATCATGCCATTGGGATCAAGAACAAATTTCTTGGCCACTCCGGAGTCAAAATCCTGGTAGCCCTTTGGCGCGTCTTTCAATTTGATCACAGTCGCATTCACGATCTTAGCGATAGGCAAGCGGTCATGCAGAATGGCCTGCATCAACTGACGGTTATAGCGCAGCACAGGAGTTTGGCCGGTCGCAAAACGGTGTGATTTTGCCCAGCCGAGTCCTAGCCGTAACCGCAGATTCCCGAGTTGCGCTGCTTCATCCTTCGATCCTGGATCCTCGGTGACGTAGAGCCCCGGAATTCCGATCGACCCGGCGGGACGCGTGATGGACATCAACGAATTCAACAC
>WNFD01003422.1_pt1 | contig 15952 bp, 14 predicted proteins | sample 5400491 | NCBI WGS metagenome assembly WNFD01 (sample SAMN13153343, study PRJNA577476) | soil metagenome | isolation source: 120 cm saprolite under Douglas fir tree site 2 hole 2 replicate 2 | place: USA:California | collected 2015-04-18 | reverse complement strand
GACCCATTGAGACCACCCGGATTACCGGTAACTTGGGTACCGGGACCTGTACACATTTTCACCAGCAGCTTCAACGGGCTTTCCTCAATGTAGGCAAATCCTTCGTCACCGCAGAATACGTGCGGCATGCAGCGCATGTGGCCATCCATCGCCCTCGCCAAGAAATGAAAAAGGGGAAGACCTCCTCGGCCTTCCCCTGTTCTTGCAGCGAGTTATTTCTTTCTCGCTGGAATTAGTTAGAAGCTGACACGCAGACCGAGCTGTATCGTCCGGGGAGCGTTCGCCTGCACGGCTCCCGTGATCAGTTCGCCAGAAATGCTGCCCAGCGAACCCCAATCAGCCGTATCCCCTAGGACATTGTAAGGATCGCTTAAGTACGGATGATTAAAGAGGTTTGTAAAGTTGGCGTCGAATTGCAGATGGACACGCTCCGTGATCATGATGTCCTTCCGCACGCCCATGTCCACATTCCAGTACATCTGGCCGCGCAGAATCCCCGCGCCGCCGCCGCCACTTCCGTCGATACCCAGAATTGCGTTCCGGAAACAGTTATAGACCGCTTCCGGGTTCTGGAACATGCTCGGACCAAAAAAGGCCGAGCCCATATCCGGATATTTCGTAGAAGGCACGGGGTGGTTGTGCCGGGAACTGCCACCTACACCCGGGCCGCACATATTGATGGCGTTTTCGTAGGAGGAAAAGCCGCTACTGCTGCCATCTGACTGGCCCCACGCTTGTCCACCTCCCGCTTGGTATAAGCCCAGAATGTTGCCGTCCGTCCCGACGACCGCGTTGGGTAATCCGCTCCCCATATTCAGGATCGGCGCGATGGACCAACCACCCAGAATCCTTCCAACGATGCCATGTTGGCCTTTGTAGATAGGAGGCTGGTAAACAAAAAACAAGTTGTACATGAATTTCCGGTCCCAAGACTGCAGCCCGTAAGCCGAATGCAGATTGTAGGCGTCCGGAACGGTCCATTGACTGGTGGCCTGCACAATCGAGCCGGTACCCAGCGCTTTACCATAAGTAAAGTTGCTCTGCATCGTCAGCCCATGCCAATCCGACATCTTCAATGACACGAACCCGGCGTTGTAGTTGCCGAAGCCAAGGCTAGTGCTCATGCCGACGCCGGTACCCAACTGCCCGCCCGCCCCGCAGGCAGGATCCGTTGGTGCTGACCCCGGACATGGTGTGGCTCCTGGGATTGGAGAATTCAACATCGAGCGGGGGAAGGTGAAGCAGGATCCTGGCGTCAAGCACTGTTGCGCACTGCCATCCAAGTCGCTCCACAAGCTCCACACGGCGTTGTTGGCAATATTGCCACCCTCGTTCTTTGCCACAGCTTGCGCGCAATTCCCACCTGTTGAGGCGCAGTAGGCCGGATTCAGCGCTGCCTTAAAGAACGGTTGGTCGGTCACAGCTGCGAGGTTACCAACGCAGTTTCCGCCTGCGAGGTTCTGTTGGTTATTGGGAAAGGATGCGCCGGCGCAATACTGCCAAGCCATCTGACCGAAGGCTTTGGCAAATGTCTGCCCGCCAAGCGTCATCATGTAGGGCACTGCGTTAATATTAATCGACTGGAGATCGTGGGTGTAATGTCTGCCGATATACCCGAATTCGATCGTGGTCTTGGCGTTAATTTGCCGCTGCACGGTCAAGTCGTATTGGTGGCTCATGCTCGGCCGGAAGTTCGGGTCCAAGGCCTCACTCGATCCAGCATTTTCAGCGTTCACTCCTGGAATGACCGGTTGGGGCAAGGTAGGGAGAGGGGGCTGTATCGGTGCCTTCGTACCATCGAAACCGCCAGAGGTCGGACCGATGCGGAAAGCATTGTTGGGGGTCGATGTCTGACTGGGAGAACAGGTGCCATTCGCGAGCGGGCTGAAACATTGCACCGGCTGGATGAGGCCGGTGCTCAGAAGCGGTGTCAGCAACAGCGCCACGCCGTTTAGGCGCCCATAGAGAATGCTATAGCCGCCGCGGATGACCGTCTTGTTCCGTCCAAACACGTCAGCGAGCAGTCCGGAGTCGAAGCTTGGATTCCAGGCCGCCGCAATCCGCGGACTGAAAGACTTGTAGTAAGGGTTATAGGGATATTTCGGGTGGCCGGCAACATTGTGCACCAGGGAGAACCCGACGAAGGGATTGTAAACGTTGCCTTGCAGCGCCGCATCTTCCCGCGCCTTCAGGTAAGCCTCGGTCGATATGGGCTTATTGTCCGCGCCTACCATAACGATTTGTTTGCCATTCCTTTCGTTAGGTGGCATTTCCAGTGTCCAACCTAACCCGTACGTTAGCGTGAATGTGGGCTTTATCCGCCACGAATCGCTAGCATACAAGTTGTAAAAGGGAACAGTGCTCTGGTCGAAGACGGGCGCGCCTACAGGCTGTGCTGCCAAGTCTGGGGCGGTGCGCGTGTACGCCACCTGCGTTAAGCTCGGAATACCGAGAACGATGGCATATTCCCTATACCAGTTCTTTAGAGTATTGCCGCCCGCAGCGCTGATCGCCGCGGGTACAAACCCTGTCATGTCCACGCCGCTGCCGACGTTGTTGCCGTTGGTTCCGCCACCGGAAGCCAGATCGTAAACGATCTCATTATTGACGGAGCCTCCGTTATCGGTGCGCAAATGCCAGTTAAAGTTATGCTGGTAAGTTCCGCCGAACTGCAGGAAGTGCTTTCCTTTGTTCCAGGAAACATCGTCACGAATCATATGATCTTGGCCGTCCCAGAATCGGGTGCGGACGCTTTGTGTATTGAGGTTGTACGGAGCAAGCAAACTGCCCGAGGTTTCACCTTGGGGTTGCAGCGCCCCGCCCAGCTCTGGCAGTTGCGGTTGCTGGGATACGCCTGTCCCTCCTGGGCCTTGGCCGCCCGTAAAATAGCGCGCCCAGTAATTGCGCAAATAACTGTAGTGGAAATCGTTGGTCACATTATTGGTGATATTGGTCGTCACGCTAGCGGTGTAGAACGAAGGCTGCTGCGGACGCTTGTGAATGGAAGTTGGGACGCCCAGCTTGTCCCCAGGAAAGAAGCCACCAATATCCACCTGGCTGGATGTCGCTCTCTGCAAATTGTAATAGTGGTACGTACCAGAGAAATGCCACTTGGGGCCGAAGTCGTGATCTATACGGCCAACCGCAAAATTCTCATTCCAAGGTAGGGACAAAGTTCCCCGAAATGCCAAAGTGTTCAACTTATCGCACCTGCTGCCGATCGCCCCGCACGATGCCCCTGGAGTCGGTTCCGGCTCGAACTGCCACATGGTCTGCATTGTGGGACTGATTCCCAGCCCCCGCGGGTCAAGTGTCGTCCCTGAACCAGGATATGTGGTGCCGGGGACTAAAGCTCCAATGGCAGCAGCGGTTGAAGGGTAGAGGGTTGGACCCGGGTTCAAGTTGTAGACCGTTCCTCCGAACTGTATAAGTCCGAGTCTCAGTCCATCGGAGGGCACCGTTCTGTAATAGGTGGTGGTGTTTGGCCAACGAAAGCCCTCGTAATTGCCGAAGAAGTACCACTTCCCGCCGAGGACTGCCTTCGGCATAATCGGGCCGCCTCCAGAGACGCCGAAGCGGTTGTAATGGAAGCTGTCTCGCGGAGCCCCATTCGCGTTGTTATCCCATGTGTTTCCGTTCCAGTTGTTGTCAAAATAATACTCATACAGCGTGCCGTGCCAGTTATTTGTGCCGCGCTTGGTCACCATCTGCACTTGCGCACCCGCCGAACTGTTGAAGTCGGCCGTTTGATTATTGGTGCCGACCCTGAACTCCTCAATGCTATCTATCGGCGTTGGCATCACGCCTGTGGGCCCTCCGCCCGCATTCCCGGTGACATAGGAGCTAACCAAGCCGCCTGTTGTGTCACCTGCGGCGCTTGGCGTGTAAATATTCATGGAGCCGTCCATGTCGTTGGAGTTATTTCCGCCATCCAACTGAAAGGAGTTCTGATCGTAAATTGCTCCCGCCACGCTGCCGTCCGGCGCAACACCCGGCTGCAGCGTGATGAAGGTGCTGACGTCGCGTCCGATGGTGGGCAGAGAGTTCAAGGCGATTCCCGTGATCGTATTGCCCACGGTGGCGTTCATGGTCTGCAGTTCGGTATTAGTCGCTGTCACTTCGACGGTTTCTATGCTCGATCCAATTTCCAGCTTGGTATCGAGGTTTTTCGTACCTCCGACGGTTACTTGCTGGTCGCTGAACTTGGTGATGCGGAATCCTGTCTTGCTTATCGTCAAGCTGTACATGCCGGGCTCTACGTTCGAGAAAGAGTATCTCCCTGCCTCGTTCGTTGTCGCCGGTCGAGACGCGTTCGTCGCCAGGTCAGTCAGCGTAACCGTCGCCCCGACCACCGCCGCTCCCGACGGGTCGGTGACTGTGCCAAAAACCTGACCTGTTCCCGCCATTTGCGCGAACAGACCATATGGGATCACAACCAACAGCATTGATATTGCGCAGATCGATAGACACAATCGCTTGCTTGTCATAAAACGTCCTCCTGTAGGCTCCATCAGGAATTAAACACACCCCGACCTGCAGAACCTTTCGCCACACGACCCTGACCACTGAATTCTCGATTTGAGCGGGCAACCTAGTACTTCCCTCACCATTTGACGGTAAAAGAAGGGCTAGAAATTGGGGCCTACATACAACAGTTGCGACCGTTGTGCAAGAACAAAGTTTTATGCTCGCAAAAATAATTGGGCTAGCAAAGCGGTCCGATCCAGAGGGCGTTCACCCTACGTGCCGTAAGGCGCAATTTCGATCTCCGCTGCCTCTGTTCTACTATCTCGGTTTGCCCAATTAATTGTCGGAATTTAAAGTGGTCCCGGTCGTACGGGACACCGAAGAAGGCATTCAGAGCCTGCACGCCCCGGCTCCAAACTGACGAGTTCAACATAGGAAGACAAAAACCATCCCTCGGCAATACCCCGAAACATACTTGTCTTGACTTGTCTATCTGAGAGCGGCCCGAAAACTGCTATGTGGCACCAGGACAGCGACTTAAGTTAATTTATTTCCTGGTTCGGGAGAAAGGGGCCACCGCACCGTGGCCCAAAGCGCGGCATAGTAGGCGATATCCCAAATGGCAAAGGTTCAAACGAAAATTGCAGTGAGCGCCCTGGACTTCGCCGACGTCAGCAAAGCAACGCTGAGGAGCATGAGAATCGTTGCGGCCTCGCGAAGGACTTCAAGAGAGAGAAGACTCGGTGGGAGCTGGCCGATCGCTTGGGAGTGCCGGTAAAACTCCCCTGACATTCGTGCGAGGTCAGAGAGTGTCCCTTTGTAACCGGGCAGCAACCCAGCGGCCGCGCGAAGATAGACAACAACTACTGCCTCAAGGAACCCGAATGACGCTGCGAACACGCCGCTGGCCGCTAGTTGCCTTGGACTGAGAGGAACGCCACCACGACGCCAGTAGAAGTAGGCAAGCGGCGGAATCAGGACGATGAGGTTTACCCACCACGGATGTGCAACAAGTCCGATTATTACTCCTTAGAAGTCGAGCACAAGCGAATCTGATTGGGAGCGCATGAACGGAGCAAAGGGACGGGCTGTAATCTGTCGTCGAAGCGTGGGATCCCACCGTCCGGGAGTGCTGGCGCCACAAGATGGACAGCAACCCTGAGGCGTAAGGAAGTAGCCTGTAATTAAATAGCCGTAACGTTCAATCAGCAACTCCTGGCAATTCGGGCAACGCGTATTCTCCCAGTCGCCGACCATGCCTGGCAAGTTCCCGGCATAGACGTAACGCAAGCCTGCTCTCTTGCCGATCTCTGCTGCCCGCATGAGCGTCTCGGCGCTGGTGTTCTCTGGATCGGTCATTTTGTAGTCTTTGTGAAAGGCCGTTACATGCCAAGGAATATCCGAAGACACGCCCGCCAGAAATTCGGCCAGGCGAGTCAGCTCGTCATTGGAATCGTTAAACCCGGGAATCACTAGCGTAACGATCTCCAGCCAGAAGCCCATCTCGTGCAACTGTCGAATGGTATCCAAGATGGGCCGTAAGCGCCCGCCGAGCCGTCGATAGTGGCGGTCATCGAAGCTCTTTAGGTCAACCTTGTAAAGATCCACCCACGGTCGTAGGCATTCGAGAACCTGAGGGGTGCCGTTTCCGTTGGAAACGAAGGCGGTTATCAATCCAGCCTCGCGCGCTTCTTTGAAGACAGCCACCGCCCATTCGCTCGTGATCAGCGGCTCGTTGTACGTGCTGACAATTACCCTACCTCCCTCGCGGATTGTATCGAGAACAAGTTTGGCGGGGGTGACGCGCATCGGGCCGACAACAGCGGCGGGATCCCGGAGAGCCTGTGAGGTTACCCAATTCTGGCAGTAGGAGCAGTGCAGATCACAGCCGAGCATGCCAAAACTGTAAGCCAGTGCCCCTGGATGAGCATGGAAGAAGGGTTTCTTCTCTATCGGGTCGCATTGGACGCCGCCGACATAACCCCAAGGCACATACAGGATTCCACTCTCGTTGTAGCGAACCTTGCAAACCCCAGGCTGGCCGTCTGGGATCTTGCAGCAGTGCCCGCAGGCAAAACACCGTATCCAGTTGCGGTCGAGCTTTTCGTACAATTCGCCCTCGCGAACGTTTTCATGAATGATTTCGTGGAGAGTATGCATTGGTGCCAATCGCAGTACCGAGGTAAACGTCAGCTCACTGTCTTTTGATAATCGTCGCTCTGAAATTTACCGCCGTCCACGTACTTCTTGTTGGTCTCGATGTAGGCGTGCCATTTCTCGGGTAGATCATCCACCGGGAAAATTGCTGTCACCGGACAGACCGGAACACAGGCGCCGCAGTCAATGCACTCAGTGGGATCGATGTACAGTTGAGGCACTTCATCGAACGTGGGACGCCCATCGTCATAGGCTCGGCCTTTCGCCGGATGAATACAATCCACTGGGCACACATCTACACAGGCGGTATCCTTGGTTCCGATGCATGGTTCAGCGATGATGTAGGCCACAGGTCACCTCCATGTGTGGACCGTAGCGGCCTTCAAAAACAGTGGGTCCATGTTTAGGTCACCCCTTCTGAGCGAATGAGCAGACCCTAGGCTTCGCCAGGTGAACAAAGTCGTCGTACCGCATGCGAATTGCGTCGCGGTGCGTCCCGGCGTTGAAGACAATCGCCTCATCGGCGGCCAGCGACTCATCGACGTACACAGGCAAGTTGTAAAGAGAGCCGAAAGGCGGCATGGCACCCGGCTCGCAATCGGGGAAGAGATTGCTGAATTCCTGCTCGGTAGCCAGTCGCACAGACTTTCCCGCCTCAGCAGCCAGCTTATCGAGTCTCACGTGATTCGGCGCCGGCAGGACGGCCAGAATCATTTCATTGCCCGCCCACAGAACCACGGTCTTGGCAAGCTCTTTTCCCGAGATCTGCATGGTAGCGGCTGCACTCTGCGCGGTGTAGGCCGTGGTGTGCGTCATTACCGAGTAAAGGATTTGGTTTTCGTCGAGAAAACTCTTCAGACGTGTGGAGATGCCCATGGGCGTACTCCTTTCGCCCTGTGCATTAACAAGATTATCGCGCAGCGTACCACAAAAGGGAACATGCACCCCGCCTCTCCAGACTTGAGGTTGGAGCAGACAAACTCAGCGGACCACTTGTTGCCGCTATCTGGAGCGTAGGATCCTAAGCCTTCCTTCGTGATTAGATATTCCTCGGCCCCGCGCCCGCCGCCGGCGTAGCCGGTGCAGGCGCCGTCCGCGAGAATTCGTTTTTGTCGCCTTCCTTTTCCGTGCTCTTCTCGATCTCGATCGAGCCCTTGAAGTATGCTCCGTCCTCGATGATAATTTGCGCTGTCGTCAAATCTCCGTTCACCGAACCGTCCTTCTTGATCTCGATCTTGCCCTTCCCACGGACGTTACCCTTCACGATTCCGTACACGATCACCTCGCCAGCGATGATGTCGGCTGTCAACCTTGCTGTAGCCCCGACCGTCAGCTTCCGCTCATCGAGATGGACGAGGCCTTCAACTGTTCCGTCTATGTGTACGTCTTCGTTGCCAGAGATTTCACCTTTCAAATGCAGGCTCGATCCGAACCGCGACGGCACGCGCTCCGATGTCGCTTCGGTTGGACTCACAGCGTCTTTGCTCGTCTTGTTTGTTCCCTCCCAAGACGCCGGAGCGGGCTTCAGCGACTGATTAGTTTGCACATTATTCAGTACCGGGTCCGCAGGTGGTGGCTTATCCAGCTTCTTGTTACTCCACATCGGAGCCTCCCTAGGGACAACGCAGCACAGCTGACAAATAGAGTCGACGCTGCAATGGTTCAGGTCTAATCTCTCGTCAGCTCATATGCGTCTCTAAACACCTTCCCATTCGCCTTGAACGTACATCCCGGCTGTTTTCTCCATTTCTTAAACAGTCTCGGATTGTTCTTCAGCTGTAGTAATGCGGACGCGACCACTTCCGCGCTTGGCATGTCCGGGTCCGCTGCAACAGAAAAGCACGTCGATTTACCATGGCGTGAGACTAGACGTACGAATTTATAATCCACTAGGAAGTCCCTACGCCCGGCTCTGAGCAAGTACCCATCACCACGAACTTGCTCGGCCCCAGTGAGTGCAGCGACGCGCTTCAGGTACGCTGCTGCGCGCTGGGCGGGCGTGCATTTGGTTTGCGTTCTCATCGCAAGTGGATTACTCCCCGGGGCTGAAGGGCTGGCCGTCGGCCTTAAACGCCCCGCACTGAGCAGCCCACCTGTCAAATAGCGCTGGATTGTTCTTGAGCTGCAGCAGCACGGTAGCAATTTGCTCGGCTTTCGGCATGCTTTTGTCCGCGGTATAAAAGCACGTTTCCTCGTACGCGCATTTGGGATTGTTCACGTCTTGCACCCGTCTGACATATCTACCATTGACTTGGAATCTAGTTATGCCGACATCCAGCGCATAGCCACTACCCATTTTCGTGGCGCCGGTGATGGCGATGATGCGGAGCAGATAGGTTTTCGGATGATCTTTCCAAACGGCGGACTCTACACCATCCGAAGCGTGCTCAAAGCGGTCGCCGCCAACTATTACCACACCGGCCCGCTCCAAGATGTGGAGGCCCTGCTCTAACAAGCTGTTGTCTTGCTGCCGGTGTGTGCGAATTTCTCTAACCACTAGCCTTCGCTGCTGGCCGGTGAACGCAAACCTCCACACGATGAGGGCGAGGAAGGCAATCACAGATAGAATTGCGGGCGCCATACAAATACAGCCGGGGCGGAAGTGGACTACCGCCAGCGTTGCTTCAGTTCAGTGCAAGCGAACTTCTTACACCGCCAGCCGGCGTGCTGTCGGTAGCGGCCAGCGGACGGTTAGCCGCCCGCAATGGGATGAACCATCAAGACTTCGTTCAGGTCGCGCGTGACTTTCTCGATGCGTTCACCGGTGGCCATATCAAACGGCTGCGCACCGGTTCTGGCTTCATACTCGGCAAGCACTCTATTCACTTCGTCCATGTCGGCGGTAGCCGGATCGTATTCGAGAAGCGTCATATCGCCATGGGATGAAAAGGTCTGAATCTTAGCGGTCATGATTGGTCTCCTGCGGGACGTCCATTTGCGGTCTTCTGCGGAACAGCAGTCGGCGGGGTTTGGGTCCCTTCAGCTCATATTGCGCCGTTTCTCGCAATTGTCAAGACAGCACTCTCGAGGTGCAATTGAGGAACGCGTCGTGTTTCATAGGCCTACCTGCTTGTGGTACAGGAAATACGCATAGGCATCTTGCGCGCTATCGGAATTGAGGAAAGCAAATTATACCGCCCTTTCTGTGGTCGTGTAATTGACGACAGGAAGACTAGCTCTAGAAATTTTGCGGTGGGGGCTATCCGCTGCTTGTGGAAACTGCGTCTGGCCAAACTCAGCGCGAACAATCCACGTGCTATTGCCGATTTCCGTCGGTGGCTCAAAACGAATATTGCCGGTGTTAAAGGGTGGAGTGCTCAAGTTCTTTGCATTCGCGGCAGAGCCGCGTCCAAGGCACCGCTTCCAGACGAGCCTCAGAGACAGGTTGCTTGCATATTTGGCACACTCCGAATGTGCCCTGTCTGATCCGACCGAGTGCTTCTTCTATTGCTCGTAAGAGACGAGCGTCTGTTTGGTGTAAGCGGATCTGAAGTTCCGCTTCCGCATCGGCATTGGCTTGGTCAATTAGATCGCCCTCCAAGCCCCCTGAAGCTGGCACCCTGGTTTCAACATCGCCCTGGACAGACGACAACTCGCGTTGCTTGTCGAGCAACAATTCTTTGTATCGTTGGAGATCTCTCGCGCTTGCCACCGGCTCTCCAATCATGAGCTGGCGCTGGCCGCTCGGAAGTCCGAGGTAGGGCACAATGCCGAGACCTCTCCCCTAGCTCTTCTTTGAGGTCACGGCATAGAAGGCTGCCCACCGCTGCTCCACGTCCTTGCTTTTGCAGTGCGGGCAGACAATTCCGCCCTTCTCATACTCCGCCAGTGTCAGAACTTTCGAGAACTCTTTCTTGCAGGCCCGACAAGAAAAATAGTAGTGGGGCATAGCTTCCTCCCCATCTCGAACCCTTATTGCCAAAAATACTAGACGCCCGTCCCGCTGGGGTCAATCAGTAACCATTTGAGTGCAGTCGCGCCGAAAGCCGCCAAAGCGAGTCAACTTTTGCCGCCCAATCCCGCTTTCGAAACCAACCTTTGACAGCCCGCTCTATCCTGATTGCCGGAATTTGCCATGAACTGACCAAGCAAAACGCAAGTTCCCGAAAACAAAAGCTAAAATCGCTCGCTAGGTTAGATCAGCCGGAACGCTACTTTGGCTAGGTTTTGACCGAGTACAGCCAAGCAGATCGGTCCTCCAGGGGAAGTATTGTCGGATCAACTGATTAGATGGTGTTGCATCGACCGGTTGAGCCCGCACGACTTACCAGGCACTAACCCACCCGCCGAAACAATCTCAGCGAACTGTTTAGATGTGGACAGCGCGTAGAGTGAGCAAGACTTAGTATTTGCTGCTGGATGGCGCGAGCTCGCGATCCTACCTGCCGCTATAGCTCAACTGATACACGCCGAGAGCTTCAACTTTCGATGAACTCGTTATTTCGATTGCCCCTCGTGACCGAGCCGAGTTATGTTCGGTTTCAGCTCCCAGTTGACCTAGCCCAATTCCCAAAGGCTCTGGAGGAATTCAAATGCGCACGACGTTAAGACTTGTGCTTCCTCTTGCAGCCAGCGTGATATGCGTATCCGCGTTTTATTCGGCCCATCAAGTTCGTACCGAGCGCCGCAATCTTCGAAACGATCTTTCCTATCGTGCCGCCGCCCTGGCGGAAACCTTCCGAGAAAACCTGGAATCCAATCCAGCCCTCCCCTCCGACAAAAATCTAAATCGTCTGTTCGAACGACACGCCCAGGGCGAACACCTCTCAGGTGCCGCAGTCTACGATCGGAATGGCATGTTCCTTGCCAGAACCCCCGGACTTTTCCCATACTTCGACGCGCCACCCCCGCAGGTACGTCGCACCGCTCCGTTGGACGCTGCCACATCTGATTTTCTCAGAGTAGACGGCGAATCTCTTCACATCCACGCTCTGCCGCTTCATCGAAATGCGCAAGTCGCCGGCGAACTGGTCCTTGTTTTCGATACCAGTTACATTCAAGCGCGAGTTATGCGCATTATTCGCGCATCCATTTACACTATCCTTGTCCAAACACTGCTGATAACCTCTCTCGCCATAGTTTTCATTCGCTGGAATGTCACCGCCCCTGTGGCGAACACTGCAAAGTGGCTTCGCACTCTCCGCTCCGGCGGCGCGGCCGACAGTAGCTCCTCAGCGCTTCCCCCAGATGAAATGTTCGCCCAGATTCACAAGGAGGCGCGTCACCTCGCGCGTGATCTCAGTTTTGCCCGAGCCACCGCGCAAGAGGAAGCGCAACTCCGGGAAACCCAGTCCGCCGTCTGGACGCCGGACCGCCTTCGCGTCAGCTTGAGGGACAAACTGCACGGCCACCCCCTCTTCGTCGTCTCCAATCGTGAGCCCTACATGCACGTCTTCAATGAACGCGACAATTCGATTCAGATGATCGTGCCCGCCAGCGGCCTGGTCACCGCTCTCGAACCCGTTCTCCATGCCTGTCAGGGAACCTGGATCGCCAATGGCTCCGGAAATGCCGATAGCCAAGTCGTCGACCACAACGACCACCTTCACGTGCCCCCGCATCGCCCGACTTACACGCTCCGCCGAGTCTGGCTTACGAAGGAAGAAGATCTCGGCTATTACAAAGGCTTCTCCAATGAAGGTTTATGGCCGCTTTGCCATATTGCCCATACACGGCCGACTTTTCGCCCCGAGGACTGGGCCTACTACCAAAAGATCAACCAGCGGTTCGCAGACACAGTGGTTCAGGAAATGAAAGGCACGGAGTCCCCAGTCGTATTCGTGCAGGACTATCACTTTTCCTTGCTTCCTCGCATGGTGAAAGAAGCCCGGCCGGACGCTCGCGTGGCTATCTTCTGGCACATTCCTTGGCCGAACCCGGAAGTATTTGGAATTTGCCCGTGGCAGAAAGAATTGCTCGATGGTCTACTTGGTGCGGATCTCATCGGCTTCCAAATCCGCACACACTGCAACAATTTCCTTGGCACCGTCGACCACGCACTTGAAGCTCTCACGGATTGGGACCGTTTTGAGGTTTACCGTCGCGGTCATGTCACGCGTGTCCGGCCTTATCCCATCAGCGTCGTCTTCAGCCAGAAGGAAGAGGAACCAACTATCTACCGGAATTCCGGCGAGCAGTGCGCTGCTTTGTTCGAAAAGCTTGGAGTTGAAGCCTCTCTCCTCGGGGTTGGCGTTGATCGTCTCGACTACACCAAGGGAATTCTCGAAAGATTTCGCAGTATCGAGCGCTTCCTGGAACTTTATCCTGCCTATCTCATGCGCTTCACCTTTGTGCAGATTGGCGCACCTTCCCGCACGGATATTCCACGCTACCGCCAATTCCTCGACGAAGTCACCGCCGAAGCCGGCCGCATTAATGAACGGTTTCAATCGGGCCGGTGGAAGCCCATTGTGCTTCTGAAGAAACACCATTCCCATGAAGAGATCGAGCCTTTTTATCGAGCCGCTTCTGTGTGCCTGGTTACTTCACTGCACGATGGCATGAATCTTGTCGCGAAGGAATTTGTGGTCTCCCGGCACGACAACCGGGGGGTGCTCATCCTGAGCACCTTTACCGGCGCTGCGCAGGAACTCCCCGACGCTCTGCTCATTAATCCGTATGACGTCGATCAAGTCGCCCACGCAATTCATCGGGCGCTCGGACTTGGCGAAGAGCAGCAGGAAGAGCGCATGGGTCGTATGCGCAAGACGGTCTTGGAGCACAACGTGTACGGTTGGGCTGCCAGTCTTCTCTCGGATCTCGTCGAGATTCGTGTCGAAGCTCCCGAACACAGCAAGGTTGCGCGTGCTTCATAAATTCCAGGCCGTTAGCCGTGTCGTATTTGTTTGACTGCTGGCAATGCTTTGACAAGGGTCTTCAGCCTTCCGAAGAGATTTTCATGTTCCTCGATCTTAACGGTATCCCTGTCATCTTCGCCCCAGGCCAACCACGAATCGCATGGAGTGGAGCCTGCCGAGAATCATGTCAGCACGGCAATCTTCGTGTTCAAACAGAAATTTGTTAGGCTCTATCAATGCTTCTTGAACATCTCGGCCTCATAGGTAACTGCCAAGTTTCCGCTCTGATTCATCGTAATGGCGAACTGGTTTGGTGCTGCTTGCCGCAATTCGATTCAGACCCGGTGTTTTCGACCCTGCTTGATGAAAAACAGGGCGGCAAATTCTTGGTAGGTCCCGCAGGGGGCGAGCCAGGCGAACAGACCTACGTTGAAAACACAAACATTCTGGAGACGCGATTCAGCACTCCTTCTGGTTCATTTCGTTTACTGGATTTTGCGCCGCGTTTTGTGCAGTACGACCGGACGTTTCGACCGACGCAACTCTTTCGAATTGTCGAACCTATCGAAGGCACGCCGCGTATCCGAGTGGTGTGCGATCCGCGACTCGGTTGGTCAAATCGTATTCCAGCTCGTATCTGCGGCTCGAACCACGTGCGGTTTGACGGATATGACAGTCAGCTCCGGCTCACCACAGACATTCCTATTTCGTATCTCACGGGGCAATCCTTTACGCTGACTGAACGTCAGCACTTGGTGCTAACGTGGGGCATTCCGGTTGAAGAGGCACTGCGACCGATCTCGGATCGGTTTTTAAACGAAACGCAACGCTACTGGCGGCGTTGGGTCAAACAATGCAATGTTCCTCCGCTTTATCAGAATGCGGTCATTCGGTCGGCGCTTGCCTTAAAGCTCCACTGCTTTGAAGACACGGGAGCAATCGTTGCCGCGATGACCACTTCGATCCCCGAAGCACCAGGAAGCGGCCGAACATGGGACTACCGCTATTGCTGGCTCCGGGATGCCTACTACTCACTAGGTGCATTTCGGCTTCTGGGACAGTTCGAAGAGCGCGAAAAATTCATTCACTATCTTTTGAATATCGCAGGCGGCTCTCCTGACCTGAATCTTCCGCCCCTGTACCGCGTAGATGGCACTTCCGGCCTTGAAGAAAGGATTCTGGATGATTGGCCCGGATTTAACGGAGACGGGCCTGTTCGGGTTGGCAACCGCGCGGCGAAACACACACAAAACGACGTCTTCGGCGAGATGGTTTTGGCGCTCGCGCCGATATTTCTCGACGAGCGTTTCACTGCCGAGCGGTCCAAAGCGGCTCTCGGACTAATCGAACGCCTTGCACGAAAGGGGGTTTCCGTCGCTGGTTTGCCAGATGCGGGAATCTGGGAATACCGGACGGAATGGAAACCACAAACCTTTTCTAACCTCATGTGTTGGGCCGCAGCTGACCGTATGGCTCGTGTAGCCTCGCTGCACGCACCCATGCTGGAGCTTGAGTTTCGTTCCGCAGCCGAAAAGATTCGCGAAGAGATCGTTTCCAAGGCTTGGTGCTCGCAGATCAACGGTTTCGCCGCGACATATGGAGGCCATGACCTGGATGCTTCACTGTTGCAGATGGCTTACCTGAGATTTCTTCCTTTCAAAGACACGCGACTTATCGGAACTATGGAAGCGATTCGCGGCGGACTCTCAAACGATGGCTGGCTGTTTCGCTACCGGTTAGATGATGGATTCGGCTCGCCGAAGGTTGCGTTTATTATCTGCACTTTCTGGCTGGTGGAAGCGTTGGCCGAGGCCGGGCGACCTGCCGAAGCCAAAGAAGTCATGGACCGCGCACACTCCGCGCTTAACGGGCTTGGTCTACTGTCCGAGGATTACGAGACCTCCAACATGCGTATGTGGGGCAATTTCCCACAGGCATATTCTCACGTTGGCTTGATCCATGCGGCATTTGCTGCTTCTCCGAGCTGGGCGGACGTGTTGTGAAGTGCGGAGCAGCCGTTCGCTGCTTTTCCAGTGCGCGATCATTCAAAAACAGGGGCGCTGCACTGTTCCGTACTTCGAAATGTCTCCACGAGGCCATGCATAGCTTTCGGCGCTATTTTTCGGTGAATAGTCTGAAACGTCCTAGTGCCCGATTAACGCGGATCTCGTCACTGCTTGATTTCCTGATGAGATGCCGACTTCCCGGTACTAATCCGGCCAACTTCCTCGAACCCCGTTTCTGGACCGTCCTCCATTATTTCCGAATGCCCGACGATCCACCGCGCAGAAAAAATCTGCAGCAGGGAATCCATGGCAAGGAATGCGAAATCCGCTTGCAAAGGGTTTATAAGGCACAGATTAGTAGCACAAGAAAGGATGGGACCGAACGGTCTTGCCTGCTAAAGCGGCTCCACTCCTCTGCGCGGGGGTAGCTACCTACAACGCTCTCCGCAAGGCCGGTCTGCGCGCCGGAGGTCTTGCCGCTGGGCAGGATGTCGGTAGCAGGCAATAAGAAAACAATTACCGTGT
>WNFD01003421.1_pt1 | contig 15953 bp, 9 predicted proteins | sample 5400491 | NCBI WGS metagenome assembly WNFD01 (sample SAMN13153343, study PRJNA577476) | soil metagenome | isolation source: 120 cm saprolite under Douglas fir tree site 2 hole 2 replicate 2 | place: USA:California | collected 2015-04-18 | reverse complement strand
CATATAGGCGATGTGGCCGTGGCGCACGCCGCGCTCCGCGATGACATGATCCGCGAATGCCTTCACCTCGGCGCTCCTGCCTCTGAGCACAGTGACCTCAAGACAACTGTCGTGATCGAGATGGACATGGAGCGTTGCCTGCGCAAGGCCATGATGCGCGTGGAAATCCTGGGTCAGGCGCTTGGGCAGCTCGCGCGCCGCGTGGTCGTAGACATAGCTCAGGGTGGCGACGCAATTGCGATCGTGCGCCACTTCGAGGTTCGATTGCGACAGGCCCGAGCGGGCCAGATCGCGAATCGCTTCCGAGCGATTGGCGTAGCCGCGCCCGGCCATAAACGCATCGATCTCGGCCACGAGATCGTCGTCGATCGTAATTGTCACGCGCTGCATCGCTTCCACCATCCGGTCGAGTATGATGCTTTTCTATTGACATCATACTCGCTGCATTCCTAAAGTCGTCGACATTGATAAAAGCATGACTGGCGCGGCGCCGATACCGCAATGACAGGCTGGAACGCGCATTTCAGCTCGCGAGATGGCTCACGCTGCACGAACGCTGGGGGGCGTGGAGTGTCAAGGGCGTCGCGTTGGACGGCGTGGGCATTGGCGTCGATATTCGGCTTGCCGCAGTACGGGCTCGCCCAATCGCCGACTCGTCCGGGTGCTCCCGGTGGCCCGCCGGCTTCTGGGGAGCGGCCAACGGGAAATATGCTCCCGACCATAAGCATATTAACGAAACGCGCCAAACCGCGGGCGAAGCCAGTCGTGAGCGCCGGAGCGCCGAAGACCACGTCGGCCGCGCCTTCGGTGCCGTCATCCGGTGCGCCGAACGCCGGGGCCGGACCCGCGACGCCTCCGAGCATGGCGAGCCAGATGACCGTGAGCGGCGCCGATCTCAATGCCCGTCCGGTGACGCGCCCGGGCGAAATCGTCGAAGCAACGCCCGGTCTTATCGTGACGCAGCACAGCGGCGAAGGCAAAGCCAACCAGTATTTCCTGCGCGGCTATAATCTCGACCACGGCACCGACCTTGCGGTCACGGTCGACGACATGCCGATCAACATGCGCACCCATGCGCACGGGCAGGGCTATTCCGACCTCAATTTCCTGATGCCGGAGATCGTGAACTCGCTGGAAATCCGCAAAGGCCCGTATTTTGCCGATGTCGGCGATTTCGGCTCGGTCGGCGCGCTCAACATCGGCCTCGTGGACAGCACACCCAAAAAGACGGCGTCGCTCACCGTCGGCAGCTTCAGTTATCAGCGGCTGTTCGGCATGGCCTCGACTCCGGCCGGGGACGGCAATCTTTTCTTTGCCGGTGAACTCGCCCACTACGACGGACCGTGGCAGAACCCCGACGATGCCCGCAAGGTCAATGGCATGGTGCGCTACAGCCAAGGCACCGCCGACAATGGTTTCACCATCACGGGCATGGCTTATGCCAACAAATGGAACTCCACCGACCAAGTGCCGCTGCGTGCGATTGCGTCGGGACAGCTCGATCGGTTCGGCGAGATCGATCCGACCGATGGCGGCAATGCGAACCGCTTCTCGTTGTCGGCTCGCGTAGTGAAGTCCGACGATGCAGGATGGTGGAAGGCAAATTTCTATGCCGTCAGGAGCACGCTCGACCTCTACAACAACTTCACCTGGTTCTTGAACGATCCCGTCAACGGCGACCAGTTTCATCAGCATGACGGCCGCACCATGGTGGGCGGCAACGCCTCGCGCACCCATCAAGGCACGCTAGGCGGCGTGCGAACTGAGACCACGCTGGGCATCCAGACGCGCTACGACGATATTGATCTCGGCCTCACCAACACCTTTCAGCGGACGTTCTTGTCAAACATCCGCAGCGACCGGGTCGGCGAGAGCAGCGTCGGCGTCTATGCGGAGAGCACGCTCTATTGGACGGACTGGTTGCGGACGACGCTGGGCTGGCGTGGCGATTATTACGACGGGAAGGTCGATTCGATCTTCGATGCCAATAATTCCGGGCACACCAAGGCGGCCATCGGCAGCCCGAAGTTCCGAATGGTGCTGGGGCCGTTCAACAGGACGGAGTTGTTCTTCGGCGCCGGCATGGGCTTCCACAGCAATGATGCCCGCGGCGCCACCATTACGGAAAGCCCGACCGATCGGATGATGAACCTGACCGAACCGACGATGAAACTTGGCGAGTCGCCGCTGCTGGTACGCACGCGGGGGGCGGAGGCCGGCGTTCGCACCAGGACCCTGCCGGGGCTTGATTCCTCGGTCAGCCTTTTCATCCTCGATCAGGCATCCGAGCTTCTGTTCAGCGGCGATGCCGGCGACACCACGGCGAGCCGTCCGAGCGAGGGTTACGGGATCGAATGGACCAACCGCTATCGCCCGATGTCATGGGTCCACATCGATGCTGATCTCGCCCTGACTCATGCCCGATTTATCGGCTTCGACGAGGCGCAGGCGCAGACCTTCGCTTCGCTCGCCACGTCTCCTCAGGCCCAGATCGGCAATGCGCCGGGCGATTTCATTCCCAACGCTCCGGCCATGGTGGCGTCCGCCGGCATCACGCTCGGCGGGCCGACGGGCTGGTTCGGGACGCTGCGCTGGCGTTATCTCGGCCCGAGCCCGCTCACCGAGGACGGCGCATTCCGCTCGCCGTCGACCAGCATCTTCAATGGCCGCCTCGGTTATCGATTCGACAACGGCTGGCGCATCCAGATTGATGCGCTCAATGTGTTCAATACCAAGACCAACCAGATAAACTATGCTTATGGCTCCCTGCTCAAGACCGACGCCTTGTTCAATAAATGCTTCCCAGTGCAGGTCGCGCTTACCGCGGTGTGCCAGGCCGGTGTGATGGACTACATCCTGCATCCGGCCGAGCCGCTGGCGATCCGTGTCTCGCTGATCGGGGTATTCTGACCGCAGACGATATCTGTGCATATTCACGACCTCGCCTTCAGAATTTAAATGAAAGCGAGACCTCATAGGTACGCGGCGCGCCCAGGTAGACCTGGTCGGGGTAACCCGGGTCGGAGAAGGCGGCGTAGGCCTTGTTCGTCAGGTTGCGCACCCGGAATGCGAGCCGCGTCTTGTCGACTGCGGGCAGCATGAGGGACTTTTCGATATCCACGAACAGGAAGGCGTCCGCGACCGTGTAGGCGTCCATCACGACGGCGTTGTCATCCCAAAGATAGCGTTTGCCGACATGACGCACTGAAGCGCCGATTTCCACTGGCCACCGCCACCCCTCGTAACGATACGACGCGCCCACATTGGCGATGATCGGAGCCACGTTCGGAGGCGTGTTGCCGGAAAACGATCCACCGTCGAAATCAAAATTGACGTAGCGCGTGTGAGTGGCGGCCAAGTTGCCCCACAGTTTCCATCCTTCGATCAGGCGCACCGCAGCGGCGATCTCGATGCCCTTTGTGGCAATGTCTCCGGCGACCTTGAAAGTCTGGCCGCCTTGAGCCTGGAAAACGTTGCGACGGGCTATATCGAAGGCCGAAAACGTCCATTCCGCCTTATTGTCCCAGAACACTTGCTTGACCCCAGTCTCGTAGGTACGCGAACTCGTCAAAACCAACGGCAGCACCGGCTGGACGGAGAAAATGCTGGCGACCGCGGGGTCGAAGGCGGTGGCGTACTGGCTGTAGAAAGTCAGCCCGCGGATCGGTTCCCAGGTGTAGGCGGCGCGATACGATACCGGCGTCCACGTCTTGGTGAACGGAAAGTTGCGCAACACGGCTCCCGTGTTATCCAAGGCATTGCGCGTGAGCGCCAAATCTTCAAGACGCACGCCGCCGATTAAAGCCAATGCGGGCATGATCTTGAGGCGGTCCTCGAACGATCCGGCGACACTGTCGAGATGACTGGACCTCGTTTCCAAATCCGTAAACGGGCCATAAAAGCCTCGATCCGGACCAACGAGCGCGACCGTGTCCTGGGGAAAGCCGCCGAAGTCCTCCTTGAAGAGAATATCGTTGCTGCTCGCCGCGAGCTGGGCAGCGAAGCGATTTTCCAGGCCGAATATCTGGGAATTCCAGACGAGATCGGTGATGTTGCCGAGCACCCTCTGGTCATGGGAAACGAAGAAGCGGTCGCGATCGACCGTTCCGGTGTCGGTATTGAACGCATAGGTCTCGCTGTCGAGCCAACTCCGCTTGGCATGATACGAATACACCTGACTTTTCAGCGTCACATTGTCCGTGGGCGCCCACTCGAAGCCGCCTCGCAGCCAGAGTTCCGTGGCGCCGGTAAAGCTGTCGAGCACATTGTAATTGGTGGAAAGGGTGCGCGAGTCGATCGTCACCGGTCCCAGAAAATTATTGTTGAACGAGTGGGAGAGCGCACTGCCTGAAACAATGCCGCTGGTCGCAAATGGACCGGCGAACGCGACTGGCACAACCGGGGTGCCCCAATAGGAGGTGCCGGCGTCTCTCCTGTAGTCAACCGCAACGAAGGTCTTGAAAACCTCGGACACGCGATAATTGAACCGCGTGGAGAGGTTGGTGAGATCCCTGTGGTCGTCGTCGATGAAACTGTTGATGCGGTCCTGGCTGATGCCGAAACGATAGTCGAGGCCTGCGAGCGAAGTGCTGCCGCCGGACGACAACGCGGAGCGGATCGAGCCGAGAGAGTCACCCGCTACGAGAGCCTCGTTCTGGATGGGGCCAGTCGCCGGCTGCTTGGACACATAGTTGACCGCGCCTCCGATCGCGCCATCCCCTGACATCAGCGAAGACGGGCCTTTCAGGAATTCGACACGGTCCAGATTGGCGGTATCCATGACCCGTGCGGTGAAGCTTTGCGGGCCGAGCTTGATCCCGTCATAAAGCACGTTGACTTGGCTGAAATCGAAACCCCGCATCGAAAAGCCCGCCGGCGCGCCGGCCGCGTCGAGCGACAACACGCCAACCGCGCCCTGTACGGTTTCCGGGGTGGTGCGATAGCCCTGGTCCCTCATTGTCTGCTGATCGATGACCTCGACCGTTGCGGGGGTTTGGCGCACTGTGAGGCCAAGCCGGCTCGCGCTTTCGGCGACCGCTCCGGTGTTGAGCGGGCTTGGCGGGGCTGTGCCGCCGCCAGCCGGTCCGGCGGCTGTTCCCGGCCGGGGTCGAAGCAGTCGCTCCGACCGAGGGCTTCGACGGGCGGCCGGGCGGCCGTTTGCGCGGCGCCGCAACGTTGATCTGTGGAAGGCTCTTTTGCCCGTCCTCCGGTGTGGTCTGAGCAGCGCAACGATCCGTCGCCAACAGCGAATAAAGCGCCAGCAGACTCAAGGTGGAAACCGAACATCGCAATGCACGGCGCCGAAAGCCGCGACGACCGCAGTCGGCTTCAGAGACGAAACGAAACATGGCGCCCCCCGACATCCCGTCCGGCGAAACGCTGAAACGGATTCCGTCAAAACCATAAGCGACGATCACATGATGCCGGTAGAAAAATGCAACGATGGTAATGCATCGTATCTCTGTTTATATCTGATAATTCAACTTTTGATGATAGCATACCCCTTCATATTATGCCGCTACTGACGTCGCGATGAATATTGTGGAAGGCCTCTCAAGGCTCTAAAATATTTTCTGAGAGAATACTTCAGAGTATAGGCTATCCCCCTAGACTAACGTTCGTTAGGTATATTAGCCGCGCGCAAATGTCTCATCCTCGGCCTTGTTGCTCAAACCGGGCTGGACCTGTGACGGTAGATTATCGTCTTCTGCCATTGCCTGACGCTTCGCCAGACCGCGGCGTTGCTGAACTATAACTTCCTCTTAGGACTTGTCCGTGATTAAGTGAATCACAGTCTTGTCATGCCCCGCGAAATCGGATGTTTCCGATTTCGCTCGCCTAATAGCTGCCGAAGTCGGCCAAGGCCGACTTCGGGTGAAAGCGGGCATCCAGTAACCCCAGGCGAATCAAGTGGTTACTGGATCGCCCGCTTTCGCGGGTGATGACATGTAGGTGATGATATGTAGGTGATGATATGTAGGTGATGCAATTATCTCCCGACGCGTCCTTAATCGTTCAGTCGGCCCGATATTGATGACTTATAAAGCCTGGAGTGGCCGTGAAGTCCATCTCTCTGGTCGGCAAAGTCGACAGCGAGCCACACCACGAGACTTCCATATTCGCGGCAAACTGCATCTGCGGACGCACCGACTCAGGGTCATCCAGACTGTTGATGGTGAGGCTGATATGAGGACCGCCGATCTGGCGATAGGACAGAGGCGTCCCGCAATTTCGGCAGAATCCCCTTTCAACAAGGTTCGAACTTGCAAAAACGTCGGGTGGTGTACTCCACTGAACCTGATTGACAGGAAATCGAACGAACGCCATGAAGGGTCCGCCGGACGCCTTCTGGCACATGCGACAATAGCAGACGCTAGCACGGCCCCTCGGCTCATCCGCCCGGTATCTTATTCGCCCGCACTGACAGCCGCCGATATACGCCATTGCCTTGTGACCCGGTTTCAATATTTGCGCCGCGGAGAGAACGCATTTTTTTGTTTGAGCCGCACTTTCACCTGATATTGAATCTTACCGGCACCACGAAGGACAGCTCGCTTGTTTGCACCTGGCGCGGCGGTTTCGGCACCGGTTGGGCGCGGGCCAACATCGCAAGGCATTCGCGGTCGAGTTCGGGCGAGCCGGACGTCTCGAGAATGCGGCTTTCGCGCACCCATCCGTCACGATCGATCGTGAAGGCGACCCGAGCCAAGCCATGTTCGCCACGGGCGCGCGCTTCGGCCGGATAGCGCTTGAACCGCTCGATGTGGCCGACGAGCGCGCTTTCCCAACGGCGGATCGCGGCGGCAGGCTCTACCGCAGCCCCGGCCACGGGGGGCGCCGGGATTGTGGGTGCCATAGTGACGGAAGGCACGGCAGTCGGCGGTTTCTCTTCGGCAGGGGGCTTGGGTTTCGGAGGTTCGGGCTCCGGCAGGGCGACCTCGGCGACTTCCTCGGGCGGCTTCGTGTCCTCCTTGGGGAGTGGTGTCGGCTCGGCCTCGGGTTCGGTCGGGCCCGGCGCAAGCTCAGTCGGCGGGGTGGCGAAAGCTGCGGGCGCCTCGGGAAGCTCGATCATCACAACCGGGGCGCCGGCGTCGAAACCGGAATCCGAAAGTGCGTGACGTAGCGACGCGAGTGCGGCCGCACCGTGTACGGCAACCACTACGGCAAAACAGATGCCCCAGCGCAGCGCGCCGCGGCGTGAGCTTTCGAAAGACGCGGCAAGCGATGTCATTGCGAACCTGCTTCCCACCCGACCAAGGCGACCTTGAGATATTCTTCGGTGCGCAGCACGTTCATGATGGCATCAGATCGCCGTGGGGAATGTTTCCTCCAGCGCTCCGCTCCCGTCCCCCGTACGCATACACTTAGCAAGAAATGACGGGTATCTGTCCCGGGACATGTTCCAAAACAGGCCGGGAACTTTTGGCAACCGGATCGGTGCGGGAAGTCGCTCTTCTCGACTATCCCGACGGCCAGGCACACGACTGGACTCTGTGCGCGAGGAAATTACGGCCGGCGCATGCAACTCATGGAGAGTCGCAGGGATTTCACCTTCTGGCGTGAGAGAACACGAAGATCGACACGGCCTTGATCTCCTCAGCCTTTAGTGTGCCGTCGAACGCCGGCATGACGCCGCGGCGTCCTCGGGTGATCGACTCAAGTATCGAGGCGCGGTCCGAGCCCCAGAGATATAAATCTTTGCGGGTCAGGTCGGTCGACCCGATCGGATCGCTTCCGGTGCCGTCGACGCCATGGCAGTCAAAGCAATTGCCCTTGGCGCCGTCATGAAACAGGACATCGCCGCGGGCGGCTCGGGCCGCGTCCGCCGTTTGACCGCTGATTTGGAGGACGTATTCGACCACATCCTCGATTTCCTGCGGCGTCAGAAATTCCGCGCTTCCGAATTCCTTCGTATCCTCTTCGGTGCGATATTTTGGATCGTAAGCGAGCATGTCGGCTTCCAGCCCGCGCGCATTCGGATTGTCTGAGCGGATACCGTATCGGACCGTCCATTCGACATCGGAGGGGAATTTGACGTTCCCGCCTGACGCCAGGTCGTCGCCCGAAAAACGCCACTCGGCGTCGGTCAAATCGGGTGTGTGCTGATCAGGAATCCCTTTCAGGTCGGCGCCGTGACACATGGCGCAGTTTTTCTCGTACACCTTCTTGCCAAGCGACATCGCCCCTGCGGTTAGACGGAGGGATTTGAAAATGTCGTTGACCGGAATGGATCCCAATTCCCCGGGCCTGGCGAGGAACTCGCCATATTCTTCCTCCGGCTCCGTCGCAGGCGATTGCTGCGCGGCCGTGACAGCCGCGGCGCAAATCCCCAACACGACGAAGGTCGCCGAGATCAGATGGCGGGTTCGTTTGGTCGATCGCGACAAGACAGAGCGGCACGTCGCAACTTGCTTGCTGCCAACCATCTGCTTCCTCCGTCACGCTTGTGCGATCAACGCATCCAAATTGTCGTTCTTCTCGCCCATTGTTAATGGGACCGCCGGATTTCGACAAGACGGCGGCCCTTTGCCGGTTGCAGCGCGCCTCCCTCAATCCGTCAAGTTAAAATACGGATATTGCTTCGGCGGATCGCGGTCCTCGCGATTCCACCAGCCGCCGCCCAGCGCCTGAAATAGTGCAGCAGTATCGGCAAAGCGGCTGGCCTGCGCCTGGACACGCGAGAGCAGCGCCTGGAAGTAGGTCTGCTGCGCGTTAAGGACCAGGATGTAGTTGATGTCACCGAGTTCCAGCCGCCGGCGCGCGATCGTAAGGCTGCGGTTGGAGGCGTTTTCGGCGGCGACGGCCTTTTGCAGCGCCACCGCGTCGTTCTTCAGAGCGCTCAAGCTGTCGGCGACGTTTTGGAAACTGGTGACGACTGTGCTGCGATACTGCGAAGATGCCTGTTCGAATGTGGCGCGCGCCGCGACCTCGTGTTGGTACAGCGTTCCAGCGTCGAAGATCGGCTGGAGCACGGAGCCAGCTATGGCCCAGCTTCCGGTACCCGGCGAGAACAGTTGCGCGATCTGGGGCGCCGTGGTGCCGACATTGCCCGTGAGCGTCACATTCGGCAGGCGGTTCGCGACCGCGACGCCGATCAGGGCGCTCGCCGAATGCAGATTCTCCTCCGCGGCGCGAAGGTCGGGGCGCTGCTGGACGAGTTGCGACGGCACGCTGACAGGGAGGTCACGGGGCAGCCTCAGCGCGGTGAGAGTGAACTTCTCCGGCGGCTCCTGGCTCGGGAGGCCGCCGGTGAGGGCCGAAAGCAAATGGCGTTGCTGCTCCAATTGCCGCTGCAGCGGCGGCAGCGTTTGCTCGATCTGCGCCAGCGCCGCCTCCTGCGTCACCACGTCCGACTCCGAGATCTGGCCGGCGTTGAATTGCGTGCGCAGCAACTGGAGCACGTCGGTGGCGATCTTGATGAGCGACTGCGTGGCTTCGATCTGTCCGCGCAGGGACGCCTCTTGCACGGCGGCAACGACAATGTTCGACGTCAGGGTCAGGTAGGTCGCTTCGAGCTGGAATCGCTGGTTGTCCGACTGCGCCTGGAGCGATTCCACATTGCGCCGAATGCCGCCGAACACGTCGGGCGTGTAGGAGACCAGCACTTGGCCGGTAAACAGGTTGAAAGTCGGCGATTCCGGCAGGACCAGATTGCCGTTTTCGTCCGGAGTTGCAGGGCCGGAAATCGGCGACTTCTGGCGCGTCGCCGAGACATTTCCGGTGATGGTGGGAAAGTAGGCGCCCTTGCCGGCCGCCAGATTGGCCTGCGCAACACGCAATGCGGCCTGGGCAGCGGCGAGGTCTGGATTGTTTTTCAGGGCTCGTTCAGTCAACGTCCTGAGCGGACGCGAACCGAAAAGACGCCACCAGTCTCCCGGAATGTCGCGGCCCTTTAGGAAGCGTTGCGGCTCTCCGCCCGGGACGTTCGCAGCAGCAGTGCGCGCCGGCGCGGGCGCGGCACTGTAACCCGCAGCGTCTGGGGGCGGCGGAGGCGCGAAGTTGGGCCCCACGGCACATCCGCAAACCAGCGCCGCCATCATTGCGGCAACGGCGTAGCGCGCAAATGCGCGCGCCGCATCGCCGCGGTGGCAACACCGCTGGCACCGATGGAACTCACGCGGCGATTGCAACGCCTCGTCAAAACCGGTGTCACGCCACGCCGAGTCGAGCCCCATTTCTGCACCCACCTCAGCAGCGCCCGGCGAGAATACGAGCGCTGATTCCCCCGAATCACGCAGGATAATGCATTATCCGTCGTGTGTAAGAACGCAACAGGAATTGAGTGTGATTTGTTACATGTCGGCGACGATCGCTCCGAAATGCGCGGCAAAACATCATGGTGTAGTTAAGACTCCTGCGACCGCGGGCGTCTCGCTCGCCCTTCCCAACCCATGCCTGTTTACGCGGCTAGCGAGAATAAAGCGGCGGGACCCCGATTGCGCGGTATTCCGTTTCAACTTTGATTCCCGTCAGGAGGCCCGGCTTGCTAAGTCCTGCCTCGATTCCCCGTCTCGCGCCAACCACCGCTCTGCTGCCCGCTCCAGTGAGAAATAGAAAGTCGGAACCACGAACAGGGTCAGCAGCGTCGCGAGAACGAGGCCGCCGATGACTACGGTTGCGACGCCGCGTTGAACGTCGCTGCCGACGCCCGTCGCCAACGCGGCCGGCAGCATTCCTAGCGTTGCGACCGTAGCGGTCATCAGTACGGGCCGGAAACGCTCCGACGCGCCGATCAAAATCGCATCGCGGAGCGAAGCGCCGGTCTCGCGCACCCGATTGAGGTTTGCCACCATGATGATGCCGTTCTGCACGGCCACGCCGAACAACCCGATGAACCCGACGGCTGACGCAATGTTGAGGGTCTCACCAGTGACGAAGAGCGCGGTCAAACCACCCAAAGTGGCGAGCGGGACGATCCCCAGGATCAGCAGGGCTTGACGCAGCTTCCCGAACTCGGTGTAGAGCAAGAGCGTCATGAGGCCGAGTACGAGGCCGAGAATCAACGTGAACCGGCGCTGAGCACGCTCCTGGTTCTCGAATTGCCCCGCAAATTCGAGCCGATACTTGGACTGGTCGAAGTGCACCGACTGCGCAATCTTCGCCTTTACCTCGGCCAAGTAGGATACCAGGTCGCGGTCGGCCAAATCGATGCGAATGGTCAAATTGCGGCGGTTGTTTGTGCGCGTAATGGTGCCTTCGCCATTCCGCTGCGAGATTTTTGCGACTTGGGAGAGCGGAATCTGCATGCCGCCGGAATTGGTCAGCGGCAAGTTTCCGATAGCTTCCGGATCGTAGCGAGAGCTCAGCGGAAAACGCACGCTCACATCATAGACACGGTCTCCGACGAAGACCTGGATGACCGCTGCGCCGCCGACGCCGTTTTGAATCAGATTGGTGATATCGGAGATATTGATGCCGTAGCGAGCGGCTGCCGCACGATCGGCTTCAATTGCGATTTGAGGAAGCGGCGGTTCCTGAAAGATTGATGCCTCCGCCGTGCCCCTGGTATTGCGCAGGATATCGACGATTTCACCGGCGATCCTGCGATCCTCGGCAAAATCATCTCCCAGAACTCGCAGGACCAGCGCGCTGTGTGCCCCGCCAACGAGGTCGAAAACCATGTCGCTGATAGGCTGGTTGATCCCGACGTTGATCCCGGGCAACTCGCGCAGGCGCGCATTCAGCTTTCGCACGAAGTCCGCCTTGGTCTCGCCTGCAGGCCAAGTCTCGTAAGGTGTCAGCCCGATGGGCGCCTCGATGTGCGAGAAGGTCCAGGCGTCGACGGCGGCATCCTCGCGACCGAGCTGGGTCATGATATAGCGGACTTGCGGAAATTCTCGCACGGTGCGCCGAAGCTCGCTTGCCATCTCGCTTGCGGCATCAAGTGAAAGACCGCTTGGCAACTGGACCTGGAGCCAGAGCGCACCCTCGTCCAGATCCGGCAGGTAATCTCGACCCACCAGTGCGCCCATAACCCCCACGGCGACAAATGCCACTCCAGTCGCGAGGTATGAAAGGATGGGCCGGTTCAGCAGCCTCCCTAGCGTGGCTCGGTATGCCCCCCCCAACCATTCGAGTGGCATGTTGCGGAAAACTGGACGCGGCTTGCGAAACGCCAGATAGGCGAGACCCGGAACCAACGCCAGCGTACAGAGAAGCGCGCCGAATAGAGCATAGCCCACGGTGAAGGCCATGGGTGTAAACAAGGCCGCCTCGCCGCGCTGCAGCGTGAATAGCGGAAAATAGGCCGTGATGATGATCAGGGTGGCGAAGAAGATTGGCCGCGCCACCTGGCTCGTCGCCGATCTCACGTCCTCCTCGGTCAATTCGTGCGTCGGCTTGGACTCGCGCCGTCGCAGGATGTTCTCCGTCACCACGATCGCGCCGTCGACGATCACGCCAAAATCAAGGGCCCCAAGCGACAGCATGCTTGCCGACATGTGGGTCGCATTCATCAGCACGAAGATGGAAACCACTGCCAGCGGTATGGTCACGGCGACGACCAGCGCGCTGCGCGGGCTGCCGAGGAACAGCATGAGGACGACAATCACCAAGCCGATGCCTTCGAGCAGCGTGTGCCCGATCTTGCTCACAGTTGCGTTGACGAGGTCGCTGCGGTCGAGAACGGTGACGATGTGGACATCGTCGGGCTCGAGTTGCTTGCGCAGCTCGTCGACCTTGGTGTGTATGCCGGCGATGACTTCCGACACGTTTGCGTATTTAAGCCCCATGACGATGCCCTCGATCGTCGCCGGGTTCTCATTCAGGCCAAGAATCCCTTCGGGTTCCTGGTGGGCGTAGCTCAAGGCTCCGAGGTCGCGGACCAGGACCGGCATGCTGTTGGTTTGCGTCACGACGACATTGCCGAGGTCGTCGAGGGTATGAACGAGTCCGACGCCGCGGACGATGAAGATCTGGTCGCCGCGCGCCAACCGGCCGCCGCCGGCGTTCGCGGTGTTGTTATTGATCGCGTTGATGACGTCGTTGATCCCTAGCCCGTAACGCAAGAGCTCGGTCGGGTCGAGATCGAGTCTGAATTGCCGGGTGAGCCCTCCGAAATTATCGACTTCTGCGACACCCGGAACCTGTCGTAGCGCCGGCTGGATGACCCAGCGTTGATACTCCGACAACTCCATCAAGTTCTTGGTATCGGATTGAAGCGTGTAACGGTAAATCTCCAATTCCGGTGCCGACACCGCATCGAGCCCGGCCGAAGCGCCGGACGGCAGGGTGACGTCGGCGATGCGCTCCCTGACGCGTTGGCGTTGCCAGTAATCCTCGGCGCCGTCGCGAAACAGAAGATTGACTTGAGACAACGCAAACGTACTGATCGATCGCATGCTGGCGAGGCCCGGCGTGCCGTTCAGCGCCCTTTCCAGCGGAATCGTGATCTGCTGTTCGACTTCTTCGGCGGCGAGGCCGGGGACCTGGGTGGTGACTTGGGCAGAGACGGGGCTGAGAAGCGGGTAGGCGTCGATCGCCAATTGCGTCCACGCATAGATACCGAAGATGCCCGCGAATATCGCGATCAGCCGGACGACAAGACGCTTCCTGAAGCAAAGTGCGACGAACTGGTCAATCATTAAGCCGCACCCCGCCTTTTACCACCACGCGCTCGCCGGGCCGAATTCCGGCTTTGATGGCGACGGCAGTCCCCTCCTGATAAGCGATCTCGACGTTGCGGCGTTCGAACGCCCAATCGGAGACCTCGACGAAGACGCTCGTCGCGTCGTTGGTCATCAGGAGCGCTGACGTCGGCACCATCAGCCGCGATACCGAAGGTGCGACGAAACTGGCGTCAGCGAACATATTGGGTTTAAGGATTTTGTCCGGATTATCGAATGCGATGCGGACCTTGTTACGCCGAGTGTCAGACTCCACCACGTCGCTGACGAACAGGACTTTGCCCTCGAAGACGTCATCCGGGTACGAGCGGAAAGTGACTTTCACGGTCTGTCCGGGGAAGACGAAGGCAATGTCCTTCTCCGGCACGTTTGCCGTGACCCAGATCGTATCCAGGTTGGCGATCGTCATCATCGCTGCGGTGGGGTCATTGACGAACGCGCCCGGAGCGACCTGCAGATCGATCACGCTGCCGGATACCGGCGCCTTCACAGACAACAGCCGGGACTGCTCCTTTTGATCGGCCGGTATCCCTATCGCGCGCAACCGCGCCTCGGATCGATCGAGCTCGGCTACCGCTTGGGCGTAGTCGCTCTGCGCTTGCTCGCGGTCCCTGATGGCCGCTCCGCCGGCTTTCTCCAGGTTCAATTGACGATCGAGCGCCTTCTTGGTGAGCGTCAGCGTGGAGCGCGCCTTCTCGATGTCTGAATAGGCCTGGGCGAGATCGCCCGAGTCGATCACCGCAAGTTCCTGGCCCTGGACGACGCGTCCGCCAAGCTGGACCTTGAGTTCGATAATGCGACCGGTGACCGGCGGCATCACTTTCACGGTACGGGACGGATCTGCCTCCACGGTCGCGGGCAGCACCAAGGTGCGCGCGACCTCTTTCATCGTCGGCGCCGCAACGGTGAGCAGAGTCCGCAGGGGCGACCCATCGGGTACAACGATGCGGTCGCCGACACGGGAGAACGCGCTTCGCACCACGGCTCTGGCTTCCTGGGAGCGTGATGCGATATCCGCATTTCGTGCTGGAGCGAGGAGGAGCCGATCGCCTGCGGCACCAATAAGAATGCCAATGAGAGTGTAAAGCAGCCACAGGCCGCGCTGGCGCGGTTTGTCGGCGGGCAGCGCCTCTAATAGCGCCTGGTCGGTTACGCCATCCACAGTCGCTCCCCCGGTCTCATGACGAAGTTTCGTCTCAGTTAGTTTTTTTTGAAAATCGCTGAAGTCAGCTGCGTGCGATCCGGTGACAGATCTCACGCAAGAAGGATGCACATCTTCGGCTTTATTTGCAAGGCAAAGTGTAACCAAAGTATAGTATGGGGGACCTTACGATCGATATCTGCTCAACGTTAATTTGACCATCCGGTAAACGAGTCGAAATCCGCAAGCGCGTTGCATCATGATCTGCGGACGAATTATTTTTCACGAATGACAACGATCGGCGTTCCATCTTTATAAGTTGTCTTGCGAGCATGCCAGACACCGCCAGGAGCGCCGTTGCGCAACGGCTCCACCGTGATTCGCAACTCGTCTCCGGGCTTGAGCGTCTGGCTCGACCAGCCGTCCCATCTGAGGCTGTTCACGCTGTCGCCTTCGAGATTCCAGATCACAGGCGGCGCGTCCTTGCCGGTGACCTCCAGGGCGATGAACGCATGCGGGTTGGTGAATTTGAACTCCCGAACGACGCCGATCAGTTGAATCGGGTGTTCCCGATCGAACATAACGACGGAGTGGTGCCCGACCGCCCCATTGCTCGTCACAATGAGCCCCGTACCAATGATCAAGGCGGCGAAAGTTGCTCCCGAGGGACGTTTTACCGATCGGGAACGACCGGCCGGATCGATTCGGCGTGGGGGAGGCCGACGATAGCGCGCTGCAGGAGCGCCCGAAGGAAACCGCGTGATAAGTCTGATGGGCGCCCGTGTCGTCCACGCCCGTCCTTGGGCGCGACCGGTCGGCATCAACCCCATCGAGAAAAGCGCCAGGAAGCGGCTCCTGTGCATCGCTTGCTCCTCGGCTGGGAACAGCCCTGTTCCGGTTTGTAGCGATTATGTGGCCGAAGACGGCGCGACGCAAATGGTCGATCCGTGTGCGTCATCTGATGGCCTGCACCACAAGGGCGCGGCCCGAAATGCACTGCCACAAGCGCGCATTCGGTAGGCAAGTGCGGCATGACTTCGAATTAAACCACTACCTAGGGTTCGGCGCGGTTGTGCCGCATTCGCATCAATGCAATAATTACTATTTCTGGAATAGACTTGATTTCAGCAAGTTGAGGCCTGTGCGCAGGGACAAGAATGCTGTCGCGCGCCAGTGTTACCCAGGAG
>WNFD01006292.1_pt1 | contig 15957 bp, 15 predicted proteins | sample 5400491 | NCBI WGS metagenome assembly WNFD01 (sample SAMN13153343, study PRJNA577476) | soil metagenome | isolation source: 120 cm saprolite under Douglas fir tree site 2 hole 2 replicate 2 | place: USA:California | collected 2015-04-18 | reverse complement strand
GCGGGCCGCATGGTGTCGGTGGAGACGCCCGACGCCCAGCTCGCCGCTGAAGTGCGTGAATACATGTCGCAGCATCCGAACTCCAATCGCGTCGGCGAGTTCGCGGTCGGCACCAACGTCGGGCTGACTCGTATCGTCGGGAACTTTCTCCAGGACGAGAAGTTCCCCGGCGTTCACATCGCGTTCGGCGACCCGTATGGGTTCGAAACGAAAGCCGAGTGGGCGTGCCCGTCGCACGTCGACGCCCTGGCTTCGCACGCGACCGTCACTGTTGATGGCCGGACGATCATGGAGAACGGCCGCTTCGTGCTCTGAGCGTCAGAAACCGCGGCCGCCGACCTGGTCGGCGACGAACGTCCACAGCTCATGTTCGTCGTCCGAAGCCGCGGCCCGCAGAGCCAGCACCCAAAGGATCGGGACCAAGATCGACAGCAGCGCGGCGCCGTAGATAGGCACCCAACCACCTCCACGGGCTAAGCCCAGCAGCGCCCAGCTGAATGCCCCGATGCAACCGACGATCAACATCGACAGCACAATTGCTGTGCCCATTCCGCCCGAGAACCGGAGAAGGAGCTGCGATTCGCCGCCCACGCTCGGCTTCACGCTGACGCGGACATGCATCTCCAACAACGACCCTGTCCTCACGCCGACCTTGGCGAAATTGGCATCACCTCGGCCAACCCAAAGGCGCGCCATATTGGATTGGCTCGTCGGCGCCTCCTTCAGTCGCCGCCGGCACTCGTCAGGATTCAGCTCCGAAACCATCAAACGGTTTCTGTGCCAGAACGGGTTGAGATAGATCCAGTTGATCGCTGCGCCCGCCGTTATGTGGCCAGCAGAACGATAGCTAGCGAAATCGTCATCAAGCTGGCGACAATCAGCAACGCCATCATCCCCACGACAATCGCGTAGGCGCTTACAAACCTGCGCACTCTGCGCCGGCGCCAGGCCCAGAGGCCGAGCGCAATAGATGTCAGCGGAGGCACTAGCCCTAGGAGAGCGAAGGCTGGAAATGACATCGGGTGTGGCGCCCTGATTCCCGACACCCAAGCACTCAGCGGAGCACTGGCAAGGGTCGCAGTGATCAGCCCTCCGAAGCCAACGACGACAAGCCCGATCTGCAGAACGCGGGCTTCCCTCAATCCTGGCCATGGTCTCTGGACTTGCTGGCCCTGCACCGGGCGGATTATGACCACAGCGAGACGAATCTGGTCCTGGAATGCGAAGTCACGAAACGGTTCAGCGCGGTGGCGGAGGGGCTGGGATTTGAACCCAGGATAGGCTTGCACCTATAACAGTTTTCAAGACTGTCGCCATCAACCGGACTCGGCCACCCCTCCGCTGGGCGAACCCGATTATCGCGCCCCGATCAGCTCGACCCCGCCCATGTAGGGCTTCAGCACCTCGGGCACGGTGATCATCCCGTCGGATCGCTGGTACGTCTCCATGATCGCGTCGATCGTCCGCGGCAGGGCGAGGCCCGACCCGTTGATCGTGTGCGCGAACCGCGGCGGCGTGCCACGGCCTGCCCGGTACCGGATGTTGGCGCGCATGGCCTGGAAGTCGTTGAACGTCGAGCAGGACGAAACCTCGAGGTAGCGGTCGAGGCCCGGCGCCCACGCGTTCAGGTCGTACTTCTTGTACTGCGCGAAACCCATGTCGCCCGTGCACATCGCCATCACCTGGTAGTGCAATCCCAGCCGCTGCAGGATGTCCTCGGCGTCGTGCGTCAGCTTCTCGAACTCGTCGAGCGACGTCTCCGCCGCGGTCACTTTCACCAGCTCGACCTTCGAGAACTGGTGCATCCGGATGAAGCCTCGCGTGTCCTTGCCCGCCGCGCCCGCCTCGGTTCGCCACGAGGGCGCGTATGACACGTACTTCAGCGGCAGCTCGTCCGCATCGAGGATCTCTTCGCGGTGGTAGTTGGTGACCGGCACCTCAGCGGTCGGGATCAGCCACAGGTCGCGGCCTTCGACCTTGAACAGCATGTCGGCGAACTTGGGCAGATTCGCCGTGCCGATCATCGCCGCGGAGTTGACCAGTACCGGCGACCAGAGCTCGGTGTAGCCGTGCTCGCGTGTGTGGACGTCGAGCATGAACTGGACCAGCGCGCGCTCGAGCCGCGCGCCTTCGCCCACGAGAAAAGCAAAACGTGAGCCGGCAATCTTGACCGCACGTTCGAAGTCCATGATCCCGAGCGCCTCGCCGAGGTCGTAGTGGGTGCGCGGCGCGAAATCGAAATCGGGCTTCGGCCCCCACTCCCTCAGCACCACGTTGTCGGCCTCGGTCTCGCCGATGGGCACCGACTCGTGAAAGATGTTCGGCACGCGCAGCAGCTCGTCGTCGAGCTCGCGCTTGACAGCGTCCGCCAGCGCCAGCTCGCGCTTGGCCTCGTCGGCCATCCCGCGCAGCCGCTCCTTCAGCGCTTCGTCGCGCGTCTTCGCGAACTCCTTGGACAGCTCGTTCTGCTCGGCCTTGATCATCTCCGCGCGGTGCTGGTGGGCGCGCCACTTTTGATCGAGCTCGAGGATCTCGTCGATCGGCGCAGCCTCGCCTTTGAGCTGGGCCGCGCGACGCACGACGTCCGGGTTCTTGCGGATGAATTCGAGCGAGAGCATCAGGACTCCGCTTTCATCACCGGGAACAGGAGCACGTCGCGGATCGACGGCTGGTCCATGACGAGCATCACAAGGCGGTCAAGACCCATCCCAAGCCCTCCGCAGGGAGGCAGTCCGTACTCGACCGCGCGCAGGAAGTCCTCGTCCATCGGGTGCGCCTCGACGTTCCCCGCTGCCCGCATCGCGGCCTGGGCCTCGAAGCGCGCCCGCTGGTCGACCGGGTCGGTGAGCTCGGTGAACGCGTTGGCGTACTCGCGGCCCAGGATGACCAGCTCGAAGCGCTCGACAAAGCGCGGGTCGTCCTCTCGCGGCCGCGCGAGCGGCGAGACCTCCACCGGGTAGTCGAGCACGAAGGTCGGCTGGCGCAGGCGCGGCTGGACGTGCTCCTCGAACAGGTCGTTCAGCTCCTCGCCGACCGCATGCTTGCCCGTGTACTCGAGGACGAGGTCGGCCATCCGCTCGCGCCGGAACGGCGGCGTCAGGTTGACCGCCTCCTCCTCATACGACGTTTCGAGCGGACGGTTCGCCGCCTTTGCCGAGATGACGACCAGGTCCTCGACCAGCTGCATCATGTCCTGGTAGTCGGCGTACGCCTGGTAGCACTCCATGAGCGTGAACTCGGGATTGTGCCGAGGCGACAGCCCCTCGTTTCGAAATGCGCGACCGATCTCGAAGACGCGTTCAAACCCTCCGACCAGCAATCGCTTCAGGTGCAGCTCGAAGGCGATGCGCAAGAACAGGTCGCGATCGAGCGAGTTGTGATGCGTCTGGAACGGCCGCGCGTGGCCACCGCCCGGGACCTCCTGGAGGATTGGCGTCTCCACGTCGATGAAGCCCCGCTCGTCGAGCAGGCCCCGAATCGCGGTGAGGATCCTGGTGCGCGCCCGAAACACCTCGCGCACCTGCGGGTTCGCGATCAGGTCGACGTACCGCTGCCGGTACCGGATCTCGACGTCCTTCAAGCCGTGCCACTTCTCGGGCAGGGGGCGCAGCGACTTGGTCAGCAGCCGGAACGAATGCACCTCGACCGTGATCTCGCCGCGCTTGGTGCGAATGATCGGTCCTGTGACGCCGATGATGTCGCCCAGGTCGAGGTCGGCAAACCGCGGAAACTCTTCGTCGCCGAGGATGCCGCGATTGGCCATCAGCTGGATCCGGCCGTGCCCGTCCCGCAGGTCGGCGAACACAACCCCGCCCTGCTGGCGCTTCACCATCAGCCGGCCGGCGACCGAAACGGGTTCGGTTCGCTCCGCATCGCCGAGTAGCGCTTTCGCCGCCTCGGTGGTATGCGTCGGCTGGAATCCACGCGCGTATGGGTCGATGCCCGAGGCGCGCAGCCGCTCGACTTTTTCCAGTCGCTCGCGCATGAACTCTTCCGTCACGATTCGGAAAAGGTTAGCGGCCGCCCGGCGCGCGCAGGGCGCACCTCCTATAGAGCAAGCTCCTGTTCCTCGGCCGCGGGGAACGAGTTGACGTCCGCGCCTCCAGCGGCGCGGTGGTTGCCGAGGGCCTGTTCCATGAGGGCGTCGACGTCGGTGTCCGAGTGCAGCGGGTCGTGGTGGAAGAAAGCGAGCTCCTTCACGCCTGCCTGCTCGGCCAGCGCGAGCGATTCCTCATAGGTCGAATGCCCGAATCCCGCGTGCGTCTTGTACTCCTCCGCGCTGTACTGCGAATCGTGGACGAGGAGGTCGGAGTCCCGACACCAGTTCGCGAGGTCCTTCAGGGTGCCATTGGTGCCGTTATCGAATAGCGCGATCTCGTTGTCGGTGGCGAATGTGAATCGCGACGAGCCTTCGTCGATCCGGTAGCCGAACGTCGGGATCGGGTGCATCAGCAGGTGAGGAGTGATGCGCAGCGCGCCGACCTCGAACGTCTCGCCCGGGTTGCGCTCGATGAACTCCATCTCCGCCGGCATGTGGCTCAAGCGCACCGGGAAGTAGGCCGGGTCGGTCTGGTCGGCGAAGGCGGCCTGGAGCGACTTGGCCGAGCCCGCCGGTCCCACGATTGTCAACGTCGTGCCGGGCACGAAGGCAGGCAGGAAAAAAGGGAAACCCTGGATGTGGTCGAGGTGCGTGTGCGTGATGAGGAGGTGAGCCTGCAGCGGCTCGGTCGGGCTGCAGGTGCTTCCGAGCTCGGCGATACCCGACCCCGAATCGATGATTAGAAGATTGTCTTCCTTGTCCCGAACCTCGATGCAAGTCGTGTTGCCGCCGTAGCGAAGCGTCCGGCGTCCCGGCGTCGGCCGGGTTCCCCGCGTGCCCCAGAACTTGATCCTCATCGCACGCCCGCCGGCTGGTAGATCTTCTTGGTGATGAAGACGTCGAGCAGGTCCTCGTCCAGCTTGCCCTGCTTCGCCTCCTCGCGGAGGATGTCGAGCGCGGTGCTGGCAGGGACCGCCCTCTTGTAGGGCCGGTCCTGCGCGGTAAGCGCGTCGTAGATGTCGGAGATCGTCATCATGCGGGCCTGGATCGGGATCTGGTCCGCGGTCAATCCGCGCGGATAGCCGGAGCCGTCCAGCTTCTCGTGGTGACCGTAGGCGATCTCGGGGATGCCCCTCATCACCGGCGTCCACGGGATCTTGGTCAGGAAGTGGAAGCTGTGCGTGACGTGTGACTCCATCTCGAGCCTTTCCTGCGGGTCGAGCGTGCCCTTGCGGATGCTCAAGAAGCGAAACTCCTGGGGCTCGAGCATCGGATGGGCACGCCCGGCGATGTCGTAGTAGGTCTGTTGAGAAAGGAACTCCAGCATCGAGGCCTTGTCCTCGGGCATAACGGTCGGCTCGTTCGCAGCGGCGATGTTCATCAACCACTCGTCGAGCCTCTTCATCTCCTCCTCGAGGCGATGATCGATCTCCGCGAGTGTAGAGCCGTAGTTGCCCGCCCGCATCGCCTCGAGCTTCTCGGTCGCGTACTTGACCTGGACCGACCGCTCGATGAACCCGAAGCGCGACTGGATCACCTCGAGCTGGCCGGGGACGAGCTTTTTGGCCTTGACGAGGATGTGCTCGCGCACGCCGACCTTGCCGAAGTCGTGGAGCAGGCACGCGTAGCGCAACTCCTTCAGCTGGTCGTCGCTCATGAAGAACTCGCTGAACTTGCCGGTCGCGATCTCGTTGAGCATGCGAGCGAGCCGAGTCGTCAGCCCCTCGACGCGGCCGGAATGACCCGCGGTGCTCGGATCGCGCTGCTCGATCGCGGTGACGCTCGCCTGGACGAAGCCGTCGAACAGCGCCTGGATCGAGTCGATGAGGGTCTTGTTGTCGAGCGCGACCGCCGCCTGGCTGGCGATCGATTCGATCATCTCCACGTCGTCCGCCTGGAAGCTGACGACCTCGCTTTCGACAGTGTCGACTGTCAAACGTGTCTCGAAGCGGCGCTTTGCGTTGATCAGCTGGACCGCACCGACCACCTCGTTGCTGTAGTTGCGCATCGGCACGGTGAGCATCGACTTGGTCCGGTAGCCGAACTGCGCGTCGAAGCTCTTACCGCCTACCGGCTTGCCGGGCGGCGGGTTGTAGGCGTCGTCGTAGGTCTGGCTCTTGCCGACCGAGACCGTGTAGCCGACGACCGTCTTCTCGTCGACCGGCACCTTGAAGGCCGAGTACGTGCTCTTGTCGATCGAGTGGTTCTGGCTAGACGCGAGGAAAAGCTTCGGCTCGCCCTCCTCGTCCATCTTCAGCCACAGGCTCGCTCCGTCCGCGTGGGTCAGCTGACGCATGGTCGTGAGGATGAAAGACTGCAGGCGCTCGATGTCCTTCTCGGCCGAGAGCGCGATTCCGATGCGGTTGAGCTCGCGGAACTGGCGGTGCCGTCGATGCGCCTCGCTTTCCAGCTGGGTCACCTGCTGCTTGAGGGCGACGTTTTCCATCGCCACCCGGACCAGCTCGCGCAGCGCCACAGGCGATGCGTCGGGCGGCAGCTCGATGGCGATGTTGGCCAGCTCGGTCGGCGCCTTCTGGCCAGGCCCGAGCAGGATCAGCGCCGGCTGCTCCACGGCGGCCGGATCGGGGAGTGTTTCAGTCTCCAGCCCGGTCGCGGCCAGGCCGGCGGGCAGGTCGGGATCAAGCACATAGAGGTGGACCATGGCGGGCTCTTATCTAGCACCCCCGTCAGAGTTTTGAGCGTAGATAAGTCGTAAACCATCGAGCGTGAGCAACGGGTCGGTGGTTTCGATCACGTGGGTCAGCCCGGCGACGAGAGAAGCCTGGCCGCCGGTCGCCACCACCCGGGCCTTGCCGCCCAGCTCGTCCACCATCCGTTTGACCATGCCCTCGACCTGGGCGACGAACCCCCAGACCAGGCCGGACTGGATGGAGGCGACCGTGTTGCGGCCGATCACGGAGTCCGGGGCCACCGGCTCGACCCGGCGCAGCATCGCGGTCTGGGAGACGAGCGCGTCGAGCGAGATCTCGACGCCCGGCGCGATGGCGCCGCCGAGGTAGTCGCCCTCGGCGTTGATCGCGTCGTACGTGACGGCGGTGCCGAAGTCGATCACCACGACCGGGCCGCCGTACTTCGAATACGCGGCCAGGGCGTTGGCGATGCGGTCGGCGCCGACGTCCTTCGGGTTGTCATAGCGGATCCTGACGCTGGTCTTCACGCCGGGGCCGACCATCACCGGCTCGCATTTCAGGTAGCGCCGGGAGGCTTCGACCAGGGCCGGGTTGATCGTGGGGACCACGCTCGCGATCACGACGCCCGTGACGACCTCGAGCTCGAAGCCCCGGAGCTCAAAGAGCTGGCGCAGCTCGACCGCCAGCTCGTCGGCCGTCCACTCCCGGCGGGAGGTCAGGCGCCAGTCCGCGGCCAGGCGTTCCCCGTCGAAAAGGGCCAGCGTCACGTTGGTGTTGCCGACGTCGACCGCGAGCAGCATGGCGGCCCGAACTCTACTAAGTGGGGAGGGCGGGAGGGTGTTTCTCGGCCCAGCGGCTCAGGACTGCAGCTTCCCGGCGCAGCTCCCTCGCCCGGGCCGTCACGCGCTTTGGGTTGGGCGCACCGGGCAGGTCCCGCCTGGCAAGCGATGCCCTGGCCGGCCAGGGCGCGGCGAACGTGCCGTCGCGGACCTGGCGGCCGATGGTCTCGTGCGCCTGGCGGAAGGCGACCCCGGATCGAACCAACTCCTCGGCCGCGTCGGTGGCGAGCAGCAGAGAGTCGGCTGCGGCGGACGCCAGGCGCTCGCGATCGAACTCCAGGTGGTCGACCAGCAACGCGGCAGCGCCCAGGGAGTCGAGCACGTTCTCGACCGCGGCAAAAAGGGCCGGCTTGTCCTCCTGGAGGTCGCGATCGTAGGCGAGCGGAAGGCCCTTGAGCACGGTAGCCAGGGCGACGAGCCCGCCGATCGATCGGCCGGCGCGTCCGCGCAGGAGCTCCGCGATGTCAGGGTTCTTCTTCTGCGGCATCAGGCTCGAGCCGGTGGCGATCTCGTCCGTCAGCCGGACGAAGCCGAACTCCGAGCTCGCCCACAGCACGACGTCCTCGCCGAGGCGGCTGAGGTGGATCGATGAAGACACGCACCCGTAAGTGAGGTCGAGCGCAAAGTCGCGGTCCGAGACGGCGTCCATGCTGTTCTCGGTCAGGGTCTCCAGCCTGAGCTCCCTGGCCACCACGCGCCGGTCGAGAGGCAGCGTGGATCCCGCCAGGGCGCCCGAGCCCATTGGCATCTCGGAGGCCGCGTCGTAGGCATGGCGGAACCGCTGCGCGTCGCGGAGCAGCGGCTCGGCGTGAGCCAGCAGGTGATGGCCGACCGTCACGGGCTGTGCGCGCTGGAGGTGCGTGTAGCCGGGCATGATCCACGCCGCGTGGGCCGCAGCCTTCCCGGCCAGCACCGCGATCAGCTGCGCGACCGAAGCGATCGCCTCCACCGCGGCGTCGCGGCAGTAGAGCCTCAGGTCGAGCGCCACCTGGTCGTTGCGAGACCTTCCCGCATGCAGTGCCGCGCCCGCGGGCGTGATCTCGGTCAGCCGGCGCTCGATCGCGGTGTGGATGTCTTCGTCCGAGGGCCGAAACTTGAACTCGCCCTCGTCCAGCTCGCGCTTGATCCGGCGCAGGCCGCGCTCGATCGCGACGAGGCGCGATTTCGAAAGCACCCCCGCGGCGGCGAGGCCTCGCGCGTGGCCGATGCTTCCGGCGATGTCGTACGGGTAGAGCTCGTAGTCGATCGTCAGCGATGACGAGAAGCGCTCGAGCTCGGGCAGCATGCCGCGGCGGAAGCGTCCGCCCCACAATTTCCCTTTCACCTCCCCGCTTGCCGGGGAGGTCGGGCGCGGCGCGCCCGGGTGGGGGCGTCGCTTCTTGCCTATTTTGTCAGCCTCTTCGCGTCGCCCAGCAGCTTGCCGAAGTCGCGCGCGTGGAGCCGGCCCTGCACCCGAGCCGAGGTACGCACCCCCATGCCCCACAGCTTGATGAAGCCCGCCGCCGCCGACTGGTCGAACTCATCGCCCTTGCCGTAGGTCGCGAGCGACAGCTGATACAGCTGCTCGGGCGCCTTGCGGCCGACGACCTGCGACGAGCCCCTGTACAGCTTCAGGCGCACGTCGCCGGTGACGTGTCGCTGCGTCTCGGCGACGAACGCGTACAGCGCGTCGCGCAGGGGGCTGAACCACAGGCCGTCGTAGACCATCTGCGCCCACTGCTGCGCCACGAGGTCCTTGAATCTCGCGACCTCCTTGGGCAGCGTGATGTCCTCCAGCGCCTGGTGAGCCTGGAGAAGCAGAACCGCGGCCGGAGCTTCGTAGATCTCGCGCGACTTGATCCCGATCAATCGGTTCTCGAGGTGGTCGATCCGGCCGACGCCGTTTTCGCCCCCGACCCGGTTCAGGGTCGGGACGAGATCCGGCGCGGACACCGGCCTTCCGTCCAGCGCGACGGGGATCCCCTCTTTGAAACCAACCTCGAGGTATGTCGGCTCGTCAGGACAGAGGCGCGGATCCCGCGTCCACGCGTACACGTCTTTCGGCGGCTCGGCCCACGGGTCCTCGAGCACGCCGGCTTCGATCGAGCGGCCCCACAGGTTCTCGTCCGTCGAATAGGGAGACCGCACCGTTGCAGGCACCTCGATCCCGTGCCTGGTCGCGTATTCGATCTCGTCATCGCGGTTCATCCCCCACTCCCGCACCGGCGCCACGACCTGGAGGTCGGGCGCCAGGGCTGCGGTCGCGACGTCGAAGCGGACCTGGTCGTTGCCCTTTCCCGTGCAGCCGTGCGCGACCGCCTGGGCGCCCTCGCGACGGGCCACCTCGACCATCATCGCCGCGATCAACGGCCGCCCCAGCGCGGTGGCGAGCGGGTATTCCTTCTCGTACACGGCCCCCGCCTGCAGCGATGGCCAAACGAAGAGCTGGAGGAAGGGGATCCTGCCGTCGGCGACGTAAGCGGCCGAGGCGCCCGTCTTCAGGGCGCGCGCCTGGATCGCGTCGAGATCTTTCTTCTCGCCCAGGTCCACCGTGAACGCGATCACGTCCCAGCCCTGGTCCTTGAGCCACCGGATGGCGACCGAGGTGTCGAGCCCGCCCGAATAGGCGAGCACGAGCTTTTTAGTCGGCATTGACGAGCAGCTGCCTCAGGGCGCGGCCTGCGGCGGGCTTGCGCAGCACGGCGATGATGGTGTCGTCTCCCGCGACCGTGCCCGCGACGCCGGGAAGGCCGGCCTCGTCGATGCGGCGCGCGACCAGGTTCGCGGTGCCTGGTGGGGTCTTGATCACCGCCATCGGCTCGACCACCTCGACGGACAGGACGAGCTCGCGCACCAGCGCAGCCGAGCTGCGATAGCCGCTCCCCGACCTGACCAGGCCCAGCTCCTGGATGTCGCGTGAGATCGTCGCCTGGGTGGCGCGCACGCCGCGCCGCGCCAGCGCTGAGGCGATCTCCTGCTGCGTGTGCACCGATCCACGGTTGACCAGGTCGAGGATCGCGCTGTGACGCTCGGCCTTCGTCGCGGTCATCCGGCCACCTTCTCCATCACGGCGTGCGCGCGCTCGATCTCGTTCGCCGTGAGGATGAGGGGCGGCACGAGGCGTACAGAGTGGTCGTCGACGGCGTTGACGATCAGGCCGGCCTCGAGGCACGCCTGCTGGAACGGCTTCGCCTTCGCATCCTCGAACTCAAAGGCTTGCATCAAGCCCAGTCCGCGGACTTCTTTCGCGCCAAGGTCGCCCAGCGAAGAGTGCAGCAGCTCTCCCATCTCCGCCGCGTGGCCCACCAGGCCGTCCCGCTCGATCACGTGCAGCACGGTCGCGGCAGCGGCGCAGGCGAGCGGGTTGCCTCCGAAAGTCGAGCCGTGGTCGCCCGGCTCGAACACGTCGGCGCGCGGGCTGGCCAGGCAGGCGCCGATCGGAATCCCGCCGCCCAGGCCCTTCGCCAGCGTCATCACATCCGGCGTGACGCCGGCGTGCTGGTGCGCGAACCACCGACCGGTCCGGCCGAGACCGGTCTGCACCTCGTCGAGGATCAGGAGCAGGTTCATCTTGTCGCACCACTCGCGAACCCGCTTCAGGTAGCCGGGCGCGGCGGGGACGATCCCGATCTCGCCCATGACAGGCTCGAGCATCACCGCGACTGTTCTCTGGGTGGTGGCCGATTCGATCGCTTCGAAATCGTTGTATGCGACATGGACGAAACCCTCGGGCAGCGGCTTGAACGGGTCGGAGTATTTGGGTTGACCGCCCGCCGTCACCGTGGCAAGCGTCCGGCCATGAAACGAGCCGGTCGTCGTGATGATCTCGAACGCTCCATCGCGATTCCTGGCGCCCCACTTGCGCGCGAGCTTGATCGCGGCCTCGTTGGCCTCGGCGCCGGAGTTGCAGAAGAAAGCGCGCGAGGGAAACGACAGCTCGACCAGCCGCTGGGCCAGCTGTACCTGCGGCTGGGTGAAGTACAGGTTGGAGGTGTGGATGAGCTGGCCGGCCTGCTTGCTGACCGCCGCCGCGACGTCGGGGTGCGCGTGGCCGAGCAGGTTTACCGCGATCCCGGCGACCAGGTCGAGGTACTCGCGGCCCGTGTCGTCGTAGACCAGGCAGCCGCGCCCGCGCACGAACGTGACAGGCAGCCTGCGCCCCGTCTGCATCAGGTAGCGGTCGGCAAGCTCAGCCGTTTGCGTCAAGGCGTGACCATCGTCCCGATTCCCGCCTCGGTGAAAAGTTCTCGAGCAGGAGCGCGTGCTTCGTGCGGCCGTCGACGATGTGCGCAAGCGGCACGCCATCCAGCGCGCGCAAGCAGGCCTCGAGCTTGGGGATCATGCCGCCGGTCACCTCACCTTTCTCGATGCGCTGCCGCGCGTCGTTCCTGGACAGCACCGCCACCACCTCACCGTCCGCACCCAGCACGCCCGCGACGTCCGTGAGCAGGATGACCTTGGCCGCCTTCAGCGCGACTGCAATCTCCGCCGCGACCGTGTCGGCGTTGATGTTGTATGCGTGGCCGTCGTAGCCGAGGCCGATCGATGCGATGACCGGGATGTAGCCCCGCGACAGAAGCGCTGTGATGGGCTCCTTGTTGACCTGGGTCACCTTGCCGACGAATCCCATCGACTCGTCGAGCGGCTCCGCGATGATCGTCGGCCCGTCCTCGCCGCTCATGCCGACGGCCTGGCCGCCCAGCCGGTGGATCGCCGCGACCAGGTCGGGGCTGACCTTGCCGGTCAGCACCATCTTCACGACCTCCATCGTCTTTTCGTCGGTGATGCGGAGCCCATTCCGAAATTCCGGCGTCAGGCCGAGCCGTTCGCTCATCGCGCTGATCTCGGGACCGCCACCGTGGATCAGCACAGGCTGCATCCCGACGTAGCGCAGCAGCACGACGTCGAGCAGCGTCTCGTCGCGAGCGCGGTCGATCGCATTCCCGCCGACCTTGATCACGACGATCTGGCCATGGAACCGTTTGATGTAGGGCAGCGCCTCGACCAGGACCTTGGCGCGCTCTTCGACTGTCAGCGTCATGTCGTGTAGTCGGCGTTGATTCGCACGTATTCCTCCGATAGGTCGCATCCCCAGGACTCGGCGTTGCCCTGACCAAGCCCGAGCGTGGCCACGATCTCGATTTCCGGCTGCTCAAAGGCCCGCCGGACAGCCCCCAGGTCCACATCGACGCCGGTTCCCCGCTCGAACACGACCAGCCCTCCCACGGTCAGGTGCAGGCGGTCGAGCGCGAGCTCGGCGCCACTGTAGCCGAGCGCGCACACGATGCGGCCCCAGTTCGGATCCCCGCCGTGGACCGCCGTCTTGACCAGGCTCGAGGACGCGACCGCGCGAGCCGCGGTGCGGGCTTCGGCGTCGGACAGCGCGTCGGCGACCTTGACGGTGATCAGCTTGGTCGCTCCCTCGCCGTCCCGCGCGATCGCTCTCGACAATTCGCGGGCGACCTGCTCCATCGCGGCCCTCAATCGCTCGGCCTCCGCCGTGCCCGCCCGGATCGGCGCGTTGCCGGCCGCACCGTTGGCGAGGACCAGGAAGCTGTCGTTGGTCGAGCTGTCGCCGTCGACCGTGACCTGGTTGAAGCTGCGGTCTGCGACCGACTTGACCAGCTTCGACATCAGGCCAGGCTCAACCGCGGCGTCCGTCGTGACGTAAGCGAGCAACGTCGCCATGTTGGGGTGGATCATGCCCGAGCCCTTGCACATCCCGCCGACCCGGACGCGCGCCCCGCCGATCTCGACGTCGAGCTGCGCCGTCTTGGGCACGGTGTCGGTGGTCATGATCGCGCGAGCCGCGTCAACGCCGGAGGTGTCGGTCAGCCTGCCGCACGCCTCGGCGATGCCCGACTTGATCGCGTCCATCGGGAGGAAACGGCCGATGACGCCGGTCGAGCTCACGAGCACCTGATCGGGGTCGAGGTCGAGGCGGTCGGCGGACAGTTTCGCCATGAGGAGCGCGTCTTTGAAACCCTGCGCCCCCGTGCACGCGTTGGCGTTGCCCGAGTTGATGGTCAGGGCCTGCACTCGGTTCCGCTGCAGGTGCAGCTGGTCGATCACGACCGAGGCGGACTTGACCTTGTTGGTCGTGAACACGCCGCCCGTGTCACATGGATAGGCGGAGTGGATCACGCACAGGTCGTCCCTCTGGCCGCTGGGGATGGCCGACGCGCCGGCGGTGAATGCCTTGATCCCACACGCCGCCGTGCCGGCCCGAAATCCTCGGGCGTAGGTCACGGCCACTGGACCGGACCCACCAACGCCGTCGTGCGGTCGAAGCCGAACGCGATGTTGAAGCACTCCACGCCCTGCCCCGACGCGCCTTTGACCAGGTTGTCGAGCGCCGCCGTCACCACGGCCTTGCGGCCCTGGGCGGCGACGTTGACGAGGCAGAGGTTGGAGTGGCTCGCGAGCTTGGTCGCGGGAGTCCTGTCGACGATTTTCGTGAAAGGCTGGCCGGCGTAGAACTCGCGATAGGCATCCTCCAGCTCCGCGGGTGAGCCCTTGAGGTCGAAGTAGCAGGTGGCGAGGATGCCGCGTGTCATCGGGACGAGATGGGGCACAAACGTGACAGCAGCACCATCGAGCTCCTGAACTATCTCCGCCAAATGCCTGTGCCCGTCGATCGCGTACGCGTGAAGCGATTCGTTCACCTCGCTGAAGTGCGTGCCGAGGCCGACCGAGCGGCCCGCCCCGCTGACGCCTGACTTGGCGTCGATCACGATGTCCGATCCGGCAAGTCCCGCCGAGACGGCGGGCGCCAGCGCAAGGATCGACGCGGTCGAGTAGCACCCGGGCACCGCGACCAGCGCCGCGTCGGGCAGTTCTGGCGCGTGCAGCTCCGGCAGCCCGAAGACCGCCTTCCCCAGCAGCTCCGGCGCGGGGTGAGGCTGCCTGTACCACCTGGGGTACTGGGCAGCATCGTGAAGCCGGAAATCCGCGCTCATGTCGATCACGCGGACGCCCGCCTCGAGCCAGGCTGCCACCTTCGCCGCGCCGACGTTGTGCGGCAGGCAGCTGAAGACGACGTCGAGGCCGTCGATCGACGGCTCGGCGAGGAACTCGCCGGCCAGTTCGAGTAGAGGAAAGACCTCGGAGTAGGGCTTACCGGCGAACGAGCGCGAGGTGAGCTGTGCCAGCTCCACGCCCGGGTGTCGCGCGAGGAGATGGACCGCGGTCATGCCCGCGTACCCGTTTGCGCCGGCTACCCCTACCCTGAGCTTCTCCGCCACGGGTGCATGAGTATACAACTAACTGCATAAACATGCGCCCTACTCCGCTTCGTTGAAGAAGCACGACTCCGCGCCGGTGTGGCACGCCGGGCCCGCCGGCCGCACCCGCAGCAGCACCGCGTCGAGGTCGCAGTCGAGACGCACCTCCACCACCTCCATCGTGTTGCCCGACGTGGCGCCCTTCTCCCACAGGCCCCGCTCGCGGGAGTGAAACCACGCCCGCCCCGTCTCGCGGGTCTTCTGCCACGACTCTTCGTCGATGTACGCCAGCATCAGGACCTTCCCCGTCTCTGCGTTCTGCACCACCGCCGGCACCAGGCCTTGCGAGAAGTCCGGACTCACTGCCTCACCTCCAGGCCCAGGGCCACCAGCTCTTGCTTCACCGCGCCGATAGAAAGCTCACCGAAGTGGAAGACCGAAGCTGCCAGCGCGGCATCGGCGCCGCCCTCGGTCAGCGCCTCGTACATGTGCCCCGCCGATCCGGCGCCGCCCGACGCGATGACCGGCAGGCGGACCGCGCCGCTGACCGCCCGCGTCAGCTCGATGTCGTAGCCCGCGTGTGTGCCGTCGTAGTCCATCGACGTGAGCAGGATCTCCCCCGCTCCCAGCCGCTCGCCCTCCGCCGCCCATTCGACCGCGTCGCGACCTGTCGCGCGCCGTCCGCCGTGGCTGTACACCTCCCAGCCGGTTCCGTCATCGCGCTTGCGGGCATCGATCGCGAGCACCACGCACTGCGCGCCGAATACCTCCGCGCAACGCGTGAGCAGTTTCGGATCGGCCAGCGCCGCGGTGTTCACCGAGACCTTGTCCGCGCCATGTGTCAGCAGCTCCGCCATGTCTCCAACGCTCCGCACCCCGCCTCCGACCGCGAGCGGGATGAACACCTGGCCAGCCGTCCGCTCGACCGCGTCGAGCAGGATCTTTCGCGCGTCGGACGACGCGGTGATATCGAGGAAAACGATCTCGTCGGCTCCTTCGCGATCGTAGGCGGCGGCGAGCTCGGCCGGGTCACCCGCGTCGCGCAGGTCCTGGAAACGCACGCCTTTCACGACACGTCCGTCGGTCACGTCGAGGCACGGGATCACGCGCTTGGCAGGCATCAGACCCGCCTCAAAGGCCCGTTTTGCGCAAAACGGGTGGAATTCGCGAGTCGAAAGGCGCTTTTTGCGCAAAACGGGTGGAATTCATGAGCACAGCTCGAGGAA
>WNFD01004518.1_pt1 | contig 15957 bp, 14 predicted proteins | sample 5400491 | NCBI WGS metagenome assembly WNFD01 (sample SAMN13153343, study PRJNA577476) | soil metagenome | isolation source: 120 cm saprolite under Douglas fir tree site 2 hole 2 replicate 2 | place: USA:California | collected 2015-04-18 | reverse complement strand
TGGCGGTCACGCTGGCCAGGACGGCCGCGCAGGCAGTGCTGCACCAGCCGGGCACGGTCGACGACGACGAGTTCCTCACCGTGCTCGCCGAATCCCTGGTGCTGTCCGGGATCGCCATGACGGTGGCGGGGTCCAGCCGGCCGTGCAGCGGCGGAGACCACGAGATCCTGCACGCCATCGATCAGCTGTTCCCCGGCGCGGGCACCCACGGCGAGCTGGCCGGCGTCGGCGCGCTGTTCTGCACCCACCTGCGCGGAGACGACCGCCTGCGCACGCTCATGTCCGCCTGCCTGGCCCGGCACGGGCTGCCGCGGACCCCGGCCGATCTCGGCCTCGGCCAGGCCGAGTTCACCAAGGCAGTGCTGCACGCGCCCGCGACCAGGCCAGGCCGGTACACCATCCTGGAGCGGCTCGCGCTTGACGAGTGCGCGATCGCCCAGCAGGTGGAGGACTTCACCGCGGCCGTCACGAGCGGAGGATGATGTCCGGATCGCCGGGTTCCCTGGGGCCATCGCTAGCTGAGGTGCGCGCCACCGGGCAGCCCCCGCAGGTGCTGGCGCGGCTCAACGACGAGCACTGGGCGGGCCGGCTCTACATGCGGCGCGTCTCGCCGTACGCCACCGTGGTGTTCGCCAGGCTCGGCTGGTCGCCGAACGCGGTCACGATCGCGTTCATCGTCTCCGGGGTGGCCGCCGGCGTGGTGGCCGCGATACCCGGGCTCGCGGCCGCGGTGGGGGTGGCCCTGCTCATCCAGCTCTACCTGCTGTTCGACTGTTCCGACGGCGAGCTGGCCCGGTACACCGGGCGGACCTCGGCGACCGGCGTGTACCTGGACCGGATGGGGCACTACATCGCGGAGGCGGTGCTGCTGGCGGGCCTCGGCGTCCGGGCGCAGGGCCATTTCACGCTGGCCGGCGGCTACGTGAGCGCGGGGCTGGCGGCGGCGATCTGCGCCACGCTGATCAAGGCGGAGACCGACGGCGTCACCGTGGCCCGGGCCTCCTCCGGGCTGACCGGGGAGCCTGACGACGAGGCGCTCGCCCCCAGGTCCCAGGGCCTCGCCCTGGCCCGGCGGCTGGCCGCCACGCTGCGGCTGCACCGGATCATCCAGGCGGTCGAGCTGTCGTTCCTCATCCTGGCGGCGGCGATCGCGGACGCGGCGGACGGCAGCCTCACCGCCACCCGGGTGCTGACCGTGGCGGCCCTGGTGGTGGGCGCGCTGATGGCGGTGGCGCACCTGATGGCCGTCGTGGCATCCCGGCGCCTGCGGTGAGGCAGGGCCCAGTGAGAGAGGCAGATCCGGTGAGAAAGGCGGAGATGGCTGACGCGGCCACGGGCGAACTGGCCAGCCGGGCCGGGGATACGGCGCTGACCCTTTCTTGCGTGATCCTCACCATGGGTGATCGCCCGGCCGAGGTCAGCCGGGCCATCGACAGCGTGCTGGCCCAGCGGGGCGCCCCGGTGGAACTGGTCGTGGTCGGCAATGGCGCCAACGTGACCGGCCTGCCCGTCGGCGTACGGACCGTCCGGCTGCCGAAGAACGTCGGGGTGGCGGCCGGCCGCAACGCCGGGGTGGCGGCGTGCGGCGGCGACGTGGTGCTGTTCCTCGACGACGACGGCTGGTACCCGGACCCGGGGCTCGCCGCCCACATCGCGGGCAAGTTCGCCGCCGATCCGGCGCTGGCGGTGCTGTCCATGTGCGTGGTCGATCCCGAGGGCGGCCCGGGCGCCCGGTGGCACGTGCCGCGGCTGCGGGCCGGAGACCCCGGACGTTCCTCGGTCGTGACCACGTTCCTCGGCGGCGCGTCCGCGATCAGGCGTTCGGCCTACCTGGAGGCGGGCGGCCTCCCGGACCTGTTCTTCTACGGGCACGAGGAGACCGACCTGGCCTGGCGGCTGATGGACCGCGGCTACCGGCTGGAATACGACGCCGCCGCCCGCATGTGCCACCACACGCTGCCGAACGCGCGGCACTCGACCTTCCGCCGCCGGGACGGGCGTAACCGGGTCCTCCATCTCGCTGCGCACCGCCTGGCGGATGACCAGAGCCGGCCGCCCACCCGTCATCTGAACGGCGAGCCCACCTGAGCGGCCCGCCCGCGAGCACACCCGGGCGAGCTGCGAGGCAGAGCGCAAGATATGTCGTGTGGAGAGACGCGATACTCGCGTACTCGCGCCTACGACGGGGATCGGGGGCGGCGCGAGGACATCCATGCGCAGAGGCTGGCACTCTGTTACCACCATGCCCTGGGTCTGGCTGACCGCCGGGCTGGCCGGCTCGGCCCTGTTCGCCGGCGGGGTCTCGCTGTTCAGCACCGATTCGCTGCACCGGCTGTGGGGCCTGTCCGCCGCCTGTGCGTACGCGCTGGCCGCCCTCGCGGTCCTGGCCGCCAGGTCACGGGGAAACCTCGGCGTGGACGTCGCGCTCGGCGTGATCATCTGCGGCGCCATCCTCGTCCCGCTGTTCTGGATGGTCGCCAATGGCCACGGCGAACCCGAGGTCGGCGTGGTGGCCACCTCCGCCAAGACGCTCATCAGGCACGGAACCCCGTACAAGACCGCTCAGGTGCTAGCCAGTACCACCAACCCCAACCAGTACAACCCGTATCTGCCGCTGATGGCGGCGTTCGGCGTGCCGCAGGCGGTGTTCGGCCACGGCCTGCTCACCGATCCCAGGGTGTGGTTCGGCGTCGTGTTCCTTGTCGTGTTCGCCTTCGCGCTGCGGCTCGCCGGGGCCAGGGATTGCTTCCGGTGGGCCCTGCTGCTGACCGCCTCGCCGATCATTGCGTTCGAGCTCTGCGTCGGCGGCACCGACGTGCCCATGGTCGCGTTCATGTGCCTCGGCTTCGCCTTGCTCTGGCGGCCGCAGGGGGTGAACCCGGTCACCGCCGGGCTGGCCCTCGGCGTCGCCGCCTCGATGAAGGCGACCGCCTGGCCGGCGCTCGTGGTGGCGTTCGCGCTGCTCTACGTGCGCGTGGGCAAGCGTGTGGCCTGGCGGTTCACCGCGGTGGCGGTCAGCGTGGTCATCGTTATCGTCGGCCCGTTCGCGGTGCTCAGGCCGGGCGCCCTGGTGAAGAACACCATCTTGTTCCCGCTCGGCCTGGCCAGCGTCAAATCGCAGGCGGCCAGTCCGCTGCTCGGCCACGTGCTCGCGCAGACGGGGGTCATCGGGCATACGGTCGTCGTCATGCTGCTCATCGGGTCCGGACTCGCCATCGCGGTGTCGCTGGTGGTCCGCCCGCCCCGGGACGTGCCCGCCGCGACCATCCGGCTGGTCCTCGGGCTCTCGGCCATGTTCGTGCTCGCACCGTCGACGCGGTTCGGCTACTTCATCTACCCGGCCGCGATGGTGCTGTGGCTGCTGGTCTCGCAGGCCGGGCGCAAGGCCGTCTATCAGGCCGAACCGGAGGGACCGGCCTCGGGGCCTGCACCGGGGATCGTGGCGGCCACGGGTTAAGGCCTAAAGTGGGTCCGTGCGTCTTGGACCGCGTGCCACTGGGGTCACCAGGGTCACTGAGGCAGACGATGCCACGGAGCAGTTCCCCGCAGTAGGAAAAGGCTCCGGGCGATGGGCGGGATGGCTGTTCGGCGCCGTCACCGTCGTGCCCGCGATGCTGGCTGCGGCGTGGCTGCTGCCCGCACTCCCGTTGCTGCTGGCGGGCAGGTTCTCGGCGCGGCCGATGGTGTTCATGTTCACCCCGCTGGCCGTCGGCCTCTGCTACTTCGCCGTGCGCCAGCTTCCCGTGAGCTGGCCTGGCTTCCGGCCGGAAAAGGCCCCGGAAAAGGCACCGGAAAAGGCACCGGAGCGCCCGGAGCGCCCGGTGCCGTGGTGGGCGGTGGCGGGCACGGTGGCCGTGGCGGTGGTGTTCGCGGCCTGGCAGATCGCGGAGCGTACCGAACAGATCATCTACCTGCGTGACCCCGCGACCTACCTCGAGGTCGGATACTGGATCGCGCACCACGGCTCGCTGCCCATCCCGGACTCGGTGGCCGCGTTCGGCGGCCAGCACCCGGGTCTGGGGTTCGCCAGCTCCAACTACTACCCGCGCGGTTCCGGGATCGTGCCGCAGTTCATGACCGGGACGCCGCTCGTCCTCGCGGCGGCGGTCTGGCTGGGCGGAATCCCGGCCGCGCTGGTGATCACGCCGCTGATCGGCGGGTGCGCGGTGCTCTCGTTCGGCGGCCTGGCCGGCCGGCTGGCCGGGCCGAGGTGGGCCCCGGCTGCGGCGGCCATCCTGGCGCTGAGCCTGCCCGAGCAGTACACCAGCCGCGGCACGTTCAGCGAGCCGCTGGCGCAGGTGCTGCTGTTTGGCGGGTTGTGCCTGCTGGCCGACTCCCTGGTCGTCGGGCGAGGTGCCGGCCAGGACAAGGTGCTGGCCGCGCTGGGCGGGCTCGCCCTGGGGCTGACCGTCCTCGTCCGCATCGACGGCCTGAGCGACATCCTCCCGGCCGTCCCGTTCCTCGGCGTGCTGCTGGCCGCGCGGCGGCGGCAGGCCATCCCGTTCGGCGCCGGCCTGGTGATCGGGGTGGGTTACGGCCTCGCCGACGGCTACCTGAAGTCCCGTCCCTACCTGAACCTGGAGGCGCCGTCGCTGCGCCCGCTCGGCCTGATCGTCGCCGTGGTCGTCCTGCTCACCCTGGCCGGGGTGGCGGTGACCGCCAGCCCGGCGGCCCGGGAAAGGCTGAAGGACAGGCTGAAAGGGTGGCTGAACACGCGGGTGGTGCGCTGGCTCCCCGAGGCGGGGGCGGTGCTGACCGTCGCCGTGTTCGTCGGCTTCGCCGTCCGGCCGCTGGTGCAGACGGTGGCCGGGGAAACCGACCCGACCTCCATCGCCTACGTGGCCGAACTGCAAAAGCTCGCGCACCTGCCCATCAACGGCCGGCGGCAGTATTACGAGGACAGCCTGTACTGGGTGATCTGGTACTTCGGCGTGCCCGTCGTGCTGCTCGGCGCGTTCGGCCTCGCGGCCCTGGCCCGGCGGTGCCTGCGCTCCCTGCTGACCTGGAAGGATCCCACGGCGGCGGCCCGGGTCTGGGCGCTGCCGGTGATGATCGCGGTCTGGGTGATCGTGACCGTGCTGTGGCGGCCGGCGGTCTCCCCCGATCAGCCGTGGGCGAGCAGGCGGCTGGTGCCGTTCGTGCTGCCCGGGCTGATCCTCGGCGCCATCTGGGCCTCGGCGTGGCTTAAGGACCTGGCGGGTCGGCTCGGCCGCAGCCGGATCACCTCGGCCGTGGTGGCCTCCTGCTGCGTGGCCTCGCTGCTCATCCCGACCGCGCTGACCACCCTGGACATCGGCGTCACCGCGGGCCCGCAGGGCAGCCTGACCGCCCACGGGATGGCGTTCAAGCGGATCGGCGCGGGCGAGCTCACCGCGGTCAACGGGCTGTGCGCCGCGATCGGGCCGGACGCGTCGGTGGTCATCCTCGACTCTCTCACCGCCGACCGGTTCGCCCAGGTGATCAGGGGCATCTGCGGCACGCCGGCGGCGGCATTGACAAAGGCCACGCCGGCTACCGTCAGCGCGGTGGTGTCCGGCATCGAGGGGGTCGGCAGGCACCCGGTGCTGCTCGCCCAGCAGCAGTCCGAACTCACCGCCTACGGCGCCACGCCGCGCGAGGTCGTCAACCTGCTGACCACCCAGGAGGCGCACAATCTGACCTCGCCGCCGACCCGCACCTGGTTCATTCACTACACGGTGTGGATGTCCCGGCCCGCCGCCACGGCACCAGGTGGTGCCGCGGCCTAGTATCCTCCCCGGGCGTGAGCACATTCACGTCCGGCCCGGATCCGGAGCCGCCAGAGGCGGTGATCCCGCACGCTTCCATCGTGCTGCCCTGCTTCAACGAGGAAGACCACGTGCTGCTCGAGATCGAGCGGATCTGCCGCGCCATGGACAAGAGCGGGATTTCGTACGAGCTGCTCGCCATCGACGACGGCTCGACCGACCAGACGCTGGCCCGGCTGCGCCGCGCGGAGCCGGATTTCCCGTCCCTGCGGGTGATTCACTTCCCGCGCAACGGCGGCGCGGGCACCGTGCGCCGGATCGGCACGCAGCAGGCCAGGGGCGAGATCGTGGTCTGGACCGACGCCGACCTGACCTACCCGAACGAGCGGATACCCGAGTTCATCGGCATGCTCGCCGCCGACCCGCTGATCGACCAGGTGGTGGGCGCGCGCACCAGCGAGGAAGGCAGCCTGAAGATCTTCCGGGTGCCGGCCAAGTGGTTCGTCCGCAAGCTCGCCGAGCGGCTCACCAACGCCGACATCCCGGACCTGAACTCGGGCCTGCGCGCGTTCCGGCGCTCGGTCGCGCTGCCCTACCTGCGGCTGCTGCCGCCCGGGTTCTCCTGCGTCACCACCATCACCCTCGCGTTCCTGTCCAACGAGCACGAGGTGCGCTACGTCCCGATCGACTACGCCAAGCGGGCCGGCCGGTCGAAGTTCCACTTCTTCTCCGACGCCTACCGGTACCTGCTCCAGGTGCTCCGCATGGTGATGTACTTCAACCCGCTCAAGGTGCTGATGCCGCCGGCCCTGTTCCTGCTCGGCCTGGGCGTGCTCAAGGGCATCTACGACCTGGTCGTGCACCCGGTGCACTTCGCCAACGACACGCTGCTGATCTTCGTGACCGGCCTGATCATCGCCTCGATGGCGCTGCTGGCCGACCTGATCGTCCGCTCCCGCGGGGACACGTGAGGATCGCGCTGATCGGCCCCGCGCACCCCTACAAGGGCGGCGGGGCCCGGCACACCACCGAACTCGCGCACCGCCTGGCGGCCGCGGGCCACGACGTCGTCATCGAGTCGTGGCGCGCCCAGTACCCCAGGCGGCTCTACCCGGGTCAGCAGACCCTCGACGTCCCCGAGGGGGAGCCCTACCCGCGCACCCGCCGGCGGCTGGCCTGGTACCGGCCGGACGGCTGGTACGCCGCGGGCCACAGGCTAAGGCCCGCGGACCTGGTGGTCTTCGCCCTGCTGACCCCGCTTCAGGTGCCCCCGTACCTGGCCGTGCTGGCCGGCCTCGGCCGCAAGCCGGACCGACCGCGCACTGCTGTCATCGCCCACAACGTGCTGCCGCACGAGCGCAGGCCCGGCGACGTGGCGCTGACCAGGACGCTGCTGTCGCACGTGGACACCGTGATCACGCACTCCGCCGGCCAGGCCGCGCAGGCCCGCGACCTCGCACCAGGCGCGCCGGTGCTGACCGCACGGATCCCGCCGCACCTGCCCGCGGCCCGGGAGGAAAATCATGGGGCCGAACGGGCCGTGGTTCCTGCCCCGAGTCAGCTGCGAGCCTCCCGGGCGGACGTCGGCGGGGGGCAGTGCCGCCTTCTTTTCTTCGGCGTCGTCCGGCCGTACAAGGGCCTGGACGTGCTGCTGCGGGCCGTGGCCCGGGCGCCGGCGCACGTCACGCTGACCGTCGCGGGGGAGTTCTGGGGCGGTACCGCCGAGACCGAGAAGCTGATCGCCGAACTCGGTATCGGGGACCGGGTCACGCTGCGCCCCGGCTACCTGCCCGCCGCCGCGATCCCGGCGCTGTTCGCGGCGGCCGACGCGCTCGTGCTGCCCTACCGGGAGGCGACCGCCTCGCAGAACGCCCTGCTGGCGTTCGCGCACGGCGTGCCGGTGATCACCACCACGGCCGGGGCGCTGGCCGATACGGTGCGCGACGGCGTGGACGGGCTGACCTGCGCGCCGGGGGATGCCGAGGACCTGCTCCGCGCGCTTATCCAGATCAGCGACCCGCAGACGGCCGGGCGGCTCCGCGCGGGGATCACGGCTGTTGATCCCGAGCCGTGCTGGGCCGCTTACCTGCGGGCTCTGCTAGCGCGCTGAAGTGGTCAAGCGGAGCCGGAAGCCGCGGCTCGCCCGGCTCGGGTGACTTGGGTGCCTGCACGCGCTGTTTTCGAGAACCCTGCGCCCGGCCGATGGCCAGGCCGATCCCGGCCCACACCAGGTCGCCGACCGTCATGACGACCCGCGAGGCGAGCGCGACGACCAGTGCGGAAGCGGACGGCATGACCGGGGCGAGCACGGCGATGAGGGCGATCTCCCGCGGCCCGATGCCGCCCGGGAAGAAGATGATCAGGAAGCCGACCGCCCAGGCCAGGGCGTAGGCGCCGAGCGACAGCGCGAAGACATCCCACCCACCTCCCCGTCCCCCTTCACGCCCGGCGAACACGCTGATCAGGAACCAGGCGTGCGCGCCGTAGCAGAGCCAGCCGAGCGTGGTCCAGCCCAGCGCCCGGGCCATGCCGCCCACGCTGACCGACTTTTCCAGCGGCGGCCTGCGCATCGCCTTGAGCACCAGGTCAAGGCCGAACTTGATGATCTTCGGGTACAGGCAGGCGACGGCGAGCGGCGTGACGGCCAGCACCCACCAGTAGTGCCTGGCCGCGTGCGCCGACGTGAGCGGCAGCATCACGCCCGCGGCGATCAGGCCCACCACCAGGGTGGTCGCCATGCCGACCAGGCTCGCGGTGGCGCTGCGCCGGCGCGGGACGTCGTAGTCGCGGGCCAGCTCGACCTGAGCGGCCAGCGCCCACACCGCTCCCGGCACGTACTTGCCCAGCTGCCCGACGAACATAACCCGGATCGCGGCCGGCAGCGGCAGCGGCGAGCCGAGGTCGGCGAGCAGCGTCCGCCAGGCCAGCAGCATGCAGCCGAGCCCGGCGATCACGGCGAGCGCGGCGCCCGCCACGTCGTACCCGGCCAGCTTGGCCAGTGCTGCGTGGACCTGCGTCCACTGCGAGGCCAGGCCGTAGACGGCGAGCCCCACCGCGACGGCCAGCAGCCCGGCGCGCAGCCACGGGCTCTGTGCCAGCTGGGTTGGGCGCAGGCGGCTCAGGCGGCTATCGGGCACGCCGCTAGCGTATCCAGGCCGGCCGTCGGCCGCAGCCCTCATCACCCGGCGGCAGGATGGCAGGATTTCACTCAAAGATGGCGATGCTGCCACTCGTCGGCCGGGCGGCCGGCTGGCAGGCTATGAAGATCATGAGCAAGCGGAACACGCCCCTGGCTCACGCTCCGGAAGGGCAGTGCTGGCCCGGGGGGACGACCCCCCCAGACCCCCCCGCGAGGGCATGGCCCGGGGGGACGACCCCCCCAGACCCCCCCGTTCGGGAAGAGGGCGGGGAACCTATACCACCCGAAGCACGCCGGATCGTTCGGGATGAAGAAAAGATTGGTGGGGCGGGACCGGAGGGGCGGGTCAGCGTGGCCGCCTGGGTGTCGCTGCTCATCGTGTGGGTGGTGTGGGGCAGCACCTACCTGGCCATCAGGGTCGGGGTCGAGACGATGCCGCCGCTGCTGATGGCGGCGGCGCGGAACCTGGTGGCCGGGCTGATCATGTTCCCGCTGGCCATCCGGAGCCGCCGGGCTCCGTCTCCCGCTCGCCTTCGGGGCGCCCCGAGGCGCCGCCTTCCCTCGTCGCTCGTTCCTCGCTCCTCAGTCCAGGCGGCGCCGCGCCCCTCCGGCTCGCTCGAGCGCGCGGCGACGCCGCGCTGGCCGACCCGCGCGGAGTGGGTGGGCTGCGCGATCGTCGGCATCTTGCTGCTGGTCGCCAACGGCGTGGTGGGCATCGGCGAGAAGACGGTGCCGTCTGGGCTCGCCGCGCTGCTCATCGCCACGGTGCCGCTGTGGCTGCTCGGTATCGACGCGGGGCTGAACCACGCCCGGCTCGGGTTGGCGCCGATGGCCGGGCTGGCGCTGGGGCTGGCCGGCGTCGCCATGCTGTCCGGCCTGGGCGGCAGCTCGCGCGGGGTCTCCGTCGTCGGCGTGATCACCATCCTGGGCGCGGCGGCCGCCTGGGCCCTCGGCACGATCATGGCCCGCCGGGTCACGATCCCGCGTAGTCCGGCCCTGGCCAGCGGGATGCAGCTGCTCTGCGGGGGCGTGGTGCTGCTGGTCCTGGCGGCGGCGGCCGGGGAGTTCGGCTCGCTCCGGCTGGCCGAGGTGTCGGCGAGGTCGTGGCTCGCCCTCGGCTACCTGATCGTGGTGGGCTCCATCGTGGCGTTCTCCGCCTACGGCATCGCGGTCCGGGCGCTGCCAACCGCGACGGTCGCGACGTACGCGTACGTGAACCCGGTCATCGCGGTCCTGCTCGGCACGCTCATCCTGAACGAGCGGCTCACCCCCGCGATGATCGGCGGCGGCGTGCTCATCGTCGGCGCGGTGGTCCTGGTAGTGCGCCGCAGCCCGCCCGCGCACTGACCGGCCCCGCGCCGGTCGTTGACCGTCGGCCTGGGCGGGCGAACAATGCAAGGGTGCCGACGATGCTGGAAATCAAGCGGCTGCACCTGGCTAGCCTGCAGGGCATCGACGGCGGCCGCTGGCCGGTGCACGGGTGCATTTCTGCCACCACACCGACATCGTGCACCGCTAACCTGTCGCCATGCAGGTCATCGGGGAGGCTGGGACGTACACGCCGCCGGACGGCGACGATCCCAGCCACTGGATCGTGCACCTGAATAGCCGGGGAGACGCACACGTTCACGGACATCACGGAAGACCTGGCCCTGGTCGTGGTCTTCGCCCCGCCGTACGGATCGCGGGCGGGGGGCTGAGGTCCAGGCCGTTCGGAAAGATCATTTGGCCGAACGGACCATGGCGGCAGCCTCCTCGATGCCGCGTCGGGCCAGGGCGTCGGCGCGCTCATTGCCCGGATCGCCCGCGTGACCCTTCACCCACAGCCAGGTGACCTCGTGGCGGCTCATCGCCTCGGCGAGCCTGCGCCAGAGGTCGTCGTTCTTGACTGGCTTCTTGGCCGAGGTCATCCAGCCGTTGCGCTGCCAGCCCTTGATCCATTTGGTGATCCCGTCGAGCAGGTACTTGCTGTCGGTGTGCAGGGCCACCTTGGCCGGCCGCTGCAGCGCCTCGAGCGCCTGGATGGCCGCCATCAGCTCCATCCGGTTGTTCGTGGTCTGCGGGTCGCTGCCGTACAGCTCCCTTTCCCTGTCCTTCGAGCGGAGCACCACACCCCAGCCGCCCGGTCCGGGATTGCCGCGGCACGCGCCGTCTGTGTAGATCACGACCTCGGTCATCAGATACGCGGCGACCAGATCCCGGCTTCCAGACCGGTTAGGAAACGCCGCCGCCTCCCTTCACGGTCTGCTATAATCGAACATGTCTGCGATAGGCAAGCGGACCCGCGGCGGGGCACGCCGTGGCTGCGCGGGGAGGCGTCCGGGATGCCGGGCCGGTGAACCGCGAACCTCAACTGCTCGCCTCCTGGCTGGCGGGTGAGTAGCTGGAATCCCCGTCCTCAGGCGGGGAGGATGTCAAGCCGGAAGGTTACGCCCTGCCGGGACCTGATGACGCAGCCTGGCGGAGACGGCCCCGGCGGGCGCGGCGGGAATTTGCTTTGGACGCCGGGAGTTCATAAGCTTAAGGAACACCGACGCGGGGTGGAGCAGTTCGGTAGCTCGCTGGGCTCATAACCCAGAGGTCGCGGGTTCAAATCCCGCCCCCGCTACCAAGGCCAGAGGCCCTCTTTCGAACAGGAAGAGGGCCTCTTGCATGTGGTTTGTAAACGGATTTGTAAACGTGGCTCTCGCTCAAGCCGCTTCGCCAGAGTCTCCGCCGACCGTTGCGCCCTGGTCCTCGCGCGCCTCGCCCGAGATCATGGTGGAGGCTAGGGCCCCGCCGATGATCAGCTCCGCGAGCGTGTTCGCCACTTGGCGGTCAGCTTCGAGGTCAGTCTGAACGTATTGCCTCATGGTGAACGCCACGTCCGCGTGCCCGATCCGCTTGCTGAGCGCCTTCCAGTCGATCTTGGCGTCCCGGCCCGCGGTGGCGTAGCTGTGCCGCACGTCGTGCAGGTCGATCTCGGGGAGACCGGCCGCCGCGGCCAGCTGCTTGAACCGTCGCGTGATGGTGTCAGGATGCGGAGGCCTGCCGTCTTCCCAGCAGAACAGCACACCGTGATCGTGGTAGTCCGGCCCGAGATCCTGGCGCTCCCGACCGAGCATCTCGACATGCGCCTTCAGGACGGCCAGGGTGAACGGGTCGAGTGCCAGCACGTGCTGAGCGTTCTCGGTCTTGCCGTCCGACTCGATCACCCGGCCGTCCACGACCACCCGCGTGACATCGATCTCAAACGTGCCCGCGGCCAGGTCCAGCAGGTCACGCCGCACGCTCGCAGCGCCGCATGCCCGAGGTGGCTTCCAGCACCCACAGCGCGAAGAACCGGTCCGACCGTGCGCGCTGGAGGAACGTCTGAAGCTGAGCGACCGTCCAGACCTTGCGGCCCTTGCGCGGCACCCGAGGGGGATGCGCGTCGGCCACGACGTTCCGCTTCGCCCATCCCCAGACCGCGAAGTCCTCCCACGCCCGGTGGAGCATGCGATGCGTGTTCACCACCGTCTTGGGCTCCAGGCCAGGCGGCAGCTTTCGCTGCGTCGCTTCGGTGGCGTTTTCAGCCGCACGCTGTCCGAGCTTCTTGGCCTCGATTGGCCTGCCTATCATCGGATCGCCTTCGGCGTGCGTGCGGAAACACCGCACGGTGTCGTAGCTATATGGCCGACACGGGAGCACCCGGCCGTCCGGCGTGAGCCGCCGCGCGTGAGCCGCATGCGTACTCGGCCGCTTCTTCGGCTTGGCTTTGACGTGTCCCTCCGCGAGCAGTTTTGCGTACAGCGCATCGCATACGGCGCCGTTGATTTCCTGTACATCTCGTTGCCCGATGTAGGGGATCACGTAGTACGCCGCGTAGTTCCGCCAGTTCTGCACCATGGACGGCTTAATCGAGTGCTCGATCCGGGTCAGCCATTCCTCTAGAGCGTCACCCACCTTGCGGCGAGACGAGCTGACCACGCGACCCGTCTCGTATTCGGCCATCGCGGCCCGGCATGCTTTCCACGCCTCGCGCTCTGTCCGGTAGCCGCTCCCGTTTGCTTGTCGGCGTTGGCCTGTCAGCGGATCTGGCTCGATGTTGAACAGGTAAGACCAGCGCTTGCCGCGCTTGTAGACGTGCCCCTTCATGCGGCTTCGTCCTCCGTCTCGATGAACTCGCGGAGCTTGGCCGACACGACGTACACGCGACGGCCAAGCCGCTTGGTGGGAAGATCGCCCGCGCTGGCGAAGCGGTAAGCAGCCGCCCGGCTGATGCCGAGCAACTTGGCCGCTCGCGGGACTGGAATCAGTAGCGGCAGACCGGCGAACGGGTCAGCGTCGGGCATCTCCCGCTGTGGGGTGCTCATGCCGCCCTGCCTGTTGCCGGAAGACTGGCCTCGGAAGCTCTGCGGCGGGCATGTAGTTTGTGCACGGGCGCCCACTCGGGCAGCGTCACGGCACGCGGGCCAGTCGGCGCGCAGCCGTCGTTCTCACTCTTGATGCTGAGCAGGCAATACAGGGTCTTGCCCGGGCAGCCACCCGAGGCGTATCGTGCAGGCGAAGTGTGGGCTGCCCGGCCCCGGGATCAGCCAAGTCAGCCGCCGCGGTCTTCGTCTTGGCGGATGCGGCTGGCCACGGCTGGGTAATTCGCAACAGCGACGCCTGCACGAGGTGCAAGGGGAGGGGATGTCATGGCAAAGCCTGCTGCCGAAGTTGCTCCTGACGTGTACAAGGTGGTGTTCGAAAACGAGCGTCTTCGCCTGCTGGAGGTGCGGATGGCGCCCGGAGCCACATCGGACCTGCACAGTCACCCGAATTACCTGGTCTACGCCTTGTCCGACGGGACGGTCCGGCTAGCCGATGCGTCGGGGCAAAGCGGCGAGGTAGAGATCCATCAGGGTGACACCATGTGGCGGGAAGCCGAGGATCATTCCGCAGTAAACATCGGTTCGGTAGAGATGCGCGCTCTTTTCATCGAGCTGAAATAGCTCATAACCCAGAGGTTGCGGGGGGTGCATCTTTTTGAAAGGCGTGAACTTACGCTGATATTCACCTGAATCCCTCGAACTTGGGAGTGTCTGCGCGTTTCAGGACGTGTCGGGCGTCACCTAGATCGTTGACCGGAAATCCAGTGGCTGGCGGGAAGGACGTTCGGCGACACGCCGCCAGTGGTCCGTGACTGGTAAGTGAAGAGTGTCCAGAATCGGCAGGGAGGATGTGGATAGTGCTTCCGGCCCTGCTTACACGGTTTTGCGGTGGTATGAGCGTAGGGTCGGGAGCCTGGGTCCCGGCCTGACCTGCGAATCGGCTGACGCCCTCTCGGGCTGTCCTGCTAACGATTCGTCGGCCGGGTCCCAGGTTTATCTGGCACCCACCGGCGGTGCCGTCCCGATCTGCCCGTCCTGTGCAAGAGGCCGGGGTTCACAGGTCCGGCGGCCAGCGGGTGCGTGCCACCCCTCAACCGCAGAAAAGGGATGGCATGACCATGGTAGAGACACGCGCCGTCACCGGCGGCGTGGACACCCACGCAGACATGCACGTCGCCGCCGCGCTGGATCCCATCGGGGGACTGCTCGGCGTCGAGGAGTTCCCGGTCAGCCCGGCCGGATATGCCCGCCTGCTCGGCTGGCTGGGCGGGTTCGGGACCGTCGCCCTGGTCGGCATCGAGGGGACCGGCAGTTACGGCGCGGGCCTGGCCCGCCACGTCACCGCGGCCGGCATCCGGGTCGTCGAGGTGGACCGTTCCGACCGCCAGGACCGCCGCCGGCAGGGCAAGTCCGACCCGCTGGATGCCGTCAGCGCCGCCCGGGCCGCCCAGTCCGGCCGGGCCCGCGGCGCGCCGAAGGGCCGGGACGGCGCGGTCGAGGCGATCCGGGCGCTGATGGTCGCCAAGCGCAGCGCCCGCTCCGAGCGGGTCCAGACGATCAACCAGGCCAGGGCGCTGGTCCTGACCGGGCCCGATGACCTGCGCACCCGGTTCGCCAGGCACACGGCCGCCGGCCTGGTCAGCGGCCTGGCGTCGCTGCGGCCCCGGCCCGGCGACGTCGTCGGCTACGCCACCCGCATCGCGCTGCGGGAGCTGGGCCGGCGCGCCGAGTTCCTCGACGGCCAGCTCGAGCGCCTCGACGAGCTCATCGCCCCGCTCGTCGCCGCTCGTGCCCCCGCCCTGCTCGCCCTGCACGGTGTCGGCCCCGACACCGCCGCCCTGCTCCTGGTCGCGGCCGGGGATCACCCGGAGCGGCTGCGCTCGGAGGCCGCCTGGGCGCACCTATGCGCGGCCGCCCCGATCCCGGCATCGTCGGGAAAAGTCACCCGCCACCGCCTCAACCCCGGCGGCGACCGCCAGGCCAACCACGCCCTATGGCGGATCGTGCTCACCCGGATGAGCGCCCATCCGCCGACTCTCATCTACGTCGAGCGGCGCACCAGGGAAGGCCTGTCGAAGAAAGAGATCATCCGCTGCCTGAAGCGTTACGTCGCCCGCGAGGTCTACCGCCACCTCCGTGCCGCCGGCTAACGCTCACTCTCCGGGGACGGCCTGACCCTCAAATCGGCTGCCGCACCCGTGCTGGCCTGCTAACGATTCGTCGGCCGTCCCCGGATCCCTGCCTTGCTGGGCGTGACCTAATAAGAGCTTTCCCTCACCCGAGTGGACCTTCCCTGTCTTGTCCGCAACCCAGCAAAATACTCTGTTCACCATCCTTCAGAAACCCCAGAAATGAGACCAGGAAAATGTCAAACGAATCCCTTGACAAGGCATAGGAGCATCGATATGTAATTGTTCCAGCTATTTACAATGTGTCCGCCTGTCACGCTACGCGACCGCCGGGAGCGCTATCGTCCATCAGACCACAAGAGTTCACCGCACCGCCGGGGTCACAGCAGGAGAATGCTATATCCGCGAGTCCTTGGAAGATGTCAGGAGCGTGCGGCACGCGGCTCGGCGAGCGTCGCGCCGCCGGGCAACCGGGCCTGCCGCGTACCTGATAATGCGCCCCCGCCCGCCCTCTGACCGGACAGACGCCAAGGCCCTGCACTGCCCGGCACGGATTCGCCGCAGACGGCCAGTTCTAACTTTCCGTCTAACTTCGTGTTAGAACCCGGGAGCACAGGTGTCGTAGATGG
>WNFD01003419.1_pt2 | contig 15958 bp, 10 predicted proteins | sample 5400491 | NCBI WGS metagenome assembly WNFD01 (sample SAMN13153343, study PRJNA577476) | soil metagenome | isolation source: 120 cm saprolite under Douglas fir tree site 2 hole 2 replicate 2 | place: USA:California | collected 2015-04-18 | reverse complement strand
CGCGGCCGATAATCCCTATTTCCACGACATGGATGGCGGCATTCCGCTGACGGTGGATGAGGTCAAAGGGCGCAATACCTGGATCGTTTGGACCGGCGGCAACGATCGTTTCTGGGATCGGATTTCGAACACCAGCCTCGGGGCTCTGGATTTCCTGAAAACACTTTCTTCCTACCATGGAGCGCAATACAAAGGACCAAAGTATGGCCGCCACAATCGCTGGGAATATCTCGGGCTCGTCAATGAGCCTTGCTTCGACGAAGCCACTGGTCCTGACCCTCAGCGCTATGGCTTGTGGTTGGACAAGCGTCGCACCGGACCCGACTGTCCTCCCGATCCCTTTGAGGACGAGAAGAAGTATCCGGGTATCGCCATTGGCGCGCGAGGTAAGAATCTTCCGTTGGGCTCCTATTACGGCTATGCGACCGGCATCGTCGGGCTGCGGCTTTTCGCCAATCCCGACTTTGATGAGGCGGCAGCGAGAAAGTGGGGCGACGGCAAGGCTTATTACGAAGACCCCAAGTTCTACCAGAACAAAGACCTGGTAAAGCCCTATCGGGTTGGAATGTCCTGCGCCTTCTGTCACGTTGGGCCTAACCCCGTGCAACCTCCAGCCGATCCCGACAATCCCAAGTGGGAAAATCTCAGCTCCAACGTCGGCGCCCAGTATTTCTGGATCGATCGCATCTTTGACTGGGATGCCGATCCCAGCAGCTTTGTGTTTCAACTGTTCCACACTTCCCGGCCAGGTACGCTGGATACTTCGCTGGTCTCCACCGACAACATCAACAATCCCCGCACTATGAATGCGGTCTACAATCTTGGGCCGAGGTTGGAGCATGCCAAACGCTGGGGCAAGGAAACCCTGGCCGGCGGAGGCTTAAACAACAAGCAATTTAATGACTTCGTCCATGAGGGGCCGCTCACCCAGTTTTTCCAGGCGCCGGATACGGTGTGGACGCCTCGTGTACTCAAAGAGGGCAGCGACTCGGTGGGAGCTCTCGGCGCTCTTAACCGCGTCTACCTCAACATTGGGTTATTCAGTGAAGAGTGGCTGCTCCACTTCAATGCACTCATTGGAGGAAAGCGTACCACGCCCATCGAGATTGCCGTTGCCCGAAAGAACTCCGCGTACTGGGGCGCGACCGAGCAGCAGACGGTCGACATGGCTCTCTTCTTTCTGAAAAGCACGGCGCCTCACAAGTTGAAGGATGCACCCGGAGGCGAGGCCTACCTCACCAAGAACAAGGGACAACTGGAGCGGGGAAAGATGGTGTTCGCGGAACGCTGTGCCCGCTGCCACTCAAGCAAACTTCCTACTCCCGCTGCAGGTGTTGATCCAGGCGGTTGTTCTGGTGCAGGCTACCTTGTTTGCTGGAACAAATACTGGACCTGGACGAAAACTGACGATTTCAAAAAGAAAATGCGCGACATCGTGCGAACAAATACTGGGACTGGACAAAGACTGACGACTTCAAGAAAGCAATGACTGCGATGGTGAAGCAGCCTGAGTTTTTGGAACACAACTATCTTTCCAGCGAGCTTCGCATCCCGGTAACGCTCTTGCAAACGAATGCTTGCAGTCCGCTCGCGACCAACGCTCTCGCCGGCAATATATGGGACAACTTTTCATCCCAGTCTTATAAGGACTTGCCTTCTGTCGGCCGGATCACTTGGTATCACCCTTACACCGGTGAGCCCAGGTCTTACCCGATGCCGGCCGGAGGCCGCGGCTACACTCGGCCGCCCTCTCTCGTCAGTCTCTGGTCTACAGCACCGTTTTTGTTGAATAACAGCGTGGGAGAGTTTAATTCGGATCCGTCGGTAAAGGGACGCCTGGCTTCTTTCCAGAATTCCATCGAACAGATGCTCTGGCCGGAGAGGCGCGACAAAGATGAACAGCTCGGCTACAGAATTCCCGGCAAGATCGATCGCACTAACACGCAAAGTTATCTCAAAATTTCGTACGGTTATATCCCCGACGCGCTGCAGCCGCTGCGTGTGTTCGCTCGTTTGTTCCCTTCGCTCCTGGATGCGAAAAACGAGACCATCAAGATCGGCCCAATTCCTCAGGGCACTCCCGTGGGACTTCTCACGAATCTCAATCCGTTTTCAGAAAGCAAGGATCCATTCGACCGATTGGTCCATGACGTGAAGTTGCTGAACATCGTGCGCAAGATCAATTCGGATCTCCAAAAATCACCGCGGGATCCAACAGACGAAGAAGCAAAAAAAGTCCTGGCTAACATTGTTGACCCACTACTTGACCTCAGCAAGTGCCCTGATTTGATTGTGAATCGCGGCCATTACTTTGGGACCGATAAATCCGCTGGCGGAGGCGCGGGTCTCAGCGACGCTGACAAGCATGCCTTGATCGCATTCCTGAAGCGTTTTTAGGCAATCAACCCGACCCTCTATTTGGTGCGCCGCGCCCGTCGGCTGGGAATGGCTGTAACGGCTCAGAAAGCAGGGAATATGGCAGACTACGTAAGTGAATTGGCCGAGCAAACATTCAAGCTGCTCTATGGCGAGAAAAGGCCGCTGCTGGAGAAGGCTCTTGACCTTTTGTCTGCTCCGAGGCCCACGGACGCCGGTTCTCTTGCCCGGGAGCTTGAATCCCGGGCCGACATACAGGCCCGGCTTGCTTCACTCACTGGATATACACCCAGCAAATGGCTCCTGGCGCTGGAATTGGATCACGTGGAAGAACGTCGTGCAAAGGTCGTAGGGCCACCAGTCGCGACGCCCGCGGCAAAAACTCCCGCAGATACCTACGAGCGTGCCACCAACCTGGGACTAATGGGACTGTGCTTCTCTGGTGGCGGCATACGTAGTGCGACCTTCAATCTTGGTATTTTGCAGGGACTCGCCGAACTTAACCTGCTTCGGTGCGTCGATTATCTCAGTACCGTTTCCGGTGGAGGCTATATCCACCAGTGGTTCGCCGCCTGGAGTACGCGTCTCGGATTTGAGCAGGTTGAAAAGCGGCTTATCCCCCTTCCGGAACCAGGAAATCCCGGCGACCATCCTGAGCCTATCCGCTGGCTGCGGCGGTATAGCAACTATCTCACCCCGGAGAACGGCCTCTTCAGCGGTGACACCTGGGTTGCGATTGCCACCTGGCTGCGCAACACGCTGCTCAACCAGATCATTCTTTTTTCCGGACTGATCTTCCTGGCCCTTCTTTTGCGGTTCCTGGCCTCTTCCTCAATCGTTCCCCAGAGCGGCCCGGCCGTTGCTGCTTGGGTAGGTGCCGTCTTCTATCTCACGCTTCAGGCAACTTATCTCATCGGAGTAAATCTGCTGTGCTTCAGCAGGCCGGCGACCGAAGGGAACGATGCTTATGCACAGGGAGCCGTAAACCTATGGATAATAGGGCCGCTGACAGCAGCAGCCGTGTTACTCACACTGTTATTGCGTTTCATGATGGCCGACACGTTCGGGCTCAAGCTTACCCTGACTTTTCTGACTGCCACATTTGTTTTCCTGGTGTTAGCAGTTACTCTTGCCTTAGCAGGCGGTGCGCCTCTTTGCTATTTAAGAACTCATCGCAGTACTTCCGGCTTTGAAAAGGTCAGTACTTTCTGGAAACAGCGGATGGCCTTCGCACATTGGAAATTTGTCTGCGTCCTTTTTGGACTGTTCGCCCTTTGCGCTTTGGCGGCCACCGGTGCGGCCGCATGGATTGTAGCCAGCATCGTTCTGCTTGCCAGGCTATGGTCTCCACTTGGAGACAATTGGTGGAGGGCAATTTTAGTCATTGCTCCACCATTGATGCTGGGAGGGCCGCTGGTGGCAATCCTGTTGGTAACAGGCCTGCTGGGACGCATGTTCGAAGACAGCCGTCGTGAGTGGCTCACCCGGCTGGCGGGCGGCATCGGGCTCGTCATCCTGATGTGGATCGTATCGCTTGGCTTTTCCCTGTTCGGCCATCACGTGGTCTTGTGGCTGGGGCACAAGTTGTGGGCCGGGATGCCTGTCCTGGCCGGGTGGATTGCCGCTACGGTGGGTGGGTTGATCGCCGGCAAGAGTTCCAAATCAACTGGGACGCAAAGCGATGAGCAACCCCACTTCAACGCCATTGAACTCGCGGCCGTGGTTGGTCCCTATATTTTTGTCGCAGGACTCCTGCTTCTGATTTCCGCACTGGCCGAAGTTGTATATCAAAAAGCTGCAACGGCTGGAGTGGCGGCCTTCTTCATCGCCTATTTCGTGCCCTTAGCGATTTGTTGGCTCTTCGCTTCGAGAGTGGACATCAATGAATTTTCCTTGCATGCCTTCTACCGCAACCGCCTGGCTCGATGTTATCTGGGAGCGTCCAATCTTCCGCGCCATCCCAACCGGTTTACCGGATTCGACGTAAGAGATACCGAGACGCCAGTCAGCGCCCTCCTTCCCGGCAAGGGCTACCACGGGCCATTCCCTATCTTCTGCACAGCGTTGAACTTAACCTTCGGAGAAGATCTGGCCTGGCAGGAACGCAAAGCAGCTTCTTTTGCCTTCACCCCACTCTATTCCGGTTATGACGTTCCCTGGACGGAGGCACGAGGAGGCACCACTCTACGTTTTAATGGCTTTGTCGAGACATCGACCTACGCCTATCCTAGCCCGGGTATTCATATCGGTACCGCCGCGGCCATTTCAGGCGCTGCCGTCAGCCCCAACATGGGCTACCACACGAACGCTGCTACCGCCTTTCTGTTGACGGTCTTTGGTGTGCGTCTAGGCTGGTGGCTATTGAACCCTCGGCTTCTGAATGAAGATGGTACCAAGCTGGGCCTTCGCGCCCGCGCGCTGCAAAGCTTCCGTAGCGCCTATCCCTGGCCGTCTCCCCGCTTTTCTTTATTGTGGCTAGCCAACGAGTTGCTCGGCCGGACCAATGACACAAGAAAATACGTCTACCTTAGCGACGGCGGCCACTTCGACAACATGGGACTGTACGAGCTTGTACGGCGCCGCTGCCGTTACATTGTGATCTGCGACAGCGAAGCTGACGGAGGACTTACCTTCGGCGGCATCGGTATGGCCATCCGCAAGTGCCGGATTGATTTCGGTGCGGAGATTGCCCTCGATCTGCGCGCCCTCGAGCACGGAAAGGACTCCCGATACAGTCCCGCGCACTGCGTGGTAGGAACCATCACCTATCCCGAAGCTCCAACCACTCCAGGGTTCGTCGTTTACATAAAGTCATCCCTCACCGGGGACGAACCCGCCGACGTTCTGAACTACAAGAAGGAAGACTCCGCCTTCCCGCATGACAGCACATTAAACCAGTGGTTCAGCGAATCCCAATTTGAGAGCTATCGAAGGCTGGGTCATCACGTTGCATCTTCTGTCTTGGAGCCGGCCGGAGCAAGTTGCAAGGCTTGCATCTGCAAGATGACCGATGGCCGGGAGACCTACTTTGATAGTCTCTGGAGGATATGGTGGGCGCCTACTGCGGAAATGGACCGTTTCTCTTCGGCTCATACTGCTCGCTATGAAGAACTGCTGGCAAAGGCACGCACCGACAAAGACATTCCTGGCTTCTTCGATGCGATGTTCAGCGGCAATCCTAACTGGAAGGAAGAACACAAGGAGCAGACTGAAGCCGGGGTGCGGTTTTCGTTTGAATTAATCGAGTTCATTTTCACGGTCTTTAACCAACTCAACCTAGTGTTGCTTGAAAAACGGCAGCACCCCTACGCCCGAGGCTGGTCGGTGATCTTCACCAAATGGGCGAAAATTGATGCAGTCCGGGATGGCTGGAAAAAGTACCGCGCCTCGTACACCTCGAGCTTCCAGCGCTTCGTAGAGAGTTCTGCTGTCGGGCTGCCGGAAGACTAGAGGCGTTCTCTGACCCGCTAGCCCGCCGCTGGGGGCCCTCAGCGACGGACTCCCGGGTAGGGATTTGCCCGGAAACTCAAAATGACGAAGTTGCGCTCGGACAATGCCGCGGACAGCCCGGCACAGTTTTTATTAAGCTTTGCGCAGTCGCGTGAGAGGTGGCCTGCAATTGGCCGGTTTACATGCCCAGATTTGAGATGAGTCTGGCATCGTCTTTTTGAAGAGCTGCAGAGCTGTCTTCATCTTTCCTGGTGTTGGTCATCGGTTCTGGCCTGAGCTACCACGGGAAATTGGCACGTCCGGACGGATCAGCTATTTAGGGATCCTCGGAGGCTAACGATTTAACGAGTGCCGTGCCTCAGGTAAGCTTGAGGACCTCGCAGGGGAGCTCAAAATCGAATCGGGTCCATATACTTCGGTAAAAATTCCGCTACACCCGAGAACGGTTGTGTCGGCACTTCAGCCGGGCCGGCCGGCGACGCGTCGCGTCCGAACACCGCGCAAGAATGCCAATCTGTTTCTTGTAGATCACCAGTTTATGCTGGTGCCCCCACAACCAAATTGCGATCTGAGGCGGGAGAACCAAACCTGTGCATTCAGTTTGTCGTTCGTGTCCTACCCGTTATGAACGTGTCAGGATGTCGACCTTCCAATTCAGTGGAACTGGCCTTGCTGGGTATTCTGCTGTTGCTCCGGCTCTTTTCCGCCGGGAGCCTCTGGAGTGAGTGCCATGTTGAACGCCGCCACCCTGGATCAGACTGACTTGTTCGGATTTCGTAACAAAAATGACGATCCCCGCCGCCCGCCTCTCACTGGCGCCTGAACTACCATGAAAAACATTGGGAATTGGGACTAAGCCATTGGATGGTAATTGTTTGAGTCGCGGTCGTTGGGGGCATAGCGGAGGTCGCGGCCATGCTCTGAGGAGTCGTCCGAAATAAAACGATTTTATTTGTGATTCTTTCCCCGGCTTGCGTGAAACTGTGCACACTGATAGGGCACTATCTAGTTGTATCCCAGGGACCCCCCGGAATCGGGACGCGCAGGGGTGGGAACTCGTTATCCGAAAGCGAATAACCATGGATCGCCCGGTCGCAATATGCAAGGCGCTGAACTGTCGTCCCGTGCTAACGCAATGTGAGAAGGAGTGAGAAACTACATTGCGTTCTGTCGCTGTCCCCCCGAAGGTGGTGTCGGAACACTGCTGCCTAGGCTGCTGAGACAAGAGTGTCCATTCAGGCTGCTGAGTGGGACGTCACCCATCCCGTCGCCAATCGTCGACTCACTCATGAAGCAAGGAGGGAGGAGTCCGATGCACGAGCAATTGTCGGATGAAGAGGTTCAAAAAACCTTCGATCGAGTCGGATTTATTTCGCGCTCTCCGAACATGATGGCGGTGCTGCGTCGAGCTCGAAAGGCAGCTGAGGTCAGTGACGTGACGGTGCTGCTGGAGGGTGAGACCGGCACGGGAAAGCAAGTGCTGGCGCGGGGGATTCATGAACTCGATCAGAAGCGCCGGTCCTTCTCGTTTGTGACGGTACATTGCAGTACGATCAGCGAGGCACTGGCAGAGAGCGAACTGTTTGGACACCAACGTGGGGCTTTTTCTGGTGCGGTTTCAAATCGCAAGGGGCTCTTTCAGTCTGCCCAGCACGGGACGCTGTTTCTTGATGACGTGAATGATCTGCCCGCTCAACTTCAGCCTAAGCTTTTGGATGTCATACAGCGCAGCAGTGTGCGGCCAGTTGGGTCTGATCACGAAATTCCGGTAGACGTGCGGATTATCGCTGCCTGCAATCAGCCGCTGGAGCCGCTAGTACGGGATAAGCAGTTCCGGGCAGATCTGTTTCATCGTTTAAACGTGGTGAAGCTTTCGTTGCCGCCGCTGCGCGGTCGCACGGACGACCTATCCGGGCTTATCTTGGGGCTAGCCAAACGCTACACCAGTCTCTACGCCCCAATTGAGCGGGTAGAGCCTCAATTGATCGGGTTACTGGCTACGAATCCTTTCCTGGGCAACGTTCGAGAGTTGGAGAATGCTGTCCAGCGGATGCTGTTCCTCAAAACCGAAGGAGTGACGCTCGGCGTGGCAGATTGGACTGCCCAGTCGGGAGCCGCGACCGCGGGTGCGGACACGGACTTGTTTTCGGAAGCGGCGAGTGCCATGTGGACGGCGATCTCCCAGCGCGGAGTTTCTTACGCCCGCGCATTTGAGGAGATTGAGAAGCGCGTGCTGGAGACCGCCATCAGCAGCGAAGGAGCTACCCGACGCCAGGTTGCCCAACGACTTCACACGAGTGAGCGAACGCTCTATTACAAGATGCGTGCGCACGGCCTGCGCCACCCCGGTGGAATGCAGAGCTGAAATCGAAGCGTTCGACCGCTGCATAAGTTTGCAGTGACCGCTGCAGCTTTTCTCATCGCCGGTACCAATCGTCGAACCTCAGATCTGCTGCGTGTTTTTCTCTTCTTAAGTCGCGGAGAAGCCAAGTTAAACAAAACAAGATTGAAATCATCCCTGCCAACTATCGCCGAAATGGCATAAGGCAGTGGTGCTGCGACGCCTGCAACACTCGACATCCCTAGTTTGATGGAAGTCCAACGGGCTCTGTGGCTCAGAGCTGTAGGCCGTCTTTGCGTCAGACATTTGCACAGCAGAAAACCACGATGGACTTTGTCGTGCACATGGCGATGCGATGTCGCCGCGGCGCAAGACCAGAACCGGGAAGGGGGCATCCGACGCGGGAAGGGGACCGAGTGCGATTTCGGTTAGCCGACGTTTTCCTGCCGAGCGCCGAAGAAGTGCTCGCGTTGTCGCCGGCAACCGAGCTGGAAGGTGTGGTGGTTGACTTCTCGGACTCCGGCGCGGAGTCGCGAGTGTTTGCAGTCGTGGATGTGATCCGAAGACAGAAAGTAGTGGTCCCCGTGGCGAAGCTGCAGGTGGTGGCGAGCCCGTCGAAGAATGGGGCGTGATTCCGCAACCAAGGGAATGAAGGCTGTGCGGCAAACGGAAGCGTAGAGGAGAGATCCATGCCAGTTACTGTCACTTATCCAGGCGTTTACATTGAAGAGATTCCGAGTGGAGTGCGAAGCATTACCGGCGTGGCCACATCGATTACCGCGTTTGTGGGCTATACCTCTCGCGGACCGATCAATCATGCCGTGCGCCTGGCGAATTTCGGCGACTTCGAGCGAAATTTTGGCGGGCTGCAGCAGGACAGCGAAATCAGCTATGCGGTGCAGCAGTTCTTTCTGAACGGCGGCAGTGATGCGTACGTGGTTCGAGTGGCGAGCAGCGCCGGCTCCGCACAAATCACGCTGGCGGACTTAGGGGGAAACGCTGTGCTGGCGGTTTCGGCCGCCAACGCCGGAAGCTGGGGTAACCTGGTGAGGCTCGACGTTGATTATCAGACCGGAAACCCTGACAGCACCTTCAACCTCAGCATCACCCGCTACCAGTTGCAGAACGGAAAACTGGTGTTTGCAGAGTCTGAGACCTACCGCAATCTCAGCATGAACAGTTTTTCGTCCATGTATGCTCCGAACGCCATCAACGGCGACTCGAAGCTCATCAGTGTGCAAGTGCTTTCGACTCCCGCGCTGACCAAAGGAGGCTGGGCCAGGACCAAGGACTTATCCACCTTCCCCACTCTTGCTTCATCGGACAACACGATCACAGGCGCCTATGACACTAGCAATCCATTCACGCTCACCGTCACGGGAGCAACTCCCACCAGCGTGACGACTTTGGTCGCAGCGGTGAACGCCGCCATTACCGCGGCAGGTTTGACGGCAAGCTTGTCCGCTTCGGCGGTTGACGCTATGGGTAATGCCGGCACCGATTATCTGCAATTGAACTCGAGTTCGACGAGCAACAATTCGGGAGTGCAGATTCTCCGGGCATCGTCCAATGACTTGGCATCCAAGGTCGGTCTGGGCTTAGTGAATGGCGGACGCGAGAAAGAGGCAGCAAGCGTTCTGCGACCGGAACCCACCGGGACTACGTCGGCGAGCATTGCTGACTTGATCGACAACGCGACGTCGGTTAGCGGCAGTCTCGATGTCACTGTGACCGACGAAGCGACGAGCACCAAGCTACTGGCGACCACCACATTGACACTACCCGCGTCGGTCGCCGGTCCCGCTCTGCGCGATGCGCTACAGACCGCTCTACGTGGAATTGCCAACAGTCCAGCCACCGCACAGGCGACGGTCCAGCTGCAGGGCACGGTGCTTAATGTGGTCCCCAGCGCAGATACGCCGAACGCGGCGATTACATTCGGAAACACGGTCGCTGGAACGATCAAACTAACAGGAGCCGGCTCCTTCGCCAATGTGCAAGAGTACAGTCTGGGAACGGGAACAACGTTTGGAGCGCAAAGTCTCGCCGTCCCCGGGGCAGACGGCACCCCTCCACAGACGGCTGCGGACATCGAGGGAGATGAGGCGAGTAAGACCGGAATCTACGCCCTGCTCGATGTCGATTTGTTCAATCTTCTGGTGATTCCTCGCACGACCATGCTGACCAATGATGCCGACGCAAAGGACGTGATCGACAAGGCGATCGCCCTGTGCGAGGCGCGACGCGCGTTTTTCATCGTTGATCCCAACCCCAAAAAAGACGTCACCAACATTGGCGACTGGGTCGGTGGCCTTTCGGCCAGCAGAAACGCGGCCGTGTATTTCCCCCAGATTCTTGTGGCGGACCCGCTGCAGAACTTCCGAGTGCACATGATGGCGAGTTCGGGAGCGCTGGCGGGAATCTACGCGCGTACGGATGCCGAGCGCGGAGTATGGAAAGCGCCCGCGGGAATCGATGCCATCATCCAGGGGGCGCAAGGCCTCAGCTACACGCTGACAGACGCGGAGAACGGAACGCTGAATCCTCTGGGCATCAATTGCCTGCGAACGTTTGCGGTGTACGGGACCATCACCTGGGGAGCGCGCACACTGTTCGGTAGCGATGCCCGCGCCGACGAATACAAGTACGTCCCAGTGCGGCGCCTCGCGCTCTACATCGAGGAGAGCTTGTACCGGGGAACGAAGTGGGTAGTGTTCGAGCCCAACGACGAGCCGCTGTGGGCGCAGATCCGCCTGAACGTCGGAGCCTTCATGCAGACGCTGTTCCGCCAGGGTGCATTTCAGGGACAGACCCCGCGGCAAGCCTATTTCGTGAAGTGCGACAGCGAAACGACAACCCCCACCGACCAGAATCTGGGAATCGTGAACATTCTGGTCGGGTTCGCGCCGTTGAAGCCGGCGGAGTTTGTCGTCATACAGATCCAACAGATGGCTGGTCAGACAGCCGCATGAGGAGGCGAGCATGTCCCAATTCAGTGTGAACCCCCAACGGTTTGATCCGTACAAAAACTTCAAATTCCGAGTGAAGTGGGACGGCCGCTACGTCGCCGGGGTGAGCAAGGTAGGCATGCTGAAGCGCACCACGGAAGTGGTCAAACACCGCGAAGGTGGAGATCCCAGCAGCAGCCGCAAGTCACCGGGGCGCACCGAATACGATGCCATCACGCTAGAGCGCGGAGTTACTCACGACACCGAGTTCGAGAAGTGGGCCAACAAGGTGTGGAATTTCGGTGCGGGGCTGGGGTCGGAGGTTTCGCTGCAAGATTTCCGCAAGGAAATCATCATCGAGTTTTACAACGAAGCTGGGCAGCTGGCGATCGCATACAAGGTCTATCGCTGCTGGGTTTCGGAGTGGCAGGCGCAACCCGATCTCGATGCCAACGCGAATGCGGTAGCCATTCAGCACATCAAGCTGGAAAACGAAGGATGGGAGCGCGACCTCGACGTGTCCGAGCCCACCGAGCCTAGCTTCACCGTACCGTCGGCAGGGTGATCGCCATGCGCTCCCTGTCTGCGGCTGAATTGATCCGAACGTGGGAGCGGGGGCTGTGTCAGGCTCCGGTAGATCGGGCTCTTACCCTGCTCGCCGCCGTCAGCCCCGAGCCCCAGGAAGAACTGGCGAAGCTGAGTGTGGGACGGCGGGATGCGCGTCTGTTGGAAGTCTACGAGCAGCACTTCGGATCGACCCTCGCCGCTTTTGCCGAATGTCCCCAGTGCCAGGAGCGCTTGGAATACAGCGTCAACACAGGGGATTTGGCTAGAAGTGGTGGCAAGCTGGAAGAAGCGGAATTGGCGCTGGAGGTGGGCGAGATGTCGCTGCAACTGCGTCCGCCCAACAGCGTCGACCTGAGCGCAGTGAGGCAATGTGCAGACGTTGAGATTGCGCGCCGGATGCTGATGGAACGATGCATTGTCAACGCTCGCTGCGCTGAGCGTTCGATTAGTCCCGGAGCGTTGTCTGACAGTGCGGTCGAGCAGGTCGCAGAATGCCTGGCGAAGGCTGATCCGCAAGCCGAATCCTTGATTGACTTGGCATGCCCCGCCTGCGGACATAGCTGGCAATTGCTCTTCGACATCGAATGGTTTTTGTGGGCGAAGCTTAACTCACTCGCAAAACGCCTGCTCCGTGAAGTGCACGTCCTAGCTGAGGCGTACGGATGGACCGAGCGCGACATTCTGGCGCTCACTGCAGTACGTCGCCAGTTTTATCTGGAGAGGGTTGAGTGAAAGGTAACTTCTTCGATCGACTTGCTGCACGCACGCTGGGGATGGCTCCGGTTTCCCAGCCGATCCTGCCTGCGATGTTCTCTCCAATATCAAAGGTGACTGAGCCGAGTACTGAATCTGCGCTGACCAGCGAAGCCGCCGAAGTTCCTGCGGCGGTTCGTTCGCAAGCCGAAATGCCAGAGGCTTCACCAAGCCGAACCCTGCCGAGCAGCGACGGCTCTCGCGAGTCTTCTGCCGAAAACAATTCAGAGCGGCGCGTGCCTGGCACTGGGAATGTAGCTCTGCCGGAGATCGGTAGAACTTTGCCGCGAGAGCAATCGTCCGTTCCCCCGCCAGTTCCAACCGCTACGCCAAACCGTCTGGGATCTGAGTCGCCGCCAAAGCCAGCGGTTCGGCCGGCAAGGGAATCGATTGCCGTAGCAGTGCGGCAGGAGAAGCCGCCACATGCGCCGTCCACATCCCAGCCTGTCATCGCTCAAGTGGTCGTCCGCGGGACAGCTGAATCACGGGGCCAAGATTCGCGACATGCCGTCGTACGTGACTTCACGCGTGCCGGCAGCTTGCGACGTGATTCGGAGACTGCGGCGCCGATCGTCCGGGTCACGATCGGACGAGTCGAGGTGCGGGCACAATTTCCTTCCGCCCCTGCGGTTCCAGTTGCTCGGCGGCCACCGCCCCCCGCGCTTTCGTTGGAGGACTATTTGAAGCAGCGCAGCGGAGGTAAGCGATGAGCAACTATCTGGCAGTCGCTACCGTCACCGCAGCGCTTTACGAGGTCTTGCAGCCTGCCGTCGGCAGTGCAGTGTCGAACGCGAAAGTGGGTTTCAGCCGTCCCGATGGCACTTCGTCGCAAACTCCCCTGGTCAATGTTTATCTGTACCAGGTTACTCCGAATGCGGCGTATCGTAATGCGGATTTGCCGACGCGGCGTTCGGGCGGAACTCTGGTGCGGCGGGCGCAAGCGGCTCTCGATTTGCATTACCTGTTCAGCTTCCATGGCGATGACGGTCAACTGGAACCACAACGCTTGTTGGGGGCCGTGGCAACTACGTTGCATTCCCAGCCGCTGATCTCGCGCTCCGCGATCCTCAAGGCGGTGACGGATTACAGCTTCCTTAAGAACTCCGACTTGGCCGATCAGGTGGAAACGGTCCGGTTCACACCAACGTCGTTGTCGCTGGAAGAATTTTCGAAACTGTGGTCGGTGTTCTTTCAAATTGAATACAGCCTGTCGGCTGCTTATCAAGCCTCCGTGGTGTTGCTGGAAAGCCAAGATGTGCCGCAAGAAGCGCCTCCAGTGCAGGCACGCAATGTGTATGTAGTTCCGTTCCGCTGGCCATCGGTGGACGTCGTGATCTCCGCGGCCGGCGCTGACCAACCCATCGTGTCTGGGTCGACGTTACTGATTCAGGGAAAGCAGTTGCGCGCTGATATCACGGTGGTTCTGATCGAAGACAAGGAAAGAACTCCGACCAACATCACCGACACTGAGATCACTTTGCCACTGCCGGGCGATGTGCCCGCGGGCGTGCAAGGGCTGCAGGTGGTGCAGAAACTTTTGATGGGAACGCCATTCGCATCGCATCGCGGATTCGAATCGAACGTGGCCCCTTTCGTTTTGCGCCCGACAATCACTGGGACAACTGTTGCACCGGGTCTAGCCCCACCCGCTGGACCAGGCGGAACCGATGTTACGCTCACGCTCACGCCCAACATAGGCATCGGCCAGAGAGCGGTGCTGGCCTTGAACAACCTTGCGGTGAATCCCCCAACCGCCTTCACTTCTCTGGCGAAAGTCTCCCGGGTGAATTCGAGTCAGGTGACCATCAACATCGGTGGCGTGCCTACCGGCAACTATTTGGTGCGGGTACAGATTGATGGCGCAGAAAGCTTGCTGACGACCGATGCAACCGGGAACTTCAACGGTCCTATGGTGGCCATGCCATGAGCCAGAACCTTCCAGACACCTGGCACGAGGCCAATCAGCACTACCTGATGGAAGCGATCGGCGAAATTCGTGTTTCGCTGCAGAAGGCTTTGGGCTTGGCGGAAGATGATGAACAGTCTGGAGGGGTGGATCCAGAAGCCGAGCAGAAGACGGGTGACGAAGCGTCGTCGAGGCGTAATAGGCCGTTTGCGCTCGACACCTTGTGCGCGGCGTTCGATCTGTCGAGCTTCGAACGCAAGATTTTGCTGATGTGTGCTGCCGCGGAATTGGATTCCCGCTTTGCGGCCCTTTACGCAGCTGCTCATAAAGATCAACGGTGTTTCCAACCGAGCTTCAGTCTTGCGCTCGCTGCCTTTGCGGATTCGCATTGGACTGCATTGGCGCCGGCCCGGCCTTTGCGACATTGGAATCTGGTGGAAGTGCTGAACGGCGAGAGTTTGACGGGCAGTGCTCTGCGCGTCCCAGAGCGAGTTCTGCAATATCTGGCCGGTGTTCCTTGCATTGAGGAACGACTACGAGCTTTGGTCAAACCGGTGCCTGTGCCGAACGAATTGGTGCAGTCGCACCGCGCCATCGCTGAGGAGATAGCAGCGCTCTGGTCCCAAGAAGGAGGCGGGCGATCCATCCCCATCATTGAGTTGTGTGGGGACGAGACTGCGGGAAGGCGGGCGTTAGCGGCCGCCACCTGCGCTCTGCTCGGACTGCAATTGCATTTCATCCCGGCATGGGCAGTGCCGCGCAATGCGGCTGAGGCCGACGTTTTTCTGCGGTTGTGGGAGCGGGAAGCCGTTTTGAGCTCGAGCGCTCTGTTGCTCGAATGCGACGAGCCGGAGGGCGGCGAGAGCGTGCCCACGACTGATCTTGCCTGGCTCATGGAGCAGATCCGCAGCCCCCTGCTGGTTGCCACGCGCGCCTCACGAAAATGCGAGCATCGGCCTGTTGTTCTCTTTGAAGTCAGCAAGCCGACAGCCAGCGAGCAAAAGGACATCTGGAGGAATGAACTCGAGACGCGGGTCCCGGCGGTGAATGGAGAAATCGAGACGCTGGTTTCGCAGTTCAACTTGAGTTCGAACACCATCCGCCTGGCAGCAGGTCAGGCAATGAGGAGACCGCCTGCCGGCTCTGAAGATAAAGATTCCGACCAGTCAGGGTACGGTCACGGCCTGTCGATGCAGTTATGGGATGCGTGCCGCCTGCAGTCCCGCCCACGTCTGGAAGGCCTGGCGCAGCGGATCGAGCCGGTCTCCGCCTGGGAAGATCTGGTGTTGCCGGACAAGCAAAAGGAAACCCTAAGCACGATTGCCATTCATGTTCGTCAGCGCGGCAAGGTGTACGGGGATTGGGGCTTTTCTTCCAAGAGCACGCGCGGCTTGGGACTCAGCGCTTTGTTTGCAGGACCGAGCGGGACCGGAAAAACGATGGCTGCGGAAGTGCTCGCCGCAGATCTGAGACTTGACCTGTATCGCATCGACCTCAGCCAGATTGTCAGCAAATACATCGGGGAGACCGAGAAAAATCTGCGCCGCGTGTTTGACGCCGCAGAAGAGGGTGCGGCCGTGCTGCTGTTTGACGAGGCGGACGCCCTGTTCGGGAAGC
>WNFD01003706.1_pt1 | contig 15961 bp, 14 predicted proteins | sample 5400491 | NCBI WGS metagenome assembly WNFD01 (sample SAMN13153343, study PRJNA577476) | soil metagenome | isolation source: 120 cm saprolite under Douglas fir tree site 2 hole 2 replicate 2 | place: USA:California | collected 2015-04-18 | reverse complement strand
CCAATTCGAGGGCAACAAGCGGACTCTTATAGTCTGCTTGTTCCCAGTGAGGCATATCTCAGCGCGCTCGACCAGGTCGCCAGCGCGTCTCACCGGGATACCGTTTTCTCGCCCCAGACATTTAAGCTTAGCTGGTATTACCACCTGGATACCGCCAATATCGCTGTCGATCAGGTGGAAGATCTGAGCAATAAGCTCTCTCAACTACGGACGAGTATTGCCAATAAATATGGCAGTCTTGAAACCGCTACGAATGGTCCCAGTTATCCCTACATAGTTCAGGTCAATCTCTTCAACCCCGTGGCTGGTTCATATGAAATTCCAAACACCCTGGATCAGTTTCGCAATCGTGCTGCGGTCGTCACCATCCCGATAGCAGTCATCACCTTGTTAGTCTTTGCTCTCATCCTGTTCTTCACCAGCCTGATCGCTAATCTCCTTGTTGACCAGCAAGCTGAGACCATCGCTATCTTGCGTTCCCGTGGAGCAAGCATTTCTCAAGTGTTTGGTTCTTTGCTCATACAGAGCGTTGCTCTGGGTGTTATTGCTCTCATAATAGGGCCAATCTTAGCGCTCATTTTCGTCTCCCTCATCTCCCAACACGTGTTGGGTTCGACAGAACAAGCCGCCATCTACCTTGTTACAGGCCAACCTGTGCAGGCAATGTTTTCAGTAGTCTTCTATGCTTTGGCAACAGTTATTGTGGCTATCATCGCAATGGCTTTCATGCTCTGGCTCGCGGCACGCAGGAATGCCCTTGCCATCCGTCGTGAAGCGGCTCGTACCACACAACGCCCGCTCTGGCAACGCCTCAACCTCGATGCGGTTACAGCCGTCATTGCCCTCGTAGGTTATGGCGTTTCTCTGTACCTTGTCAGTATTAACAATCTGTTTGATGCCCGCACCAGGGTGCTCGTCGTGGCTCCATTAACGCTCGTTGCCCCGCTCTTCCTGCTGATTGCCTTTTTGTTTCTCTTCTTACGCTTCTTCTCGGCATTACTGCAGTTGGGGGCAAGACTTGCCATCCGCGGTCGCAGCGCAATCTCTATGTTGGCACTTGCTCAGATGGCTCGCAACCCGCGCCAAACATTGCGTATGACGTTGCTACTTGCGCTGGCTATCGCCTTCGCCATCTTCACGTTAGTGTTCTCCGCATCGCAGTTACAACACATCTCCGATATAGCAACCTACGAGTCGGGCGCAGATTTCAGTGGGGATCTTCCTGCGCTTACCCAGCGCCTGTCCATGCAGCAAGAAACAACGCTTTATGCTAGTATTGCTGGGGTCAAATCTGTGACAGTTGGCTTTACAGAGTCGGGTGTTTCTTCGGGAACCTCTCCATCTATTCCAATAGAGATTAGAGCAGTGGATGCGCACACTTTCGCCCATACAGGCATCTGGGCAACGCAAGACTCATCCCAATCGCTTGCCTCGTTGATGACACAGCTTGTCGCTGCCTCCAATAATGCTCATAGCAACGACCAGATTCCTGTAATCATCGATGCTGCTACCGCTCGTAGACTCGACCTGCAATCTGACAACTCATTCGCAGTCAGCGTCAACAATTTACCGTATAGCAACTTGAATTGTCTGGTTATTGCTGTGGTGCAGCATATTCCCACAGTCAATTCGAGTGATGTATCCGGTAATAGCGGCACGTATGTTGCTCCTGGTGGTATCTTGCTCGATTATACTACCTACGCTGCGGTCTATAAACAAGCTATTCTCGTGAAAGGCTCTGCGTCTGATGCATACCTTCCCATCAATCATGTCTGGCTGAGCACACAAAACGATCCGGCGTCACTTGCAACTGTTCGTCAAGTGCTTAAGATGCCAGGGTTCCGGCTTGAAAACCTCTATGATCGACGGTTACTTGTTGCTACCCTGAGCAGCGACCCGCTCTATCTCAGTTTCATTATCATCTTAACAATCGGATCGGTGACGGCCTTATTGCTGGCGTTAGTAGGAAGTTTACTGGCCTCCTGGATGAGTGTTCGGAATCGACTGACCAGCTTTGCAGTCATGCGTGCTCTGGGCACAACGCCAGGGCAGATCACAAGGGTATTATTGTGGGAACAAGTGGTCGTCTACGCAACTGCCTTATTCCTCGGTATCATCTTTGGAGCCATTCTTTCTGCAACTGCGGTTCCTACCCTGGCCTTTGCCAGTGTATCTGCCGGAGGAGTACTTAGCAGCTTGAGCAGTGATGAGTTTTACGTCTTTGAGCGTATCATTCCTGCACACGTCGTCATTCCACTCTCACTCGGGCTGGCGTTTGTCGCACTTGTGGCTATCTGCGTCGTTGCTCTGTGGATCATGGCAAGTGTCACTTTGCGGCCATCCATGTCACAGACACTACGCCTCAATGAGGATTGAGTAACCTCAAATGATCAACGCTCGCACGACTAAGTTGATTCGTGGTAACATGTCTAATGAACTCTGAAAATCAAGGGAGATCTTGAAGGAAGGATTTCAATGACGGCTGACTCGAACAAGCACCTGACGCACCTGGATGAGAGCGGTAACATTCACATGGTCGATGTAACCGATCGGCCTGAATCGCTGCGCGAATCTATTGCAAAGGCACGGGTGCGCCTGGCACCGCATACCATTCACCTGATTGAGACCAACCAGGTGTCTAAAGGCAGTGTATTGGAGGTAGCGAAAATTGCTGGGATTATGGCCGCGAAACAGACGTCGCAACTCATCCCCCTATGCCATCCTCTGCCAATGACACATATCGATCTACAATTCACAGTCGATAGTGCTCAGGGGCTTATTTATATTGAGGCACGGACACGCACGACCTATAAGACTGGGGTGGATGTGGAGGCGCTCACAGCAGCGACGATTGCGGCGGTTACGATCTACGATATGTGTAAAGGGGTGGACACAACTATTACACTTGAACAGGCCTATGTCGCCCGTAAAAGTGGAGGAAAAAGCGGGACAGTCGAATTTGAACCCGAACCTGCTGCGGAATAAACACGTCTACCCTAACTATTGCCAAAATTGACAACCAGTAAATCTAATGCCATGTCAGGTGTCAGGCGACTACGCTTGAGAGCGGCATCGGTTGCCAGTAATTGACGATAAGCCCCTTCAAGCTGTGACGTACTAAACCTTCCTATCTGGCGCAGCGCTTTCTCTGCCACAAAGGGCGCTATTCCCGTGGCTGAGACGATTTGTGAAGCACGTAGTCCATTATCAGCAAGCTCTTTGACAAGCAACAACGATCGAACTTGTGATGTGATCGTGCTGATCAGTTTGAGCGGCGGCTCTCCATCAGCAAGCAAATCGTGCAGTAGATCAAGAGCTTGTTTGCGATTGCGCTGTGCGAGAGCATCGGTGAGATCAAAAATGCGTGCCTCCTGCACCTGCGCTGATAGCTGGCGCACATCTTCAACAGTGATAGTTGCGCCTGGACCAACGTAGGTTGCCAGCTTATCAAGTTCATTTGCTAGCAAGCGAAGCTGATTACCGATGAAGTTTGCCAGCATAGTAGTTGCATCCGATGTGATTTTAACTCCGAGGCCTGTTGCTTTTCTGTTGATCCAGGTTTCTACAGCGGCTCCCCTGGGGAGCGTACACTGAATAACCTTGCCATGCTCTTCAGCTGCTTTGAGCAATGGGCTGCTGGAAGTGAGTTCTTCATCGGCCAGTACAATCAATACCGTAGTTTCTGGCAGTTGTGGAATATACTCGGCAAGACCCTTTTCAAAACCTGCCCGTGACTCTGAGCGACTTTTACTCCCTTTCTTGCCTTTTTTGGTTTTGCTGCTTTTCTCAGATGTTTGTTTTGTTTCCCCAGTATCCTCCCCACGCCTACGTTTGGGTAGCCCTTCAAGGATGACGAGCCGCTGATCTGAGAGAAAGGGGAAGGTATTACAAGTAGCGGTAATGGTCATCAGATCGACCTCACCGCCCGTGTAAGTATCCTTGTTATATTCGAAATTCCCCTGCTGAGCAAGCTTTTTTAGATGTTCCCGGCAGGTGAATTCATCATTACCATGCAGCAGATAAAACATGCCGTTCATTTTTCACTCGTGAACAACGGCCTGCCTTCGATAATCGCCCGGTGTGAGGCGTGCTACGATCAGGTCTGCTATGATTGCGAAGCTTAAGCCAAGTGCGGAGCAGAAGAGCAAAGAGCCAAAGAAGGTTGACCCTGAGCTGGCACCTGGCAATACTGTGTCAAAGATCAGTGTGCCTACCCAACCGAGAATAATGAGGAAGCCAAGAAAGCTACCGATAAATGCGCCGATAACAACCACCATGGGTCTTTTCACAGCGCTCATCCAATAGGCCAGAAAAAGTGCTACCGGGAGCGATAGTATTAAACCTATAAGGTCTGCCAGGAAGATACCTTGATTGTCTATAATCTGTAATGCTGGGCCACCCATTGTAGTGATGCCTCCTGAAGTATGTTATGTGTATTGAGTTCTGACCCAATTATACGGTAAAGGGCCAGCTATGAGCAAGTCCTGATACTTCCCTACATTCTGTGTGATCCTCAGACAAATTGCAACATGGAGCGGAGAAATACGTATACATTGCAGAAGCAAAATAGTAAACAGGCGTAAGGCCTTTGTGTAAACAGGAATCAACGAGTCCATACATTTAGGAAAAAGCAGACACAGAAGCCTGTACGTTAAACAGAGAATGAGGCGATACATGATGAATAGAGATCGAATAACGAGAGGCAGATCGTACACGGAAAGCCAGACGAGACTGGGACTGCCCGAGCGCCTGGAACGTACCTTAATCTATCCTTTGAGCTTACTCCTGGGATTGTTCGTTCCAGGAATAGGCTGGGTGCTGGCCTGGTTGCTAGGCATAGGGGTGTTCTTTGTTGAGAAGAATCGCAATGTACGAAGGCATGCTTTACAATCAGCATTTGTTTTCGGGTCACTATCAGTCTTATTAGCTGTAGTGGGCTTTCTAAAATTTTTGCTGGGAGGAATCCTTGTGCTCGGCGGTTTGATAGCTTTCGGTCTGGGTCTGCTTGGACTCATCATCTTTTGGGTGATGATTATTCTCGCTGTCTTCCTGACAATTATGGCCTGGTTTAGGCCGGATTATCGCCTGCCATTCATCAGCAATTTAACTGACAGGATGATCTAGCAAACCGTTTTTTGAATTGTTGAGGCACGAGTTTGATTTTCACAACATCAATCGGTTATCCGTAGGGGGCCGATCGATCGGCCCTCGATGCATGTTCCTATGTCTACTGATATCGGCATTGAGAACTAATGATTATATCCACACTGATCCGAACACGATTTAATGATGGCGCGTTTGTAGATGCCGGACTCAAAGAATAGCTCCTGATATGTCCCGCGATGACGCTAATTGAACCCGCCGCAAGCCACTGAGGTTTTAACCCAGGTGGTTAGGCGGGTTTCTCGTAGGCTTCAGCCCTTGCGATCTGTCTAAATATACTGTATATAGACATATGAATACAACGAAACAAGAGCTTGAATACCAGCGGGACGAACACCGTGTGCACCTGATTGTGTACCACATTATCTGGTGTCCACGGCGCCGTAAATCTATCCTGGTCGGTACAATCAAGGAGCGGTGCCAACAACTTATTGAAGAGAAGTGTAAAGAGCAGGGCTGGCTCATTCTTTCCCTGGCTATTCAGCCTGATCACATCCATGTGTTTGTGCGTGTCTGGCCTGCGAATAGTGCTGCTGTTGTGGTCAAGCAATTGAAAGGTGTCACGTCTTTTTACCTGCGGAAAGAGTTTCGAGAAGTCACGAGCAAGCTTCCATCACTCTGGACACGTTCCTATTTTGCCAGCACTGCGGGGAATGTGAGCAAAGAAACCATCCAACGCTATATCGATGCACAGAAAGGTTTGTAGGATGTATCAGGTACGCCGCGTGAACATTGGCAAGACTGCCCAACTCGATGAGTTAGCGCGGGAATGTGGTCGGCTCTATAGCCAAACGCTTGCCTCCTTCTGGCGAACAGTACGACATAAGGGCATCTGGCTGAAACCCAAGCATCTCATGCGTTGGCACACCTCCGAGAAACTCCATGCTCATACGGCTGATGCCTGTGTACAAGCCTTCTTTGCCAGCCTCAAGAGTTGGAGAGAGAGGCGTAAACTTGGCGACCCTGATGCACATCCACCACGTAAGCGTACATGGTACTTCCGCATTGAGTACAAGTCCACTGCGATGCGCCACAAAGATAGTGTACTCACGCTCTCAAATGGCAAAGGCAATGCTCCGCTTGTCCTTGAGTGGCCCTGGGAGACGCCCAAGACAGTTGTTATCCATTGGACGGGCACACAGTATGAGGCCATCGCCACCTATAAGATCGAGGCCCAGGGACAGCCGCAGGGCGAGAAAGTAGCAGGGATAGACCTGGGCGAGATACACATGGCGGTCTCGCACGATGGAACTGAGACCCATATTCTCAACGGGCGGCTCCTGCGCTCCAAGCGGCAGTATCAGAACAAGCTCAAGGCCGAGTTGAGCACGATGATCGACATGAAGAAAAAGGGTTCACGCCGGCGTAAGAAGCTCATTTGTTCCAAGCAGAAACAACTGAAGAAGCTACAACATCAGGTCAATGATATTGAGCATAAGCAATCCTCACGACTCATCTCTACCCTGCACGCAAATGGGGTACAGACCGTAGTGATTGGCGATGTGCGTGATATCAGACAAGATTTAGATGTCGGCTCCAAGAACAACCAGAAGGTGCACCAGTGGTCACGTGGCAGCATACGCCACAAACTCACCTACAAGGCAGAATGGCTAGGTATGGAAGTTGCCTTGCAAGACGAGCATTATACCTCTCGTACCTGTCCCATGTGTCAGCACGTGCGTAAAAGCAAGGTACAAGGGCGCGTGTTTCGGTGTCCTACGTGCCACTGGACGTATCATAGGGATGGAGTTGGAGCCATCAACATCCGACAAAAGTATCTGGGTTCACTCCCAGTAATTGGAGATATGGCACCTCCCATTGGGATGCGGTTTCGGCCTCATACCAGTGTAGCTCGTTGGGAGAAAACATACCAATGAGAAGCCGTTGGGCTTTAGCCCATGCGGAGTGTCACTGAGAAATTAGGGGGTATTTTGTTACAGATTGCTCAAATTATCAGTTCTATTTTAATGAAAGCTATTTGGGGAGACAAGAAATGTCAGGTGCATTGGCTCAGAGTGTACTCTATTACATCTAAATATTTCTTGCCTGTAGTACTTTTGGGTGTCATTTAATCTGTGTATTGTATTATACCAATATGTCTCATTGTTACCCTGTAGTCGTTGTCAAGTAATCAAAAAGCATGATACACTGCGTTAACTGTTATGCAATGAACACGCGTATCGCCATCTGGCGAAAGTGAGGAACAGAAGTGATCACATGTAATAGCTGTGGTGAACTGGTGCAGGTTGGCATGGCAAATTGCCAGCGCTGTGGCAAGCCCTTGTACAGCGATAATCAAAGAGAGGCAGACCTGCAAAAAGACTTCCGCGGGCAGTCCGAGCTACCGACATGGCTCGAGTCGTTGCGTGTGAATGAGCGGTCAAACTCACCCGCCAGTGAGCAAACCTATTTTTCGACGTCCGACCTCATTGATGAGGGGGCTTTGCCCAGTTGGATGCGTCCAGAGAATGCCGACCTGATGGAAAAGGGCAATTCAGGCAAGTATCCTGCCTGGCGACCTGCATCGATGTTGGCGCCTCATACCGACAAAGGGAACATACCGCCAGAGGGATTTCCAGCTCGCTCGCTCATTGACGAACAATCTTTGCCTTCCTGGGTACATACTACAACAGGACCAATGCCTGTTACGCCTGATAGTCAGAGAAACTTTTCTGCTGAGAGTCTGATCCAGCCCGACGATTTTCCTGATTGGATGAAGTCGTTGCCGCAATCGTCACAACCGTTCGTGCCTCAGAACAATGTATGGAGTGACGAACAATCCTCTGCTAGCCAGGTGCGCAGGAATTCTTACACACCAGATCCAGCTTATAATAACTCAAATCCTCAACCACAAAGCTTTCAAGGCGAACCTTCAGGTTTGAATGCATCTTCGTTGCTTGATGTGAATGCATTGCCAACATGGCTTCGTGAAGAAGATCAATTGCAAGTGTATGGCTCCAGTCAATCGAGGCAAGACTCTTCTGGGAATAGTGGTCTCACAGGATCGTCTTTAATCGATGCGAATGCTGTACCTGACTGGATGCGTTCCTACGATGCTCAACAGCATACAACTATGCAGTCAATGGGAAATGTTCGGTCTTATCCGAATGGACCTGCTCCTCGCATTGAAAATGCGCGTGTACCAAGTCGTCCTCGTGCCGAAATAGTTCCTCAAGAGCAGAGCGAAGTAGCTGCGAATGTCTTTTCATCTATGCTAGGTGTGGCCTCATCTGCCCCATATTTCCCCTCAGCGGGGCCTGGCTCGCAATGGAATGCCCCCTCTCAGGAGGCAACGATGCCTTCGCAGGGATTTCAAAGTGGACAGCCTCAACCTCCTGCTGGAATGCAATGGAATGTGCCAGTTCAACCGCCGGGTATTACTGGCGTACCGTCAGCACAAGGATATAACCCCGCCGCATATCAAGGGGGACAGCAAGTTGTATCCCCTACTAATTACATGGCTCCTGGAGGTTCATCTGTGGGGGTACAATCAGGAATGACACAGCAGCCACCAAATTGGTCGGGTATGCCAATGGGATCTTCAATGGCTGGCCAACAATCTAACACGAACGCATCTAGTTCAAAACCTGCTAAGCGCGGATTTCTTGAAACCATCCGTAGCTGGTTCAGATAAGATACTATTTTCCTTACATTTAGAAGAGTAAGATATTGTCGCAGCATTTCTGAATGTATATGGATGCGAGAAGTCCGGGGGCTTCTAACCGATCGAATCTTTCATGCCCGTGGCAGAGAGAAAAAAGGATAGAGGAGATGTACACAGAAACTTACCTGGGGGAAGGACAGAGTCCGGCTAGTAGCCACCGCCCCGCATCCGCCAGTTCGATACTGGTTGCTGATTGCGGTACCGTATTCACGAAAGTTTCGCTGCTGGGTCTTGTAGAGGGGCAATACCGTCTCATGGCACGTGGCGAAGCGCCTACAACAACTGCAGCTCCCCATCAGGATATTACGAAAGGCATTGTTCAGGCAATCAATGAAATCGAATTTATAACGGGTCGCCATTTCGTTGCAGATGGGCGCTTGATTTCACCAGAGCAGTCATCAGGCGATGGGGCCGATCTGTTTATCTCGACCATGAGTGCCGGGGGACCAATTCGCCTTCTTGTAATAGGCGCTGTAGATTCTGCGCTTGAAGATCTTGCTGCCCAGGCGGTTTCTGGTTTGTATGCGGAGACCTTCGCTTTCCCTTCTCCTTCTTATCTGGTCGCTACCAGGTCGGCACCACTTTCAGTAGGAGCAGGTGCCATGGCTTCTTCAACTCCAGGCATTCAGGGTCAATGGACTCCTGATCGTATAAACTTAGAATGGGAACGTCAACTTCTACGTATCCGAGAGCTGCAACCTCACGCCGCCTTGATTGTTGGCCTTGCGGATGGCCCTGCCGGTCCTACTCCATTGCAAGAAGCTTGCCAGTTGGTTAACAATGCAGTACAGGAACTAAATAAATCTCTCAATGGCAGCGCTTCTGCAACATCTAGTTCTCAAGATGCTAGCATTGTTCCACTCCCTGTTCTTTATGCCGGTGCTCCTCAGTATGTTGAGGCTGTGCGACGTATGTTAAATGGCTATGCTGAAGTCACTCGCGTTGAAACACTCGTTTCGCAAGAACAACTTGGCCCAACAAGTATGGCTGCCACAGCCCTTTACGAACGTGAGGTGATACGACGCATTCCTGGCTACGATCATATGCTGTCCTGGTCGAGTTCTGTGCCTGTTGCAACTGCCAGTTCTTTAAGTAGCCTGGTACGTTTTCTCGCTCAGCATTATGCTATGAATGTAACCGCGGTAGATGCTGGTGGAACTACTACTACCGTCATGATGGCAGGTGAACGTGGTGAGTTCTTACCACTTGTAAGTGCTGGCTTAGGGGTAGGTCCTGGCCTGGGCGCTGTTCTAGAAAAAGCCGGATTACAGCGAATAGCGCGCTGGTTGCCCTTTAGAATTACGGAAGATGAGTTGCGGCAGTATGTTCTCAACCGTATGCTGCATCCCCAGGTTATACCGACAAGCCTACGTGACCTCCAAATTGGACAGGCCTTTGCGCGTGAAGCCATTATTCTCACTGTCGAAGCTACTAAACAATACCAGTTCAATCAGTTTGATGCCGATTTGATCCTGGCGACAGGTGGCGTCCTGGCTCATACACCAAAATTTGGGCAGGCAGCGCTCATGCTGCTTGATGCGCTTCAACCACGCGGCGTTACTTCTATGGTATTAGATCGCACTATGCTTATCTCACAGCTCGGCGCGGTTGCTACCATCGCCCCTATCGCTGCCGTACAGGTGAATGAAAATGATGCTGTGATGCACCGCCTCGGTACCTGTGTTATACCTTACGGTGATTTGCCGCAAGGCCGGGTAGCCATACGTGTTGGCATTGAGTACAGTAATGGGCGACAGGTGACTGCCGAGGTAATGAGTGGATCTATCGAAATCATTCCACTACGCATTAATGAGCAGGCCTTGCTCACGCTCTATCCGGCGTCTACTGTCGATGTGGGACTCGGCCCCGGTGAGCGCGCGCGCGCTGCCGAAGAGATTGATGGTGGACTGGTGGGTCTGGTAATCGATGCGCGTGGCAGACCTCTCGTTTTCCCTACTGACGAAACCGAACGTCATGCCCGCATAGTACAATGGATGCAAGTCTTTGGAGTCTGATATAGAGGGCGACCACTAGCATCGATACATCTCGCTAACGCCGGCGCACCACTATTTCTGTGCAACTACCGCACCACAGTCGGTCGAGAAAAAAGTAGAAAGGTCGTCAGGTGGGAGACACAGGTATGACCTATCCGCTTGGGTGGTCCATCATCCCACGAATGCTTATTCGGAGAGAGCGCTGGCCTGGTGGTTACAATACTAGAGGCACCGCTCTTGTTTATCCAGGCCAGGAAGTACAAGCAGATCAACCTGTTATTCGCCTGGAAAAGTCCGATAGTGCCAAAGCCGTTAGCGGGTTACCACATAGTGTATCGCCTGTTTCACCCCCTGCCAGCCAATTAGCGGGGTATCATGTTGCGCAGAAAGGCCTTCCTACAAACGCCCAACAGATAAATGGAATCATCCTGGCTGGTATGAGAGGAAGAGTCATTGATATTACCCGCCGGGGTGGAGTAATTATTGAAACCAGAGCCGCTATCATCCAGGGAACGATAGGCGCGGGAAGCCAGGTAGCCGGAATTTTAACCATCTGGAACTCAAACTCCCGCTTTCAGCCCTCCAGTGCTACTCCTACCAGTGTATCTGTAGGGGCTACTCCTTCGCTCTCAATTACTCCACCGACTATTCTTGTGGTTCCTGGACCGCTTAACTTTGCTATGCTGCGTCAAGCAATGAATTCGGGAGTTGCCGGCATCGTTGCCAGCAGTATCTCAAGCCGTGACCTGGAAGGCTTCCTGGGTGCCGATCTGATTGCACTCATCAATAGTAAGGATATCGAACTAGCGTATGCGTATCTGTCACCTCTTACCTTACTATTTACAGAGGGTCCTGGCACAGTTGCCATGCCTGCTCGCACTATCAATCTGCTCAGTCAGTATCAAGGATCAATGGCCCTCCTCTCAGGAGCGACCTCCATCCGTCAATCGGTCTATCCTGAACTTATCATTTCCCTGCCGGTACAAGAACTTCAACGAAACTGGCGGCCAGTACAACCTGATCCTACATTAACTATTGGTTCGCAGGTGCGTATCTGTAGTGGTAGTTACGAGGGGGCTATAGGCGAGATTATCTATCTTTACATTTATCAGCAAACCTTCGCCTCTGGCGTTCGTAGTCGTGCAGCACGAGTGCGCCTTGAAGATGGATCGACTCTGGTTATGCCTCTTAACCTTTTAGAAAGGATAGGTTAGAGGATATCTGCTTGCTTTTGTTTCCCATCCAGCCATTCCTGAATTATAAGCTCGTGGCTATCAACAATCAGCAAGTTAACATCAATGGTTTCTGGATCGTGAATAGTCTTCCCCTGGCAGTCTGTTGCTTTCATCCTCACCAAAATTTTTAAAACACATCCCTTGCTGGCGCTGACTTTTAAAAGCTGCCTCATGGCCTCTTCTATACTTTCGTTCTCTTTTTGAATCCTGATAGCGACTGGAGCGCCCAGGTAATGCACCTTTAGAAATCCATCCAGGCCATTGTTTCTCTCTACAACCAGCGCATTCATTGCCTCAAGTAAGCTTCTTGTTTTGTTGTCTTGCTTGCGATATGCTGCTTTGCCAACTTCCAGAAGTCTCGATACTGTCTTCCGAGGTGTATCTAAGCGCGCCTTTGCTAATTCAATAGCCTTTGGCTCTGTGTCAATGCCTATCCAATGCCGTTCTAATAGCGCTGCCGCGACGAGCGTTGTGCCGCTGCCACACATCGGATCAAGCACAACGTCGCCCTTGTCGGTGGCAATTTCGATGATCTTCTCAAGCAGCAGCACTGGTTTTTGGGTTGGGTATCCGGTCCGCTCGGTAGCTTTAGGATTCAGGTAGGGTATTTCCCACACATTAGATAAGGGGACTCCACATTTTTCTTTTCCTAATACAACTCTGCCATGATAATCTTTTTTATATGCGGATTTCCCATGCTCATCCCGTTTTCGTTGCTGCAAGATCTGGTCTATATTTGTGGTGGGGGAATAGCCGGTATGTATGACGTTAAATTTGAATTTGTCCGATTTGCTGTAAAAATAAATCGTTTGGTGCGCGTTAAGCAAGCCGCGTTTGGCGTTGCTCCAGCGCCTGTACACCCATATAATTTCGCTCTTGAAATTTTCAGGTCCAAATACTTCATCGAGGATCAATCTTATATGATGCGATGCTAAACTATCGCAATGGACGAAGATGCTGCCTGTATCTCTTAACACCTTTCTACACTGCTCGATTCTCAGCTTCAGAAACGCCTTGTAATCTTCGGTGCTCGCCCAGGTATCAGAAAAGCTAAATTCCTTGCTATTATCTCGTGTTTTAGATTTCTGAACCCTTTGAGTGAAAAATGGCGGATCGAGGTAGACAAGGTCGATTGATCCTGGTTCAATTGTCTCTAGCCAGGATAAGCAATCTCCAGTATATAGTGTGTCAATCACCATAGTTGCTATCTACTTCTACCTTTAGAACTGTTTTCACTCTATTAAACGAAAGAACAGACATTTAATTCTCCAAATGCATTCAGAACCGCTGTGGCTGCGGCGGTTCTGAATGCATTTGGAGAATTAACACAGATGTATTGGTTTTTGGTTACATGACCACCCGCCTGCGGAAGGTCCTAATCCCGAAGATAAGGAAAGCAATAAAGGTGATGCTCAATCCCAATAGTACCCAACCCATGGCAAGAGTTGTCAATGCACGTCCTTGGAAACCCGGGACCATGGCAAATCGAAGTCCTTCGGCGGCATAGGTGAGTGGATTGAAGAGCGTTATGATCTGGAACCATCTGATCGAGTCAAGAGCGCTCCATGGATAATATGTACAACCCGTAAAGATCAAAGGCGTGAAGATCAGTGAGAACATCAGGCCAATCTGTTCTGGTTTGACAAGTGTGCCTATCGTCAGGCCTAACGTCGCTCCTGCAAATGCGGTGAGAACCATGATGCCGATAATTGTGCCAATCGCATCAGTACGTACCTGATATTCGTTGCCAAGTATCCAGTAAGCCAGCGGGAAAATGATCGCCCCAGCAATCAATCCACGCATAGCTGCGAAGATGACCTTTTCAACCGCAACCAGGTTAACTGGTAGAGGTGCGAGCAGGCGGTCATCGATTTCGCGTGCGAAGCCGAGATCAAGCACCAGCGGCAAGGTAACACCTTGCAATGCAGTTAAGACTACTGTCAACGCAACGATACCTGGTAGCAAGATAGCTGCGAATCCGGGCCTGGTAAAGCCGATACTAGGCAGTACTTTACCAAAAATGAAGAGGAAAAACAAAGGTTGTATTAACACCTGCAACAGAAAAGCGATGAACTCGCGACCGGTCACCACGATGTCGCGACGCAGGATAGCCAAAAACGCCGTCAGTGCAATGCTTATGCGGCCTTTTGAACGTTCTGTTTGAGCATAGCCAGGTGGAAGAGTGGGACTTGTTGATTGTGTTGTTGTAGTAGTCATTAGCGAAGATTCCTTCCGGTCAGATAGATAAACACGTCTTCAAGGCTGGGGCGAGCAAGGTGCAAATCGTGTAATTCCATATCTGCCTCCGCAACAATCTGCGTTGCCTGCACGACCAGCGCTCCGGCATTCTCAGAGTAAAGGCGGAAAAGCGTTGTACCTTGCTGTTCATCCTCTCCTTCTTGCGCCGGAACCTCTTCCACCTTCACTACTCCGGGAAGCGCTCGGAGGGCATCGAGCAGTTGTGTTTTGGCTTGTACATGTTGATGCCTATCACCAATTGAAACGAGTTCCGGTATGCGCACACGCAATGCCAGGCTGGTGCCGCCAGGGATCAATTTCTTGAGTTCAGCGGAGGTATCGAGCACAAGAATTTTACCATGATCCATAATGGCGATGCGCTGGCAAAGTTGGTCTGCCTCTTCCATATCATGGGTAGTAAGTAAAACTGTTAATCCTTGCTCATTCAGCGAGCGAATGCGGTCCCAGAGGAAGAGTCGTGATTGTGGATCAAGGCTATTAGTCGGCTCATCAAGAAACAGTACGTCGGGTAGATGCATCAGTGCGCGCGCGAGCATGAGGCGCTGGGCCATGCCACCGGAATAGTGCATCACCTTATCTTTCCCGCGATCACCCAAGCCGAATTCCTCGAGCAGCGTGTCCGCGCGCACTTTTCGCTCTGCGCGAGGCACACCATGATAACTTGCATGAAAAGTAAGTATCTCACGCGCGCGCAAACTGCGATCAAGGTTGCTCTGCTGAGGGACGACGGCGATACGCTGCTTGACGCTCATCGGATCTGCGACCACATCGATGCCCATAACGTGTGCAGTGCCACTTGTGGGCAGAATGTTTGTGGTTAGTACGCCGATAGTTGTCGTCTTACCTGCTCCATTTGGTCCGAGAAGGCCAAAAATCTCGCCGCGTGGCACGGAAAAGGAGATGTCATCAACGGCATTGAGGAGATGTCATCAACGGCATTGAATGTTGCCTTAGGATAACGTTTCACCAGGTTCTGAACTTCAATTGAAACCGCTGCTGCTGGTTCTTCTGCCATAAAAAGCCTCTCTTTGCATTACCTGCATACTACATGTACTAGCTACGATCTAAATGTCTAATATTTCCACATTTTCACCGTTATTGTACCGCATGATACTTTCGTAAAGCTCTTCGGGGATATTATCTTTGAGGTCATCTAACGTGTCATACACATCCAGACGAAGCTCATCTTCTTCTGAATACAAAGACCCCTCATAATTTGACCAATCAATATCCCAGTCCCAATTCCAATCACTGGCTGATTTCTTGGACCATTTTGATGATTTTGACCAGTCTAACCAGTTAGCAGTATTTTTGGTGTATACTGCAAACCTACCCTTCGCAGTCTGATACACCCCGAGAGTCAGAAGCCTGGTTCCGTTGTGAAAGCGTATGCGCCTCTTTGCAAGTAGACGACCCCGAAATTGTTTGGTAAGGTAAGGAAGGCCCTTGCCAACCTTAAGGGTGATTTCCTCAAAACCGCTCCTTTTAGCTTCCTCCTTCTCGACAAAATAATGGAGTGCCTGAGCAATAGCAGCGGAGAGATTATCACCTGCTAATTTTTGTGCCTTCTCAAAGATTGGCAGGTCGGCATCTGCTACATAGATGGTTCTATTCGGCATTGCAGGTACTCCTTTTACGAAAAGGTT
>WNFD01003417.1_pt1 | contig 15961 bp, 16 predicted proteins | sample 5400491 | NCBI WGS metagenome assembly WNFD01 (sample SAMN13153343, study PRJNA577476) | soil metagenome | isolation source: 120 cm saprolite under Douglas fir tree site 2 hole 2 replicate 2 | place: USA:California | collected 2015-04-18 | reverse complement strand
GCAGCGTCCTTCTCGGTCCCGAGCCCGTTGGCATAGAGCGATCCCAGCCACGCCTCGGCCTCGGCATCTCCGCCGTCCGCGAGAGGTTCCCAGATTTCTCGCGCCTTTTCGTAGTTGCGGTCGACAAAAGCGGCCTCTCCATCGGCGGTGGTCAGCATCGGCTCCTCCTCATTGCCGCGTATGCGGCGCGATCTTGAACAGATAGACGCAATCGAAATCGTCCGAGCTGGCATTCGGATCAACGCCGGCCGTCTTCAGATGATCGACAAAATAATCGTAGACCGTCCGCGCGGCCCGATGGGTCAACAGTTGTTTGTACAGCCAGGGATCCTCCCCGGATCGCACGCCGTGCAAATCGAACAGGGTCTGCTTTGGAGAATCGGAGATGCCGACACACCAGTTCGAGAACGACTGATCGAACTCCTTGATGTAGGCGAGAAACTCATACTTGACCTGTTGCACGCTGAAAATCATGGTCCTTCCTTCAAGCCCGCATCAACGGTGTATTCCAGTAGGCGACATGATGCTGCGCGACCCGTTCGATCAGCTTTTGATTGAACCGCCAGCCGGCGCGCGTACGTTCGGCGATGTCGGAGGCCAGCGACAGTTCGATTTCGGATTGCAGCGACATCGCCATCTCGGATGCCTGATCGAGAAGACGCAGCAGATTGGCGCAGGCGGTCTCATGCGTTGATCGCGAGAGCTCCGGCTGGGTGAAGAAGGACAATCGCCACAAGGTCTGGTCCATCGCGGTGGGCTGCAACACCACCGCCAGAATGGCGTGGCGAGACCGGATCAGGACGAGATTGGGAAAGACCCATTCTGCACTGACATGATTGGTGGCACCGCCGCCACTCAGGCAAGAACGGGCCACGTCGACAATTGCCGCGCCGGCCAACTTCCAGTTCGCGCGATGTTCGCGCCACCGGCCCTCAAGACGCACCAGATTATCTGTCCATTCCGGACAATGCAGAGGTTGCATCGTCCCAGGCGTCGGATCGACATTCGCGAAGATCAGCGGTCCGCACGTCCTGATCTTCACGGGCAACAGACGCTCCGGAACGGCACCAAGATATTGTCCCATCTGCGGCGTCATCTCGATCAGAGAGTCACCCTGAACGACGTCGCGATCGCGGCTGAAACCGCATGATGTATACGAACATTTGGTCTTCTTGCCGGTCCGGCATTGTGCAGGAATGGTCCGACAGCCGCCATGCTGCGCCTTGTTGAAACGCCCGATCAGGCCGCCGTCCGCCATTCGTTGAACATGAATGGCGTGCTGTCCGATGGTGTAAGGAAGAAGATCGCCGGGATTGGCAATTTCGGGCGACGTTCCGATGCAGACCCAATCGCGGGTCCAGATCTTCTCGTTTTCGAGACGCTGAAACACCTCGGACGTATAGGCGCGACGGGGAAGAACCGTCGCCACCCCGAACGGTGCCCGGCAAGCGGAATAGAGCTGCGGATCGAGAAAATCGACGCCTTCGTCGGTAAAGACCGAATCGGGATGAGCGAACATCGTCTGCCTCGCTAGAAGAGGCGGCGGCTACATGGGCGCCGCCCCTTGCCTGTTCCGCTTCGGGTTACTTTCGCGCCTTGTTCATCGGCTGATCGTAATCGGCACGACCGCGATGCATGATCGCCGCCGGACTTGGCATCGGCAGCGGTCCGTCCTTCATGAAGCGGTTCAGCACGTTGCCGACCAGCGTGGAGATGTTGTTGTCGCCGTTGTTCCAGGGCAGCGCGCCGCAGAACGCAATCGACGAGAAGGCAAACGAGGCGCCGCCGTTCGGTGTTTCATGATAGGCGATATCCGACCGGACACGCGGGTGCTGCGTTCCGTCCAGACCCTGCTGATTGAAGCCGTAGTCCTCCATCACAAGCAGATAACCTTCGGTGTGCCGGCCGGCCGAGGTCGCGACCACGAGCGTATGCGGCGGGCTGCCGAGCATGGTGTCGACAATGTCGAGCTCGGTGCCGGCGGCGCCGCCGCCGACAAGGCCGAAATTGCCAAGCTTCTCGTCGTAGGAGATGCCTTCGAACGCCCAGGCCACGCGTTCGTCGCTGCTCTCCGGCGTGCGCGAGTAGTAGGACGAAATATCGAAGCCTTCCGACGACATGCCGGTGCCGGCGATGGTGTGCAGATAGCGGCCCCTGAAGCGCCACATGCCGCCGAGTTCGCCAGTGCCCTGGTGGTAGTACTCGCCGGGATCGGCCCGCCAGGTGCGGATGCCGGATTCGCATCGCCGCATTTCGGTGACGATGCCGCGGCCGAGGCCGTCATAGGCGGGATGATAGGAATGAACCCAGTACCAACCGTCGGCGCCCATATACATGAAGCGGCCGCCGCGCTGCATGTAGTTGTGGAGCGCGTCGAGCTGCGGCCCGCTGTTGTGCTCGGGATGCGACCCGGTGATGATGACGTTGTAGTTTTCGAGTCGCGCCAGGCCGTCATAGCTGACGTCCTCGTCGGTGATCACGTCATAGTCGTAACCCTTCTTCTCCAGCCAGTAGATCATGTGCAGATCGGCCGGATACTGCCAGGGCGCCTGCGCCAGGAAGTGATCGTATTTCGGACGGATGCTGAGGATCGGCCGCAACCGCGATGACAGGCAAAGGCCGCTGCCGTCGGTGTGGGTATCGTAGATCGATCCGCCATATTCGCGATGCTCCGACAGGAACATGTTCTGCTGCTGCATGATCGGCACGCGATAGACCAAGAGCTCCGCGCCGCCGGCATTATTGGCGAGATGCTCGTTGGCATAGGCCATGTAGCTGATGGTCGGAACCATGAAGGCGATCTTCGCCGTCTCCTCGCCGACGCGAGGGACCACCCAGAACGGGATGTAGTCCTCGCCACCGTCCTTGGAGGTCAGCTTCGCGGCGTAAAACTTGCTGCTGGTGCCCTTCGGCACCGTCCACTCAAAGCTGGTGGCCCAGCGCGCGTCATCGATATCGTCGTCGTGGAAATGGATCGCACCGTACTGCTCGGGTGCGACTTTCCAGTCGAACACCTGCCCCTCCCAGTTATAGCCCGTCATGGCGCGGGTCGGACAATTGACGATCGTGGCATGGAACAGATACGGCCCCATGTCCTTGCCAACGATGGTATTGATGCCGTCGGAAAAATCCCATGAGGCGACGATCGCCTCGGACAACTTGCCGGTCGGACCGGAATTGCGCCGCTCGGTGAGACCAGGCTGCGCGCCGAGTTTCATGGTCTCGATCTCGAGCCGGCTCAACGCACGGTTTGCAATCCGCGGACTGTCGATCTTGCCGTTGTAATGTCCCTTGATGAGGATGCCGGCCGGCGCCGATGCCTTGGCCTGCGGTGTATTACTTAACGAACCGCAATAGCCGGCGATCACGGTCGGCGTGCTGGACGTATAGGTCAGCTTGGTGGCGAGCTTTTTCGTCACCGGCGGAATCTCCGGATCGAGCGCGTAGACGATCTGCGGCTCGTGATAGAGAGTTGCTTCCCCGGTCTTGCCGTCGAACGATGCGGCGACGAAATGCCAGGCGTGGTCGCGCAGCGGCGCGCCGGTGGTGACGACCTGATCGTTGACGCGAAATTCGACGCAGCCTTCTTCATTGATGAAGAGGCCATACCCTTTGCCGTCGTGCCACTTCGTGACCAGGCCCTGCGCGCCATGCTTCCAGTATTTCGGATGCGTCTTCGGCGTGGTCGGCCAGATCCAGCATTGAAGCGTCACACTTTCCAGACAGAACTGCGGCTTATCGACGACGAAACCATAGGAGCCGCTGTAGATCTCCTGTTTCATTCCCTTGTAGGTGCCGTCGCACACGGCCTTGATCGGTTCCTCAATGAAGCCCGGTCCACGGGGATTGGTGTCGGCGTGAATCATCTTGACGATCTCCGCCTGGTATTCGGCGGGTCCGTCGCAATTGACAAAGAATTTGATTGTGTCCCCCGGATGGACGCTGAACTTGTCCGCATAGCCGGTAATCTTCATCCAACTCATGATTGTGCCCTCAAGCGTTAACGTTTCTCATTGAAAATCAGGTTACCGTCCACATGTCGTCGCGGCGTTTCCATCCCTCTCGGAAGTGCTCCGGAAAGCCATCGGTCTCGGCGAACTCGTCCAGCCGCATCAGGAAGATGTCGTGTTGAGGATCTTGTTCGTTGTCATAGGCCTTGTCGTTGACGAATTCCGGCGGCACGCCGCGGATTCCTGAGAGACGCGCGATGCGCCACTCCTTCTCGACCTCGGTACAGACTACGACGAGCTTGCCCTTGGCCGGCTGCGCGCGCATGCGCAAGAGAACGCGATTGAGCTGGAAGTCCTCGTGAATACCGTCGGTCACTGTGGTGGTATCGCCCGGAGTAGCGCATTTGAGCACGCTATTGCCGGCAACTCCCTTCATGGAGTCGATGCACTCCTTGTGCTCCTTGATCATGCGTTGCGCATCGGGGGAGGACGCCCGGGGAATCGGAATCATCAGCTTGCTCCGTACTGGCTAGATGGTGAGATATTTGTGGATGACATTGTCGGTGAGCTCGGCCATCGGTCCGCTTGCGACTACGCGACCGCTGTCCACCATGAGGAACGCGTCTCCAAGCCGTCGAGCAACGCGGATATGCTGTTCGGTCAGGAGAAGCGTAATGCCCAGCTTGCGATTGAGGGTCAGCAGCGTCTCACCAATCTCATGGACGATGTTTGGCTGGATGCCCTCAGTTGGCTCGTCGAGCAGGAGGATCTTCGGATCGACGGCGAGCGCCCGCGCAATTGCAAGCTGCTGTTTTTGGCCGCCGGACAGAAGACCTGCCCGGCGGTCAAGATTGTCCTTCAGATAGGGGAACATCTGCAGGCAAATCTCCGGTATCTCCGTGCGACCGTCGTGGCGTGCGAAAGTGCCCAGGAGAATGTTCTCTCGGACGGTGAACTCCGAAAGAATCCCACGTCCCTGCGGGACGTAGCCAATTCCGAGCTTTGCCCGGAGATAGGTCGGCGACGACGTGATGCTGTGTCCCTCGATGGCGATCTCGCCGATCGAACGATCCGTCAGCCCCATGATCGTCCGCATGAGGGTCGTCTTGCCCACGCCGTTTCGGCCGAGCACGCAGAGGCACTTGCCCTCTTCGACGCCGAACGAGAATTCCTTCAGAATCGGCGTCTTGCCGTAGTACGAGGTGACGCGGTCCATCGACAGCAACATGGTCACGCCTCCTCGGTGTCGCCGAGATAGACTTCCCGGACGCGCTCGTTCGCCTCGATATCGTTGATCGAGCCCTGGGCGAGCAGGGTGCCCATGTGCATCACGGTGACGACGTCGGCGATCAGTCGGACGAACGCCATGTCGTGCTCGACGACCACCAGCGTGTTGGTGCGCTTCAGATCGTTGAAGATCGCCGCGGTCTTCTCGACCTCGGCTTCGGTCATGCCGGCAACTGGCTCGTCCAGCAGGAGGAGCCGCGGGTTCTGCATCAAGACCATCCCGATCTCGAGCCACTGGGTTTCGCCGTGCGACAGAATTCCCGCTTCGACGTTCAGTCGGCCCGAAAGCCCGGCGAGCGTCAAAACCTCGTCTAGCTTCTCGGCAAAAAACGGCTCTCTAAACCTGAATATGTTCTTCAGCGGATTGGTGCTGCGGGTATAGGCCACTTCGAGATTTTGACGCACGGTCAGGTCGCGGAAGACGGCTGGCACCTGGAATTTGCGACCGATGCCGCGGCGGGCGATCTCGTGTTCGTCGAGCCCGGTGATGTCATCGTCGCAGAACAGAATTTTGCCGGAGGTCGGCTTCTGACGGCCGGTGATCAGGTCCATGGTCGTGGTCTTGCCGGCGCCGTTCGGCCCCACCAGGCAGCACAGCGACTGCTCCACGAGCTCGATACTGAAATCGTTGATCACCGAGACCGTATCGAAACTCTTGCAGAGATTCTTGATTTCCAGAAAACCCACGATCGCTCTCCTATTCGCCGGGCTGCGGATAGAGACGCTGGGCGGAAACTCCATTGCCGTCCTTTTTCGAACCGACCGAGATGCGCGCGAGCCCGCTCTCCAGCAAGCCGATCAATCCCTTGGGCAGGAAGCGGACGACCAGGATGAAGAATGCGCCGAGCACCAACAGCCAGGTGTTGAGGAACGTGTCTCCCAGGTAGCTCTGAGCCGACTGAATGATGAACGCGCCGAGAATGGAGCCCATCAAGGACAACCGGCCGCCGATCCCTGCCCAGATCACCATCGACAGGCTGAACGTGGTGTCGAACTGCGCGGGCGAAACGTATTGGGTCATCATGACCCAGCAGCAACCTGCAACGGCAGCGAAGAATCCCGCGACGGTGTAGATCGCAGTCTCGTAACCAGCCACGTTGTAGCCGAGAAAGCGCACGCGCTCGGCGTCCCCGCGAATGGCCTGCACGACAAGGCCGAAGCGGCTCAGCGTCATCAACTTGGCGGTGACGGTTGTGACCGCCAGCAGGCCAAGCACCAGCCAATAGGCGCCCGGACTGTACGGATCAACCGCGACACCGCCGAGCTGGAGAGGAGCCGGCGGCGTGATGCCGTTGACACCGTTCGTGTAAGGTTGAACGTCGAGAATGAGCGTGTACCACGCGCTCAGCATCGCCAAGGTCATGATCGCAAAGAACGGTCCCGACACGCGGGCTCGAAACATGAGCCCGCCGAATATCGCGCAAAACAGCGTCGGTACAATCAACGACAGCAGAATGCCAATCGTTGTGTTACCGAACGGCACCCAGAAAAGAGGCAAATGATCGAGGCTATTATTCAGCATGAAGGGCGGCATCGGGTTTGACGCATCCTGCGACTGCATCTGCATCGTCATGGCCATGCCATAGGCACCGAGGCCGAAAGGAATGCCCTGGCCAAGATTAAGAATGCCGCCAAAACCCCAGCACAGGCTGATGGAGAGGGCGAGCATACCGAACACGCCGTAGGTCGCGAGCTGGTTGAGCAGGAAACTGTCGCTCATCATCAGCGGCACTACGGCGAGGATCGCGAAGAACACCAGATAAGCCAACCACTGGGCGCTCACCTTGTGATAGAGGTTCATCTTCAGTTTGCCCCTTCCGGATCCAAAGCTCGACGCTGCTAACGACGCGTGCCAGACGGCGCGAACAGCCCCTGTGGTCGAATCCGCAGGAACACCACGATCAGCACGAACAGAACGAAGCGGGCGAAGGTGTCGTTCGTGAAATAGGCAAAGATGGATTGCAGTTCGCCTGTCGCGCCGCCCGCCACAACGCTACCGAAAAGTGTGCCGCCGCCGACCACGACGACCAGGAACGCCTGCACCACATAGGCGGCCCCCATGGTTGGAAGGACGATATTGAGGACCCCGAACAGGGAGCCCGCGATACCCGCGAGTCCAGCCCCGAGAGCGAAGGTCAGCATGTAGACGCGATCGGCATTGACACCGAACGACGCCGCCATCTCCTTGTCCTGCATGACCGCACGCACCTGAACGCCAAAGCGGGTGCGATAGAACAAAGCCCACATCGCTGCGACGATCGCAATGGTCACAAGCAGCACCACGAGGCGGAAGACGGAGATGTTGACGAAGGCGAACTGGATGTTGCTCGTGAAAATAGGCGGCACCGCAAGATATTTCGGATCGCTGCCGAATATCAGCCGCACGCCTTGCATCAGCACCAGCGATACACCGAAAGTAGCGAGCAGCGTGTCGAGCGGCCGTTTGTATAGGTAGCGGATCAATCCGCGTTCGAGCAGCAGCCCCACTGCCGCGACGATGAGGAAAGAGGCTGGAACGCAGAGCAGGAACGGCAGCCCCAGAAAATTTTGCAGCATGTATGAGCTGTACGCGCCCAACATGATGAATTCGCCATGGGCCATGTTGATGACGCCAGCCGCGCCATAGATGATCGTCAGCCCGAGCGCTGCAATCAGCCATATGCTGGCGATGCTGATTCCAAGGATGAGCGCATTGATGAATGCGCTCAGGTCAAAGGACGTGAAGAACGATCCGACCGCCATTGCTCGCTCCGTCGCAGGCCGCACACGAGCCGTGGCGCCAGGACCTGGCGTCACGGCCAGAACTTCAGATCACGCTCTTGCGCAGCTTGCCGTCCGCGGCTTTCAGGCCGTCGGCACTGCATTTGCCGAGGTCGGGATAGATCGAATAAGGATCCGGCGCGACGTGCTCGGCCGATGCCTTGACGATCTTGAAGCTGCCATCAGCCTGGCACTGGCCGATCTTCGGCTTTAGCCAGGTGTTGAAGTTCTGATCGTCGATCCAGATCAAGCCTTCCGGGGAGACTGCGTCCTCGATACGGACGCCGCCGCTGTTGTCGCGGATCGCGCGCGGCGTCACTTCCTCCAGGCCGACCTTGGCGATCGCCTTTTCGAGGCCGTACTTGAACACATAGGCGGAAAGGTAAGTTTCCTCCATGTTGTAGTGAGTGGTGCCATTCTTGCCGTACTTGCTCTTGAGGAAACCTTCCACAAACTTGTGGTTGGTCGGATTGTCGAGCCCCTGGAAATAGGGCGCCGACAGGAAATGGCCGGCGCCGAATTCGTTGCCCATCGCGCGAGTTTCGATCTCGCCCGTCGTCAGCGAGGCGATTGGCATCGAGTCGACCTTGAAGCCTTCCTGCTTGAATTGCTTATGGAAGGCGATGTCGGACGCGCCGACCACGGTAGAGAAGATGAAGTTCGGCTTGGCTTCGCGGATCTTGTTCAGCACCGGACCGAATTCCGAGCTGCCGAGCGGGATGTATTCCTCACCGAGCAGTTCGCCGCCGGCCTGCTGCAACCAGACCTTGGCGTTCTTGTTGGACTCCTTCGGCCACACATAGTTGGAGCCGACGAAGAAGACCTTCTTGCCGAACTGCTGCACCATGAAGGGAATGAGATCCCTGGAATGCTGGTTGGCGAGCGGCCCGGTGCAGATCGTGTTCTGCGTGCATTCGGCTCCCTCGTAGCAGGTCGGATAGTACAGCAGATGGTTCTGCGCCATCACGGTCGGCAGGATCGCCTTACGGCTTGCCGAGGTGTAACAGCCGAAGATTGCGATCACCCGATTGCGAAGGATCAGCTCCTTGGTCTTTTCCGAGTAGACGTTGAAATCCGACTTGGCGTCGACAATGATGGGCTCGATCGGCGAGCCAGCGATGCCGCCAGCTTTGTTGATCTCGTCGATCGCGTATTGCATCACGAGCGTCGAGTCTTCCTCTGGCACGGCGAGGCCGCCGGATAACGAGAACAATAGCCCCACTTTGACGGGCTCGCCTTTCTTCAGCCACGCCTGCGCGCCCCACGCCTGATTGATGCTCTTCACGAACCCGTACGGCGCCGCGACCGCGGCGGCTGCGCCGAGAGTTGCAGCCTTGATGAATGTTCGACGATCAGTCCGCATATCAACCTCTCCAGCGAATTTCTTCACACGAAATCTATTTTCGAGACGATACATTCGGCCGCTAGTTTCTCAAGAGTAAATTTTGTGCACTATGAATAACATGCACGGACAGCAAAGTTTGCAGGCTCGACAGCGCGTTTGGAACGGTGTCACCCTGCCGTTTGGTCAAGGATCGGATTCGTTTCGGAATGCCGAGAGAGAATGACAATCACGCAGGTTACGCACTCGCGGCGGTTGTCAGAAAGAAACTGTTATCGGTCGCGTCCGTCGTCGTGTTACGACTTCCGAGGACCGAGGAGGACGAAGGCAATGAAACGAAAGAGCGCGACGAAGGCGAACGAAGCTGTCGTCGAAAAATCAGAATATCATACCGGGTCGAACGCCCCCGTCGAAGCCAATCGCAGTCTGGAACGCGCGCTCGGTGCGAAAATCAGGGATACTCGGCGCGCGCAAGATCTCTCTGTTCTCGATCTTGCCAACGCGGCGAACATCTCCGCCGGCATGCTCTCGAAGATCGAAAATGGCCAGATTTCACCGTCACTTTCGACGCTTCAATCGATCGCAAGCGCGCTTACCGTTCCCCTCAGTCTGTTGTTTGCTGCATCCGAAGAACGCCGCGACTGCTCATTCGTTCGCTCCAGGCAGGGCGTCGTGATCGAGCGTCGCGGCACAAAAGTCGGCCACGTCTACCAACTGCTCGGACATGTGAACGGCGACGACGTCGTCGTCGAGCCTTACCTCATCACGCTCAAGGAAGAAGCCGAGACTTATACCGGATTCCAGCACGCGGGCACCGAATTCATCTACATGCTCACAGGCGAGGTGATCTATCGCCACGGCAAAAAGAACTACCGACTGCGCGCGGGCGACTCCATCCTGTTCGACTCCGGTGCATTGCATGGCCCGGAGGTCCTGGTGAAGCGGCCGATGACCTACCTTTCGATCATCGTCTACCCGAGGCGCCCAGCCTAATCCCGTTTCACGCTTTGCTTAATTTCTTATCAGGAAAAACATATTCCTGACAATTGACGGACCGTCCGAAGCTGCTACATTGCTACGTGTTCAAGGAGCCGAGCATGTGCGGTATCGTCGGATTGTTTCTCAAGAACGAAAGTCTTCGGCCGGAACTCGGCCGTCATTTGTCGAGCATGCTGGCAACCATGTCGGCGCGCGGCCCGGATAGCGCCGGCATCGCCGTTTACGGCGCAGGGTCCGACGATCTCGTCAAATTGACGCTGCGCGCCCCCAACCCCGCAACCGACCGTGACATCAGCAAGAGACTGGGTGCGGCTCTGAAGACGCCAGTCGACGTGCTCAAGCGCTCCAACCATTTGGTGGTGGCTGTTCCGCGGGCTTCGCTTCCGCAGGCTCTCGGCTGGCTACGGGAACATCAGCCTGATCTGCACCTGGTCAGCACCGGCTCCCATATGGAGATATATAAAGAAGTCGGCCTGCCCGAGCGCGTCGCCGATCAGTTCTCGGTGCCGGCCATGTATGGCACCCATGGAATTGGCCATACGCGCATGGCAACCGAATCTGCGGTGACGACCGATGGTGCCCATCCCTTCTCGACGGGCGAAGACCAGTGCCTGGTCCATAACGGTTCGCTTTCCAATCACAATGCGGTCCGGCGCAACCTGAAGCGGGAAGGATTCGTTTTCGAAACCCAGAACGATTCCGAAGTCGCAGCCGGATATCTGACTTGGCGTATGCGCGAAGGCGACTCCCTAAAGCAAGCGCTGTCATCGAGTCTCGAAGCATTGGATGGCTTCTTCACGTTCGTGGTCGGCACGCGCGACGGCTTCGCCGTGCTCCGCGATCCAATCGCCTGCAAACCCGCGGTGCTCGCCGAATCCGACGACTATGTTGCATTTGGCTCGGAATATCGCGCGCTTTCGGTCCTGCCGGGTATCGATAAAGCACGCGTCTTCGAACCGGAGCCGGCAACCGTCTACGCGTGGGAACGCCGATGATGCCGGTGTTTGATCTGGACCGGAATTCAGTCCGCGAACTCAACGCAGCGCTTCACCGATTACCGCAGAACACCAACGAAACGCTCTGGGAAATTACCAATTCCAACGGCAAACACGCCGTCGGTGCAGGTGTCGATGCTCCGATCGAGGTCGAGATCAAGGGGCATGTAGGTTACTACTGCGCTGGCATGAACAAACAGGCCTCTGTCCGCATTTACGGCAATGCCGGAACGGGGGTGGCCGAAAACATGATGTCCGGCGTGGTTCACGTCATGGGAGATGTGAGCCAGTCTGCGGGCGCTACCGGCCACGGTGGGCTTCTTATCGTCGACGGCGATGCTGCAGCACGCTGCGGCATCTCCATGAAAGGCATCGATATCATCGTCAAAGGCTCGATTGGAGCAATGAGCGCCTTCATGGCGCAAGCCGGTAATCTCGTCGTCTTCGGCGACGCTGGCGATGCGCTCGGCGATTCCATCTACGAGGCAAGTATCTTCGTGCGGGGACAGGTGAAGAGTCTCGGCGCTGACTGCATCGAGAAGCCGATGACGGCCGACGACAAGGCTCGCTTGGCGGAAGTTCTCAGCCGAGCGGGACTCCGCGATGGCATCAACATCGACGAGTTCCGCATGTATGGGTCGGCGCGCAGCCTCTATCACTTCCACGTTGACAATATTTCATCCTACTGACGGCAGACGATGGCATCTTCAGCACCGACAAGAACAGAACCGAGATTCTCGGCGACGTTCGACCGCTACACGATTTCCGAGATTCACCGCGCCGCCGCGACAGGCATCTATGATATTCGCGGCGGCGGGTCTAAGCGCAAGCTGCCGCATTTCGACGATCTCTTGTTTCTCGGCGCATCGATCTCCCGTTATCCGCTCGAAGGCTATCGCGAGAAGTGCGGCACCGATGTCGTCCTTGGTTCGCGCTTTGCCAAGAAGCCTGTTCGTCTCAAGACGCCGATCACCATCGCCGGAATGAGCTTCGGGGCGCTGTCAAGCACCGCGAAGGAAGCACTCGGGCGCGGAGCCAGTGCGGTCGGGACGAGCACGACCACCGGTGACGGCGGCATGACCAACGAGGAGCGCACCCATTCGTCGATCCTGGTCTATCAATATCTCCCCTCCCGCTACGGAATGAATCCGGACGACCTGCGTCGCGCGGATGCCATTGAAATTGTTGTCGGCCAGGGCGCCAAGCCCGGCGGCGGCGGCATGCTGCTCGGACAGAAGATCACGAAACGCGTTGCGGAAATGCGCACGCTGCCGGCGGGTATCGACCAGCGGTCCGCCTCGCGTCACCCGGACTGGACGGGTCCGGATGATCTCGAGATCAAGATCGAAGAACTGCGCGAGATCACCGACTGGGAAAAACCGATCTACGTAAAGGTGGGCGCGAGCCGCCCCCTACTACGACACGGCGCTGGCCGTGAAGGCAGGCGCTGACGTTGTCGTCATTGATGGCATGCAGGGCGGTACCGCAGCCACCCAGGAAGTATTCATTGAGAACGTCGGCATTCCGACACTGGCGGCGATCCGTCCGGCGGTCGAGGCGCTACAGGAGCTCGGCATGCACCGCAAGGTGCAACTGATCGTCTCCGGCGGAATTCGCAACGGGGCGGACGTCGCGAAAGCGCTGGCTCTGGGCGCCGACGCGGTTGCGATCGGGACGGCGGCGCTGATAGCGCTCGGCGACAACGATCCTGCGCTCGAGAGCGAGTACAATAAACTCGGCACGACCGCAGGCGCATACGACGACTGGCACGAGGGATTGGACCCCGCCGGCATCACAACGCAGGATCCGGAACTCGCCAAACACCTCGATCCGATCATTGGTGGGCGGCGCCTCGCCAATTTCCTCTCGGTGCTGACGCTGGAAACGCAGACGATCGCGCGCTCCTGCGGCAAGAGCCACGTCCACAATCTTGAACCCGAAGACCTCGTCGCACTCACCGTCGAAGCGGCCGCCATCGCGCGCGTTCCGCTTGTTGGAACAGATTGGATTCCTGGCCGGGACCGATACTGAAGCCCCCTGTCGAAGAAGAGGCACCATGTCGATCGATCTTGCTGAAGTAGCCAAAGAGCGGAAGATCAAATACTTCCTGATTTCCTACACCGATCTGCTTGGGACGCAGCGCGCCAAGCTCGTGCCGGCGGAAGCAATCGGCGGCATGGCCAAGAATGGTGCCGGCTTTGCGGGCTTCGCCACCTGGCTCGACATGACACCGGCCGATCCGGACGTCTTCGCCATTCCCGATCCCAACAGCCTCATCCAGTTGCCATGGAAGCCCGAGGTCGGCTGGCTTGCCGCCGATCCCTGGATGGGTGGAAAGCCGGTCGAACAAGCACCACGAAATCTTCTTAAAAGGTTGATTGCGAATGCCGCGGATCACGGACTTCAACTCAAGAGCGGAGTCGAGTGCGAGTTCTTCCTGATTTCGCCGGACGGCGAGCGCGTCGACGACATTTCCGACCGTCAGGCCAAACCCTGCTACGATCAGTCCGCGCTGATGCGGCGCTATGAGGTGATCAGCGAAATCTGCGACGGCATGCTGAAGCTCGGCTGGAATCCGTATCAGAACGACCATGAAGATGCGAACGGCCAGTTCGAGATGAACTGGGATTACAGCGACGCATTGGTTACTGCCGATCGTCATGCTTTCTTCAAGTACATGGTGAAATCGATCGCTGAGAAGCACGAAATGCGGGCGACTTTCATGCCCAAGCCGTTTTCCAGCCTTACTGGCAACGGCTGTCACATTCATGTCTCGCTCTGGAAGGGCGAAAGCAACGTCTTTGAGGACGAAAAAGGCGAACTCGGCATTTCCTCGATCGGTTACGCCTTCATTGGCGGCATCATTCACTCCGCTGACGCTCTCGCAGCGATTCTGAACCCGACCGTCAACTCCTACAAACGGATCAACGCACCGCGCACGCTGTCCGGCGCCACCTGGAGTCCTAACTCGGTGACCTTCTCAGGCAATAACCGGACGCACATGATTCGTATCCCCGAAGCAGGTCGTTTTGAACTACGCCTCGCTGATGGCGCGGCCAATCCCTACGCGATGCAGGCGGCTGTACTGGCCGCCGGCCTCGACGGGATCCAGAGCAATCGCGATCCTGGCAAGCGGCTCGATATCAACATGTACACCGACGGCCATCTGGTCCGGGACGTGAAGAAACTACCGCTCAACCTGCTTGACGCGTTGCGTGCATTGGAAGCTTCAAAACTATTGAACGAAAGCCTTGGCGAATACGTGCCGGCGTATCTCAAACTGAAGCACCAGGAGTGGAACGATTTCTCGCGCCACCTGACCCAGTGGGAGCGCGAAACCACGCTCGACTGCTGATATTCGCTCTCTTTGGTTAGTAGACCCGACATTACCGTGCTGCGAAAGCAAAAACTATGAGCGCACGCAAGTCCGCGCCCACGGCCGGCCGTTTTTTACCGCCGGCCGTTTGATTTAGACCGATGAGCGCGTCTTGTGAGCGCGTCTTGCCGCGCAGCCGGCGAGCGGCCGTGTAGAAAGCGGGCGTGAAGATCAGCCCGAAACCGATCACGCCCAGCATGCCTTCGCTCAACAGACCCGGATAGGTTTTTCGGTACACACAGGTCAGGCGTTCTCCCCGTAACTAAGCTTTGCGGCCGCAGCGCTCACATAGCCGAGCCGGACATCGCGCTCGACAAGCTCCCGCGCCCGCAATCGGGCTTCGCCGAAGCCTCCGCCGCCGGAAGTTTCGAGCCGAACGATATCCCCACTTTTCAGCATCATGTTCGTAACCTTGGAGCGCAACGCCTGCGTTTGACCGTCGCGGATCAAATAGAGCGCACTTGGCGCCGCGGGCCCTCCGCCGGCGAGACCAAAGGGACGGAACTTGAAGCGATCAAGATTGGTCGAAAGCTGCGCCATCGCACAGTTGATCCGCCATTCGCGCCAGAGACCTAGGCCGCCACGCCGACGGCCTGGACCGCCCGTATCGGTCAACAGTCCGTAACCCAGAAACGTTACCGGCATGTCGCTTTCGATCATCTCCATTGGAATGTTCGCGTTGTTGTGCATGCCGAATGACAGAGCCGAGGCGCCGTCTGAATCGGGCAGCGCTCCGTTACCACCGACCTCAATCTCGACCAGGACGCGACGGCCAAGCTCAGGATCGATGGTCTGCAGCGTGATGACGTAGGACACTGCGTAATAGGCGGCCGGCATGCGCTCCGGCACAGCCTGATGCAGCGCGCCGAACAACACCGTCGCCAACCGGTGCCCGATGGCAATGCGATGCACGACGGGGGCCGGCGCGGCAGCACTCACACACAGGCCCGGCGGCGCAACGATCTTGACCGGGCGATAGCAGCCCGCATTTGCCGCAATGGGCACATCGGCAGATGCGATCAGCGCATAGAAGACCGTTGAGCATGTCGACGACAGCGTTGCGTTGCTCGGCCCCATTGCCTGCTTGCTGCAGCCGGAGAGATCGACCGTGAGCTCTTCGCCTTCGATCATCAACTTGGCGTGGATGCGTAGTGGGGCATCCGAAATCCCGTCGTCGTCGATATGGTCCTCGAATTCGTAAGTGCCATCGGGGATGCGGCCGATCACCGCCCGCATGGCGGCCTCGGATCGA
>WNFD01003415.1_pt1 | contig 15962 bp, 14 predicted proteins | sample 5400491 | NCBI WGS metagenome assembly WNFD01 (sample SAMN13153343, study PRJNA577476) | soil metagenome | isolation source: 120 cm saprolite under Douglas fir tree site 2 hole 2 replicate 2 | place: USA:California | collected 2015-04-18 | reverse complement strand
CAGTCTACCCAGACAATGATACAAGGCGGGGCTTCGCCCTTTGCGAACAATTCATCTGCCAGTTCGGGAAAGTTCTTCCTGAAGGGAGCGCGATTGCGCCACATATCTAGCTGGCCGGTCAAACCCTGGATTTGATAGAGCGCCGGGTAGTGCCTGCCGGGCTCTTCGTCGTAGCCTGGAGGCAGGTATACCCACAATGGGCGTTGATAGGGGTCGCCCAGAGGGTTGCCTTTGAGTACATTGCTTTCAAATGTCAATTCTTCGTAACGTCCTCGAAGTTCGCCTGACCATGGATACATGTTTTACTCTCTTTCTTGCTGCTTAGACATGTTCAGTGTTTGCAGGAATAATGGCCATTCTCCTATTATGTGACTATACAGTTGCTGTCAAGGATAGGGACTGAGATCCTCACATAATACTTCTAGCGGGCCTGCGGCCCACTGAGAGGGAAGGGAAAGAACGGGGACACCCCGTACCCCGGCAGGAGGCTTCGCCCCCTGCACTCCCTGCTTTACGAGTGGATCCCAAAGAAAGGCCATCTGAGCATGTTGGGTCAAGCACGATGTTGCACCTGCACTCCTTGATTTATGAGTGGATCCCGGGGAAAGAAGGCGGGGGATAATGCTCGACGCACAGCCGGATATACTGTACAATCTTAAGCGTTGAAAGATAGCACGCCTGGAATGTATGAGATGAGGAATGAGCGATAACGAAACGGTCGAAAAACACCCTATCAGCACTGTGCGTTTTGGCATGGGCAAGGAGATACGACTTTACACTGACGAACTGGTTGTGACGGCTCAGGAGGAAGATCAGGAAACTCGCGTACAATTAAGCGCTCTTAAACGGCTCACGTTGATGCCGGGGGACCCCAACCCGGCTAAATTGATCCTGATGGCAGACCTGGATGATGATACCACCATCATTCTGGCGGAAGGTATGAGCAATGCACGCGACTTTCGCGCGATGCTCCCGCATCTTACTGAACTCAGTCCCGACTTGCAGTTGGACCCGCCAGATATGGGCGAACAGCTGCGCCAGGCATTGAATAACAGGCGGGCATGGGCGTTGACCTGCTATGGCACATTTATCCTGCTCTGTATCTTGCTGTTCGCACTTTACCTGGTTGTGGCGTACCTGGGAGGGCACCACTGAGCTGGCAGAAAGAAAGAGAGGCTACACTTTATGAACCCCGAAGGCGTTTTTTTTGTGCCTGAAATGAGTACTGATGAACGCGTGCGTGTTTTCCGGCGCTCCCTGGGCGAGATGGAAGATTTCAGCGGAATGGAGGTCGATGCCTACGCTGTCATCATGGAGCGCTACGTGGTGGTATGCGATACGATGCTCTGTCCTGAAGATGCCACTGCGATGATGCGGATGGTGCAGGGAGCATTGACGGGTCGTGAGCTGCTGGTGGTTAACAGTCACGCCGACTGGGACCACGTCTGGGGAAACAGGTACTTCACAGGCGAGCATGCGGCTCCGATCATTGCGCACGAGCACAGCCTGGCACGCTGGCAATCCGAGGAGTCCCGCAAAGTACTTGAAGACTACCAGCAGCGCTATGCCATCTTTCGCTCCGTGGCGCTGGTACTACCGACCATTACATTCCAGCACAGGCTGACTATTCATGGCGGGGATTTGTCGATTGAACTCATACCTGCTCCCGGTCATCACCTCGATCATGTTGCCGCGTGGATTCCTCAACTGCGCCTGCTGTTAGCGTTCGACGCCGTAGAGATGCCCCTTCCTATCATAGAAGATGCTGCTGCGGTGCCACTCATGTTCTCTACATTGGAGAGTTTCGTGGCAATGCAGCCGGAGCGCGTGCTCTGCTCTCATGGTAAGACTACCAGTCCAGAATTAGTTAAAGAAAACCTTGCATATTTTCGTGAAGTGGAACGACGCTGCCGGGCATTCATCCAGGCTCACCAACCAACTGACACAGAAATGGAGCACGCCGCAGAGTTAATCGACTACCCGCTCTACGAGGTGATCGTGGGAAAAGGCGGGGAGATCGATAGCAAGTTTTACGGGTGGGCGCATGACAATAATGTTCGCTGCATGATGGAATGGCTGAAGAGAGAGCCAGGAAGGTGACGCAGTTTGTTGTACGTGCGATGTCTATGCAAGTGGTGTATCCGTTTCCAGTCAAATTCCGAGAAATGCGGAAGGATTTTAACCGCTTTTTGTGGTAGTCTGTGAGAAAAGAAGAAAAAAGGAGTAAACTTTATGGCTGAACCACCGATTTCTCTTCTCCCTTTTTATAAAGGCTGGGATACCTATCAGGAACTGCTTATCAAGGCTATTGAGCCGCTGTCACTCGATCAACTGTCCCTGCGTACCGCACCGCAGCTACGTTCGATCGGAGAACTCGCAACCCATATCATCGGGGTGCGTGCTGGCTGGCTTTATTATACACTGGAAAAGGGCGATGAATATCTGGTCTCTCTGGCGAGTCAACCTGCCCGTTCCGCTGCCGAACTGGTCAATGGATTGGAAGCCACCTGGCAAGTCATTCAGGATGCGCTTTCCCACTGGACCATTGCCGATCTGGCAGAAATGGTTCACGATACCGATGAGAATGGAGAAGATCAAACCTATACACGCCAGTGGGTGATCTGGCATCTTATTGAGCACGATCTGCATCATGGAGGTGAACTCTCCTTCACGCTGGGCATGCATGGATTGACTGGGATCACGATCTAAGCGTCGAGAGACGTTGATAGGCTTTTTCTTCGGTTGATGTCGATTGAGTGCCTGATAAAGTCATCCGAGTGTGAGCACTGGAGGCGGCAGCTTCAGCTCAAGGCTGAAAAGCGAACAAGGGGAAACGACAGCAGTCAGGTAATGTCGGGAGGTGTTGTCTTCTCCTCGTGCGTCAATGGGGACGGGTGCGCGCCATTTGATGATGCGTCGCTGATGCGTTCGGGCTTGAGCATGTTGCGGCGGCGATTTCTGCCGCGCTGGGTTACGCGATAGAGCAGGTAGAACATGAGCAAGAGCAGGAACAGCGGGACCAGGCGCGTCAGGCTGATGCCCCCGCTGGCGCCGGGGTAGAGGTAGACATCGTTGACAGCGGCAAAGAGTTGAGAGTAGTTGGTGGCACCCAGGATGAGGGCATAGACCGTTTGCCCCCTGGGCAGGCCAGGACCAATACCGCCCCAGTTCTGCCCGCTATCGTCGCTGCGGAAAGCTCCTGCGCCAGTACCGATATAGACTGTGCTTGGATAGCGAAAATCGACGAGGATGGCGTGTATACTGGTGCCGGAGAGCGATTCTTCACTCGGCATCCAGTGTAAACCAGAGTCTGTTGAGCGGAAGAAGCCGTGGTTGGCGCCCGCGTAGACAAGGCCATTGGGTCCACCGCTCATGGATGCTACACGTATTACGTTGACTACACTGCCGGGCGGCAGGCCGCTATTCAAAGCTTTCCAGGTTGTTCCCTTATCATCAGAGCGGTAGACACCCAGCGCAGTTGCCGCCCATAGCTGGTGATGATCGGAGTCGAAGACCAGACCATTGATGACAGCGGCGGCGGGCAACCCATTGCTGGCTGTAGACCAGGTATTGCCATCATTTGTGCTGGCGAGTACGCCATGATGCGCTGTACCTGCATAGATGGTATGGGGCGCCGTTGCATCAAAGGCAAACGCGGTGTAGCTATCAACAGGCAAAGCTGCTTGGGTAGTGCTGACTGCATGCCAGTGCTGCGCCGCATCTGTGCTGACAAAGATGCCTTTAGCGGTGGCGATGTAGAGTTTTTTCCCGGTGGCATCGAACGAGAGAGCATAAAGCGTGTCGGGCAAGGGCAGGCCAGCACTACGCGCTACCCAGTGCTGCCCACCGTCGGTAGTCACAAAAACGCCGTTTTGTGCATCGCCAGCGTAGAGGATTTGCACATTCTTGAAATCGACATCAAAGGCCCGGATGTGCTGGTGCTGTAAACCGCTCAACTGCCAATTTCCACCACCCAAAATACCGGTGCCGGGGGCGCACGCGGAGAGGGCAAGGGACAGGAGGAGAAGGATCGACAGAACAAATGGCATACGCGTGCTCATAGGGTACTGTGATCTCTGTATACGTTGTTTTTTCGTAAGTATGGTACACATAGATGCATCCTACGCCAGTATGTCTAGCTCTTCGCCTATGTTTTGCGATACTGCCAATCTATATACGTGCGCTGCGGTAGCGATATCCTCAAGGGCAATACCTATACCTTTGTAAAGCGTGATATCGTCAGGTAATTCGCGCTGAGGCGCATAGCCAACGATGACATCTGCCAGGTTATAGACTTCATTCCAATCAAAGAGACCTTCATTGGCGGGGATAATGAGATCGCCGGCCTCTATACGGGCCTGTTCCCGCGAATCGGTCACGATGAGGCTGCTGAGCTGCAATGTTGAAACATCGAGTTCGCGTCTCTGTGCCCAATTAGAGCCAATAGCATTGATATGACAGCCTGCTTTTAGCCACTCGCCACGCAAGACCGGGTCGGGAGAGGTGGTGGCAGTGACGAGGATATCGGCGGCCTCGACTGCCTGCTGTGCGGTGGTAACAGGCTTGACAGCGATATTGAGCAGCCTGGTCATTTCATCGCAGAAGATGGCACATTCATGGGGACGGCGACCGTATACATATACTCCAGATATCTGGCGCACGGCGCATACTCCCATGAGTTGGGTGATGGCCTGATTGCCTGCGCCGATGAGACCCACTAACTTTGCATCGGGCCGCGCCAGGTATTTTGTAGCGACTCCACTTGCTCCACCGGTGCGCATACACCCCAGCCAGTCGGCCTCGATGATGGCAAGCAACTGGCCGTTTTGCGCACTGAAGAGCATCACGACACAGCGTACACCTTCGCGAAAGGTGGTATATGCCTTAAAACCGAGCACGCCAAGGCTGGGAGCGGCAGCAGAAAGCATATGCAGCACTCCGTTGGCCAACACGAGGCGTGTGCGAGGGCGATTTAAGGCGTTATTTTGCGCCAGCGCTGCAAACGCCTGTTCCAGCACCTCCACCGTATCGGGCATGCTCAATAGAAGACGTACATCTTTTTCGCGTAGCACCAATGCCATGAGCACTTTCCTCTGCTAATTATCGCGGCGGATCACGCGACGCACATACACGATGGTTTCGTGTACTTCATAGCCCCTGGGCAGTTTCTTGCCGGCCTGGGGATGGGAAGGCAATAGATTTCGTATTCCGTCGATGGTAGGCAGGGTATCAGCCACAGAGCGGGAAGATCTGGCCAGGCGAGCCAGGATGCCCCGGCGCAGCAACTCGAGGCCTGCGCCTACAGCCAGGGCTCCGACACCGGCTGCAAGACGCGGTAATTGTGGATTGCTGAACACCGCTGGCAGACGTGTGCGTGCCGGCACGAGGCTTGTCGAAGGTGCTGTCAGGTCAGCTCCGCAGTTACGACAATAGAGATCATCGGTCGAACACCCGGCACGACAAGTTGGGCATAACATGCTATTCTCTCTTCCTATTTTCCAGTGTCTCAGCAATCGCGTCGATCACGATAGCATTCTCCTCAATAGTATTGTAGAAATACGGCGAAATACGCAGTAAGCCGGGGCGTGAATCGGTGATGATATTACGCGCAACGAGCGCTTTGACTATCTCCTCAGGTCGCTCCAGTTCCAACATGACAATAGAACTGCGGCGTTCTGGCTCCTGGGGGGCACGCACAGTCCAGCCGTGTTCGCGAGCGCGAGCAATCAAGTCATTGGTCAGGTAGCGGGTGCGCTCGCAAATGCGTTCAACGCTGATTTCTTGCACGATATCCAAACCACCGCTGGCAGCATAGATGGCCGCGACAGCCGGTGTACCCATCTCGACTCTTGCGGCATCGGAGCGAAATTCAAACTCGCGCGCTTTAAACTGGAACTGGTCGCGATGACCAAACCAGCCCGTGATGGTCGGCTGGAGAGCAGGAATCAAGCCTTCGCGAATGTAGACAAGCGCGAGCCCTGGTCCGCCCATCAGCCATTTGAGGGTGCCAGTAACGAGGAAGTCGATGTCCATCGCAACAACATCGATGGGAATCTGGCCGGTTCCCTGGTAGTCGTCAATCAGAATAAGCGCGCCATTCTTATGAGCGATGTCAGCCAGGGCACGGAGATCCTGGATATAACCACTGGTGAAGAAGACATGTGAGGTAGCAAGCAAAGCGGTTTTGTCATCTACTGCTGTCTCAAACTGCTCGGGAAGGACATGGATATGATCATGGCTCTCGACAAAGGTGCATTGGACGCCCAGGCGTTCTTTTACCAGCCACTGGTAAGCCAGCGTCGGGAAGTCCATGTCAGCCATGACAACTTTGTTACGCTCGCTGTAGTCCAGGGCGGTGGCAATAGAGCTAAGAGCAGCGGAGACGCTGGGAGCAATAGCGACCTCGTGGGGCTGCGCGCCAATGATGGATGCAAATTTGCGGCGCACGCTGGCAATCTCACCCATCCAGATTTCGTACCACGCGTGCGCGCCCCACTCGTTCCAAAGTTCCATGAATTGGGTTATGCCCTGCATTGAACGCAGAGAGAGCGCTCCGAGCGAACAGCTATTCAAGTAGGTTTTTCGCTGCAGGATGGGAAATTGTGACCGGTAGGCAATGAGTTCTGGGTTTTCGACGGCGACCGGGACCGGTTGTTGCATCTTAGAATCATCAGTGATCATATAACACCTGCTCTCATGTTGCCTTTGTTTCCCGATTTGTTTAGACTGTACTCTCTATTTTAGCGCTTCTGGCGTAGAGAGTCTATAGTTTGGGCTAACAAGATTGCGGCTCGCTCTACTTCGTGCACGGTAGACCAGCGGCCCAGCGTCAGGCGCAGCGCTCCAAGGGCGCGTTCGCGCGATAAGCCCATTGCCATGAGCACCGGCGAAGGGTCTGTGTTGCCTTCGTGACAGGCTGAGCCGGTAGAACTGGCTATCTGCGGTGTAGCCGCCAGGACCTCTTCACCGGTAACGCCTTCTACACTTATATTCAGCGTATTGGGTAAGCGTTCGGTTTCATGTCCATTCAGGTAGATGGAGCCAGCAAGATTGTGTTCAAAATGATGTTGAAGCGAATCACGTAGTTGTTGCAAGCGAGGCTGGCTTGCGGCAAGCTGCTGCTGCGCGAGCATGCAAGCGCTGCCTAATGCTACCATATAGGCGACATTCTCTGTACCGGCTCTCAGTCCTGCTTCTTGTCCACCGCCATAGACGAGGGGTTCCAGTTGTAGGCCGTGCCGGACATACAGTGCGCCGATGCCCTTGGGCGCGTAGAGCTTGTGCCCGGCGATGGTGAGCATGTCCACGCCTAATTCACCGACGCGAACCGGTATCTTGCCGATGGCCTGGGCAGCATCGGTATGCACCAGCACGCCATGGCGCTGCGCAATCTGTGCAATCTCTGTGATAGGCTGCAGGGTCCCAGTTTCGTTGTTGGCGAGCATGATGGTAATCAAGATTGTTCCATCCTCTATAGCTGCCTCTACATCGGCAGGATTGACACGACCGCTGCTGTCAACCGGCAGGTAAGTGACGCGGAAGCCGTGGAGTCGTGCCAGGGCGCGACAGGTATTGAGGACGGCAGGGTGTTCGATTACCTGGGTGATGATGTGGTCGCCACGGCTGCGCCGCGCAAGTGCCGCTCCTCGAATGGCAAGATTATCGCTCTCTGATCCGCCGCCAGTGAAAATGATCTCGCCGGGAAGACAGCCTATTAACCGGGCAACCTGCTCTCTCGCAGTATCTATGGCACGATGTGTGAGCTGTCCGTAATGGTGGGAGCTTGATGGATTCCCAAAATGGAGCGAGAGATAGGGAAGCATAGTTTCGATGACTGCCGGGTCAACCGGTGTGGTAGCGTTGTAATCGAGGTAAATAGGGCCATCTTGCAGGCCGGGATCGATGGTCATTGTGCCTCCCTTATAACTTTCTTTTCATACAGGCTCGCTCTCCAGCCCTCACCTCGAACTTCACCTCTGTAAGTAAAGCCTGCCTGTTCATAATACTGCCTTAGTGCCTGATTCTCCGCCATACAATCAAGCCGTAGGTAATCCCTTCCCGCAGAAGCTACTTTTCCTTCGGCCCATTGAAGGAGTTGACGTCCTAGCTCCATACCCGCATAGACCCTGCGAATTGCCAGGCGGTGAAGATACCCGGCGTCGTCTGGGACATTTCCCCAAAACATTTTATCAGCCCATTGAAGCGTTAGAGTTCCAACGACCTGCCCATCTCGTTTCGCAAGGTAGACTTCCCCTCGACTTACCTGATCAGCAATGGATTGGCGCCGAACCTTGCGAAATAGACCTGGCTGCCACTGGTCGATACCTCTAGAAATAAGCCAGTCGGCGGCTTCTTCGAGTATCTCCAGGACAGTATCAAGGTCAGAAGGTTGAGCTTGCTCTATTGTGATGCGTCCCGCAGGTGTCAAGAGAAGACCTTCATAAGACATGCTAAATCACCACTCTCTTCATGTGCTTTCAGGTGTGAATAATCAGGCTCCTCCTGGCGAGCTTACATAGTTTGAGACACTTGCGACAGTTGGGACATGTGTGTTGATATCTGTTGTACCACATTTGAGGTTATCTGTAGTTTCTCAGGAGGACTTTGCCACATGGGACACCTGGGACAATTGGGATAGGGTTCAGAGAGTAATCTCTTTTCTGGAAAGGGAATATACGTTGATTTGTACATGGAGATGCACATTGTGATGCAGGTAAGCAATGTGTTACCTTACTTTTAGTATAGCATATGGACAAAGCACTGGCTTGGAACGGTCTCCTTACGTACTCGTTGAGCCTGCACTTGGACTCGGAGTTGGCGTGACACATGGCGGAACTGATGGCGTTGAGGTAAGGTCCAGGTCTATCTCTACAGAATGAAGGCTGCCATCAGCTTTCTGGGGGCTCGTAAAAGTGACTGTTCCAATGTACATCTCACTGCATAAACCCGCTATTGAAACATGAACAAAGATATTACGGTTCGCACCGGCAGGCAATGAGCCACTATATTGACTCAGACTAAGCCAGCTTCCTCCAGGATCTACTTTCGCCGACCAGCTAAGTGGAGCGCAACAGTTCTTGTTACCCGTGTTGCTGTCATTGTTTAAATGGATTGGTTGTGGAGCAAAACTACCATTTGTTGGGAAGCTAAGCGATCCTCCATCCTCGTGGACGACGAAGGCTGTAGGATCAGAAGGGATAAGGGTTGGAGTTGGCGACGGTGTGGGGGTAGGTGCCTGAGTTGGAGTCGGAGTTGGCGACGGAGTTGGAGTCGGCGACGGTGTGGGGGTAGGTGCCTGAGTAGCTTCAGATGTAGGAGTGGGACTGGTTATTTGAGGTGGAGTTTGACCGGGCCCCCGTGTAGTGGTGGCACTGCCACACGCTGCCAGTTGCAGGCTCAATACACAAATAAGCGCTATTGCGGTAAGGCTAAAAAAACGGCGGGTCTTTGCGTTTACATGTCCTTTGAGCAAGGAATGGCTCAACGTGAAATTTCTCCAGGATACGATGATGTCGTGTCTAGTTTTTTCTGCACTGCAACGGCTAAAAGATATCTTAAGTATCCTGAACATTGGCTACCTCCATCGCTTCTGGTGAGAACTGCTTGATGTAAAATTTGTGCATCTCACGTCTATCGATTATAATTTATAGACGATGACAGGCAGTAATTTTTGAAGATAGGATACTTGTACTCTCCAATTTATTCCTGTTATTATTGACTGAACAATTGGAAGGGAACCCAGTATATTTTTAAGGGCTACACCTGCTTGCGTGTCCTATCAACACTTCACCGACCTAACATGAGAGTAGTTTCATGTGGAGGATGATTATGAAACATCTTGTTGAATTCTCCCTGGCGGATGGCGGTTCTATCTTCGTAGAAGTGAGCGAACCGGAAGGCGAAAGGGGCTCGCGGCGTGTTACGCGCGGCTCTGAAGGAGAACCAGAGCCAGCCCCAAAAACCTTCGAGCAAGCCCTGAGCAAGATTCGCCCCGCGACCGAGAGCGCCATTGCTATGCTTCGTGGCCTGCTTCACAAGCCTGGGGAAGTCGAGATGGAGTTTGGGTTCACTTTGAGCGCTGAAGCGGGTGTCATTATTACCTCAGTCAGTACAGAAGCTAACTATAAAGTGACGTTACGATGGAAGGAAGAGCAAACAGCAGACCCAATAACCTGATAGGCGTAGTATTGTCGTAGAAATAGTAGGTGACTGCGAATGCTTGCCCGAGGTACCTGACTGATGGTGAATATTCTGAATGGCATTGTTCGTATCCTGAGTGGCAGTCGGATCGGAACCGGCTTTGTAGTCTCCAATAATGGCCTCATCGTCACGTGCGCCCACGTTCTGGGAAAAGCTATGCCGGAAACAGCGCAGGTTGTATTTCAAGCTACCGGCGAGCAGCGGGAGGTAAAGGTGATAGCCGAGGGATGGCGTGCTGCGACCGACGAAGATGTAGCATTCCTGCAAGTCACCGGGACGTTACCAGAAGGAGTAGAACCACTCCCATTAAGCTCTTCTAAGGGGACCGACGGTCACACTATAAGGACCTTCGGCTACCCCAATGTCGGCGAGGTAGAAGGCGTGCGGGGTGCAGGGAAGTCGCTGGGACTGGGGGGAAAGACCAAGGCGGGATATCCACTGCTCCAGCTACAATCAAGTGAGATTACAGCGGGTTTCAGCGGCGCTCCTGTCTGGGATGAGCCGCGTCGTCGCGTGATAGGCATGGTTGTCATAGCAGCCGAAGCCGACGATCTTGGAAAACTGGTTGAGACAGCCTTCGCGACCCCTACGGAGACGCTGCTGGCGATCTTTCCCGAACTGCACCCATCGGAGATCTGTCCCTATCGCAACCTGGAGGCATTTACCGAGGCGGATGCTTCTTTCTTCTTTGGTCGTCAGTCGATCATTGACGAACTCGTGTATAGCCTACAAAACGAGAGGCGTTTCCTGGCGGTTTTTGGTCCATCGGGCTCCGGCAAGTCATCGCTGGTCCAGGCGGGGCTGATTCCTCGCCTGAGAGCCGGTGATGTTCCCGGCAGTAATCACTGGACGATTATTGTCACACGCCCAACTGATACCTCCTTCGAGTCCCTGCTGAATGGCCTGGACAACACTCTGGAACCGACCGCCGTCGTTCTCGATCAGTTCGAAGAGGTTTTTGGAAGCCTCCCTGAAGAGATAGGTACACGGGTCATTGGGCAAATCACGAAGCTGCTGGAGTGGGCCCCCCATATCACGCTCATCGTCGTCATGCGCAACGATTTCTACCCCCGTTTTGTGCAGCAGGAGACGTTGGCGCAATGGCTCGGCCGGAGCGTAGTCAACGTTCCATTGCTCATAAGGCGCGATGACCTGGTCTCCATCGTCAGGGACCCGGCAGTGGCGGTCGGACTGCAGTTCGAGGAGGGGCTGATCGAGACGATTGTCGATGATGCGCTGGATACCACGTTTAAGGAGAAGAAAGATGTGGGAAGCAGCACTGTCCTGCCCCTGCTCGAATTTGCCTTAACCCAACTGTGGGAGAACCGGAGAGAGGGTCGGCTCACACGCGAGGACTACAAAAGCATTGGGGGGGTAACCGGAGGGCTCGCACAATGGGCAAACCAGGCGTTCTATCGTTTTGAGGAAAAACAGCGACCATTGGTACGTTCGCTCTTCACTGCACTGGTTCACCTGGGTGACAAAGAACAGCATATCCCCGACAGCCGCAGACGCAGAGAACTCTCTTCGCTCGTGCATACGGAGGCGGAACGGGCGGAGGTCTCTCAAGTGGTGCAGCAATTGGTCGCTGCCCGCCTGCTTGTGGAGGGAGAGAAAGGAACCATAGAGATCATCCACGACGCCCTGCTGTGGGAATGGGGACGGCTGAAGCAATGGATAGAAGAAGACCGCAACTTCCTGACCTGGCATCAGGAACTGGAGAGGCGCACGCAAGCATGGATCGAGACGGATAGGGAGAATCCTGCCGGGCGTGATCCATACAGGCTTTTTGGAGGCTCTGATTTAACGCGGGCTATAGAGCAGTTAGAGAAACGCTCTTCGGACCTGACTCAAAGCGAACGTGATTTCATTCGAGCCGGTCTTGAATGGCAGAAGCAGGAAGAACTGACGCGAAAGCGATTCAAGCGCCGACCCATACTGGTTGGGCTTATAGTACTGGCGCTGACTATAATGGTGATTACTCCTGTGGTGTATTTTTTGCTGCAGCCACAGCCACAAAAGCTCCCTTACATTTATCGAGGACATACTGATGAAGTGTGGAGCGTAGCGTGGTCGCCCGATGGCAAGCGTCTCGCTTCGGCAGGGCTGGATAAGACGGTGCGTGTCTGGGATGCCATTACCGGAGTGACCCTCTTCACCTATCATGGTCATATTGACGCGGTAAACAACATAGCGTGGTCACCCGATGGCAAATGGCTTGCCTCAGCGGGCAATGATAGAACGGTACAGGTGTGGGACGCCAGTACCGGGAGTACTCGCTTTGCCCGCGCGAGTCATGCTGCTGTGGTATGGAGCGTGGCGTGGTCGCCCGACGGCAAGTATCTCGCCTCAGCGGGAACCGATGGGAAGATACAGATATGGGATACCGGCAGCGGAAAGGCCCTCTCCACCTTCTCAGATCAAGATCCTTCTAATATAGAGAGCGTAGCGTGGTCACCCGACGGCAAGCGCCTCGCTGCCGCAAGGACCAAAGGGTATGTGCAGGTGTGGGATACGAGTACCGGAAAGGTCATCCACTCCTATACGAATTATCCTGCTGCGGTATATAACGTAGCTTGGTCGCCCGATGGCAAGCGGCTTGCTACCGCGGTAGGTGATGGGACAGTGTGGGTGTGGGATATCGGCACCGAACATCAACCTTTTATCTATAATGGTCATACGAAAGCCGTATACAGTGTAGCATGGTCGCCCGATGGCAAGCGGCTTGCCTCGGCCAGTGGTGATAGAACGGTGCAGATCTGGACTGAAGGGGTCGAAAGTACTCTCTTCGCCTACACAGGTCATGCTGCTGCGGTATATAGCGTAGCCTGGTCACCTGATGGGATTCGTCTGGCATCGGCTGGGTTGGATAAGACCGTGCAGGAATGGAATATCAGCGCTAAGAGTGCCCTTATCTACCACAATCATATAGGAGCAGTGAAAAGTGCCGCCTGGTCACCCGATGGCAAGCAGATTGCCTCGGCAGGGATAGATGGAAAGGTAGAGGTATGGGATGCCAGTAGTGGGAACATCTTCTTCACTTCCCAGTACCCTGGTGCTACGTTATATAGCGTAGCGTGGTCACCCGATGGGAAGCGACTTGCCGCAGCCAGTGGTGATGGGACTGTACAGGTGTGGGATATCAGCGCCAGGAAGATCACGCGCATTTACGGGAGGAGCCATCCCGCTGCGATATGGAGCGTAGCGTGGTCTCCCGATGGCAAACGCATTGCCTCCGCAGGCACTGATAAAACCGTGCAGGTGTGGGATGCCAGCAGCGGACAGACCTTGCTCACATACCGTGGGCATACTAAATTTGTGACCAGCGTGGCGTGGTCGCCTGATGGCAAGCGCATCGCCTCTGCTGACTGGGATGGTAAGGTGCGAGTCTGGGATACCGGCACCGGGATGACGCTCTTCACTTACGCTGGTCATACTGCCGAGGTATATAGCGTAGCGTGGTCACCCGATGGGAAGCGACTTGCCTCGGTAGGGAATGACAGCACAGTGCAGGTGTGGAATGCTGACAATGGTAAGATTCTTTTCCCTTATCCCTATCAGGCCCATACTGCGCTAATAAGTGTAGCGTGGTCACCCGATGGGAAGCGGCTTGCTTTGGCCAGTAGCGATGGAAGGGTGTTGGTGCAGGATGCGAACACTAAACAGATCCTCTTCCTCTACAAAGGTCATGCCGATTTAGTAAAAAGCGTAGCTTGGTCGCCCGACGGCAAGCGCATTGCCTCAGCCAGTAACGATGGCACAGTGCAGGTATGGCAGCCTGAGTAGTGTGCAGGTTGCAGCAGTGAGGTGTCTTTGGAGTCTGAGGATCATACGTTTCCCCCACTCTGCCGCTCTACCCAGCGCTGCATAAGCTCCCACTTCCTGGAAGCGATGCGCGCGAACTGCATACAGCGTTGCTCGATCTCGGCGACAGGCGTTTTCGATGAAAAGAGGAGCGACCATCCGTTACCTTCCAAAAGTGGCACCTGCCTGAGCAGGTCATCTCGCGAAATCGTCCACACGCCGCCGAAGGTCAAATCGCCCTCCACAGTGGCAACAACGATTTCATCTTTCCTCGCGCCAGCAGTAGCGCGTCCTATCACCCATGCATACTTACGCAAAACCTCGGCAGCCTGGGTAGTGTGGTGGGCTCTCTCCACTGCTTCTTTTGATGGAGTAGGCATAATGGGATACCTCTAGTTCTAGTTCAAGAAAACACGCTATTGATTTCTCATTATATCACTATCCTGATGCGCTCAACTGGCGCCGGTCAACTCTTGCGGGATGGAGTAGCGGGAATTGGAACTATCAAGCCCCGGAAAACGTCTTCTCGATAAGCAGTATCGATTAGTAAATTGCATCTCAGCTTTATAGACAGTTTTTTGCAATGGAAATCTTCTGCTGATATAACAGGAGTTGTTCGCATGTCAATACATATGCACGCGGAGTCTACCTCCATGAGGGGGAACGAGCGGGCGACCATAAAGGCCCACCCCGCCACTCTTCACCACCCTCGCCCCTACGGGAAGCGAATTTCCTCCCGGAAGGAGGGAGAATCGCACGCGCGGGCCGCGCGTGCGATTCTCCCCTCTATAGCTCTATTGTGCCTGCTCCTGGCGGGGTGCGGTTTCTCGCAAGGCGCGCCTGGGCACACGTTTCAAGGCAAGCTGCACCTGCTGCAGGTGCCCACGCCGTATAGCCTGCCCGGTCAGATCGTGCTGGGGCCGGATGGCAACCTGTGGTTCCCGGCTGTGGCGTACGGGAATTTCACCACCGACAAGCCCAGCGGAGCGATCGGGCAGCTAACCCCTTCCGGCAAGTTCCACATGTTCCCCATGCCCACAGCCAATAGCTATCCCCTCGCTATCGCCTTCGGACACGATGGGAAACTCTGGTTTAGCGCGTTCCAGGGCAACGGCAAGCTTGCCCCTAACGTCGACCAGGCGCCGAGATTTAGCGGCGGGTACAGCGAGTTCGGCCAGATGAGCCAGGATGGCAAGTTCCACATGTTCACCCTGCCCTCGTCCACCATCTCCCCCCGTTCGATTGCCGTGGGCGCAGACGGCAATCTCTGGTTCACCGATACCGGCGCAGGGTCGAACGATGCCTGGGTGAACAAAATTGGCCGCTTCACGCCCTCTGGAGCCTTCAGCGAGTTTCCGCTGACCTTACGCAAAGCGACCGATTTCATCAACCTGCTTATCGCCGGGCCGGATGGCAATCTCTGGTTCAGCATCGACAGCGAGCTGCCAGACTATAGCGTTTTTGGCGAAATGGGACGCATCACGCCGCAGGGCACGGTGACCATCTTCACTCTGGGCAAGTTTGTCGAGCCGCGCGATATGACGGTCGGTCCGGATAACAACATCTGGTTCAGCAGCGGTGGCCTCATTGGACGCATCACCATGAAAGGGCAGCTGCACCTGTTTAACCCCGATCCACAGAACAGATCTAACTATATGTCTTCCAGCGGGATCACCAGCGGCAGTGACGGGGCGCTCTGGTTCGCTACGGTGAACGTGGCGGTCGGGCGCGTCACCACTGCTGGCACGTTCAAGTTCTACCCCTTCCCACCCAACACCAACTTCGACAACGGGGGCAGCTCGCTTGACATAGGCAACCTGCGTGGCATCGTCACTGGCGCGGACGGCACGCTCTGGTTGACCAACGATGCGCAGATCGGGCATTTTGTGTAGGGGATCCAATCCCTCATTATAAAACAATGCGCGAGGGAAATTCTGGTTTGCCCTGTACACCCGGAT
>WNFD01003414.1_pt1 | contig 15964 bp, 15 predicted proteins | sample 5400491 | NCBI WGS metagenome assembly WNFD01 (sample SAMN13153343, study PRJNA577476) | soil metagenome | isolation source: 120 cm saprolite under Douglas fir tree site 2 hole 2 replicate 2 | place: USA:California | collected 2015-04-18 | reverse complement strand
CATCGAGAAGGCACCGAACGGCGACCAGACCTCCGGCGGATTGAAGGCGTCGATCATGGCGTACCTCGATCAAGTTGTCGGTTCTCGCAGGCAGGGCTATCACATGTGACGGAGGCGCCGATATCCCCTCGCCCCAACGGGGAGAGGGAGGGACCCGCGCCGCAGGCGCGGGAGGGTGAGGGGGAAGCGCAGCTTTCGAGCAGTTTCCGCCAACAAATGAGGCGGTGGAATCTCCCCCTCACCTTCCCATCGCTGACGCGATGGGTCCCCTCCTCTCCCCGAGGGGAGAGGAGAAAAGGCGCGTCGTCGCCAAATGCGATAGCGACTAGCCGATCTGGGAGGGGTCGCCGGCGAAGCCGTCCGAGCAGAATGGGCCGCCGTGGAAGAGTGCGGCGACCTTGTCGACCGGCTCCTCGCGGCCGAGCAACTCGGCGGCGAAGGTTTCGGCGCTGTCCTCGGGGACGTAGCCGAGTTGTTGCTGGGCGGCCGTGTTGTCCCACCAGCTGCGCGGATTGTTCGAGACGCCATAGGCGATGATGAAGTGAAGATGCGGCGCCTCGATGCAGCGGTAGATCAGCTGCGTGATGTCGCGATGGCTCTGCCAGGTGCTGAGATGGCGGATTTCGACCGGACGCTCGCGGCAGGTGCCGATCCTGAGGCAGGCGACGCCGATGCCGTGCTTGTCGGCATACATGTGACCGATCGCCTCGCCGAAGGCCTTGCTGACGCCGTAGCGGGTGTCGGGGCGCGGCTGCGCCGTGTCGTCGATGCGCTCGCCGCGGCGGTAGAAGCCGATGGCATGGTTCGACGAGGCGAAGATGACACGCTTCACGCCCTGCTGGCGCGCCGCCTCGAAGACGTTGTAGGTGCCGGCGATGTTGATCGGCAGGATCTTCTCCCACTTGTCCTCGATCGGCACGCCGCCGAGATGGACGACGCAGTCGATCCCTTTCATCGAAGCGTGCGTCGCGGCGAAGTCCTGAACATCGGCCTGCACCACCTCCTCGCCGGAACCCGTCGCGTTGCCGAGCGGCGCGATATCCGAGAGGCGAAGCAGCTCGTAGCGGCCGCGCAAGCCCTGGCGCAGCACCTTGCCGATATGACCGGCCGCGCCGGTAATCAACACGCGTGTCATGGTCGTCCTCTCCCCTTGTTGCGATTGGCCTTGTTGCGATTGGCAAGCGAGATGGGCATGGCTGGCGCGAACTAATAGCGATTGTGTTCGGGCGCGTCATCGAGAATTCTCCGGCATCGCATCGCTGCAGGCTTGCCGCAACCAAGATGATCCTCGTCGAGACGCTCGCCCCCCTGGCGATCAAGGTGCTGGTCACCGCCGCGACGGTGGTAGCCGCCTCGGTCGCCGCCGAACGCGCCGGGCCGGTGATCGGCGGCATCATCGTCGCCCTGCCGGTCTCGGCCGGGCCCGGTTATGTCTTCCTCGCCCGCCAGGCGAGCGATAGCTTCATCGCGCAAAGCGCCCTCTACAGCCTCGCCATCACCGCCGCGACCGCGCTTTATCTCGCTGTCTACGTAAAGGTGGCGCCGCGGCTCGGCGCCATCGCCAGCGTCCTCGTCGCGCTGGTGCCCTGGCTGATCGTCGCCATCGTCCTGCAGCGTGTCGAGATCGGCTGGTGGAGCGCGGTCGGCCTCAATCTCGCGGCGTTTCCGTTCGCCCTCTGGCTGACGCGCGACAGTGCCACCACCGAGAGCCCACCGCTGCGCGTCGCCAGCCTGCGCGATCTCCTGCTGCGCGCTTTGCTGGCGGGCAGCCTCGTCGCCGCCGTGGTCACGATCAGCGAATTCATCGGGGCGCGACTCACCGGCAGCACGCTGACCTTCCCGGTGGTACTGACGACGCTCGGCCTCATCATGCATCACCGCTATGGCGGGCGCGCCGCCGCGCGGGCGCTGCGCGGCGCCCTCCTGGCGATGCCCGGTTTCGCGGTTTGCGTCCTCGCGCTGCATCTCCTCGCCGAACCACTCGGCGCAATCCGCGCCCTGGTGGCGGCTCTTGCCGTATCGCTCGCGGCTTCGCTCTTCCTCCTGTTCTGCGCGCGGCTGGCGCGGCGCCGCCAAATGCGGCTGAACAACATGGTTCCCTTGTCGCGCTTCGCCGATTAACGTTACCGCATGGTTGCCGAATCGCCGCCGCCGGTCGTGCCGCGCCCCGCCGCCACCCTCCTCCTGCTCCGCGACGGCGCCGACGGGCTCGAAGTGCTGATGACCTCGCGCCACGAGGCGGCGGGGTTCGCCGCCGGCGCGCTGGTCTTTCCCGGCGGCAAGGTCGATGCCGGGGACCACGCGCTCACCGCTTGCTGCGCCGATCGTGCGACGCTCGACGAGACCACCCTCGTCCTGCGCATCGCCGCCATTCGCGAAACCTTCGAGGAATGCGGCATCCTTTTGGCGCGCGCCGGGGGCGCCTTGCTGACGGCGGAAGCGCTGGCGGCTTTGCGCCGCAACCACGGCACGGCGGAAGGCGGGTTCGCCGCCCTCGTCGCCGCGGCGCGGCTGGAGCTGGCGACCGGCGATCTCGTGCCCTACGCGCATTGGATCACTCCGGTCGACCGGCCGAAGCGGTTCGACACGCATTTCTTTCTCGCCCCCGCCGCGCCCAGCCAGGTCGCCGTGCATGACGGTCGCGAGGCGGTCGACGCCGTCTGGTTGACGCCGCAGGCGGTGCTCGCCGGCGCCGATGGCGGACGCATCAAGCTTGTTTTCGCGACACGGATGAACCTCATGAAGCTCGCGCGCAGCACGACCGTCGCCGCCGCCCTCGCGGCGGCGCGCAGCGCGCCGATCGTCACCGTGACGCCGGTCATCGAGAAGACGAGCGCCGGGCCTTTCATCCACATTCCGGAAGCGGCCGGCTACGGCGCGACGAGGGTTGCCGCCGGCGATATCCCCCGTGCCTGATGCGATGGGCGCCTGACGCAATGGGCGAAATTACGTTCCTGCGCGATTTTTCCTTCGCCTACGGCGTCGCCGAGATGCTGTCGCCGCTGATTCGCCGCGTCGTCGCGCGCAATCCCAGCCCCTTCACCTTCAAGGGCACCGGCACCTACATCGTCGGACGCGGCAATGTCGCGGTGATCGATCCCGGCCCGGCTCTGCCGGATCACGTCGAGGCGCTGCTCGCCGCGCTCGATGGCGAGACGGTCAGCCACATCCTGGTCACTCATACCCATCTCGACCATTCGCCCGCCGCCGCGGCGCTGCAGCGCGCCACCGGCGCGCCGACCCTCGGCTTCGGGCCACATGGGGCGACGCGCAGCGAGGGCGCCGGCAGCGAGGAAGGCGCCGATCGCGAGTTCAACCCGGACGAGGCCCTGCGCGACGGCGATGTCGTCGAGGGCAAGGGCTGGCGCATGACCGCCGTGCACACGCCCGGTCATACCTCCAATCATCTCTGCTTCGCGCTCGACGAGGAGAAGGTGCTGTTCTCCGGCGATCACGTCATGGGCTGGTCGACCAGCGTCATCGCGCCGCCGGACGGCGACATGGCGGCCTATCTTCGCGCGCTCGACAAGCTGCTCGGTCGCGACGACGCGGTCTATTGGCCGACGCATGGTCCGGCAATCAGCGACCCGAAGGCGCATGTCCGGGCCTTCATCGAGCATCGTCACGAGCGCTCCGCGGCGATCCTCCAGCGTCTGGCGGCCGGGGACGAGACGATCCCGGCGATGGTCGAGGCGATCTATGTCGGTCTCGATCCGCGGCTGCGCAATGCCGCCGGACGCTCGGTTCTCTCGCATCTCATCGCCTTGGTCGAGGATGGGCGCGTCGTCTGCGACGGGCCGCCCGCGGTCGGCGCGCGTTTTTCTCTGCGACAGGGGCGATGAGCGGGGTCAAGCGGGCGCTGTCGCCGTTCTATCGCGTACTCGAGCTGGCCGGTGGCTTCGCGCTCCACCAGAAGCTCGGCGAGCCGACGCTCGAGCGCTACCGCCAGCTCATCGCCCGCAACCTCGCCGACACAGGCGGCAAGCACATCCTCGATATCGGCTGCGGCATCGGCGCCTTCCGGCCCTGTTTCCCCGGCCCCTATACTGGTATCGACATCAACCCGGCCTATGTCGAAAAGGCGCGCACGCTGCAATCCGGCCGGTTCGAGGCGATGGATTGCACCCGGCTCGGCTTTGCCGATGGCAGCTTCGACGAGGTCGTCACCATCGCGACGCTGCACCACATCGACGACGGCGAGGTCGAGCGCATGGTGGCAGAGGCGATCCGCGTCTGCCGACCGGGCGGGCATTTCCATGTCATCGATGCGATCCTGCCGGTCGCGCCGAATGTCTTCAAGACGGCACTCTTCCGGCTCGATCGCGGCAACCATCCGCGCACCCTCGCGCATCACCTCGCGGTGATCGGACGGGCCGCCCGCATCGTCGAGCACCAGGTGCTGACCGGGCCGTTGCACGACACCGCTTATGCGCGCTTGACGGCGACGCCGATGACCTGAAGCCCGGCGTGCCGCATCAAGGGCAAGCACAAGATCCAATCGTCAAGCCGGGCGAAGAAGCGCGTCACGCCGCGGATGCCGGGGATGAAGCGGAACAGCCGGTTGAAGACCAGCACGTCGCTGTTCATGAACAGGCAGAAGCCGAGAAAGCCATAGGTCCGCCAGACTTGGCAGTCGAGACCGGCTGCCGAGAGCACCGGCACGGTTTCGCGATAGAGCAGCGGCCGCTCGGTCTCGTGGTCGAGGATCGGCGACAGTCGGTAGACGATGGCGCGCAGCCACCGCCACAGGAAGAGATCGCTGACCGGCTCGCGGAAATAGAAGCGCCCGCCGGGTTTGAGAACGCGCCGGATTTCGGCGAAGAGACGGCGGCGATCATTGACGTGGTGAATGCCGCCCAGCATGACGACGGCATCGACGGCGTCGTCCGCCAACGGCAGAGCGGTAGCGTCGCCCTGGATGAAGGCGAAGCGTTCCGCCGCGTTATGCCGCACCGCCGCGTCGAGCATCGAGAGCGAGATGTCGACGCCGATGCCGCGAGTGACGCGCTCGCCGAGCAGCGCGAAAGCTTCGCCGCGGCCGCAGCAGATCTCGGCGACCGTGCCGAGCTTTGCCGTTCCGACGATCGCGAGCAGCGCGCGATCGAGATAGGCGAGGTACTCCTCGGTATGCGGATAGTGCAGGTTCGCGACATAGGCGGCGGCGATGGTGTCGTAATGCGCCTGCTGCGCCAGCGCATCGGCGGAACTCGAATCGGCGGCGAAAAGCGGGATGCCGTTGGCGGCGATGGCGTAGCGCCGGCTGCCGTCCTCGTTGACCAGCGCGTTGCCGATCTGGCGCAGCGTGCTGCCGGTCAACGGGCAGCGCAACAGCGCGACGAATTCCGGCGCCAGGACGGGCGACGCGGTGGTCATGCGTTCGGCCTGCGCCGTCATGTCTTCGCCAGCGGTCGCCGCCCGATCACCGACCATGACATCTCGTTGACCCAGGCGGCGCGGACGTCTTCGAGCCCGGCCTGACGCAGCAGCGCGATTGCCGCCTCGCGCGGCCAGTAATGCGCGATCTTGGGCAGCATCTGGTCGAAAACGATCGAGCGCAAATGGCGGAACGAGACGCGGCGCAGGAAGCGGAAATACGCGATGCGGCCGATGCCGAGGCGCAGGCCGAGCCAGAGCAGCACCGACGGGTAGAGCGCCAGATGGTGGACGAGACCGATCGGCAGCCGGCTGAACAGCGCCTTGCGCAGGGGATCGAGCAGCGTCACGATCCATTCGTTGTTCTCGCGCCCATAGACCCAGATGAGGACGCGGCCACCCGGCTTCACCGACTGCGCCATCGCCCGCACCGCGCGTTCGGGAAATTCGAGATGATGAATGACGCCGATCGAGAAGGCGATATCGAAGCGGTCGCGCTCATCGATCTCGTAGGCGCTGAGCGCGCGCACCGTCACCGACGGGAATTCGGCAAGGTTGCGCCGCGCCGCCGCCAGCGAGCGGGCGTCGACATCGATCGCCGTTCCCGAGGCGGCGCCGTAGCGCATCGGCCAATAGGAGTTGCGCCCCATGCCGCAGCCGACATCGAGGAAATCGAGGCCTTGCCACTCCTCGGGGGCAAGATGGACCGTCCAGCCGCGAAACTGCGCCTCGTATTCGGGGCGCAATTCGGCATAGCTCTCCCATTCGTAGCCGAAGCGGTCGGGCGAGCCGGCGGCGACATCCAGTTCCCTTTCCCCCGCAATCATGACGCCGCCTGCAACTTGCGCACCGAGCCGAGCGCGAGCGGGAGGATGAGGAAGCCGAGGCCGACCGGCAGCCAAAGAAAGGTGATGCGCGTGGCGACGGTCGCCGACACGGCGGCATCGAACGGAACGCCGGCGGCGACGAGCAATCCGACCATCGCAACCTCGGTGCCGCCGAGCCCTCCCGGCAGCATGGTCGCACCGCCGGTCAAGGCGGACGCCGCGTAGATCGCGGCCGCTTGCAGGAGCGCGAGTTCGACGCCCATACGAGACAGCGCGATGGAGAGCACGAGCGGCGCCGCGCACCAGCCGGCAAGGCCGATCGCCAGCGCCGGCAGGAAAACCGCCGGCCGGAAGAGCGTCGCGGTATTGCGAACCAGCCGGCGCAGCCACAGCATGGTCGGCCGCCCGCGGCGCGCGACGCCGTAACCGAAGCCGAGCAGCGCGAGCAGGAGCCGCGGATAGAAGACGCTCGCGGTGAGCGCGACGATCGCTGCCAGTGGTATCCAAGCCACGGCCGCTCCCTGCCCGCCCGCGGCCGACGCCACCGCCAGCATGATGAGATAGGCGGTCGCGTCGCAGATGCGGTCGGCGACGTAGAGGGCGGCGAGGCGCCGGTACGGGATGCCGAAGCGTCGCTGGATGAGCCACAGGCGCAAGGTCTCGCCGATGCGGCCCGGCGTCAGCGTCATGCCGAGGCCGGCGCCGTAGAAGAGCAGCGCCTCGCGCGGCATGATCGCGACGCCGAGCGAGCGCGCAAGAAAGAACCAGCGCAGAAAGCGGCAGCCGACCTGCCACAGCATGAGAAGGGCGAAAAGACCGAGCACCGCGGGGCCGAGCATTTGCAGATCGCCAACCAGTGAATCGACACCGATGACGAAAGCCGCAACGGCGAGCAGCACGGCGACGGCGACAAGGCTCGAAATGATCGCCGATTCGAGCGAAATCCGTCGCGACGCGACGATGAGCTGCATGCCGCTCTACCCTATGACGGGATCGCCACCCGTCGGGCGGCGGCCTTCTTGCGCGCGTCCTTGATGCGATGCTCGAGGACCGTGGCGGCGGCGCCGTCGCTGAAGAAGATGTTGCGGAGGGTCCGCCAGATGCGCGAGGGGAAGCGGACATAGCCGACCAGGTAGTTGGTCAGCATGAAGCCGATGCGGTAGATGGCCATCTCGCGGGCGCCGACCTCATCGTTGCAGGTCAGCGGGTTGAATGCCGTGTAATCGCTGTTGAGCGACGTCAGCGCGAGAAAATAGTCGTCGTCGACGGTGACGCGGCCCTGTTGCTGCAACTCGGCGAAAATCTCGGTGCCAGGATAGGGCGAGAAGATGTTGATGGTGACCTCGTCGGCGCCCTTCCAGGCGAGATAGAGCCCGTAGCGAATGGTCTCATAGATGTTCCGCCGCGTCTCGTGCGGGAAGCCGATGATGAGGTTGGTCCGCACGATGATGCCCTGGCGCTTGGCCTCGAGCACCGATTGCGTCAGCTTGTCGAGCTCGATGCGCTTCTTGATCTTGACCAGCGTCTCGGGCGAGCCGCTCTCCGGCGCGTAGACGAGATAGTTGCAGTTGGTGCGCTTGAGCATCCCCAAGGTCTCGCTGTCGAGCGCCTCGCTGCGCGTGCCCGAGGGCAGCGACCATTTGAGATAGTCGAGCCCTTCGTCGATCAGCCGCTGGCAGAACTCGATCGTCCAGCGCTTCTTGGTGATCGCCGTCAGATCGTAGAATTGCAGCGCGGTGATGTCATAGCGCGCGACATTGGATTTGATCTCGCCGATGAGATCGTCGATGTCGCGCAGGATGTAGCGCGTCGTCCACATCCGCGGGTTCGAGCAGAAGGTGCAACGATAGGGACAGCCGCGCGAGGCGATGATCGGCATGTCGCGCGCCGTCTGCACGCCGTAGGACTTCCCCGCCGCCCAGAATTTCTCCATGTAGCCGTCCGGCCAGCTCGGCCATGCGAGGGTGCTGACCTCGCGGATGCGTTCGGCGGGAACCTCGACGAAGGCGCCCGCGGCATCGAGATAGGCGGCGCCGGCGATCTGCGAGAAATCGCGCCCCTCGCGATGGGCCTCGCAGACCTCGTAGAGCGCCCGCTCGCCTTCGCCGCAGATGCAGACATCGATCTCCGGGCAATCGCGCATGCTGTACTCGGTGAGCGCGGTGATGTGCTCGCCGCCGGCGACGATCAGCGCATCGGGGAAGCGTCGACGCACGGCGCGGATCAGCGTGCGGACGACCGGCCATTCGCCGGAAAACATGGTCGAAACGCCGATCACCCGGGTCTCGGCCGGAATCCGCTCGACGATTTCGGCGAAGGTCAGGCCGTGGCATTGGTAACCGGGAAAATCCGTCAACTTCCAGACGCGGTTCAGCGCCTCGGCGATGCCATCGACGACATGGGTGCGATAGCCTTTGGATTCCAGATAGGCGCCGAGATAGGCGAAGGCGACACACGGCGTCGCCTCATTGTTGACCGCCCGCGTGGTCGACACGATCGGCGATCGGACCAGCGTTATCAGGAACTTACCATCAGGCATACGGGATTTCATCGGCTCCGAAGGGGGCGACACTAACATATTTTCGCCGAGCCGCGCGTCGCTAAGCCCGGCGCGCCGCGACAGCGAACAGTATATAGAGCGTCCACAGCTTCTTTGCATGATCCCGACGGGCGCTACGGTGCTCGCCGAGCAGTCGCTCGATGACCGCAGCATTGAACCACGCGGCGACCGGATTGCCGGCATCGAGGAGACGATCGCGCATACGCTCGAAGAACAGCGTGCGCAGGAGATCGGCGAGCGGCACGGCGAACCCGTGCTTGGGACGATAGACGGTGTCCGGCGGCACCAGTCGAGCCGCCAGCTTCTTCAGGAGATACTTGCCGCGCAGCCCCCTCAGCTTCCAGTGCCCGGGCAGCGCCATCGCGAACTCGGCGAAGTCGCGGGCCAGGAAGGGCGCGCGCACTTCGAGGCTGTTCATCATCGCCGCCCGATCGGTCTTCACCAGAATATCTTCCGGCAGATAGGTCTGCAGGAAGAGCTGGAGCAGGCGAGGCAGCCGCTCGGCCGGCAGCCCGTCGGCCAGCGCATGAATCGGCGCGAAGGTCGTCGCCTCGGGATCGTCGGGCAGCGCGTCGGCACGCCAGAGCGCCCGCTTCTCATCCGAGGAGAACGGCGCCATCCAGAGAAATGACTGGAGGTCCTCGGAGAGGCCGAAACCCTGCGTCAGCTGCCCGAGACGGAAGCGCAGGTTCATGTATTCGCGCGACGCCGGCGCCAAAGCGAGACCACGCCGGGCCATGGCGCCGACGGCGGCCGGCATGTGGCGCATCACGGGCGCCGCCAGCTGGGCCTGGAAATTGGGATAGCCGGCGAAGAGCTCATCGGCGCCGTCGCCGCCGAGGGCGACGGTCATGCGCCGACGCGCCGCCTGGCATACGAGAAAGGTCGGCAGGAGCGATGAGTCGGCGAGCGGCTCGTCGAGCCGATCGCTGACCGCCTCGAAGGCATTGACGAGGTCGCTGCGTCCGAGCTCGACGATCTCGTGGGTGATGCCGAGATGGCTGGCGACCTTGACAGCGTGCGGCGTCTCGTCGAATGAAATCTCCGGCATCCTCACGGTGAAGGCGGTGATGGCGCTGGCGTGGCGCGCCGCGAGCGCCGCGACAAGACCGGAATCGACGCCGCCGGAGAGGAAGATGCCGACCGGGACATCGGCGACCAGCCGATCCTTGACCGACCTGTCGAGCAGCTGCTCGAGTCGGGCGAGCGCCGCCACCTCGTCGTTGGCCGCCGGCTCCTCGCCGCGCGGCGGCTGCCAATAGGCCTCGAGAGCAATTCGCCCGTCGGCGAAGCTGAGCAGATGGCCGGGCGCCAGCTTGCTGATCCCCTCGCGGCCCGAACGGCTGCCCGGCAGGTATTCGTAGGTGAGGAATTGGAAAGCGGCGTCACGATCGATGCCGCTGTCGCGAAACGCCGGATGGCAGCGCAGCGCCGAAAGCTCCGAGCCGAAGACCAGATTGCCGCCGGCGAGGCCGTAGAAGAGCGGCTTTTCGCCGAAGCGGTCGCGCGCGAGATAGAGCGTCGAGCTGCGTCCGTCGCGAAAGGCGAAGGCGAACATGCCGTCGATCTTCGCCAGCGTCTCGCGGATGCCCGAGCGGCGCAGCATCTGGAACAGCACTTCCGTGTCGGAGCGATCGCAGAGCTCGACGCCGGCATCACGCAGCTCGCCGGCAAGCGTGCGGTAGCCGTAGATCTCGCCGTTGAAGATCAGCGCATCGCCGCTTGCCGCGTCGACGCGCGGCTGGGCGCCCCCGGCAGGATCGATGATCGCCAGTCGGTTGTGACCGAGAGCGATCCCGGCATCGGTGAACTCGCCGTTGCCATCGGGACCGCGATGGGCGAGGGCGGCGATCATCCGGCGCACGATCGCCGGCGCATCGGCACCCGGTCCGGTGAAGCCGGCGAGACCGCACATCTTCTACCAGCTTTTCGCCGAAACGGCACGCTTGCGCGGTTCGGCGGCCGCGATGTTGTGCGTCGAGCGCACCTTGTAGGGCGGCTTGCCTTGCGATTCGTAGTATGTCCGCACCTGCACCTCGGCGAGCACGCCGAGCAGCAGGAATAGGATGCCGGAGAGCGCGGTGGTCGCCGCCAGCAAGGGGAGCGGCGTCTGGATAAAGGAAATGCCCTCGAAAATCCGCAACCAGGCGGCAAGCGCGATGGTAGTGATCGCAAGTCCGATGAAGCCGAGGCCGAACTTGCCGAAGAACTGGATCGGCCGGTCGAAGGCGCGGTCGATGAAATAGAGGATCAGCAGGTCGAGCGTCACGCGGGCGATGCGGCCCATGCCGTATTTCGAGCGGCCGAAGCGGCGGGGATGATGCTCGACGGCGAGTTCGGTAACCCGCGCACCCTCCCACGCCGCATAGATCGGGATGAACCGGTGCATCTCGCCATAGAGCCGGATCTCCTCGACGACGCTGCGGCGATAGGCCTTCAGCGTGCAGCCGTAATCGTGCAGCTTGACCCCCATCACCGTCGAGACGAGCCAGTTCGCCGCCACCGAAGCCAGGCGCCGCGCGAACTTATCCTCGCGCGTCCTGCGCCAGCCCGAGACGACGTCATAGCCCTCATCGAGCTTGGCAAGCAGGCGCGGAATATCGGCGGGGTCGTTCTGTCCGTCACCGTCCATCGGGATGACGACATCGCCGGTGCTGAACCGGATCGCCGCCATCAGCGCGGCGGTCTGCCCGTAGTTGCGCCTGAGATGGACGACGCGGACATTCGCATCGGCGGCGGCCAGGCGATCGAGAATGAGTGGCGAGCCGTCGCTCGAACCATCATCGACGAAGACGATTTCGGCGGTCTGGTGGAGCTTGCCGAGCACGTTCTTGAGGGCTTCATAGAGCGGCTCGAGGCTCTCTGCCTCGTTGAAGATCGGTATGACGATCGAGAGATCCATTGCCCCTATTTGCGCAGGCGAGCCGAGATGTGGCGATGGCTTCTTATCCCGCATCGTCGCGGCGGGGGAAGCGTTTTGTGCGTCAGGCGCGGCGAGATTGCCGCGGTTCTCGGAACGCCGCCGTTTAATGCTCGCTGGAACGGGCCCAAAACATATCGGACGTGAATATCCGGTATGGACCGAGCGCGCAAGCGCCGAATGAGCGGCGACCGGACGCGGCCGCCACGATCGCCCGCTATGACAAGCGGCATAGCCTGCTCGCCGGCAGCTTCAGCGACCCGCGAACCGATTTCGCCTGCGTGCAGGCGCGCAGCGCCGATCTCTCCGACGCGCGTTTCGGGGCGGCTCTCGTCTCATGGTTGCATCGGTGAAATCGGCCCGGATGAGCCGCGGCGCAGAGGGCGCGCGCGCCATGCTCGCCCGGGTGGACCTTGTCGGCAAGATGCTCGACGAGGCCAAGCTGGTGATGGCAATGCTCGGCGCCGCCAATCTCGGGCATGCCAGTCTGAGACGCGCGCTCCTGTCGATGAGCAATCTCGAAATGGCCGACCTGCGCGCCGCAAGCCTCGTCGGCGCCGATCTGCGCGGGGCCAATTTGCGGCGCGCCCATCTTGGCGACGCCGATCTCAGCCAGGCGAAGCTCGGCGCCTTCCGCGCGGTCGGTGACGAGCGGGTCAATTTTCAGTCGAATTTCGAGCGAGCGCGGTTCAACCGAGCTAGGCTTGTCGGCGCCAGCCTGCACGGCGCGAACCTCGTCGGCGCCGATTTCTCCGGCGCCGATCTGGCCGGCGCCGATTTGCAGAAGACCGTGCTCGACGGCGCCAACCTGACCGCCGCCAACCTCCAGGGCGCCAATCTGGCGGGTGCCAGCGTCGAGGGCGCAAAGGGCCTCATCGCCAAGGCGGCGTGATCTAGTACCCCTCCTCCGGCAGGCGGAGCAGCGGCAGGAAGGCGCTGTGGACGCTCGGCGGCACGACCGGCGCCGCCGCGTGCACATAGGATTTGTCGAGCTTGGCGAAGCCGGTGACGCCGAGCAGCCCCATGCTGGTGGCGAGCTCCGCCTCGAGCAGCTCGAAGACGCGAACGACGCCTGTCTTGCCGGCGGCGGCAAGGCCATAGCAATAGAGGCGGCCGATGGCGACGAGGTCGGCGCCCAACGCCACCGCCTTCATGATGTCGGTGCCGCGGCTGATGCCGCTGTCGAAGATGATCTTGGCCCTGCCGTCGACCGCGGCAACGATCTCGGGCAGCACCTCGAGCGCGCCGCGACCGTGATCGAGCTGCCGCCCGCCGTGATTCGAGACGTAGATCCCGTTGACGCCGTGCTCGACCGCCAATGCCGCATCCTCGGCGGTAGCGATGCCCTTGAGGATCAGCGGAATGTCGTGATGGTCCTTGAAGTATTTGACGTTGTCCCAATTGTGCGCGGCCTGGAAGTTCATGCCGGTATTGTAGGTCCGCCACGTCTTGACGAAGCGCTTGGCGGTGTCGCGCTCGCGTCGCGAGTAATGCGCGGTGTCGACGGTGATGCAAAAGGCGTCGTAGCCGGAGGCGACGGCACGGCGGACGTAGTCGTCGACCCAAGCATCATCGCCGCGAACATAGAGCTGAAAGATCTTCAGGGCGTTGGGCGCCTGGACGGCGGCCGCTTCGAGACCGGGCTCGGTCACCGAGCTGAGGCAGAGGCCGGCGCCGTATTGCTCGACCGCCTGCGCCACCGTGCCGCCGCCGCCGGGCTCGAAGGATTGCAGCGAGCCGACCGGCGCCACGGTCACCGGGATACGCAGCTGCTTGCCGAAAATTTTCGCCGACAGATCGACCTCGGCCGTGTTGCGCAAGACGCGTGGCCGAAAGGCGACGCTGTCGAGCGCCTGCCGGTTGCGCTGCACCGTCGTCTCGGTCTCGGCGCCGCCGATGAGATAGTCCCAGATATTCTGGTCGAGATTGATGCGCGCTGCCTTGATGATCTCGTGCAAGGTCTGGAAACGCTGTTCGCCGTCACCGCTCATGAATCTTCTCCGGTCTCTCACAGCAACTTGTAGGTCTCGATGGCGCCGCCGCGTACCACCGAGACACGGAAATTGGCGGCGGCGAGATCGCCGCTCGCGGTGAATTTGCAGGGACCCGATGCGCCCTCGTAGTTGATCGCCCGACCCGCGGCGAGCGCCTTCAGCCCGTCGAGAGCATTGTCGACGGCGACACCGCGAGGATCGCCGATCTTGCGCAGGTTGTCGCGGATGCCGCTGCCGGTCGCCGTCTTGCCGCGCGCCATCGCGAGGACAGCCAGATTGATCTGGTCGTAGCCCTGGCAGAGATAGGTATCGAGATCGCGCCGCGCCGTCAGACGCTGCAGCCGCGCATAGCCGCTCGACCCGATGGCCGGTACCGGTTCGATCGCATAGGCGCCGTCGGCGACCACCGGCCCGGCACGCTCGATGAAGCGCGGCCCGATCGCGTAGGCGAAACCGACGATCTTGCCTTTGAACTCGGCGCGGTAGGCATCCTGGGCAAGAACCACCGTATCGGGCAAATAGCCGCCGAGGGCCAGCATGTCAGGATTGGCACGCGCGACCTCGTCGAGCTCAGCGCGGAAGGAGGTTTTCCTGACGTCGTAAATGAGGGCGGAAACCTTGGTCCCTTGCGGTCCACAATAGGCGGTGATGTTCTTGACCGCCGACTCGCTCAGCGAGTCCCGCGGCATCAGGATGAAGAGATGTCGCACGCCTTCGCCGACGGCGAAGCGGCCGAATTGCAGCGCCTGCAGGCTGTTGCTCGGCTGGGTGCGCGCGACATATCCCTGATGCGGCAGCTGGGTGATACTGTCGGCCGCGGCAAAAGACAGCATCATGGTCTTGGCCGCCCGGCATAACGGCACGATCGCGGCGGCGTCGGCCGAGGCCCAAATCCCCATGATGACCTCGACCTTGTCGGTGTCGATCAGCTGGCGGACGGCTCGCACCGTCGCCTTGAGATCGCTCAAGTCGTCGGCAACCGCGAGAGCGATGCGGCGGCCGAGCACGCCGCCCGCGGCATTGACCTCGTCGAGCACGGCCTGTTGCGCTGCCATGATACTCGATCCATCGGGACCACCTTGCTCGGTCAGCGGCACCAGCAAACCGAGCTGAATCGGTTGCGGTTCGGCGGCAACAAGGCGATGCGGCCCGACGAAAGCGAGGGCGCCACTCGCAGCGATCGCGCCGAGCAAGCCTCGACGCGACGGCAGGAACGGCCGCGTAGTTCTCATCCGATATCCCCGTCTTGCTTCCCGGCTGGCTTCGCCGTGGGGGGCTTGGCGTATCTTGTTGAAGCCGCGGCGGCGCTTCAAATGGTTTCTCTTCCGCGGTCGCCCATGCTCGACAAGAATGGAGAGCTGGTCAATCGACTAAACAGCGGCGGCGCTCTGCCGACCGAACGGGGTGACTAGTAGCGGAAGCCCCTGACGGCGCGGCCGATGTCGGTGCGGCTGATGCCGATGTCGCTCAGCATGTGATCGTCGAGGCGCGCGAGCTCGCGGACCGCGCGGCGGCGCTCCAGGGCGCGCAAGACACGGGTAGCGAGTGCCGCGGCGAAACTCCGGGACGCATGTCGCTCGCCGGCAGCGATGAGGGAAAGGGTACGCATTGCTTGGGTCCTCGCTTGCTGAAAGGCGATCGCCGCACGATCAACAAAATGCAGGGCGCGCTGGCGATCGATAGGGCCGGCGAAGATGGCGCATGGGTGTTAACGGGATGTTGCCTTCGTTATGCGGAATTTGCCGCGGAGCCATGCAAGAGCGGCGGAGAGCGCCGGCCAGCAAAACATCACAAAATCCGATTTAGATCCACGTAAAGATCCGTTTTACCAACGACGCGCGAGCACCGACACTGCTTTGTCGTCCTTATCTCCACGGCGGAGGGTGTCTACAACGATGCGAGTCGACGAGCGCGCTACCGACAGCCATGCTACCGCACCCAGCGTGCCGAGCAGCCGCTTCATCGAGGCGATGGGACGCGCGGTCTCCGGCGTCACAATCGTGGCGACGAACGGCCCGGCCGGACGCTTTGCCATGACCGTCAGCGCAATGAGCTCGGTATCGGCCGAGCCGCCCCTCGTCCTCGCCTGCATTCGGCGCCATAGCCCTGCCAACCGGGCGATCCGCGAGAACGGCGTGTTCTGCATCAGCGTCCTCGCCGAGTGCCAGGCGCATGTCTCGGACACCTTCGCCGGCCGGCCGCGCCAGGGCAAACCCTTCGATTTCACCGTCGGCGCGTGGAGCGAGGCGGTGACCGGCGCGCCCTGCCTGGGCGGCGCGGTGGCGAGCTT
>WNFD01003412.1_pt1 | contig 15969 bp, 9 predicted proteins | sample 5400491 | NCBI WGS metagenome assembly WNFD01 (sample SAMN13153343, study PRJNA577476) | soil metagenome | isolation source: 120 cm saprolite under Douglas fir tree site 2 hole 2 replicate 2 | place: USA:California | collected 2015-04-18 | reverse complement strand
GTCGCCCGTGCGCATCACGAACCCCGCAGCCACGGCGAGGAGTTTGATCACCTGCCCTACCATTACGAGGACTTCTCGATAGTGCCGAGGACGTTCCTCGATGCGCGCCCACCGACAGGAGGTCGCCGGAGGTAGGGGGGCGCCACAAGAAGAGAGCGGAACGCGGGCCTTTAACCGCGAGATTGATGGTTTCGGGAACGTGAAAGGTGAATCGGGTATCGATTTCCAGCTGAATGGCTCACCGTGTGACTGTCCGCGAGCGAATCGACCCGGCCATCACCGCCTCGCTCTTTGCCACCGAGGCAACGTGATGATCGGATCGAAGGACAGGTCATGGCCGCCTCTAAAGAGAAGCACGGCCATCACACGCGATGATCATGTCCGCCACATCACAGCGGAGCCTTCGGCTGCCTCGAGTGCGAAGAGTCGGCTACTACGGTTCCGGGCCGCGTGGCTCCGCAAGATGCTGATAACTACCCCCTATACAGACCACGCCCGCTTGGGCGCAGAAAACTTGTTGCGGCCGCAAATGTCTCCTTCTCGACAGCTGACGACGAGTTGATGCTTGCTCTCGACTACTACCTCTTCTTGCGAGGCGTGCTACGAATCGCCGAACCTCGGCGCTTGATGAGCGGATTCGCTCGTGTATACGGACCTACACTTACCAACGATGACAACCAGCAAGAAGGTGGCCAGCGATGCCAGCAAGGAGCTGCGGACCCAGACCTCGCGAAAGGAAAAAGAGGTTGCGCCTTAGCGCAGGCACGGCGAAGGGGCAAGCAAGCTAAGAGAAAGTAGCGCGGGGCGGGTCCGTATAGGGACAGGCACGCTCCAACGGTCTTCGACGCTGCTGAACCCTCGCCGTTGGCAATGTGCGCTTCGCGACGTCTCCTGCGAACCAGTGGCCGACGGGCATTTCCAGCGTTATGCGCCGCCTAGTCTTTACTTCGCGTTTAGCAATCAGCCTGTGAGCCAGATGACGTCACCGACGATTCACATGTACTGCCAGACGTTTCCAGGGCCAGTGTGATCGCCCCAGTTATCGCACGGAGGGAAGGTCTCTCCCTGCTTGATGTGTTTGACAACCTCCGGATGCCTCACGCACCGTATGGTTCCGGTCTGTGGTGCTTTTTCGCCGGGCTTATACGTCGACATGGTTCCTCCCATATGCAAGTGATCCTAACTCCCGATTTGCGTCCTAGGCGCGTCGCTTAACAAATGGTTAACACTAGCATCCGGCAGTGTGCAGCGCGGACCTCGTGGCCCAGGAATAGCCGTCGATCCGGCGCGTGTGCGACGGGCACGGCTCGAGGCTGGCCTTAGCCTCGCCGAAGTCGCAGGAGATGACGTGTCCCGGACATTCATTCATTTCGTCGAACGAGGGCGCTCCCGCCCATCACGGACCGTTCTGACCCTGATCGCCCGCCGGACCCGCAAGCCGATCAGCTATTTCATGGCGCAGCCTACACACGACGCTGAGCTGAGCATAGACCTGGCGGCTGATCTGACCCGTCTCGGCGAACGCGTTAGGCAATTTGCCACCATGAATCGGCTCACCGGGGTCGAGCGCGAGGCGATGAGCCTGGTAGAGGTGACCTTGCGTCAAGGGGCGGAATTAACCAAGTCGATCGAGACCATTTCCAAAAGAGGATCAAGCGCTCGTCGCGCTGCTGAGGCCGCGAAACAAGAGCGGAGGAATTGACGGCGGTCCAATCACGCACGCTGGCTCGAGGGATTCGACTCGGGCTAAGGTACCCCTGGATGGTGACGATAAGAGGTGAATATCTTCATCGTCTCGAGTCGCGCGCTCACCTCCTAGACTCGTCGGCGCCGGCCTATAGGCCCAACATCTGGGATCGGGCGTTAATTCATGCGCGACATCTAGGGGCGATCACTTGACATGTTAACTAAACGCCTGTAGGGTGCCCCCCAAACAGATCCAGCACTTCGTCACACCAGCGAGGGGACACCAGATGGCGGATCAGCAATCAAAGTCGGACTCCGGTTCGAGTCGCACGCCGCGTTCGCTCCCGTTTCTTCCTTCACGATCGATTCGCGCGATCGCGATCGTAGTCTCAATCTGCTTCTCCCTAATCGGCGGGACTTTCCAACCAAACTGGCCGGCTGTCGTTCGACACGCTTTGGGCCAATCCAGCGCCGAGCAGATCTTCAAGCCAGTGCTGGCGGCCGGCTATCAATACAATACGACCGTCACCGCAGACACCCCGACCGCGTACTGGCCCTGTGACGATGGCACCGGTACGAGCTGCGGCGACGCTACCGGGAACGGACATGCGGCGAGCTTCGTGTGCGTCTATCCGAACGGATGCTCAGATTTGCCGACCTGGGCCTCGGCTGGGCTGGTCGCGGGATCTGGCTCCTCAGTGACCTACACCAACACCTGCTGCAACGTGGGCGCAAATGCCGCCAGCCCTTTCGGCTTGCCGGCGACGCGCAGCGTCGAGGGCATCTATGCGTGCTCCAAACCCAGTACTTGCGGTTTGCCCACGTTGTTCGACATCAACGGCACCAGCGAGGTGAGACTGGGGATCTCGGGCCAGACCGGGATTGTTGCGTCAAGTGGGGGCATGGGCGGTACGTGTTCGGTCAGTCCGACACCGAATTTGTATGACGGCTTCCCGCATCTGCTGGATCTGGTTGATGACGGGACGCATGTGCAAGCGTACATCGACACGCTGCTGTGCTTCAGCGTGAACAGTGCCAACGCATCGGATACCAGCGTGAGCTGCGTGCGGGTGATCGTGCTCTGCAATAACGGATACTCGGTCAATCCGGGGGACGAGGTTGGACAGGTCTCGGTCTACGGATACGCGCTCACCACCACGCAGATCGCTGCTCACTTCAATGCAGCTGAATTTCTTCCCGGATCGGTTACCAACCTGGTCGTCAAGGCGAGCACCAACTCGGCCAGCCTGAGCTGGACCCCGCCGACTTCCCGCGTGATGTCGCCGATCACGTCCTACTCGGTCACGCCGGTGGTCGACGGCCTGTCCAGCACCCCGATCACGATCAGCGGGGCGGGCTCCGGAGCCAACATTCCCAACCTGCCCGGAGGCGCCAGCTACACCTTCCAAGTCCAGGCCGTCAACGCCCGCGGCGCCGGCGCGGCGGTCACATCCAGCGCGGTCACGATCGGGTCGCCCACCGTAGGCCCCGGCAACTTCGGCACCTATCTCCTTCTCAGAGGTGGCCCGGGCAACAGCCAGGCCTATTCCCACTACGGGTTCGTCAGCCGAAACAACGTCCCTGCGCTCTCGAGCTGGACCTTCGAGGCTCGTGTATGGGGATTCACGACTATGGCGACGACGGGCAGCCACATGGCCTTCGGATGGCTGAGCGGCACGACGAGCAGCCCTTCGGACCAAAATCCGATCGCCGGACTCGACTTCCATATCGGAGGTTCGACAAACAATCAGACCTACTTTGTCTGGCCGGGCGGATCGTGCACCATCCCAAGCGCTGGTGGCATTCCCCTCGCGTTTAATAGCTCTGTCACGACCCCCGCGCATGTTGCGCTTACCTACGACGGGACGACCGTTAGCGGCTACATCAATGGAACTCTAGTGCCCGGGTGCAGTGTCACGGCTGCGGCATCGCTCCCGGCCGGCCCATTCGGCTTCATGGACAACGCCGGCCTGGCGCAGGGCTACTTCGACGAGATTCGAGTCAGCTCAGTCGCTCGCTACACCGCTAACTTCACGCCGCCGACGTCGCAGTTCACGACCGACAGCAGCACCGACATCCTCTGGCATTTCAATGACTATGCGATCAGCAAGCTGCCCTCAACCCACATCCTGTCCGCTCAGACCAGTGGCAACGGCTACGCCGGCGGCATCATCCCATCCACATACCGCGATGCTTCGGGCAACACCAACCATGCCAACACGATCTGGTCGAGTGGCCCCTCCAGTGTCCAAGGCGACGACGACTGGAGGCGGCCATACTCGCTCGGCCAGGGAGTCACGGTGGACGAACTTGTCGGCGGCAAGTCGAAGTGGCTGTGCCCTTGCACCACCAGTTCGACCGCCGATCCGGTCAACGACGCGACCGGCGAGTTCTATCACACGTTCACCGACTTCCATATTCCAGGTCGGATCGACCTCGACCTGACCCATACCTACTCGTCGCTGCGTGCGACGACGCTCGGGCCGGCGCTACAGCCGCTTGGATACGGGTGGACCGACAACTACAACGAGTTCATCACCTTCAGTCTTCCGAACGGCGGTGGCGATGCCACAGTGCACGAGAGCAATGGTTCGGCCGTCTTGTTCACACTCAACGGGAGTACCTACACCGGGCCATCCAGCGAACACGTAACGCTGCAGAAGAATGGATCTCAATTTGTATTCATAGATTCGGGTCAGAACCGTGAAATCTTTCTTGCACCCGGTGGCAACAACATTAGTTGGCTGAGCCAGCTGATCGACCGGCATAACTCGGCGGCATACACGCTGACGCTTGCCTACAGTGGCGGGAACCTGACAACCGTCACCGATCCAGCCGGCCGGACGCTCACCTTCACTTACGGCACGATCACCGGGTTTCGCACCGTGACGGTGACCGACAGTGGCTCGCCTGCGCGCAGTGTGGTCTTCCAGATCGGCAACGACCCGGGTCAGCCGGCCACCTACAACAACTTGACCCAGGTCACCGACGTCGCTGGCGGCCTGACCAAATTCACCTATGTGAATTACGGCGGCGGCCAGTACCTACAGACCATGACCGATCCCAACAACGGCGTTACCACGAACACCTACGACCCGACCAGTCACATGATCACCAGCCAGCAGGACCCGATCACTACGCGCACGACAACGTTCTCCTATTCCGGCGGGATCACGACCGTCACCGATCCGAAGGGCAACGTGACTCAAGAGGAATACCTGAATGGGATCCTCCTCTCGCGCACGCTCGGCCCGGTCAATGCCCCAGTTGCGACCTGGACCTACGCATTCGATCCCGCCGCTCTCGGCGTGACCGCCGCAGTTGGGCCGAATGGTAAGACCGTGACAAACGTACGGGACTCAAATGTCAACGTGCTAGGCGAAACGGACGGTCTGGGCCGCACGACCAGCTACGCCTACAACTCGTTCGGCGAAACGCTGACGAGCCAGGACCCGAGCCTGGTCACGACGACGAACACCTACAACGCGAGCGGCGACCTGGCCACGACCTCGCGCCCACTGGTCGGCACGCAGCAGATCCAAACGGTCACGTACAACCACGCGGACAGCTCGCATCCGGGCGACGTGACCTCGATGGTCGACGCCGACAACTTCACCTGGACGTACACATACGACAGCAACGGCTATCGCAACAGCGTCACCGATCCGCTTGGCAACAAGACGACCTACGTCTTCAACGCCGACGGCTGGATGACCTCATCAATTGCGCCCAGCCAGTATCTGACACGGCAGGACACCTTCGTGCGGACGCCGGTCAGCGGCTCCTGGGGGACCTCGACCGACGGCAATGTCTGGACCAACCAGGCCGGGTCGGCCACGTACTCGACCACCGGCACTCAAGGCAAGATCGCCAAGCCCTCGAGCGACAGCTGGGAAAGCCTTGGCTCGGCCCTGGCCAACGACGGCGGCGAGGTTTTGGTCCGCTGGCAGGTCGCCGCCACATCTGACAAGGCGGGCGCCGTACTGCGGCTGTCTTCCGGCGCGGCCACGTTCTACGGGGTGCGCTTCGACGGCGCCGGCCACGTCGAGCTCTTCGGCAAATGGGGAGGGACAATCCACACCAACATCGGCAGCGTCCGCGTCAACTACACGCCGGGCACGGCCAAGCAGTGGTTTCGCTTTCGGGTCGCCGGCAGCACCCTGTACTTCAAGGTCTGGATCGATGGCAGCCAGGAGCCGGCCAACTGGTCCGGCCAGACCACGGACACGAATGTCACCGCCACCGGATTTGCGGGGCTTTACGGCAGCGCGACCAACACGACCGGGGTCAAATTCGACCAGTTCTCGGCCAACCCTTACGCGACCACCACCTACACCTACAACTCCTTCGGCCAGCGCACCGGCCTGACCGATCCCGAGAACCACACCACCAGCTGGCACTACGACCCCAATCAGAACCTGGACCGGGTCACCGACTCTGACGGCAACCTGACCACGAATGTCTACGACGCGGACAACGAGCTCACCCAGGTCAAGCGGGCGGATTCGCCGCAGACGACCTTGACAACCGACTACAACCCCGACGGCACAGTGCTCGACCAGAAGGACGGCAAGGGCAACGCCATCCAGACCTATGCCTACGACAGCCAGGCTCATGTCACGACCGTGACTGATGCCCTCAACAATGTCACGACCTACGTCTACGACGCCTACGACAACCTGCTCTCGAAGCAGGATCCGGGCGGCAACTGTGGCGCCCAGCCGGCCACCAGCTGCACTACGTACGCATACGACGCGGCCAACCAGCTAACCGGGATCACGTACAGCGATGGCCTGACGCCGAACGTCTCGACCATTACTTACGACGGCGACGGCCAGCGCCTCAGCATGACCGACGGCACGGGGACAAGCAGCTTTGGCTGGGACAGCTTGCACCGCATGGTCAGCTACACCAACGGCCACGGTGACCAGGTCCGGTGGCAGTACAACCTGCGCAACCTGTCGACGACCATCGTCTATCCAGGCACCCTCAACGTCACTCGCGGCTACGACAATGCCGGGCGCTGGACTTCCGTCCAGGACTGGAATTCAAACACCACGAGCTTCGGTTACGACGCCGACTCCAACCTCACGACTGAAACCTTCCCCGTCGCCTCGGGCGTTGTCGACACGTTCACCTTCAATGCAGCCGACCAGATGACGGCGGCCGCATCTGCCAAGGGCGGGACGACTCTATTCTCGGCCGGCTATTCGCGCGACGCCAATGACCAGCTGACCAGCGACTCCTCGGCGGCGTCGGGCACAGGATCCTTCAAGTACACGACCCTCAACCAGTTGTGCTACGCGGGCTCGAGCAACAGCAACGTCTGCAGCTCGCCACCCAGTGGCAGCATCGCCTACAAATACGACGCCGCTGACAACCTGACCCAGAAAGGATCCACGCTGCAGGCATTCAACAACAGCGACGAGGTTTGCTATAACGGATCGAGTAATACCAACGCCTGCTCGTCTCCGCCATCTGGCGCGACTACGTACCAGTACGACAATCGCGGCAACAGGACAAACGTCAATCCGAGTGGCGGCCAGGCCCAGACCTTGACCTTCGATCAGGCCAATCGGTTGACCAAGTTCGCTGCAGCCACCACCATCAGTTATGGCTACAACGGCGACGGACTGCGGATGTGTAAGTACATGGGCAGCTCCAGCCAGCCGTGTTCAGCGGTCGGGGCGACCCAGTTCCTATGGGACGTCGCCGACCAGCTCTCGCTTTTGTTGAAGGACGGGGCGACCAATTATATCTACGGTCCGGGCGGCTCGCCGCTCGAGCAGGTAAGCGGGAGTACGACCTATTGGTTCCACCACGACCAAATTGGCTCGACGAGACTGATCACAAACTCTACGGCAACCACGCCGCATCCAGCTTCCTACACCTACGATCCCTACGGCGGTATCGCATCAATAAGCGAGTCGATAACGAATCCCTTCCGTTTCGGTGGCCAGTATCAGGATACCGAATCGGGCCTGTACTATCTGAGGGCGCGTTACTACGACCCAGTGACCGCACAATTCCTGACCAGAGATCCACTCACGCCGACTACACGCCAACCGTACGACTACACATCCAATAATCCGCTGAACTCCACCGATCCCGGTGGTCAAGGAACCTACTTCCGCAAAGGTGATTGTGGCTGCGTTTACCTCTCAGTCGATTCAAATGGAAACTACTACCTGAGGCTTACTGGCGATGGCCCGATAGCGTGGGCTGCTGTCGACTTCGCAGCGTTTGCAGGATCGTGGGGACCATTTCCGGTACCATTCGAGCAATGGCCTGGCTTTGGAACGCCAACGGGCGCGCCCGATGTGGTTTCGATTAAAGGAAAGATCCCATTTCAATCTGAGTTTCATTTCAAGGATCTCTTGGTTATCGGAATCGCATACGTCGAAGGTATCGGGCTATGCGAAGTCTTGGCTGAGGCAACCGTGGGTTGAAAATGAACTAAGGGCGGCAGGCTTGGAGGAGTCATTGATCTGGAACATTCATGGCCGAACGCCCCTTGACTTCGCCATCTGGACGCTAACTATGGATGGCATCAGGGTCGAGGGCTTCGACAAGCACCCAGAGGGTACGGGTCAACTCCGTGCCCTCGGCATGGGGCCAGACTCGTGGCACGAGTGGGTTTGCCGGACGATCGATGCCTATGAAGCATGGCAGTCAGCACGGCATGGCGTAACGGAGTCTATTCGTTCGAGTAGCACCGTTGGCTTCACAAGATCCCATAGAGTGGTTGCAAGCACGAATGAGTTCTTGCAGCCGCCCCCGCCCCCGGTGTCTACGTGGACCGGTTCTAAAAAGATCGCAAAGATGCTGAACAAGCTTTGGATAGAGTTCGAAAAGGGCCAATCGAGCGGATCTGAGCTTCCAGCCAATTGGGCTGTGGTCTTGAACAGGCCAATTTCAGAGTCTGGACCAGCTCAGTATTCAGCCGTAAATCTCTACCTTATTGACTACACTGATCTTGCGGTGCACGTCTGCCCGCCAGCATCGGCGCTCGTATCTCTTGGGGAGCGCACCCCTGTGGATCGACCGTTCGCCAGCGTGGAGCCGTTCACGGAGGTTATGAACTTGGTCGAGATGAAATTGCGGAAGCGACAGGCATGATCGGTCCCAAGCATTGCGGCACTGTGACGTGGTGATGTGGGATTGTTGGTAGGTCACGCCCCTGCAGCTTTGTGGCGCGTGACAGCGCCAGTGCGACGGCCGGATAACCGAGGATGATGGCTGCTACTCGGACTTTGGATGAGGCATCCAAAGCAAGTGTCCGACGATATCAAAGCGAAATCCGGCCGCGAGAAGAAGATCGCGCCAGTCGACCTTAGCTAACTCGACCGCTTCTCGGAGTTTATCGATCCGCCCATCGCTGAGTTTGAGAGCGGCTATCCGAATACGCTCCAGACTTCGAACATTCTGCTTGGTCATAAGCGGCAAATTGTCCGCGCATTCTTTCATCAACAGCTGCTCCGCTTCATCGCTGTCCTTGCCGCGGAATAAAGCGTGCAGACGAAGCCGGGTCTCGCTGCTCAACTCAACCATGCGCAATCTGTATGAAGCATACAATTCCGGTTCTGGCTCGACGAGGCGTTCGATTGGAGTTTTGCGCGATGTTGGCGTTTGACATCTCAGGCAAAGTTCACGAACGGCGTGAGAGCGAGTCAGCCGGCGAGCGGACCCCGCGGGGTCCAAGAACCCTGCATGCACGGAACCTTCATGCGCGAGAACCGGGAGATCCCATCCTCGCCCGCCGACTGCAGTCGAGGCGTTGGGCCGCTCAGGGAAGGCTGAGGCTGCAAGCCGGAGATTCACGAGGGTGGGAAGTCAGATCGCCCCGTACTACCGACGAGGCGTCCGAACGAGGCCGGTGCCGCGGAGGCGGTGGAGGGAAGGGGGCTGACCAAAGGGAACACGGCCAGAACCACAGGCTCCGGACTCAGGGCCGCGCTCTCGCCATGAGCGAGGAAGCACAGCGTCGCCAGATCCTGAATCTGCTTGCGGTCGATTGAAAGCTTGGAAGCTGAATCGAAGTCAGCCAGCGTCTTGTTGAAGGTGATCTGACCCCCGAGAACTGGTCCACGTGATGAGGGTTCCACCACAGCCCGCGAGGGCAAGGAGGAACTCGAATGAAGGGCAGGTAGCACACGCCGGAGCAGATCGTGCGCAAACTACGCGAGGCAGACCGGCTGCTCGGCGAAGGCAAGAACGTGGCCGAGGTGGCCAAAGAGCTGGGTATCAGCGAGCACACCTTCGGTCGCTGGCGCAATCAGTACGGCGGCCTGAAGGCAGACGATGCCAAGGAGCTGCGCCGACTGAAGGACGAGAACGGCCGGCTGAAGCGCATGGTCGCGAACCAGGCGCTGGACATCGAGATGCTGAAGGAGGTGGCCCGGGGAAACTTCTAAGCCCGACCCGCCGACGAGACGCCGTTCGCCGCCTGCGCGACCGGTTCGGAGTCTCGGAGCGCAGGGCGTGTCGGGCGATCGGGCAGAGCCGAAGCACACAGCGCCGGCCACCGAGGCCGGTGGCGCGAGGAAGGTTTGAGGGTGAGGCCGTATGCGCTAAAGCGGCATCGGGTAGGGACAAGCACGGTGCCGGCGAAGCGGCTCCGAGCGGAGCGGGGTAATTAGGTCTGGGCGCTCGATTTCATATTCGATTCGACCTCCGACGGGCGACCGATCAAGGCGCTAGCCATGTGCGACGAATGCACCCGCGAGAACATTGGTCGCCAGCTGGGTCGCTCCATCACCGCCGACGACGTGGTCGAAGTGCTCGACCAGGCCAAGGCCGAGCGCGGTGCCCCCGAGTGCATCCGGATGGACAACGGCCCGGAGCTGATCGCCACTGCAATTCGAGATTGGTGTCGGCTCTCCGGCACCGGCACCACCTACATCCAACCGGGCAGCCCCTGGGAGAACCCATTCGTCGAGAGCTTCAACGCGAGGCTGCGCGACGAGCTCTTCAACCGCGAGATATTCCACTCGGTCTTCGAGGCCAAGGTGCTCTACTTCGACTGGTGCGACGTCTACAACAACTTCCGTCCTCACAGCTCGATCGGTTACCTGGCGTCGGCGATGTTCGCCGCGCTGCTCCTCGGTCAGCTGCCATCGCCGGACCTGCAGCCACGGTGATCGCATCAAAACCGGCGTCGACGGCGGTGACTCAAAAAAGCGAAGGGCTGAGAAGCCTCAGGACGCCCGGAACGAAGTCGCCGCGACCCATAAGACCGGGCCAATCATCGCCAGACCAGACCTACAATCCCTCTGCTCGGCTCGTAGCCGGCGCCCTGCGGTGGCACTCGCCGCCGGACGTATCGGAATCGCGGAACCCTCATAGAGAGTGGATCCGTTTTCGGTCAAAGGGGAAGTGCGCGAGCCTGGTCTTTGCCAATAGCCGACGCTTGGCCCGACTCGCTGACCGCGGCGATCCAGCGAAATCGGTCCTGAGATGGGAATTTTCAGACCTGGCTGGAAACCGCGCCGTGTCACAGATCTGTCACGCATTCGCGGAACCGGGAGGACACAGAAGGACACGCGAGGACACGACGGCTGGCGTAATTGAGTACACGAGCACACGGGAGGGACCGGCGGGGCAGAGAGGACACGACGTACGCAGGGTTCGGGACCGTGCGACTGCTTAGATTCTGACCTCCGCGTTGGAAGGGACGACCGATTTGACAGCCAAGCTGAGTGCGTCCGGTCAAGCCGGAATCGACCGACGGGTGCGAGTCCCGTCCAAGGAGGGACCAAGCCGCCTTGGTAGCAGGCGACCGCCGCCAGGGGAGACCCGACCGGCGAAGCGTCGCATCAAAGCCTCGTAAAGGAGGTGAGCAAGTCCGCGGTCCGCAGCATCATGCGAAGCCTGCCGCGTCGTCAGCTGTCCCCGGGCAACCGGGTCAAGGAGGAGCCGAGCCCCGTCAAATTGGGCGAAGGCCATGGAAGCCGTCGAAGAACTTGGAAGCGCAGCCGCGAAGAACCTCCCGGCGTAGAGGGCGCGGAACGTGGACAGGGTCGGTTTCGGAACCGGAGAGGCCCTGTCGGACTCGGCAGCGGCGAGTCGCTGTTGAAAACGGAGGTCGTATAAGCGGCAACCGCGAAATCGGTCCTCTGTCCGAAGGGAGTCGGAGGGGCTCACAGTACCGTCGATGGCCACGCATGAAAACGTGGTCGGAGGGAAGGACCCCTGCTTCGTGCGTGCGTTCGGAGCAGGTAAGCGTGGGTGAATGCCGGTGACGGCTAACCACATCAGGAACAAGACGCGAGAACTGCAACGGGCGCTTTACGTGGCCGCCAAGCGGTCGGCGAGGCGGCGGTTCCATGCGCTCTACGACAAGGTGTACCGAATGGACGTCTTGGCGAGGGCGTGGGCGGAGGTGAAGGCCAACAAAGGCACGGCCGGAGTGGACGGCCAGACCCTTGCCGACATCGAGGCCCGAGGCGTGGGCGGCTTCTTGATGGAGCTGCGAACCGAGCTGCTGGCTCGGCGCTATCGGCCACAAGCGGTACGACGGGTCTATATCCCCAAGCCTGGCAAGAGCGAGAAGCGACCGCTGGGTATTCCGGGGGTCAAAGACAGAGTCGTGCAGCAGGCCACCAAACTGGTCTTGGAACCGATCTTCGAAGCGGACTTCCGAGACTGCTCCTACGGCTTTCGGCCTCGGCGCTCGGCGCATCAAGCGCTCGAGAAGATCCGGGTAACGGCCAACCGGGGGGCACAGTGGGTGGTCGACGCAGACGTTAAGTCGTTCTTCGATGAGATCGACCATGACGTTCTGCTCAAGTTGGTCGGGCGACGGGTTGGCGATCGGGGAGTCCTCAAGCTGATCAACGGCTGGCTGCGTGCGGGCGTGATGGAGGAGGGAGTCTGCGCAAGCACACGACCGGCACGCCGCAAGGCGGCGTCATCTCTCCGCTCTTAGCCAACATCGTCCTGCACGAACTCGATCGCGTGTGGGAGCAGCGATGTGGGCACCTGGGGGTGCTGGTGCGGTATGCGGACGACTTCGTCGTCCTCTGCCGGAGTCAAGCAGCGGCCCAAGAATGCCTGCGGCGATTGGGAATCGTGATGGAGCGCCTGCATTTGCAGGTGCAGCCGGAGAAGACTCGAATCGTCGCTCTGTGGCAGGGTCAAAACGGCTTTGACTTCCTCGGCTTTCATCATCGGATGAAGGAGTCCTGGCGCCGGCGCGGTCACTGGTACATGAACAAGTGGCCGAACCCTCGGGCAATGACGGCGATTCGGAACAAGGTCAAGGACATGGTGGGCTCGCGCCATGTGCTGAGCCACAGCCTCAACGACTGCACTCGGGCGCTCAACCCGGTGCTGCGCGGCTGGGCACAGTACTTCCGGGTGGGCAACGCCGATCGTCAGTTCGCCAAGGTGGACGAATACGTTTACCTGCGGCTGGCCCTGTTCGAGCAAGCCAAGCACCAGTGGCACTCTCGCCGCTGGGGCGGACCGCGTCTCCCTCAACTATTAAAGGAGAGCGGCCTTTATCGCCTCACCGGAACCGTTCGCTACTCGGCGTTCGTGTATGCAGTCGGGTGAAGCACGTCGGAGAGCCGTGTGCAGGAGAACCGCATGCACGGTTCGATGGGGGTGGCTGGAATCGGGGCTGCAAGGCCACCGCGCCAGCCGCCTACCCTACCAGCCAACTTCGCGAACAGAGGCGCATGGTGGCGGATGTCAGCGGACTCCTGATGCAGCGCTTCGCTCTGAGGCGGACGTCGACGCACGGCAGCGGATGCCAGCAACGCGGTCTTCAAAAGCGTCTGCGGCCTCTGCTAATCCAAGCCCTGGGCGTCTCGGGGATGCCTGCTGCGAAGCTTCCTAGCGCGTCCTCATGCGATGCCGTTTTGACACCTTATCCGGTGGACTTCCGTGGACTCTGGCGGACTAACCCACCACCGTTAATGGCAGATCTGAACTCGAAAACGACTCTGCTGGACTCTGGTGGACCCTCATCCTTCGGCCTGGCAGTCAGAGGGTAATCAGGTCCCCTTGGCCAAATTGCTCACGAGCCGTTTCATACAGCAACCCCAGCGGTAGGCCATGGCAAACAGCGGCACTCAGCGGCACTCAGCGACTTCGAGGTGGCATTTCTGAACGGGGTGCAGCGATCTGTTAACCGCAAGGTTCAGGGTTCGAATCCCTGGTCCGGAGCCAAATCTGAACTCGTTTCCTGCTCGAGCGGGCCAAGACAGGCCCTCACCTGACAGCAACCTGACAGCAATTGACAGCAACCCGACAAGAATGCAACGGCCAGTCCCTGGTCTGTATCGGGGGTCAAAGACCTGGCACGACAGAGGCCCTGTGTCCGTCGTATCGGGTCTCATCCTCGGGTGTAGACATCAACGACGTCGCTTTGAGGTCAAACGGGGTCGTGTGTCGGATCGACCAAAAGCTGAAGGTTCGCCGGGAGTACGCCCTTCGCATCGGGATGCGCTGCGAAGAATTCCTGCGGTGTGGATCTGCTTGATGTCGACGGTCTTCCGGACAGGATTAGTCAGGCCCTCAGCCACCACCTCCAGCACAATCTGTGGCGGCTGCGTACCGACGGCCATGAGGCCATCGAGGTTGAGATTCGGAAGGTAAGTCGCCCAATTCCCGTGGGCAGATGTCGTTCCGGCGCTCTCCCACTGATATGCAGTGGCCCCTGTAGGGTCTCCATCGATGACTTTCCATCCTTGGGGTGAAACGATCGACGCCAAAGGAACTATCGGCTGCTTGCGCTGGACACGAAGGTTGACAAGGTGGATCCGAAACGAGGGGTTGCGCCCCGGAAACGCGCTACGGTTGTAGGTGCGAACCCGAGCCCGCATAAGTCCACCGCTCGAAACGAACATGCTGAATACTCCCGGGCTGGTCTGGCTCGGGTTATTTATTAAGACGGGTTCGTTGATCTCGCACCCCGGAAACATGATTTGCGGTTCAAGGTCGGGGACTGCCGTTGCCGCTGCATACGCGGCCACTGCTACGACCGATGCGATGCCAGCAAGGAAGAGTGTCGCGATGCCTAAGGCAATGCCCATCCCGCCAATAACATCAGTGCGGTCCCAGTTGGACGTGAAACCAAATACCAGGGCGGCGCCGAGACCACCAACGGTGACCACGGCCAACACGGTGCCGAGAAGCCAAATCCTCGCTCGCGACGGCCGCCTCATGCCGGACAGTGCTCGCATTTGCCCTTTAGGCCGAGCGCGTACTCCGCGTGTTCAAGGCTGTCCGTTAGCAGGGGTCGAAGCCTTCGTTCTTCGTCTACACGTGCACGCCACTCGCGGACTTCCGGCAAGTCTGAGAACGCGGCGACGACACTCCAGCATCGTTCAACGTCGTCAGCGGTTGGCCCGTTGCTGATCATTGGCGAGAACACCGGCTCGTTAAAGATGCTGACCGCGTAACTAGCTTCAAACCGATTCCCGTCCATCCGCCACGTGATTTCGCCACGGTCGATCTCTCCCCTACCGAGATCACCGAGTAACATCGGCAAGGTCGTCGCGCGATCACTGGTCGCTTTCTCCGCTTCGCGGTGAGTGATGGCAATGAACCGGTTGTTCATCTGCCTATAGCCACTCGTGAGCTCATTCCACTCGTCAACTTCCTTCGCGACCTGCGGGTAGTGCTTTCGGAAGTCCTCCGCCCGAGCGCCCAACATCTTGATCGGATTCACAACGGGACTCCTGCCCCCACTCACGAAGTTCATGAACAGGCCCGTTTCCCGCGCCTCTTTGGCGAAATCCTGCATCGCCGCTACGTGTTGTCGATAGGCGGTGCTTTCGTTACGTCGGCTGGCGAACTCTAACTGTGCCCAGATGAGCAGCCCGATGAAGAGAAGCCCTTCGACCGCCGGGACCAGCGGTCCGGGCACCGAAAGGGCGGCGATTACACCCGCGGTCGTCAACGCCGAGCCAGCGGCGATGCGAATTGCGAAGAGGGGGCGAGCGCTTATGGCATGAGTTTATGCCGCGATCAGTCCGCGCAACCTCGTCTCTATCCGAGTCGGACGTCCGGGACTAGCTCTCGTTAAGCGAGACCGTAAGCATCTTGTCCACCGGGCCCGCGTCGCGCATCGACGCAATCACGTGTATTTGTACGCGGCTGCGGCCCTTCGGCACGCGAAACGTACCTCGGAGCCACGGAAGCATCGCATACACGTACGATGGCGCCGACAACCTGACGCAGAAGGGAAGCGTCCAGCAGGCTTTCAACAATGCGGATGAGCTCTGCTGGACGAGTCCCACACCGAGCTCTTGCTCAACACCACCCACCGGCGCC
>WNFD01013206.1_pt1 | contig 15973 bp, 14 predicted proteins | sample 5400491 | NCBI WGS metagenome assembly WNFD01 (sample SAMN13153343, study PRJNA577476) | soil metagenome | isolation source: 120 cm saprolite under Douglas fir tree site 2 hole 2 replicate 2 | place: USA:California | collected 2015-04-18 | reverse complement strand
CAGCCTGCACGGGAGAAAGCAATGGTCGAGCTAAAAAATGCCGCGCAAAATGAGCGATATGTGAGCGGTATTTTTAGTAATCAATAGAAAAGTAGTGAGGAATATTGCGCAGCAGACAAGTCGAATGCACTTGCAGTGTTTAAGGTGCGGATGCTAAGCTTCGATCACCTTGATCAATGGCAGTAGGCGTTGCTGTGCGAAAGGTAAGTTCATAGTTTCCTATTTTAATATTGTCTCCATCAACTAATGGGAAACCATTGTCACCCTGGATTTGCTGCCCATTGACCTGAACACCATTGGCACTACGTCTGTCGTAGATCATGAATCGATCATTTTCATGCTTCAGTAACGCATGGTGCCTTGAAGTGAGATCATCCAGGTCAAGTAAGATATCGCTGGAGCCAGCACGACCGATGGTCATTTCTTCACCGCGCAATTCTACTGTATAAGGTTCCTCGGTGTAGGGGGAAAAGATAATGAGATGCGCGATAAAGGCAGAATCCTCAAAGTGCATCTCAGACTGGTGTCCTTGAGCGTTTGCTGACTGTGCTACAGAAGCTATATCAGACTCAGGAGAAGTTTCGGACTCAAGAGCTTTTGAAGAAGGTTGAGAAACATCTATCGCAGGTTGCGGGACAAAAGCTGTCTCATGCTGAAGTATTTCGGTCTCTGGTTCACTTCGCTGAATTGGCTCGGTGGCTTGCTCGGTAAGTAGCTGAGGTGCTGGTTCAAAGGCGTCGAGAACATTTGAAAGGATGTGATTGGCTGGTTCTGTTTTAAATACTGGCTGAGTTTTTGGAGACAAAGTAGCCAGTAAGGCATCTGCGAATGCTTGTATAGAATGGTATCGATCTTCTGGAGAAACGGATAGTGCGCGTAGTATTACCCCATCTTGTACAACCGTAATGTTGGGTTTGAACGAAGAGAGAGGCGTAATAGTTTCTGTGAGTTTTAATTGTTCTATTTCTTCAGGTGAGCCAATATATGGTGGGCAGCCTACCAACCAGAAATAGAGGAGAGCTGCCAGGGCAAATTGGTCACTGGCTGGGATATCGCGCTTGTAAAGCTGTTCGGGTGCAGTAGTGACAGGCAGGGGTGTACTATTTTTTTCACCCAGGCGGCGTACAAAATGTGTGAGACCGACATCGGCAAGTAGGAAAGGCGCATTGTCGCTTTCATTAACCAAATTAGGACCGCGTAATACCAGAATGTTAGCCAAAGTAAGCGCACCATGTAAATAGCCACGATTGTGAATATGTTGCAGTGCCTGAGCCAGTTGATGCCCATAGTGTACAGCATCGAATACATCTAAAGGAGCCTGAAACCACAATCTACCGTTGTAGCTCAGAAGTGAACCGTTGCTAACATAACGACGAGCAACATAAAGTTTGCCATCAAATTCGCCATAATCAAGCACAGGTGCGAGGTAGGTGTGATTGAGAATACTAACGCCTTGCATCTCACGGAAAAACTGCCTTCGAGCAGGATCTGGCAATGTCGCAGTAGGATGGATGATTTTAAGCGTTACTTTGCGAAGCAGCATAGTATCTTCGGCTTCATAACTCTCACCTGATACACCACTACCTAACCACTGGATAATTCGATAGCGTTCAAAACTTTGACCTTTTTCCAATGTTGGCATAATGCAGTCTCACTATATCCTACGTAAATAAGAAGAGATGGTATAGTGTGCCGATTGGTTTATTAGCTTGCGTCCCATCCTTCGGTATGCTATCATACCACACGCAAAGATAATATGCATCTCTACACCTTTTGTCCTATTGAAACTTTTAATTGATACAGTGCTATTTTTATTTTCAATTTCCTTCCCCTTGTGTTTGTAAAAGCTAAAAATAGGCACAATACGGTAAAGATGCACATTTGGAGTCATACTTATTATGTTTAAGCTAAGTAACAGGCATGTAAAGAGATCTGACACCACTCAAGAGCCAAAAAGTGAAGTTAAGGCAACTGAGAAGCGCTTTCGGAACAATTTGCTGAATATATGTATTGTTGTGGTGATGTGCGGACTTCTGTTTTATGCAGTCTCAGATCAATTGTTTAAACCTAGAACAGATGCGGGTAAATATCAATGTTATGCTCTGGTTTTCTGGCAAGGCACACATGCAGTTCATGTGCTTCCGCCTGAACAATGTATGTTTCTTAATCAGAGATATTACTCACCGGCCTCAATTATTCAGGGTATGAAGACTATAGGGGTTCCTGCTGGCATTAGTAACCTGGCAGAATCCCAGACTACTTCAGGATCATTTCGTAATTTACCCTACGAGTATCCACTTTTGTCTATTATTCCTTTTAGTCTGGGTTTAATTGCTCCAACTGCCTGGTACCAGGTCGTTTTTGCAATATGGATGTTGCTTTTAGCAGCGATCATTTATGCTATACTCAGTAAAACCAGGTCTACCGGCGCAGCGATTGCCTTTGCTTTCTACCTGGTGGTTGGGAATTGGGGAAGTGCTGCAGCGAGATTTGATTTAGTTCCCGCTGCTTTGATATTGGGATCGGTGATCCTGGCTGCTCGAACCAAATGGAAATGGGCATTTGTTCTGCTGGCTCTGGCAACCATGATCAAATTTTTCCCTGTAGTGCTGGTTATTCCGTTTCTCATCGCCCAACAAAAGCAATACAGCGAGAAGTGGTACTCAGGGCACAGGTGGAGTGCTCTTGGAGTGTACTGTGGAATTTGTGTAGTGGCGACGCTTCTATCACTTTCACTGAATATTGGGGATACAATTAATCCTTTTCTCTATTTTTTTAACCGACCTATTCAGGTTGAGTCCGTCCCGGCAACGCTTCTCTGGCTTGGCAATTTTTTGGGCTATCCAACTAGCATTGAACAATCATTTGGGTCTGTCAATGTACTCGGCGCATTATCTCAAGGAGTTTCACTGTCGAGTTCATTGTGTTTAGTAGTGGGTTTGTTGTATACATTTTGGTTGCAGTGGAGAGGTAAGTTAGATATTTATACTGCCAGTCTGTTAACCGTCTTGATAATAATCATCACAGGAAAAGTATTTAGTCCGCAGTATTTAATATGGATTGCTCCTTTACTTGCCTTCGTAGGAAAAGCTAACTGGAAATGGCTGGTGACCTGGGGAATTGTGGGGTTGTTGACTACCTGGGTCTATCCCAATATGTATAGTTCTGTCAAATATGTCAAATATGTTCCACTCCTCCCAGCATTTTATCCTGTCGTTCTTGTGCGTAACCTGCTTATTTTGGGATTTATCATTGTTTTGCTTTATCAAGCTACTCGCAAACGTTTCGTCGTGACCATGTAGTTCATTCTGAAGTGTGTGAACTATTGGCCAGTTTTAAGCTCCTCTTTTTGCTTCTCTTCAATCGCTTCTGTCTCGGTAAGAGCTTGAGCACGCTTATGCTTGCGCACACGAAACACAATCAACACTGCTAGAACAGCAATTACAATCAATCCTGTTCCAAGCCAACCTAATGTAGCGGCTAGCCGTTCCACCTGTGCGAAGTTATCATGGAAAAATCGGCCGGCAACATATCCAAGCGTGCCAATGATTGTAGCCCACAAAATACCTCCAGCGGCATTGTAGATGAGGAAAGTGCGCCAATACATGTGATTAACGCCAGCCAGGAAGGCGGCCCAGGCGCGTAGAACAGCAATGAAGCGGCCAAAGAAGACTGTTTTATCTCCATGATTTGCAAAGTATAGCTCTGCGCGAGCGAGATGCTCAGGCTTTATAAAAACATATTTTCCGAAACGCACAACAAAAGCCCGACCACCTGTACGCCCAATGTAGTAGCCGATGTTGTCTCCTACGATTGCGCCTAAAGCAGCACAAGCAATCACCAGAGGTATTTGTAATTGGTGACTTACGGCGGCATAAAATGAAGCTAGCAGGAGCATTGTCTCACCAGGGAAAGGGATGCCTGAACTTTCGATCATTACAAAAAGAGCTACTGCCACATATCCGTATGAATTCAGGGCGTTCTGTAAGGTTGCAAGCGAAATGAGTGCGGCTAATGGCTCACCTGACCACAAGAATACTTTGATATGTAAGATCGGTAGCCAATGCATTATGTATTTCCTTCAAAATGGTTGAGATTACTTTACTTTGATCAATATCCTATGATTATCGAGTAATTATATCCTTATAATGTACGATGACACAACCTGAATTTAGACCATCCAACGATTTAACACAAAAAGCATAGCCAGCGTTGCTTGAAGAAAGGGAAACGCGATCAGAATTCCCAAATGGAGACGAGGATATTTAACGCCGAGCATCGCTAAGGTAATAAATGCGGGGAACATTTCGAGTACAAAGCGTTGATTAGATACTAACACATCGTGTTGCGCGACCGCGGGACTGATGAGCATATAGAAAAGCAACAGCATAATCCAGATGTTATAACTCATACGTAACTTGCGCCATCCCAGGATTGCCAGCGCGATAAAACTAATGGTAGCAGCCAGATCGAGGAGCAGGTGAACTTCAAAGAAAGAGCCGAAAGGTTGAATCAGGAATAGTTCGCGCAGGGTCGTCCAAATGCCAACCCAGGGCCAGGTCGTATGTCGATCCCAGTGGCTTTGCACAGCGGCAAACGCGAGAGGGTTCTGGAAGAGTTTCCAACAGTAAAAACAATAGAACAGGGAGCCTAATGGTATGAGAAATAAAGGGAAGACTCTGAGCATCAGACTCAGAATTTTATGGGAAACGTTTTGATCACTAGTTGTAAGGCTATCCCTTGTAATCCACAGTTCAGAAATAAACCTGCTGAACGCGTCAAAGCAGCAAACATACCCAGAATGCCAGCTAACCACCACTTCTGACGACGCATTGCAAGAAATGAACTGGCAGTCAGGAAAAGAAACAGGGATTCGTTATAAGCGGCAAAGAAGAAAAACGCCGTTGGAAAGATACACAGGTATAACAGTGTGCGTCGTCCGACCTGTTCGCCAAGGACATCAGCTGCAATCTGGTACAGTACAAATAAGGCTCCAAGCAGCGCCAGATTGCTGAGTAGCATGCCTATGGCTATGTAACCATTGTTTCCAAAGAGAGAAGCTATACCTTTGATTAACAAGGGAAAAAGCGGGAAAAAGGCTGTATCATAGATTGTTTGGTAGCCAAATTGGGCAATGCGTGTATAATTGGCAGCATCCCAATGATTCCATGAAGTGAGTAGAGCAGTTATATCGACCGGTGAGACAGGATAAACATGTGGAAGTACTGGAAACAAAATAAAGCCGATATATGTAACCAGCACGAGTAGTAAACGAGTTACTACAAACAACCAGATAATATCTGAAGTAGGTGCCCGTTTCATCAATTTTCCACCCGATATATTACATTAAATTTAGGCGCAATACATGCATACTATTGTATACTAACGTATGTAAGCCCAATTCAGGTACAATCAATCAGGGGTACTGATGACTTCTACTCAATCATCTATCCTACTCTGCCAACAATTCCTCAATTTTTTTCTCGATTGTCTGCGCAGTTGGGTAAAAGGCAGTTTCCTCGGGAGCATTGTAGGGTGCGGCCGGAGCTGGTAGCGCCGAGATGAAAGTGGGCGTGGCATCGAGATCATAGAAGCAGTTCTGGACTATCCATGAATGGACATGCCGTCCAAAACTCGTCAGATCGTTTTCTTCTGTTACCACAATAACGCGGCTAGCTTCGCGAACGGCAGCGGCTACAGCCACTTCATCGAATGGAGCGAGAGTCCGTAGATCGACTATCTCGATTGAGCCACCGTCGCGGTTGACACTGTTCGCAGCGGCTGTACAAGATTCTAATACCATCGTGCCCCAACAAATGATTGCCACATTGGTAGGTCCATTACCAATCCGTAGGCGACGGGCTTTGCCGATTGGTAATGTGTAATAGCCTTCCGGGACATACCAATATTCTGACATGACGTCTATGATGTTGCCAAGACTGTCTTTGGGCGGCTCAGAACGATATAGACGCCCGCGTTCAAGAAAGACAACGGGTGATTGTGATCGTGCGGCTTCGAGCAGTAAGCCCTTGGCGTCAAATGGAGTAGCAGGGCAAATTGTAATCATGCCTGGTACGCTGGTGAACCATTGCTCACCAGCATTGGAGTGACCAAATGCACCACCGCCAGTTCCACCACTCGAAATTGGACCTCCACCTCCACTGCCGGACTTCGTGCGAATAAGCAGAGGAACTGTCCAATCACCAAAGCTCTGGTATGAGGTACGGGCAGCCATACGTATAGTCTGAGCTGCTGATTGATAGTAGTCTACAAACTGAATTTCTGCACAGCGAGCCTTACCGTCTACCATACCTGCGCCAGCGGCAATTCCGACGATTACCTGTTCATTGAGGGGGCTGCTGATTGCTCGGCCAGGAAATTGTTTTACCAGCATAGCAGTTGCGCCGAACACGCCACCTCTAGGGCTGCCGACATCTTGCCCATAGACAAAGAAGTCAGGATCACGCTGCGCAAGTTCTATCAAAGCCTCGTTGATTGCGCCTAACATTGGCAACTGCTTTTTTGTTCCTCGCGGTGTGTTTTCCTGCCATTCAGGGACATATGTGATATGTTGCAAGACGCGTTCGGCTGTTGGTTCAGACTCCTGTAAAACCTGTGCTTCTGCGCTTTCCAGTTCGGCTCGGACTTCTTTACGAATACGTTCGATATCTCCTTCCTGGAGTTGTCCGTTTTCGACGAGCCAGCGGCCAAAGTTTTTCACAGGGTCTTTGGTTGTCGTTGTTAATTCAATCTCCTCTTTTGTGCGATAGGCCTTGATATCAGTGCTGCTAGAATGGGGATCGAGGAGACCAAGGCGCAGGTGCATCAGTACAGGTCCTTGTCCCGTGCGTATATGCTCAACGAGACGTGCGGTAGCTTGATAGGTTTCAATGGCGTTTGTACCATCGACCTCCTCAGCATAGACACCTCCACCTTTTGCCCATTCAACTAGCGATCCTCCCCATTGGATGGTAGAAGGAGCGGTAATTGCCCATCCATTATCTTCAACCACCATCAGGACAGGCAACTGATGCACGCTAGTCTGGCGAAAGAGCGCGTTGAAATCATTAGTCGCAACTCCGCCGTCACCTGCGGCGAACATAATAATGTCTTTCGACTTGTGCCACTGTAAAGAGAAACCAACACCACCTGCAAAAGGAGCAAGCGCTGCTACTTCACTGAAGGTAGGTAGAATGCGATGACGTTTGCTACTATAGTGCGAAGGCATATTGCGGCCTGCACCCATTGGCCCGGTTGTGCGTGAGTAAGCTTCACGCAAAGGGCCATAAATATCTCCTGTACGTTGTAGCCATGCTGCAAGGTCACGATAATAGAGGGCCATCCAGTCATCCTTGTTGAGAGCCATAGCAACTGCGGCCATACTTTCATGTCCAGCACATCCTATATAAAAAGGAAATCGGCCTTGAGTTTTACGAGTTTTCAGGATATCGTTGGTCACTCGCGCTGTAACCATTGTGCGATAAAGTGCGAGAATGTCCAGCTGCTTTGCTGTATTACTGGCTTCCGTAGCCCGAATGTTTACTGTCATGCTGCCTCCGTGTCGTCTACTCTGACTGTTTAGGCTGAATGAATCGAGGACTGTGTTGTTGCTCGTTTATTATAGAATCTGTGTTTACGAAAATGCAATGTGTGAGAACGAGTGTGGTTAAGGAAATAAGGCTTTTTCGCTTGGGCTAATTGTGCCTGTAATCGCATCGAGCATATAATACGGTAGAATTATCATTGTTGGATGGAGAAGAAATTGAAGGGCAAGTAGAGGTAGTTGCGCATGATGTAGTCGTATTTCTTGAAGGAGGTCAAGAGAAACATGAAGGTATTTAAGTGGGAAGACTTCTATAAAATTACCAAAGACAGACCTCACTGGCCTCTGCTGGCGCAAGCTGTATCTTTACTAACGCGCAAGGAAAACGCCCTTGACCTGGGCTGTGGGGCGGGACGAGATACGAGATATCTACTTGAACAGGGATTTTACGTTACGGCTGTCGATAGCCATCCTCAAGCGATCGCGCTGCTAGCGGACTTTCCACAGGGTCACCTGCGGGTGGTGCAGTCTTCGTTTGATGAATTTGAGTTTGAGACATACGACCTGGTGAATGCTCACTTTGCTCTCCCTTTCACTCCGAAAGAGCGTTTCCACGAGGTTTTTGTGCGAGTCAAGCATGCTCTAAATGCGGATGGAATTTTCGTGGGTCAATTCTTCGGGGTGAATGACGAGTGGAATACTCCAGAAAATCACATGACCTTTTTTACGAGAGAGCAGGCAGAAGATGAGTTGAAAGGATTGAAAGTAGTTGAGTTTAGCGAAGAGGATGTAGACAGTCATGTCGCAGATGGGACACCTAAGCACTGGCATGTGTTCCATATCATAGCTCAAAATAGAACAACCTAACTTTGACATTCCAATGACGCTCTCCTGGTATACTATAGATTGTGATCGGATTAAGTCTACTGAAAGGGGGTTGTGCTGATGAACGAGTTCCGCTATACCTCTTATGCTCAGGAAATCATCTTTGCTGCTGACTCGGTAGCTCGACTGGTCGATGCAGTTGAGCGGTTTCACTGGCGACGTTTAATGCTCTGCTCGACTGGTTCGCTGCGCAGAGGAGGTCACATTGCGTTGCTTGAGAAGGCGCTTGGGAGTCGATTGGTAGCGGTCTACGAACACGTTCAGCCACATGTTCCAGATTTCCAGGTAGTTGAAGCTCTTGAACTGGCGAGTGAGAAGGAAATAGACGCTCTAATCGGTATGGGTGGGGGCAGTCCAATTGGGATGGCAAAAGCTGTCAGTATGGCATTGGAGGAAAATCGTACTGGACCAGCGCGGGCTGCATTTCCTATAGACCAGCCTCTGGTGCCCGTTATTGCTATACCTACAACCTACGCAGGTTCTGAGATGACCCCGACGTATGGCATTACGTACCATAATGATGGTACGGCTCGTAAGGTTACAGTAACGGATGCTAAAATCACTCCGAAACTTGTCATTTATGACCCGCTGCTAACGCTTAATTTATCTTCAGCAATGACTGCTTCGACCGGCATCAATGCGTTGGCCCATTGCGTTGAAGCTCTTTACTCGATTACACGCAATCCACTCTCTACTTCTGCGGCGCTTAGCGGTATGCGTTCTATTTATACTGCGCTGCCGGTTTGTTATGCTGATGGAAATGACCTGGAAGCTCGTACGGAAATGCTTGTAGGTGCGTTTCTTGCTGGCTCGGCACTTTCTCATGTGACGATGGCATTACATCATGGTCTCTGCCATATATTGGGTGGAACAGCAGGTGTGCCGCATGGTGTTGCCAATAGCATCATATTACCCCATGCTATGCGTTTCAACCTGGATGCAACTGCCATTCAACTGGCTCAAGCTGCTGAAGCTATGGGAATTGGGCGCGATAAATCTGGCCCCTACATTAGTGATGAGGCGGCAGCAGAGGAAGTCGTGGAAAGAATTTACGCATTAATTGGCCAAATGAAACTGCCACAACACTTGCGTGATGTTGGTGTGAAGGAGGCTGATCTCCCATACCTGGCGCAGTTGGCTCTGCAAAGTCGCGCGGTGAAAAGTAACCCCAAACCGATTACTGATGCTGTGCAGATTGAGGCAGTCTTGCAGGCTGCGTGGTAAAGGATTGTTGATCTTCTTCAGTACTGCTGAGTTGCGCACGTATGACTGCATTCTGCTGGTTCAACAATGCGTCCTCAATACGCTGGCGATGTTTAGGGAGAGTATTGCCAGGAAGAGTATCAGGCGCAAAATAGCGACTTTCGCGTGTTTCCTCGGTGGATTGGAGAGTGCCGCCAATGACTAGACAGAGGAAAGTCAAGACCACTTCTTGCTTTTGTGGCTTGGAATAAACACCTACCAATCGTTCTACTTTGACTTCTAACCCTGTCTCTTCTCTCACCTCACGACAGAGCGCCTCATCGACCGTTTCTCCGGATTCCATCCCTCCACCAGGTAAATTCCACCAATCAATGTCACGTCGATGCCCCAGGAGTATCTGTTTCTCGTCGTTGAAGATCAGTGCGAAGACACCGATACGAAAAATAGGTGAACTGCTCTCTGCATCTAAATGCCTGGTCATTATCACTCCTCCTCATATCATGAATACTAACTAATTCATATGTAGTGACTAATTTTATCATGTGGACGCGACATTCCACTGAATCTTATAATCTACTGTGTAAAGTAGAACATCATTACAAATTTATCAATGGAATCATAATGATAGAAGTAAGCAAATCACTCATCAAAAAACTGTCCCCGCCAGCTATAGCCAAAACCGAGCGGGAGCGATATCTTGCACAAATTGCTAAGGCCCATAAGATCACACAATTTGATGTTGCTATGGCTATCGTGATCTTGCTGGATTTCGTTTTAACTTCTATTGATTCCGTCACGAAATGGTGGTATGTCGGATTTATTGATCTTTTCCTATCAGCCTTGTTACTCATACTGGTGATCAGCAGGCGCATGGTGCGCCCACTACTTGGGCGACTGATGATGGCGGGATTGGTTGCTGGAATATGCGAACTATTTACAGACGCATCTGGTCAGCATATAGTTCATTCTCTCATTTACCCAGCGAGAGAATTGACTATTTGGACATCACCAATATATATGCCCCTTTCGTGGTTAGTTACCCTGACTTACCTGGGCTATATTAGTTGGCGTTTACGAGCATTACTTGGATGGCGAATTGCAATCTTACTGTGTGGGTTGCTGGGTGCAATTGACATCCCTTTTTTTGAGGAGATTTCCTACTATGGAGGCTGGTGGCGATATGTACCCACACATCTTATGTTGGGTCATACACCTGCCTACGTCGTACTCTTCGAGGGATTGGTAGTAGCAGTGCTCCCTTTGCTTTTCGATCGTCTCGAACGACGTTCGTGGATAGAAACCGTAGTGCTTGGAGTTGTTATTGGAATATGGATGGCAATCTCAGCCCTTACAGCCTGGTTATTGTTGGGGCGTTAAAGAGGTCAAGGATAATTTGATGCTTGTAGCCTATGGGCCTGAAGGGCGACCTGTGATCGCTGAAGGAATAGATCTAGCACAATTAAAACACTGGTCACAAAGGAACCTGCTATATTGCCCCAATTGCCGTGGGGTAGTGCATATGCGTGGCGGGCCAGTGAAACGTACTCAACTGCACTTTGCGCACCAGAAAGGCGAGTGCTCCTGGAGTACTGAATCAGAGACGGTACGTCATTTGAAAGGGAAGATGGTGCTGGCAGGGTGGTTACGCAAGCAGTTTCCACAGGCAAGTGTCTCCCTGGAAAAACGTTTACCCGAACCAAATCGTATTGCGGATATTTTTGTCACTCATGCTGATGGGCGACAATGGGCTTTTGAGTTTCAATGTGCGCCTCTTGATATTGATGAATGGCAAATACGCCATACTGCCTATCGCAAAGCGAACATTCAAGATATCTGGATTATTGGCAGCAATCGACGTGAGAAACAAGAAGCTTTCATCGAAGCAATAATTGCTGCTGTGAGTGAGGTGATGTTTCTTGATCCGCTGCTTACGCCACCGCTAGTGTGGCTACGCTGGGCAGTTGCTCGTGAGACCATGCGGGAGTGGCAGACTGAGACAGGATGGACTCCCCCGCTCGAGGGATGGATCGGCCGTTCTCGTTCGAAATATGGCGCAACTCTTCGTGGGCAATTGCAAGATGTATGTTTGGGAGTGGATTGCCGCCTTATCCATCCCAATCGCACTGCACTCGAAGCGCGAATTGCTTTGCTACGGACGATGAAGGCTGCACAAGCCATCGATGAAGCCACTTTGAATGCATATCTCAATCCGATTGTTGGCGAAGAGATGTTGAATGTGGTACTATTTCCTATGTTACGTGCCTATCTGCGCGACCCCGATTTGTTGAGACGCTATAACTACGGGCGTGGTTATGGGGAACAATCCGTCAGCGATACAGATAGACATCGAATGCAGCAGGCACGTATTTGGCTTGAAAGGTTATCACAGCAAGGATTTCCTCCTTACAGGTTAGAGAAGCTGGCAAATGAGATTCCGCTTGTGGGTCCGTATGCGGCTTTCGCGAAATTTGTGGAAATGCTGGCGTTCCTCTCCAGAGGAGCAACCGACAAGCAGAGTTAAACGTATCAAAAGGGTGTCAGTCAGCGATTTTGCTGAGATTTTTGTATGTGTTTTCCCGATGTGAAAACACACTGGCAAAGAAAGAAAGGAAGTTGAAAAGATGAAAGGGTTTTTTGCAGGTCTACTGCTCGGACTGGGTATCGGATTGCTTGCAGCTCCAATGAGAGGCGAAGAAACTCGCCGCCAATTGGCTGATCGCTTCGCGGAGCTGCGTGGATACATTCCAGAAAACGAGCAATTCAATGAGTATGTACACCAGGTTTCTGGTCACGTCTCTCAAGCTGGTAGCAATCTGAAAGATTATGCCCAGCAGGCTGTATCAACAGTCAAGGATACTGGAAGTTCTTTGGGTGAATTGGGCCAGAAAGCTGGTACTGATGTGAAGCAGGCAGGTCAGAATGTAGTCGATACGACGAAACAGTCTGTAAAAACAGTGAGGCAGAGCGCGCAGATAGCGCCTTTAGAGGCTCTATTAATATTTATAGAAGTGCTGATGAGCCTCTTCTTCCGAGGTTTTCTCCTTGAAAAAAGCTGCTTCATTGCGTTTCACTGCGACATACGATGTAGCCAATAGGGGACCGAGAGCTGCTTTCAATACCTCATCGTGTTCCAGTTCATCCAGGGCTTCATCCAGTGAGGTGGGTAGACGACGGATACCTCGCCTCATTCGTTCCTCATCGCTATAATTTCCCGGGTCAATCTCTTCTGGTTCACCCGGGTCAATTTTGTTCTCAATGCCATCCAGGCCGGCCGCAAGTAATGCTCCCAGTGCCAGGTAGGGGTTGCCACTGTGGTCGGCTGGCTTGAGCTCCAGGTTGATTGAATCTGCTTCGCGACCCCAGAACAGCGAGGGGACGCGGATTGCTCCCTCACGGTTGTCGAAGCCGTAGGTCTCGTAAGCCGAACTCCAATAGTGCGGAAGCAGGCGGCGATACGAGTTGGGGCTGCCACAGGTGATGGCAATCAGGGCGCGCATATGACGCAAGACACCGCCAATGAAAGAGCGACCAATCTGGCTCAACCCACCACGCTGCGTGGCATCGTAGAAGAGATTCTTATCAGCGTGTTCGCTGCTACCACTACCCCACAGACTCACATGGATATGTGCGCCACTGCCAGCTTGATCCAGGAATGGTTTGGGGGCAAATGAAGCGAGTACATCAAAGGTGCGCGAGACACTACGCACGGTCTCACGAACCAGGCACACGTTATCAGCAGCTCGCAGGACATCGGCATGGTGAAGCGATAGTTCCTGCTGCGCCGGGCCAAGCTCGCTATGGAAGAGCTCGATGGAGATTCCCTGGGCTTCTAACGCTTCCAGGATGGCATCTATGACTTCGGCCTGCTCGTCCAGGCCGATACTGCTGTAACAGAGGCTGTGATCTGCAGGAATATAGTGCCCCTGCTCCTCACGAGCCAGGTAGAATTCGTGCTCGATCGCCGCTTCAGCACGCATACCATGCTCGGCCAGGCGTGTGACCATGCGTTTGAGGAAGGTGCGCGGGCAGGCTTGCCAGGGAGCGCCATCCTGCAGGATCATGTCGCACATCATACTTCCACTACTTGGGGCATATGGCAGGACAATGAATGTATTGGGATCAGGGATCAGGCGGAACTCGCCGATCGGTCCCATGCCTTCGACTATGGCCAGTGTCTCAACACCCGTAAAGGCCTGCATGGCTAGTGTCTGGCCGATCCCCTCATGGATTCGTGAGGGTAGTTTACTGGCATGGGTAGCCTTCCCGCGGATAATACCTCCATTATCACAATACAAAAATCGGACGAGTCGCAGATTGGCCTCGCGTGCCTGACGCACGACATCCTGTGCATTCATGAGTGCTTCCTTCTCCTATTTCTTTCTGCATTGTTATGGTAGCTGCATCCTTTGCGGTTGCATATGAGAGGAAAAGAATTGCTATACGCTTGCTAAGAGTAGTATAGCAGAGGGTTCATGATAAGACAAGAATCGAGAGGTTTTGTGATACAAAGGAAGAGTAAATAAGTGTGACTTTCTTACTTTTGCGAACGTAGTATACAGTAGAAGTAAATATCTTCCATGTTAGTGATGATTGATGGCATTTCCTTGCTCCTGATTGATGAGTTTGATACACTTCTGCACAGGATACCGAGGAGTTCTTACTCTTTTTCGATCTCACTATTTACGCTCCTTGCTACTCTCTTTTAAGGCTTTGGGAGCGTATTCTCGTAGTGTGGATAGATGCCGTTATCCATGACAACTGTGTGAAGGCATGTGTGAATATCGAATGGTATTTGCTTATGCTCATCATTACAATGACTGATCTGAAGTTAGGAAGGAGGCTTTTTACCTGACAATCACACTAAAAGATATTGCTCTTAGATGACTACAGAGTTGTTTGGTCTGTAGTTAAGTTCAAGAAATGCTCACCTATCGTGTGACGGTTTTTCAACCTGAAAAGCCGGAAGAGGTGAAGCGTGAAAGGAAAAATCACGATGAAATTATTTGGTCAAGGACGCAGAATGTTTACCATGATGGCGGGCATTCTCGTATTTTCCTTGCTCCTTGCGGCTTGTGGTAGTACTTCTACAACCACTGGTACGACTCCTACTACCGCTGCTGTGACCAATGGCAAAGGGTGCATGAAGGTTGGCGTACTCTTACCTGAGACCGCCACATCAGCCCGCTGGGACGGCAAAGACAGGCCTCTGTTGCAGAGTTTGATTCCTAAACAGCTAGCTGGCGCGACTGTAGACTACAACAATGCCGAAGGCAGCGCTGATACCCAGCAGACACAGGCTCAGGCAGATCTAACGAAGGGCGATTGTATCCTGGTACTTGCCTCAGTCGATAGTATTAAAGCGGCTGCGATCGTGTCGTCGGCAAAAGCCAAGGGTGTACCCGTCATTGCCTATGACCGCCTGATTTATAGCGCAGACCTCAACTACTATGTGTCTTTCGACAATACGAAAGTAGGCGCACTACAAGGTGGGTACATCGCGGCTCATTACCAGAGCTATGTCACTGCTAATGGCACGAAAAACACCGTGATGATCAACGGTGCCCAGACAGACAATAATGCGCTGCTGTTCTCCGCGGGTGCCCATAGCGCGCTTGACCCGCTGTATACTGCCGGGACTCTCAAAAAAGTCTATGAGCAATTCACCCCTGGCTGGGACAATGCGACTGCGCAAACTGAGATGCAGGCGGCACTGACAGCGAATGGGAATAAAGTTGCTGTCGCGTACGTTGCCAACGATGGTATGGCAAACAATGTGATTGCTGCGCTCAAGGCAGTAAAGCTGAATGGGAAAGTACTTGTCACTGGACAGGATGCAACGGCTGCTGGTATCCATAACATTCTTACTGGTGACCAGTCGATGACCGTCTACAAGAAAATTGATCTCGAGGCCAATGGGACGGCCCAACTCGTTGCTGCGATTAGCATGGGGACGGATACCAGCACGTTGACCTCTGGTGTAACCACCACTATTCCCTCATCTGGCGGCGCAGCTGCGGGCACGAAAATTCCCTCGATTCTCGAGGTGCCGGTGGCAGTGGACAAGTCGAATATTGCGACGACAGTTATTGCCGATGGATTCGTGACAGCAGCAGATGTTTGTACAGGTCTACCATCAGGTACTGGCGGTTTCTGTCCGTAAGCTGTAGTGGTTATAGCTTTATCTGGACCGGTAAGGTGCTTTACTAAATCTTTTCTAGAGAATTTATGAAGGGTACCCAAGGGGTGCCAGGTGATTGAACCTGAAATTACTGATACCGTATGGCACCCCTTGGGGTGCCATACGGTATCAGTCATTTCAGGTTCCATCACCTGGCACCCCTT
>WNFD01015970.1_pt1 | contig 15975 bp, 16 predicted proteins | sample 5400491 | NCBI WGS metagenome assembly WNFD01 (sample SAMN13153343, study PRJNA577476) | soil metagenome | isolation source: 120 cm saprolite under Douglas fir tree site 2 hole 2 replicate 2 | place: USA:California | collected 2015-04-18 | reverse complement strand
CCACCGTTGTCTTGCAACCTCACCGGGGCAGCAAACAATTTGGCAAGCTCATTCACTGACAAGATCTTATCGGTGCCATGCTGCGTCTTGGTGGCTGGATCGAAGGTGGCACCAGAGTCGCCCTGGAACAGGTTATACCCATACGACGTCAGCATCCCCACCGTGTCTGAGTCTAGATGAGTAGGGTCTCCGGCAACGATGCTGTTTCTTATCTTCACCTGGCTGACTTGTTTTGGGGGCGTGCCATTTGGATTGTTGGGGGAGAAGATCAAATCTTCGATGGCGATGTCACCACCGCGAAGTGCAGTGTTGTCAAAAATGGTACTAAAGGTGAGGTTAGCTCGTATAAACTCCTCTATTATGGTGGGCGGGTTATAGCTCTGAATGGAACTCTGGATGAGGATGCCCCCGCCATCGCCGTAGGCCTGATTGTCCGAGATGGTACTGTTAGTGATGGTAGTGGTGGTAGTGGTGGTGGTAGTGGAGATATTGAACGGGCCTTGGATGGAGATGCCCCCGCCAGCCATCGCTGTATTGTCCGAGACGGTGCTATTGTTCAGCGTGAGCGTGCCGCAATTGAAGATACCGCCGCCGCCGCTACTGGAGGCTGTGTTGCCCGAGACGGTGCTATTGTTCAGCGTGAGTACGCCTTCGTTGGAGATGCCGCCGCCGCTGTTGCTACCGATAAAGGATGTGTTGCCCGAGATGTTGCCTGAGATAGTGCTACTGTTCAGTGTGAGGGTGCCTTGGTTGTCGATGAAGCCCGTGACGCTGGTGAAACTGTTGCTGTCCTTGAAGGTGAGACCGAAAATGGTCACGGTGACTCCCTGGACCACACGAAAAATATACCCACTCGTGCCACTACTGATCGAGAGGAGACCTTTACCAGGGCCACGAATAATCAGGTCCTTCGCGATGGTCAGATCACCACTGGTCAGTAGAATGGTTCCGCGCAGACTCGCGCTAAACGTGATCGTGCTTTTTGGGAGGGCGGCATCGATGGCATGGCGCAGCGACCCTGGCTCGTCGTTGTCCTGAAGATTGCTCACGAAGGTCGGATCGGGCGATTGGTGGGTGAGGACCCAACTTGCCCCTCCCATTAATGAGGCGATAATGAGCAAGATAGCGATTATGCTGACAAGGAAGCGCACCCGAGAGGCAACACTGGCATGGAGAAAGGCCACCTCGTTCGTACTTGGGAAATTGCGTTTGGCCCATGCTCTCGCCTCTTTGAGCTGGGAGCCGCGATAGAGCCGATCTCTGGGTTTCCCACGCCGCTCCCACTCTGCGACATCCTGGCTCACAGCCTGCTGGAGATGGATGTCCTCACGCCCCTCACGCAACCAGTCTAAGAGACGCGGCCATTCGCGGATGAGCGCCTCGTGGCTGACTTCGATGGTGGTGGTCCCGGCGACCTCATTGGTGGTCAACAGGCGGGCAGTAATGAAGGCGTCAGCGACTTCTTGGAGGAGCGCTGTCTGTTTGCTATCGGCCAACGAGAGTTCGGCGAGGGACGCTCGCCGGCGAGTGGTGTCCTGCTCGCCCATGCCAGGGTCGATCAGGCGCAAGAACAAGGCCCGAGCGAGGCGTCGATGCTCTTCAGAATGCAGCGCCGCATAGGTAGACTCTGCCTGTTTGACGAGGGCTCCTTTGAGACCGCCCATCTCCTGGTAGGCTTGCAGGGTCAAGAGAGAGCCACTGCGCCGCTGGAAGAGCTGATCAAGCGTGAATTGCAAGAGCGGTAAGGCTCCCACCTGTCCCTGCATCTCGAAAAGCAGATCGCCCACCAGCGTTTCTTCAAAGGATAATTGCACATCAGGTAGCGCCGCAGGCCCCTGGATGGCTGTGCGCAGATCGGCGAGATCCATTGGCAGGACGGCCTTATGATGGGTCTCGATCAGCTGATAGAGCGTTGGATAGGACATGGGCCGATCATAGAAATCGGCGCGGAGCGTCAACAGAACGATGATCGGCCCCTGCGGCTCCGTCAGAGCGGCGACGAGCAGATCGATGAAGCACTCACGTTCCCATTCTGACGTGGTCTGTGTAAAGACCTCCTCAAACTGGTCGATAAGCAGCACTACCTGCTGTTGCGGCATCCTGACGAGGCACGCCGCCAGCCGGTGCAGGCCGCGTGCCGCTTCGTCGCTCAGCTCCTCGCGGAGACTCGCCACGCTCCTGTGTGGGAAGTGGGGGGCGAGTGTGAGAGCCAGAGCCTCCAGGGGATGCTCTCCCGGTTTCATCGGCTCCAGATAGACCCACTGCTCGCTGCCGGACAGCGCTCCCCGCTCGAGATGCGGCAAGAGGCCCGCCATCACCACACTCGATTTGCCGGACCCGCTCGCCCCGATCAAAGCGAGCAGTCGCCCCGGAGTGCTAGCCGGTTGCTGCTCCGTGAGCAGTCTCTTCACTGTCTCCACAAGCTCTGCAATCAGTCGGTCGCGCCCAAAAAATCGGCTGCGTCCTCCCGCGTGAAGGCTCGCAAACCTTTGTACGGATTGCGCGGCTGCCAAGTCGCTTCTCGTGCCTCTGCTGCTGTGAGACTGATCAGCTTGCTCTCCTGGGAGCCACCCTCCAACCGTTGGACCGCTGCTACAAGCTCTTCGAGTCGGGCAGAGTCCTCTGCCGTGCGAACATCAATCCAAGCCGCAAGCTCACTTCCCTCTTTGGGGAGGCAGGCTTGCCAGGACTCGCCTTCGATCCAGACCCCACAGACGGGCCGCTGATACATGCTGGCCATCTCCAACGCCTCGCGCACGTGGCGGGAGGAACGTGCCTCCGGCGAGAGGATCACCAGGATCGCCTGCGCGGCGCACACCACCTCCTGCAGGGCTTTGCGCGGGTGCGCTCCTGCCTGTATGCCGAACTGACGGCTGCTCCACAGCGTGATGCCCTGCTTCTCAAAGGCGACCTTCAGCTGGGAGACCACGGCTTTCTCCGCATCGGCATGGGAGCAAGCGAGAAACAGGAGAGGAGCGGGCATTGGAGGGGGTGGCTCCTGCAAACCACGCAGCAACCCAAGTTCCTCGGCACTCTGGCCCAGAACTGCGCATAAGCGTTCCCGGTAGTAGGGACTGGGAACGGTTATGCCCCGCTCCCAGCGGCTCACCATCTCGAAGCTCGTCCCCACTTCCTCAGCCAGTCTGGCCTGTGACCACCCTTTGCGGGTGCGAGCCTGCCACAAGCGTTCATTTGGCACGAATTTTCTCTGGCTCACTCTCTCATTGCATATCAAATCCGCTTCACGCGCCATCAGCTGTTCACGAGTGCAGAAAGCTGGTCGCACTCTCCTGAGATTTGAGGTCCCCTCAAATCAGGCTTTGCAAACGGCTTCGATATCCCCCCTCTTTGCTGGCTCTGCCAGACGTTGCTCACACACAGTTGCACTACTGAAAACCCTATAAGCTGACAAGAAACGAGAGACCTACGCAAAGCGGGCCTACGGGCTGGCTCTTGGTTGAACACGCAACGGATCGGTTCCACTTTGTCGGTGGTCCCTACATGATCGTCATCCACTTCCGCTGGGTTTTTCCATCCTTAAGTATAACAGAAATAGGGGAAAAATAACCACCTGCTCGCAACATGTCAAAAGAAAGTCTAGGAAATATCAACAACATCTCCTGGTAGCCAGGCACCTCCTCTGGCAAACTACCGATATGAGCGAGGTGGGGAGGGAATGGCATCTGAGCAGAGGCAAGAAGAACAGGAATGCACTTCACCGATCATGTGAACAACGACGGCCGCATCCAACCCGGGAGGAAGAAAAAACTCTTCAGCCTCCAATCCTGCTCGCAGGATGTTCTGGGGAACAAAGTGAAAGGAGCGCAAGATGTTTCCATTCGCTCTTGGAGCAGTCGTAATCGCGACAATGATCCTGACGGCTTTCCTTGTACTCAAGAGGAGAAGGGACGGGGGCAAGGCCGCCAGGGAGCGAGCCTGGCTCCAGCAACATGGAACAGCGATCGTGGCAACGGTGACCGAGATCCAATGCAAGCAAGCTTGGAGATACGGGGAGCACTGGCACCGCAGTACATGGAACGGCAATCTGGAGCAGGACAAAACCTGGCAGAGCTACTACGACGTGACCGCCAAGTGGCTACACCCGGCAACCAAGCGGGTGTATACATTTCTCTGTCAGACCTGGGCTGATGAGAAGACTCGTTCTCCCAGCAGGGGAGAGCAACGGCGCATGTTGCTCGACCTGCGGCAGCCTGAGCACTATACTCTCGACCTTCTGGATTCTGAGGCACTTCCGGCTTCTCTAGGGATCCCCTTACCTTCTTGCTTGACGGTCGTTATTGCCCCGCCGCTAGCAAACCTCAAGATAGAGCGAGAGGGAGGTAGGAGGTATGGAGGGCAATTGCGGTCTTCTTGCGAGGGCACCAGGCTGTATTGCCAGTGCATGGAAGAAAGAAGGACAAAAGAATGAGCACAAAGTACAATCCAACTCCAGAGCTGGAACCACCGACTCTTTCTCCTGAGAGATTATCCCCGGTCTCTGCAGATTCTGACGCTGCAGGCCGTGTGTGGAGCGTCTGCGCACTCGTGGAGCAGTGCCGATGGGAAATCCTGGCCTATCGTCGTGGAGAGCCCTCCAATGAGGCGTATGGTTTGGAGCTGTTGCGCCGAGCACTGGTGCAGGGCGATCAGGACGCCTGGGCAGGGCTACAGCAGTGCTTGAGCGAGCTGGTGCGGAGCTGGCTGTACGGCCATCCTCGCAGAGAAGCGGCCCCGAGCTTCGAGAGTGAAGAGAGCTATGTGGCGCTGGCTTTTGAGCGGTTCTGGCAGGCCACGGTTCAGCAAAAGGTCGCATTCAGGACGCTCGCTGGAGCATTGGTGTACCTGCGCGCGAGCCTCAATGGGGCTCTTCTGGATACCTTGCGGGCCTATGCCCACGGGATGCGCAACGAGATTGTAGCAAGCAAGCAGAAAATGATAGGAGATGTCTCTTCGTCCTGACAGCAGGTCAAAGGGAGCCGAGAAAAAAGGGAGGCACATCAGAAGAACCATCGATCACGTCCGACAAAAAGCATGAGATAGTGGGAGACCGTTACGAAAACGCGCAGAGAGACCCTCTCGACGAGAGAACCTACGTTGAGGACGAGCTTCATCGAGAGCGCAGTCGGCTCAAGCGACCCGCAAACCGAGGGCCTGGGCAAACACGGGTGAGAGCCCATAGACGGTAATCTCGACAGGCGGGGCGGTGGGTAGTCGGGCATTCCGTGCGAGCCGTTGTGGCCAACTCAAACGCCAATGCGCTCGCTCAGCGCGCGAGACAGGAGAAGGCGTCGAGGGGGGTGGTGAAACGGACGGGGCTTCCACGGTGACCAGGTGGCTTCGCTGCCAACGTATCCAGGTTCGGCGAGGCTGACAGCGCGACCAATCACCCCACAGGATGGGATAAGGGGCAGAAAGGCAGGGAGGTGGCTGCTCTTCTGGCACTGCCTCAGGCAGTGGATGCAGCACAGCGCTGACACGACGAGGTTTTTTGGTGGACGTACCATGTTCTTGACAGAGCGTACGTAAGGAACAGGTACGACAGTCAGCAATACGGGCGGCATAGAGCACGCGCAGCGTCCCATCGTGTTCGGGGCGTCGTTCCTGTGGATAGAGTGTTGCGCCTTGCGGACAACGCAGCGTGCCGTCAGCCTGAGCAAGAAAGTCGTGTCCCCCCAGGCTTCCTACTCGCGCGGCACGCGCCCACTGCGGGGGACCGAAAGATGGTCCAGCCGCAGAGAGGTCCGGGGATGGCAGAGGTTCAGTTCGAGGGGGGGGAAAACTCGGTGAGACGCATCGAGGTCGGTTGCCACTGCTGACTGAGTCCTTGGCGCAGATTCCACACCCACTGTGAAAGGATCTGCCAGGTTTCCTGACCGGAGGTCGTGTAGGAACTCCACCGATCACTGTCCTGCTCCCGATCCTCATCAGCCAGGACGGTCTCGAAGCTGCCGCGATGGAGGTAGAGCTTGACCACATCGGCGGCGGTAAAGCCGAGGGCGGGCAAGGCCGTGAAAAAGAGCTCATAGACGACTCCAGCGCGCGTCACGCCAATCGGGCTGGGAGTCGTCGCGGCTGGATGCGTGGCGATGATCACGCGAGAGCGGTGTCCCTCCGCGGTCACCGGCAATTCTCCACAATCAAACAGGTCCCGGCAGGTCCCACTTTCGGGATGCACGAACTGCTCATCGGCAGGCAAGGCGAGACGCTCTTTGACTTGTGCGAGATCAAGGAGTCCGTAATCTTTGCCGCGCATGGTCCAACTGACCCCAGCCACTCTCAGATCGGCGACAATAGCTCCGTCGCCATACAGCCCATCGAGTCGAACAAGGGCCTGACCAGGCAGAAGGCCCTGTGAGCGCTGATAGGCCACCACCACCTCCAGCTCATGCAAAAGCTCCCCTCGGTAATCGCCATTGCCTGCTCCGCCAAATGTTGCCAGCCACTGATGGGTATGGGCCTGCAAGAGCGTCGTGCGGGTGCGGACCACCTCTCCACGCTTGCGCCCCGTGTAGCCAGGGGCACAGACCGGTCGGAGACGCCGCTGTGGAGGGGGCAAATCAGGACCCTGAGGCAGGGCACGCTGTCGTGCGGCTTGTCTGGTGCCATCCAGATCGAAGACCACCCATCGCTGCCCTTGCCGATCCCACAGACCTCCCACACCCTCAGCAGGTCCAGGACGGGCCAGCGCGTCCTGCAAGAACACGCTGCGCAGCGCTTCTACACTCGCCTGGTCCAGGGCGGCAAGAAAGCGACTGAGCGTCGAGCGATGAGGCAACTGGTTGCGTCCGAACAAGGCCATGAACGCAGTCGCAAAGGGCTGCAGACGCTCGTAATACGCCGCGAGCGTCGGTTCACCACTGATGGCATAGCCTATCAGCACGACGACAAAGTCAATCACTTCAAAGGTGCCGAAGCGTTTGCGGGCGAAGCGAACCTCGTCGGAGATTTTGGTCAGAAGACCGAGACGGGTCAGGGTGTGGGCAACGAGGGCAACTTCGCCAAACCAGGAGGGTACCGAGGGGATCGGCGAGGCTTCGCTCTGAATGCTCACAGAGAACGGGTCATCCATGTTCATAGGATCTCCTGTCATTTTGATTCTTCACTCGGTCAGCAACCGCTGACCCGGTATCAAGAGCGGTCAACCCTCTCAGTATGACACAAAATGATCAGTTTTCACTCGGTCAGCAACCGCTGACCCGGTATCAAGAGCGGTCAACCCTCTCAGTATGACACAAAATGATCAGTTCTCCATCGAAAATTATCTCCTGTTACTCTGTTCGCTTGCTTCAATCTCGTTGCGCATCCCGTGGGTATGCGCGTCCAAGAGAGGTCCCCTTACCGGAGCCAGGAGCACCAGGGGAGCCATCCTTTGAAGAGCATCCTGACAGCGGTGAAGTGTGGGAAATCCTCCAGAGGGTGCTGCCGAGCGAGCGCGAGCAGCGCTTAGCTTACCTGCTCTATCACTGCAACCTCAAGCCCCGAGAGATTGTGCGCTTCTGTCAGGAGGAGTGGCCCGATGTCCAGGAGATTTACCGCCTGCGCCTCAACATTCTGGAGCAACTCCTGCGTAATACGGACCAACTGCGTTGGCGGTTCAATCTGCAGGAGCAGGCGTAAAGGAGAAGAGCTATGTCGCCTTTGCTAATGGGGACTAGCGCTGTTTCGAGTCTGCTGTTCCTTGCTGCTCTTGCTCTGGCCATGATGCAGAAGGTGAGAAACGCACGCGAAGATGGGTCATGGCTCATTCGAGCTGGAGCGCGTATCCTGGCCACTATTACCGACGTCCAAATCAGACGGGGGTGGAAGGAGGGTGAGCGTTGGGAGCGGAGTCCCTGGGATGGAGGTTTTGTCGCACTTCGCAGAAAAAGGAGGGAGTCATGCTTGACGACCCAGCTCTCGATCCGGATGCAATGACAGGCGAGGATGAGGCGGTCACCTTCACCGATCTTGATCAGCAGCAGAGCGCGCATGGCGTGCAAGTCCTGAGCATACTGCTGATGGGGGACAAGCAGAGCATGCTCAAGAGACGATGGCTGTGGTGCCTGACCAATACGATCTGCTTGCTCCTGTTGCTCGTCATCACGCTCAACCTGGGCAATGCGCTCCCGTCATTGCTCGCGCCCGCTCTTCACGCGCTTTTTCTGGGACACGCCGGGGCTCCTGAGCGAGGGATACAACCCCGACGCTATGATGGCATCGCTGTCCCAGTGGATGCCGCCTGGTCACCGGATAGCCACTTCATCGCCGTCCTAGGCTACACCTCAGCATGCACGCCCAGAGGCTGCGGCAGCGGTCTGGTCAACCTCTATGAGATGCAGGTCAAGAGGCTGAAAACGCAATGGCATCCTGATGAAGCCATTGGGCGGGCGATCAAGCAGGAATCCTCCCTGCCTCCTAGCAGTCATGGGTCGAGCACTTCCTATGCCCATATCGCCTGGTCACCTGATGGCCAGCATTTGGCACTCACCTTCAAGGTGGCTTCAGGGTCATCCTCGCTCACTGGTGTGGGACTCATGAGCAGGGAAGGAAGGCAGATGCAGATTCTCCTCCAACGGTCCCCGCCTCACCGAGGGTCTGCCGAGTGGGATATACAGCAAGGAAGACCTCTGCTTGCTCCTCTCATGCCTCTGCCCGCAGCTTTGGCCTATCATTGGAGCACAAACGGTCTTCTTGTTCCCCAAATGCGCCCCTCAGGGCGTACCCTATCACTGGCAGCCCCGGTAGCACCGGTTGGAAACCCCTTTGGAGATGCCTCATTTACCATCTGGCAGCCGGGGATCGTCCTGGCCGTCTTGCCAGGCGACATGCCGATGTCCATCTCACTCTGGCATGCCAGCTTCATCGCCTGGTCTCCGGACGGACGCTATCTCATCGATGGCATTGACCTGGTAGGGAGACTCGGGCCACCAGAACAGCCCTTTCTTGACCAGCAGAGCAGCAATGTTCTCAAGCCCACATTGCTCCTTTCTATTCGCGATGCCGCCTTACGTCAGATTATCGCGTCGCAGACCGCGATCTCCTGGTACCCCAACGGACGCGTTCTCCCAGGATACCGCGTGACGGATCAGCCAGACACAGCATCAGTCCTTGCTTGGCACCCTGATGGGCGTCTTCTAGCAAGGTATATCCCAGGAAAGCACATCGACTTCTATCTGTGCAGTACTGGGGACTATCTCGCTTCTTTCCTTCTGCCAGACGCAGAGATGACTTCGCCCGCCGAGATGACGCTGTTACGCTGGTCTCCCGATGGGAAACATCTCCTCTTCTTGAGCGCAGGAGGGTATACCTTGATTGGGATCAGAGAGGAGGTTCCGGTACAGAGGAACCTCCAGTGGGATCCTGCCGAGAGCTTTACGCCGTTTCGTGAGCCAGGGCTTTGAAGAGTGCGGTCCCACGCGATGCGCAACGAGCTGAGGAGAGCGGAGAAGATGGCTTGTCATGCGGTTTGAAGAAGCTTTGCTCTCGTTGACCAGAAACAGTCAGGTGGGGCTCACAGAGCTGCAAAGAAGCAAGAGAGGGATACCAGAGCCAGAGAATGAAAAACGGGTGAAAGAAAAAGAGAACGAAGGCTTGCTGTTTCACTCAAGCCGAGGTCGAGCCACACTCAGGCGATGTGGAGACCGAGAGAAGCGGCAAAAGCATCTGGTATCCCGAAGAGCGTGATCGAGACATCTGAAGCTACTTGCGGGCGGGCATTACGCGCTAGGCGGTCTTTCCAGGAGAGACGCCAATGTGCTCGCTCCGCACGGGAAAGCGGTCGAACTGACGGAGGTTGAGCCGGTGGAGCCGTTTCAGCCAGTCGGACATCGACGCGCTGGTGATGAAGAAGCTTCACCAGTCCCTGCCGATGGCAGCGACGCTGCCAGTCTCCCCAGAGCACAGGATGAGGAACCGATGGACGTAAAGGTTCCCCTGATGCAGGTGGGGATTCACTTGAGATCGATGCATGGGGAGAAGAGACCGGCCAATACACGGCACTGACCCGTCGCGCTTTGATAGTTGTCGCCGATTCTTGGCACTGCTCGCGGAGCGGACACGAGCGACAATGGCCGATCCGCGCTGCGTACAGTATCCGTAACGAGCCATCGCGCTCTGGTCGCCGCTCTTGTGCATACAGGGGCTGCCCAGCTGGACAGCGCAGCGTCCCATCAGGCTGTAAAGAGAAATCTGCCCCGGCAAATCCTTTGGTGTACGATGGACGTGCCCACTGTGGCGGCCCATAGATGACGGAAGCTGATTCAGATGGTCGAGAGACAGGATCAGGCGCAGCCTTCGCAGATTCACCTGCCGATGCCGGAGCAAATTCCGTCGTGCGCATGGGTGTGGGGCACAGCGCATGCCCCAATTCGAGGCGCAGATTCCAGATCCATTGCGCCACAATGAGCCAGAACTCCTGGCCCCAGGCGGTGTGCGAGCACCAGCGGTCGGGGTCCTGTTCTTCGTCTTCATCAGCGAGAACGGCCTCAAAAGCCCCACGATGCAAGTAGAGCGCCACCACATCAGCAGGAGTAAACGCCTCCGCTGGCAAAGCGGTGTAGAACAGCTCGTAGACTACCTCGTCACGCGTGGTGCCAACAGGGGCGGGAGCCTGTTGGGTGGCAACGATGACCCGTGTGCGTGGTCCAGTCGGGGTCAGGAGCAAAGCCGGGAAGTCAAAGAGGGTCCGGCTAGTCCCCGTTTCAGGGTGAGTGATCTGCTGATCCGGTGGTTGGGCTAGGCGAATCTGCATCTCTTGCAGATCGAGAAGATGGTAATCCTTCCCTCGCATCACATACGCCAAACCAGCCAGATCTGCCACAATCGCTCCATTGCCATATTGGCCGTCCAGGCGCACCACGGCCTGGCTCAGTGGAACAGATTGCGCTTTGACATACCTGCTGATCGCCAGCATGGCCTGCCGCAACTCTCCTCGATAATCGCCGTTGCCCGCCCCAGATGTCCCAGAGAACGTACCGACCCATTGGTGCGTATGTGCCTGGAGAATAGTTGTGCGTGTCCGAACCACTTCGCCCCGTTTGCGTCCCGTATAACCCGGAGCACAGACCTCGTCCAACCGGCGTTGAGCTGGTGGAAGATCAGGAGTACGAGGCAAGGCCCGTTGACGGGCGGCTTGTCGCGTGCCATCGATATCGAATACCAACCAGGAGGTCCCTTGCCGGTCCCACAATCCGCCCGTTTTCTCCCCCTTCTCAAGAGGCCGGGCCAGCATGTCTTCAAGAAACACCGTGCGCAACGCCTCGACAGGCGCTTGCTCCAGAGCAGCAAGAAATCGGCTGAGCGTCGACCGAACAGGCAAGCGATCTCGTCCGAACAGCACCATGAACGCGTTGGCAAAAGGAAGCACTCGCTCGTAGAATGCCTCCAGTGTGCGTTCTCCACTGATCGCATACCCCAGAAGCACGACCACAAAGTCCGTGAGGTCGTAATGGCCGAACCGACGCCGAGCGAAGCGCACGCGTTCCGAAATGTCCGAAAGCACGCCCAGGTGCCCAAGATAGTGCGCGATCACAGTCACCTCCCCAAACCATGATGGCGTCGAAGGAACTGATTGCGGTGAGGTCTGGATGGTCACCGCAGCAGAGGTGATACTGGTCATGCGTCGAAACCTCACAAGGATGTTCTTGCTATCGAGTGACACTCACCATAGCAGAAGACCACTGAAGCCTCCAGGGGGATTTCGCATCTGTGGGGGCTTCGGCCCTGAGATTGTTGGGGGGCTTTCCCCCCATGGATCTGCATGCGCGAACGTGAAAAGCGTCAGCCCCTCGCTCCCAACGCCGGAAGAGCACCTAGTTGTCGCAGCAGGCTCAAGTCATCGGCCAGAGCATCTGCGTGGATAATCTTGCCGTTCGCAAGACGATACATCGCAAGAAAACGGTAACTGACCTGCTTATTGGTAGCTGGGATGTTGCGCAACGGCCCTCGATGGGTTCCTCGTATGGTGTAACATACCCAGACCTGATCCCCCTCAGCCAGCATCTCTTCAACATCGAGGTAGGCATCGGGCAGGGCGGTGTAGAAGGAGGCGAGAAATTGTTTGTAGCCTGCAAAGGTTGATTCAAACCCCAATGGTGCAATGCCAGGAAAGTGACATTGGGGGTCAATGCTCTCCCAAATGGCCCCCATATCCTGCTTGTTCCCTGCCTCGATGAAGCGACGCATGAAACCTTTGTTTTCTTCGGTAGACATCGGTGATCCTTCCTTTCAGAACACGCTACTATTAGCGAATAGTGTACGGTAAAGGGCAAAAAAAATCATCATCGGCTTATGCGATTGATGGCCGACCAGAGCACCTGCCTGTTGATCGCGTCGATTTCCGCTACGGCGCTCAAGCGAGTCAGGCGCAGTGTAGCCAGGCCGTGCATCAGGGCCCACAGGCTGTAGATCTGGTGCTCGACGCTTTCACCGGACGAGATGACGAACTCGCCGCGCTCGATGCCTGTCTGGATACAAACGCGAAGCTGACCATACGCCGAGTTCCGGTCAAGCTGATCCAGAGCGGTCACCAGCCCTGAAGGCGAAAAAACGTGGCCGAACATGAGTAAGTAGAGCTGAGCATGTTCTCTGGCGAATACCAGGTAGGCTTGGGCTATTTCAAAAAGCCACTGGGCCGCCGTCTGCCCACGCGGGACACGCTCGATTTGCTTGCTCAACTGCATAAGGCCCTGCGCGATCAGAGCGTCGAGGATCTCGTCCTTGCTGGCGTAGTACTCATACAATCCCGACGGACTATATTCGATACGCTGTGCGATCTCACGGATCGAGAGGGCCTCAAGGCCGTGTTCGGCAATGATCGAGAGGGCTGCATCAAGCACCGCCTGGGCCGTTTTGGCTTTTCGCCGCTCACGAGGAGTGTGCCTCTCCAGCATTTTAGAATACCTTTCTTTTTCCGCACATTGTACGCTAACAGTATAGCGTTACTATAGGGTTTTGTCAAGAGCGTGTTGGACATGAGCTCATAGCTACACTCTTCACAGACTTCCTATGACCTCGTTGCGCAACCCGTGGGATTGAGTAGCCCAAGAATATTTTGGTGATATCTTCTGTTAGTCGTACTCGTCCCGTCTGGGAGCAGGTATATTTTATCAGAGCCAGGGCCAGGAGGAGAGTTTCTCAGGATCAGGCATTCAATGGGGGGATGTACTTCCACGACCTGATGATAGATTCCTCGCGGAAAGCCACAAAACTCGCGTGGACCGATGGTCACCCGTTCCCCTTCTACCTCAACAATGATGGCCCCTTGAAACACCAGAAAACATTCGTCGCTTTCTTGATGAGCATGAGGCAGTGGATCAGTCCAACCTTCCTTTGTATTGAAATAACTGATCTGCAAACGATCTGAGAGAGCAGAAAAATGAGGTAATTGACGGTGATGAAACTTTCCCATGCTTTTTTATCCCATCATTTTTTGAAATCCTCTTGGGCGAACTGCTTCCCTTATTAAGGCTAACAGAAACTTCTGTACGAGATGAAACGATTGGTACTTATGGCCAAACTTTCGGTAGGAAACGGCCAAACTTTCCGGTAATCGGCAATCGGCGCGAAGAGTGAGCACTGGGGATGCACCCGCCTGGAAAAACCGCTCCCCATCAGGTATACTCCTTCTAGAAGTTGTAAATTGCGGCGCTAATCGCGAGACGGTACTTCCCGAAGGATAAGCGTCCTTTGGCCGCTCTTGCAGGAGGGATGCGGATGGTCGCAAGGGCAGGCGCTGCCTCGATTTGTTCTCGCATTACGGGCCGCTCCTGATCGCGGATGGATGAAGAGCTTCAAGAATCACCCAACAATTGAAAGGAGTACTTTTGATGAGAAAAATTATCGTCCTCTCTTTCATAACGCTTGACGGCATCATGCAGGGACCAGGTGGGCCAACAGAAGATACCAGTGGGAACTTTACGTATGGTGGATGGACAGTTCCGTACTTTGATGATGTTCTTGGCAAGATCATGGAAGAGCAAATGAGTAGGCCATTTGATCTCTTATTAGGGAGAAAAACATTTGAGATCTTTGCATCATATTGGCCACATCATGAGGATGAAGGAGCTGGCATCAACAAAGCAACAAAGTATGTTGCTTCGAATACGCTTACAACACATGAGTGGAGGAAGTCGGTCTTTTTAAAGGGGAACGTGGTGGATGAAATTAAGAAGCTCAAACAACAAGATGGTCCTGACTTACAAGTGCATGGGAGTGGCAATCTCATTCAGACGTTACTCTCGCATGATTTGGTCGATGAATTGTGGCTCAAAATATTTCCTGTGACATTAGGTCAGGGGAAACGCTTGTTTGATCAAGGGACTCTTCCCGCTTCCTATACCTTGGTTGAATCTCAATTTTCACCAAGTGGAGTGATTATTGCTACCTTCAAACGTGCGGGAGAAGTCAAAACAGGATCATTTGCCTAATCGTTCACGAGGAAGCAAGGCCTTTAGGCCACGCCTCCACGCGGTGAAGGATCTCTGAACGGAGAGAAGAATGACAATCCGCTGAAAATTCCTGTACAGTCACGAATTTATCAGTATGAAATACAAGCCTGGGCGCGACATGGTGCTAAACGTCCGCGCCAGCATTGTGCGAACCTTCACCCGCTCTCTGGGATGATTGGTCGCTGTCAGGTGTGAGTCTCCCAGGAGGGACTTCGGGAGCGGCTTATTTACAACATTCCATGCCAATGCCCCAGATGTGAGGCGGTTTCTCAAGTGGTTAATGGTTGTGCTGCTCACTCTTCGCGCCGATTGCTCCCTCGTCGCCTTAAAACCTGCTCACTCTTCGCGCTTATTACCAGAAGCAGCGGGCAGTGCCGCTGGTCAAACGCCAAGTATCGGCCCGTCAAGCCTCCTGGTTGTTCGTCAAACCCAAGGAGCATCTCACCGCAGAACAGCAAGAGCTCCTTGGGCGCATCTGCCAAGCCCATGCCGAACTGCAGGAACTCTATCAGCTGGGGCAAGACTTTGTGCTGATGGTCAAGCAGAGACAAGCCAAGCGGCTAGACCCTTGGCTCGCACAAGCGCAGAAGAGTGCTTCCGTGGAACTGCGAGGATTTGCTTCTGGGATCAAACGCGATGATGCCGCCGTCAAGGCGGCCTTGTCTCTGGCTTGGAGCCAGGGCCAGGTGGAAGGTCAGATCACGCGCCTGAAATTGCTGAAAAGACAGATATACGGGCGCGCTCACTTTGAGTTGCTTCGCTCGCGCGTCCTACGCAGAGTTTGATTCAGGTACCACACAAAGTGCGCATGAGCCACTATTTTTACCAAGTAATATCAGAATTTTGCATCTTATATAACGCATAAAAGGATAACAACCTAGTCACTTTCAACTTTAGATGTAAATTCATCCCAACAGTCCTCACATATATCCGGTTCATCTATATCCTCTTTTGCGTATGAGGGAGTCAAAGAGTAACTGCCTAGGTCCGCTCGGGACTTGCCAAAGGTCGTGAAACCCGTAACTGCCTAGGTCCGCTGGGGACTTGCCAAAGGTCGTGAAACCCAGTAAAGTAAAGGCATGACCATTGAAGAAGAAAATCAGCGCCTGCGTGAACAAGTGGCACAGCGTGATGAAAGCATGCAGCAGCAGGAAACCCTGCTCTCCCAGCAGAGCCTGCTGATGCAGCAGATGCAAGAACAGATTGCTTGTTTGACCCAGCAAGTGAAAGACTTGCAAGATCGGCTGGCGAAAGATAGCCACAATAGCAGCTTGCCCCCCTCCTCGGATCGCTTTGTGCGGCAGCCAAAAAGCTTGCGCACAAAGAGCGAGAAGAAAACCGGAGGGCAAGAGGGACACCAGGGAACGACCTTGCAGTTTTCCGAGGCACCAGATGAAGTGATTGAGCATCTGGTAGCCGTCTGTTCGTCCTGTCAGCACGATTTGCGCAAGGTCGAGGCGTGCGTCACCCTTCGTCGGCAAGTGGTGGACATGCCATCGCCACGGCTGATCGTGCAGGAACACCGCGCAGAACAAAAGCAGTGTCCCCG
>WNFD01003405.1_pt1 | contig 15977 bp, 16 predicted proteins | sample 5400491 | NCBI WGS metagenome assembly WNFD01 (sample SAMN13153343, study PRJNA577476) | soil metagenome | isolation source: 120 cm saprolite under Douglas fir tree site 2 hole 2 replicate 2 | place: USA:California | collected 2015-04-18 | reverse complement strand
CGCTATCAGCTGGTCACCGCGCCGTCCTGCCCGTGGGCGCACCGTACCGTCCTGATGCGCAAGCTGAAAGGGCTCGACGGGGCGATCGCGCTCCTCGAATCCGACCTGCCGAAGGGCGAGGGCTGGGCCTATTCGCGCGGCGTCGACGATCTGATGCCGAAGGGCGGCGCCTTTCACGTCCATCAGGTCTACAGCGCGGCGCGGCCCGATTATACCGGCCGCGCCACCGTCCCCGTGCTGTGGGACCGTCAGAGGAAGACGATCGTCAACAATGAATCTTCCGAGATCATCCGCATGCTCAATTCGGAATTCGACGAACTGGGCGATTCCCGGCTCGACCTCTACCCGGTGGAGCTGCGCGGCGACATCGACGAGATCAACGCCTTCGTCTACGCCAATATCAACAATGGCGTCTACCGCTGCGGGCTGGCCAAGAGCCAGGCGGCCTACGAGGAAAGCTTCGGGAAGCTGTTCGCCGCGCTCGATGAACTCGAGGCGCGGCTCGGCCGGCAGCGCTGGCTGGTCGGCGACCGCTTCAGCGAAGCCGATCTGCGGCTGTTTCCGACGCTCCTGCGGTTCGACACGGTCTATTACGGGCTGTTCAAATGCAATCGGCGGCGGCTGACCGATTACAACCATTTGTGGAACTACACGCGCGAGATCTACCAGATGCCGGGGGTCGCCGAGACCGTCGATTTCGCGCGGATCAAGCTCGGCTATTACGGCGGCATGCGCCACCTCAACAACGGCATCCTGCCATTGGGGCCCGAGCTCGATTTCGCCGCGCCACACAACCGCGGCCGGCTGCGTTGAGCTGAGCGGTCCCCCTCACCCAGCTCCGGGTAAGGCTCGGCTCTGCCTCGCCGACCCGGCGCAACCCTCTCCCCCAATGGGGGAGAGGGAAGGGTGAGGGGGACCGCTCAGCTGCGCATCGCGACGCAATTGCCGCCGACCGACAAGATCCGGCCGCACAGCGCCTCGGCGACCGCGCGCGAGCCGGCCGGCAGGCGAACCTGGTAGAACGGCCGCGTGCCGCGGCTGCGCAGCAGCCGTCCGATGATCATCGGGTGCGCCTCACCGACGATTCCGGCATAGCGCTGGCGCGCCCGCTCGAAGGCGGCAAGCGCCAGCCCCTTCGAGAAATTGCCGGCCAGCTGCACGCCCCACGGCGCGAGCGGCGCGAAGCCGAGGCTGTCGCCGCCGCGATCCTGGCGCAGCTCGGCGGTCAGCGCGATGCAGGATTGCGCCGCGGTCGACTCGGCTGCGCTGCTGCCAAAGTTGTTGGTCCACTGGGCGGTCCAATCCGCCACGTCGCGCCCGCTGACGAAGCGAACATAGGCCCGCGTCTCGGCGGGCAGCTCGCCCTGCCCGCGCAGCCAGTTCTGGACCCGCGCCGGTCCGGCGTTATAGGCCGCCGCGGCAACGCCGAGACTGCCGAACTGCCGGCGCAAATCGGCAAGCAGGCTGGCGGCCTTGGGGATCGCGCGTTCCGGGTCGAACGGGTCGGCGAGACCGCGCTCCCGCGCGGTGCCGGGCATGAATTGCGCGATGCCCTCGGCGCCGGCCGGGCTGATTACGGCGGCGCGAAAGCTGCTCTCGCGCCAGATCAGCCGGGTGAAGAAGGCGACCGGCAGCTGATTGGCGCGGGCGGAACTCTCGATCAGCCGGCAGACCGCATGGTCGAGCGGCTCCATTGCGGGCTCTGCCGCCGCGCCGGCGAAATTCGGGGACAGGCACAGAAGAATAACGATGCAGCGCGCCCAAATCATGACCCTGAAGCACCTCCTCAAGCACCTGGAACTCCCTCTCCCCCATCGGGGGAGAGGGTTGGGGTGAGGGGGCGGATTCCAGAGCGCTTGCCGACACCCACCTCACCCTCCCATCGCTGCGCGATGGGCCCCTCCCTCTCCCCCCTGAAGGGCGGAGAGGGGCTGATCCTCCCTTCGGCCGAGGTAAACGGGCGAGGCCATAGGTCTGATCCCGGATGTGGCACTCGCTTGCCCGCCTGATCCCGCGCCGTGCTACGATCTTGTGTCGCAAGCCCGAGTAGGAGAAGAGATATGGCAGTCCGGCTCGTCATCAACATCACCGCGGTCCCGGGAAAGGGCGCCGAACTGACGCAGGCCATGAAGGGGCGCTGCGAGGTGTCCCAGAAAGACGCCGGCTGCGAGCAGTTCGAGGTCTTTCAGAGCGCCCTCAACCCCGACAGGCTGGTGCTCCTCGAACGCTGGAACAGCCAGGCCGCGCTCGACGCCCATGGCCAGTTGCAGCGCGCCCGGCCGCCGCTGCCCGCAGGATTGCGGCAGGGCGACGGCGAGCGCGAGGATTACGAGTACAACCGCACCCGATAGGAAGCCTAACACCGCAGTCCCGGCGAAAGCCGGGACCCACGTTGCGATCGCCTCGGGCGCGGCTTGGTGGGTCCCGGCTTTCGCCGGGACTGCGATCATGTGTATCTCCTTCCCCACCCTACTCGATCACCTCGTCGGCGAGCGAGAGCAGGGTCGGCGACAGGGCGAGGCCGAGCGCGGCGGCGGCCTTCTGGTTGACGACGAATTCGAACTTGGTCGGCTGCTGCACCGGCAGCTCGGCCGGGTTCGCCCCCTTGAGGATGCGATCGACGTAGCCGGCCGAGCGGTGGAAGATGTCGGCCGTGTCGGGGCCGTACGACATCAGCCCGCCCTCGACGGCAAACTGCCGGTAGACCGAGATGGCCGGCAGCCGGTTTGCCGCGGCAAGCTGCGCGATCTTGCGGATGTTGACGATATTGGCCGCGTCGGGTCCGATCAGCAGGCCGGTGCCGGGGGTGCGGGCCAACTCCTCAATTCGCGGTTGGATGTCGTCGACGCTGTCGACGGTCGCCGGAACGACCTGCACCGCGACCGACTGAGGAGCGGCTGCGATTTCCCGCAGGAAATCAGCGTAGAATGGTGTGATCTTGGGATTGTACAACAGCATGGCTCTGCTTACACCCGGCGCCGCATCCCTGATCAGCGACGTCCATTTGCCGATCAGTTCCGAGTTGATGAAGCTGAAGCCTGTGATGTTGCCGCCTGGGCGCGACAGGCTGGTGACGAACCCCAGCCCCACTGGATCGACGACCAGAACGCCAACGATCGGGATAGCGCGGGTCAGCGGTTTCAGTGCCGCAACAACCGGCGTGCCATTGGCGAGGATGATGTCGGGCGCAAGCGCCACCAGTTCCTGCGCGTATTCGTGGATGAGGTCCGGCTTACCGCCGGCCCAGCGGTACTCGATGCGGATGTTCTGGCCGTCCTGCCAGCCCAGCTCCTGCAACCCCTGACGGAAGGCGGCGATGCGCAGTTTGCTGTCGGGGTCGTCCTCGGCGACGATCATCAAGACGCCCAGTTTGCGCATGCCCTGCGCACGAGCCGGCGGCGGCAAGAACGCCGCCATGCCGCCGATAAGGCCGATGAAGTCGCGGCGCCGCATCGGCCGCCGCCGTTTTCTAACCGAGCCGCCGGCGGTAGAGCGCGATCAGCCGCTCCCAATGCCGCTCGGCCGCCGGCTTGTCGTAGCACCAGCGCTGCGGAAAGGCGAAGCCGTGGTGAACGCCTGGATAGAGCTCGATCTCACCCGCGGTGCCGGCGCGGCGGAAGAGGCCGCGCAACTCCTCGACCATCGGCAACGGCGCCAATTCGTCATGCTCGGCGCAGGCGATATAGAGCTCGCCCTTGACCTTGGCCAATGACAGATGCGGGCTCTCCTGAGCGTCGTTGACCAGCCAAGTGCCGTAGAACGAGGCGGCGGCGGCGACCCGGTCCGGATAGCGCGCCGCGGCGGCGAGCGCGTAGGGGCCGCTCATGCAATAGCCGTGCGCGCCGACCGGGCCGCGCGACGCCGCGTCCTGGGAATCGATAAATCCCAGCATCGCGTCGACATCTTCCATGACCGGCGGGATCGTCATCTTGGTGCGCACGGCGCGCATCCGGGCCTGCTCGGCGCTGCCTTTCTCCAGCACGTCGGGGCCGTAGATCGTGTCGCGGCCGGCGCGGTAGTAGAGGTTCGGCAGGACGACGTAATATCCGACGGTGCCGAGCCGGCGCGCCATGTCGCGCAATTCCTCGCGGATCCCCGGCGCGTCCATCAGCAGCATGACGCCCGGGAACGGACCGCCGCGCTCGGGATGGCAGATGAAAGTCTCCATCGCACCGTCCGTTGTCGCGATGTCAACGGTCGTTTCGATCATCGGTATCCCTCGTCGGTTGACAGCTCAGGGCGCGGCCGATAAGGGCAGCGACGCACCGGGCTTTCAAGTGCATTCTCCGAAGCGCGAAACGACACCAGACCGGAGGAGGGGCGGATGACGCGGATGACGGGTGGGCGGGCGCTGGTCGAGATGCTGTGCCGCCACGGGATCGACACGCTGTTCGCGCTGCCCGGTGTGCAGAACGATGCGCTGTTCGTCGCGCTCTACGATGCCGGCGAGAGGGTCCGGGTGATCCACCCCCGGCACGAGCAGGCCGCAGCCTATATGGCGTTCGGCTATAGCCGGGCGAGCGGCAAGCCCGGCGCCTATGCAGTGGTGCCGGGGCCGGGCCTCCTCAACACCACCGCCGCGCTCGCCACCGCCTACGCGACCAATTCGCCGGTCTTGTGCATCTCGGGGCAGATCCCGTCCAACCTGATTGGCCGCGGCTTTGGCCTGTTGCACGAGATCCCGGACCAGCTCGCGATCCTCAAGGGCCTCACCAAATGGGCTGAGCGGATCAACCATCCGAGCGAGACCGGGAAGCTCGTCAACGAAGCCTTCCGCCAGCTCGGCGACGGCAGGCCGCGCCCGGTCGCGCTCGAAATGCCGCTCGACATCATGGCGCTTGAGAGCGAGGTCGCCCTGCCGGCGGTGGAGGCCCCGCCCCCGGCGTCGCTGCCCGACCCCGAGCTGATCGGCCAGGCTGCCGCGCTCTTGGCGGGCGCCAAACAGCCGATGATCTATGTCGGCAGCGGCGCCGCCGACGCGAGCGCCGAGGTCTTGGCCTTGGCCGAGCGGCTGCAGGCGCCGGTGGTGACCTATACCGGTGGCAAGGGCATCCTCAGCGACCGCCATTATCTCGCGCAGAACCTGCTCGCCGGGCATGATCTGTGGCGCGCGACCGACGTCGTGCTCGCGGTCGGCACCCGGTTCAACCAACCGCAGACCCGCTGGGGGCTGGATGGCGAGATCAAGGTGATCCGCATCGATCTCGACCCGGTCGAGATCACCCGGGTCGCTCGGCCGGCGATCGGCATCGTCGCCGATGCGAAGGCGGCGCTCGCCGCCCTCCCTGCGGCGCTTCCCGCGGGCCAGGCTGCCTCGCGCCGCGCCGAGCTCGACATGCTGAAAGCGAAGACGATGGCGCGGCTGGAGGACACGCTCGGGCCGCAATGCGAATACCTCGCCGCGATCCGCGCCGAATTGCCCGATGAGGGGATCTATGTCGAGGATCTGACGCAGGTCGGCTATGTCGGGCGTCTCGCCTTCCCGGTCTATGGCCCACGCACCTACATCCACAGCGGCTATCAGGGGACGCTCGGCTTCAGCTATGCGACCGCGCTCGGCGCCAAGGTGGCGCGCCCCGACCTGCCGGTCGTGTCGATCTCCGGGGATGGCGGCTTCATGTACAATGTGCAGGAGCTGTCGACCGCGGCATTGCACGGCATCGACGTCATCGCGATCGTCTTCGCCGACGGCGCCTACGGCAATGTCCGGCGCATGCAGAAGAACGATTACGGCAACCGGCTGATCGGCGTCGACCTCATGAACCCGAATTTCCCGAAGATGGCCGAGAGCTACGGCATCGCCGGGGTGCGCGCGACCAGCCCCGACGCGCTGCGCCGCGAGCTCGCGGCGGCGCTGAAGCGGCGCGGCCCGTCGCTGATCGAGGTGCCGGTCGGCGAGATGCCTGACCCGTGGCCGACGCTGATCATGCCGCGGGTCAGGGGGCGGTAGAGAGAGGATGAACAAGAGTAGGCTTGCGCTGCGCTCCATCAACGACCCCGTGCTCGGGCGCTTCCGAGCCGCGGTTGACGAACTGTACGGGGACAGGATCGAGCGCATCGTGCTGTTCGGTTCTCGGGCGCGCGGCGATCACCAGCGTGACTCGGATTATGACATCGCCGTCTTCATCAAGGAGCCCAGCTCCTTCTGTGAGGAAAACCATCGGCTCGCCGTCGTCACCACCGACATTCTGCTCGATACCGGCGCGGACATATCGGCCATGCCATTCCGCGCCGGCGCGTACCGCGCGCGGACCGGCTTCATGCAGGAGCTGCGCGAAGACGGCATCGATCTATGAGGTCCGAGGCCGCGGATTATATGAACAAAGCTCGCCATTGCCTGGACAACGCCCGAGGAATAGCTGCTGCCGGGTTTCCCGATGTCGCGGCGCGCGAGGCGTATCTCGCAGCATTCCACGCCGCCGAGGCGTACATTTTTGAGCAGAGCGGCAAGGCGGCAAAGACGCATCGCGGCGTCCGCGCCCAATTCAGCCGGCTCGCGCAGCACGAGAGCCGCATCGATGCCGGGCTCCTGACCTTTCTCGGGGAGGGTTATCAATTCAAGGCAGTCGCGGATTACGGCGTCGGTCAAGCAATTGATTCGATCTCATCCGATGATGCGGATTCGGCGGTGGCTACCGCGGGCCGCTTTGTAGAGGCCATAGCAGCGGTGCTGGGCTAACCACGTCTGAGCGGCGCTTGCGGGAAGGGTAGGCCATCGACACATCTGCGGCGATGACAGCCTCGATTTTGCCGGCGACACCGGAGGCGATCGAGCGAGCGGCCCGCCTGATCCGCGAGGGCGGGCTGGTCGCGTTCCCGACCGAAACCGTGTACGGGCTCGCCGGCGATGCGACCAGCGAGGAAGCGGTCGCTCGAATTTTCGCGGCGAAGGGTCGGCCGCGCTTCAACCCGCTGATCATCCATGTTCCGGGGCTGGCAGAAGCCGACGCGCTTGCTGCGTTCGACGAGCGCGCACGCCTCGCGGCGGGCCGGTTTTGGCCGGGGCCGCTCAGCCTAGTATTGCCGCGGCGGCCGGAGTGCGGCCTCTCGCTGCTGGCGAGCGCCGGGCTCGACACCGTCGCGCTGCGCGCTCCGGCGCATGCCGTCGCGCAGGCGCTCTTACGCGCCGCCGGTCGGCCGATCGCAGCACCCTCGGCCAACCGCTCCGGCCGGGTCAGCCCGACGACCGCGGCCCATGTTGCCACCGAATTAGACGACCAAGTCGCGCTGATCCTCGATGCCGGCCCGTGTTTGGTCGGGGTTGAGTCGACGGTGCTCGACCTCACCGGCCCGACGCCGGCGCTGCTGCGAGCCGGTGGCGTTACCCTCGAAGAACTCCGAGCGGTGTTCGGCCAAATCGAGGTCCCGGGGGCGGGCGAGGACGCGCCGCGCGCCCCCGGGCGGTTGCCGAGCCATTATGCGCCGGGGCTGCCGGTGCGCCTCGATGCGGTGGATGCCCGGCCGGGCGAGGCGCTGCTCGCGTTTGGGCCCGAGGCGCCGGCTGGGTTTGCCGAGGTGCTGTTTCTCTCGCGCAGCGGCGATCTTGCCGAAGCGGCGGCCAATCTGTTTGCGATGCTGCGCCGGCTCGACCGGCCGGAGTTCAGCGGGATCGCGGTGATGCCGATCCCCGAGGTGGGGCTCGGCCGCGCGATCAACGACCGGCTGCGCCGGGCGGCCGCATCAAAACTATGATAGCGCGGCGACGCAGCCGAGAAACGCCGGCAAAGGGTGGGTCACGACATAGCTCGGGATCGCCGCGAGATGGGCGCTGAGGCGCCCCTTGGCCTCGAACCGCTGGCGGAACGAGCTGTCGACAAACCGCGCCGCGAGCCGCGGCACGATGCCGCCGGCGATGTAGACGCCGCCCTCAGCGCCGAGGGTCAACGCCAGATCCCCGGCGACCGTGCCGAGCATGGCGCAGAACATCGCCGTCGCCTCGCGGCAGAGCGGGTCCTGGGCGCCGATGTCGGGGTCGGTGATCTGGGCGGCGGTGTAAGGCGCGGCCGGCACGCGGTCGAGCGCAGCCAGGCTGTTGTAGAGATTGACGAGACCGGGGCCCGAGAGGCAGCGCTCGGCCGAGACGTGATCGAGACGCCGGCGCATCAATTCGAGGACGGCGCTTTCGCGCTCGTTCGCCGCGGCCATCGTCACATGGCCGCCCTCGCCGGCCAGCGCCACCCATCCCGACCCCGCCGGGATCATGCCCGAAACGCCGAGGCCCGAACCGGGGCCGAGCACCCCGATCGGCCGTCCCGCGACCGGTGCGCCGCCGCCGACCGGCATCCGGTCAGCGGCTGTGAGCCGCGGCAACGCCAGCGCCACCGCGGTAAAATCGTTGATCGCGACGAGCCGCTCCAAACCAAGCCGGTCGCGCAGCGCGGCGACCGAGAAGCTCCAGGGATGGTTGGTCATCCGGATCTGGTCGCCGGTTATCAGGGCGGCGATCGCCAGCGCCCCCCGGCGCGGCATCGGGAAATTGCCGCGCATCGCGAGATAGGCGTCGAGCGCATCGCCGATCTCGGCAAAATCGGCGCAGGCGAAGGTGGCCGAATGCAGCACGGCGCCGTCGGGTGCGACCAGCCCGAAGCGGGCGTTGGTCGCGCCGACATCGCCGACCAGCCAGGTCGTGGCTTGTTCCGTGGACATCAGTCAGCACCTCAACCGCCGGCGAGCCGGCGTAAAGCGTTGCCCGCCAGTCGTTGCGTCGAAGTGTCGCCCTCTATGCCCCGCCCGGCGTGATCACCCGCGGCGTCTCCCCGCCGGCCCTTGTGCGGCGCACACAACGGCATTCCGCCAGGAATCGCTGAGCTATGAGAAATCGCAACCTCTGTCAGCAGTTTTTTGCAAAGGGGTTGACTCTGCAAGGCTTCTCACTAGATTGTGCAGTGCGGTACGAGCCATGGCGTGGTTCTACCGTACGTCTTCTAGGCGTTTCCTCCCTAAACTCGGGCCGTGCTCACGCACGGCCCTTCTTTTTTGCGCCAGGACTCCTCCCCGGGCAGCACCGCATCGGCGACAATCTCCGGCAGGGCCGCGATCTCGCGATAGATCGGCGCGAAATCGGGACGCGTTGCAGCGAACAGCTCGGCGAAATCGTCGATCACGAAATAGGTCTGCTGGTAGCGGTCGATGTGGTAGCGGGTCCGCATCACCCGGCGCAGATCGAAGCGCAGCCGATGCGGGTGCGAGTCCTCCAGGCAATAGACCGATTCGCCCGCCGAGGAGAGGATGCCCGAGCCATAGATGCGCAGCCCTTCGGGGGTCGCGATCAGCCCGAACTCGACGGTGTACCAATAGAGCCGCGCCAACTCCGTCAGATGGCCGAGGCGCAGCGCCTTCAGCCCGCCTTCGCCATAGGCCTGCATGTAGTCGGCGAAGACCCGGTTCATCAGCATCGGGACATGGCCGCAGATGTCGTGGAAAACGTCCGGCTCCTGAAGATAGTCGAGCTGGTCGCGGCGCCGGATGAAGCAGGTCGAGGGGAAACGGCGGCGGGCGAGCAATGCGAAGAACAATTCGTCGGGGACGATGCCCGGCACGGCGGCGATGCGCCACCCGGTCGCCCGGTCGAGCAAGTCGCTGAGGCGGCGGAAATCGGGGATCCCGCCGGCGGCCACGCCCAATCCCCGCAAGCCGTCGAGATATTCCTGGCAGGCGCGGCCGACCAGCAGGCGCTGCTGGCGGTCGAACAACAGCCGCCAGATGGCGTGCTCGTCGGCGCTGTATCCCGACCAGTTCTGCTCGATCGTGCAATCCCGGACGTCGTCCATCCGATGCTCCGCGCGCCCCCGCCCTATTCATCCTCTGCACGTATGAACGCCGGCCCGGCGCGTCAATCACGGGATTTCCGTCATTGCGAGCGTAGCGACGCAATCTGGAGCCGGCTGTGCTCAACGACGCCGGGATTGCTTCGTCGCTACGCTCCTCGCAATGACGGCAGCGAAATTATTCGGCCGCGGGGCGCAGCGGCGTGGCCAGGCACTCGAGCATGACCTGCCCGAGATGCGCGACGAGGCCGGTCATTTCCGCCTTCAGCCGCTCGAACCCCGGCTTCTTCCGGTAGCGGCGCTCGTCCATGTAGAGCGCCCGGTTGATCTCGATCTGCAGCGCATGGCGGCCGCACCGCGGGTTGCCGTAATGGACGGTCGTGAACCCGCCGGCGTAAGGCGCGTTGAGCACGACCGCGAAATTCCGCTTGGCGAGAAAAGCGCGGGCCGCCTCGACGATGCGCGGCGCGCACGATGCGCCGTAGCAGTCGCCCAGCACGATATCGGCTGCGTCCTGGCCGCCGGCGGTGCTCGCCGCCGACGGCATCGAATGGCAGTCGAGCAGCAGATAGCCGCCGAAATTTGCTTCGGTCTCGTCGACCAGGCGCCGCAGCGCGTGATGATAGGGATGATAGAGCGCGTCGACCCGCTGCCTGGCCTCGGCAAAGCGCAGCTTCCTCGCGTAGATCTCCTCGCCGCTAGCGACGACCCGGGCAATCGTGCCGAGCCCCATGCGCACCCGGGGCGAGCGGGCGTTGACGAACCCCGGCAGCGTGTCCGCGAACATCGCCGGATCGAGTTCCCAGGCCTCGCGGTTGACGTCGAGATAGGCGCGCGGGAAGCGGGCCGCGAGGAGCGGCGCCCCGAGGTCGGGCGCCGCGGCAAAGATCATGTCGACGAAGCTATCCTCGGAGCGCCGCAGTGTCAGCGGGTCAAGACGCGCGGAGGCGAGGAAATCGTCCGGATAATCGGCCCCGCTATGGGGCGAGGCGACGACGAGCGGGATGGCATGTTGCGGCGGCTGCCGCAGGTCGAGGACGCCATCATCCGCAGGGCGTCGCCAGTCCGGCTCATCCATGAAAACAAGTTTAGTGAACCGCCGGCGCCCTGTCATCACCGCCGCGGCCGATTTACGGCAATCGCCGGCTTGGCTTCCGCCCGGCCAGTGCCCGTGTTAATCCTGCCGCCCGATCCGGTCTCGGGCTGCCACAGGTCGAGGGTGAGATCCGGGGAAGGAACCCGATGTCGAAGACGATGGCACTTTTCGCCGTCCTGCTGCTGGCCGCCGGCGCCGCCGGGGCGCAGACCGGCTCTGTCGAGGTCAGGGACGCGTGGGCGCGCGCGACCCCGGGCAAGGCCGAAATCGGCGCCGCTTACCTCACCCTCGAATCCCCGGTCCCCGACCGCCTGACCAGCCTCTCGACGCCGGTCGCCAATCTGGCCCAGCTGCACAATTCGACGATGGAAGGCGGGATCATGAAGATGCGCATGCTTCCCGGACTCGACCTCCCCGCCGGCCAGCCGGTCAAGCTCGAGCCAGGCGCGACGCATATCATGCTGCTCGGGCTGACTGGGCCGCTGCGTCCCGGCCAATCCTTCCCCCTGACCTTGCAATTCGAGAAGGCCGGGACGCGCGAGGTCACGGTCAGCGTTGAGAAGGCCGGGGCGATGGGTCCGGCGACGGCAACCGGCGGCAACATGCCGATGCCGGCGGGCCATTGAGGGAGCCCGAGCCATGGCCCCTACCCCTGAGAAACCAGCCGGCGCGCCGCGCTATGTGGTGATCGCGGTCACCTTGGCGGGGCTCCTCGTCCTTGCCGCCGGCGCGCTGCTCAGCGTCGCCTTTCGCGACAACCCGAAAGGCGCGGCCGGGACCCTTCTCGCCAGCGCGATCGGCGGCCCGTTCCATCTCGTCGACCAGAACGGCAAGCCGTTCGGCGATGCCGACCTCAAGGGCAAATGGCACCTCGTGTTCTTCGGCTACACCCATTGCCCCGATACCTGCCCGACCGCGCTCAACGAGATGGCGCTGGCGCTCGACCGGCTCGGCGAGAAGCGCGGCGAGGTCGGAATCGTCTTCATCACGGTCGACCCCGAGCGCGACACCCAAGAGGTGCTCAAATCCTATGTCGAAAGCTTCGACACGCCGATCGTCGCCCTGACCGGCACCGCCGAGGAGGTGAAAGAGGCGGCCAAGGCCTACCGCGTCTATTACGCCAAGCACCCGCGCAGCGACGGCGAATATGACATGGACCACAGCGCGGTCGTCTATGTGATGGACCCGAGCGGCCGCTTCACCGCGACCTTCACCCCCGACAGCACCGCACAAGCGATCGCCGAACGCCTGCAGAAGCTGCTGTCGTAGCTATCGGCTCGTCATTCCGGCCGGAGCATAGCGGAGAGCCGGAATCCAGGGCCACCTACACAGTCGCGTGCCCCTGGATGCCCGCTTTCGCGGGTATGACGGGTAGCGCTGTTGGCATTGCGGGTGCGGCGCAACATATAGGGGCGATCCGACAGTTTCCGCACACGGTTGATGGCCACGCTCCCCGTCGAGATCGCGCGCCGGCGCACCTTTGCGATTATCTCGCACCCCGACGCCGGCAAGACGACGCTGACCGAAAAACTCTTGCTCTTCGGCGGCGCCATTCAGCTTGCCGGCGAGGTGAAGGCACGCGGCGAGCGCCGGCGGGCGCGGTCCGACTGGATGGCGATCGAGCGCGAGCGCGGAATTTCGGTCAGCTCGGCGGTGATGACCTTCGAGCATGAGGGCCTGGTCCTCAACCTGCTCGATACGCCGGGCCACCAGGATTTCAGCGAAGACACCTATCGCACGCTGACCGCGGTCGACAGCGCGATCATGGTGATCGACGCAGCGCGCGGCATCGAGGAGCAGACCAAAAAGCTGTTCGAAGTGTGCCGGCTGCGCGACGTGCCGATCATCACCTTCATCAACAAGCTCGACCGCGAGGCGCGCGACCCGTTCGACCTGATCGACGAGATCGAGCAGACCCTGGCGCTCGACACGACGCCGGCGAGTTGGCCGATCGGCATGGGACGCGATTTCCTCGGCAGCTACGACCTGTTCGGCGATACGCTCTTGCTGTTCGAGCGCGGCCTTGGTGGCCAGCTGGTCGAGCCGATCCGCTGTCGCGGGCTCGACGACCCCGCATTGCCGCAGCGCCTCCCGGCGGACGCCATCGCCACGCTGCGCGAGCAGGTCGAGATGGCGCGCGGCCTCTGCCCGCCGTTTGACCTGGGGTCGTTCCGCGAGGGCCACCTGACGCCGGTCTACTTCGGCAGCGCGCTCCATAATTTCGGGGTGCGGGAATTGCTGCGCGGGATCGCCGAACTCGCGCCGCCGCCGCGGCCGCAGCCGGCGATCGACGCCATGGGCAAGCGCCCGGTGCTGCCCGAAGAAGAGGCGGTTGCCGGGTTTGTGTTCAAGGTGCAGGCCAACATCGACCCGCAGCACCGCGACCGCATCGCCTTTGTGCGGCTGTGCTCGGGCCGCTTCCACCGCGGCATGAAGCTTAAGAACATGCGCACCGGCCGCCTGATGAGCGTGCAGAACCCGGTGATGTTTCTGGCGCGCGAGCGCAACCTCGCCGAGGAGGCCTGGCCGGGCGACATCATCGGCATCCCCAATCACGGGAATTTGCGGCTCGGCGATACGCTGACCGAGGGCGCCGAGATCCGGGTCACCGGTCTGCCGAATTTCGCGCCGGAGATCCTGCGCCGGGTGCGGATCGAGGACCCGATGAAGTCGAAGCATCTGCGCCACGCGCTGACGCAGCTCGCCGATGAAGGGGTGACCCGCGTGTTCAAGCCGGCCAATGGCAGCGACTGGATCATCGGCGTCGTCGGCGCCTTGCAGCTCGATGTGCTCGAGGCGCGGCTCGCCGTCGAATATGGCCTCGCCACCCGGCTTGACGCCGCGCCCTACGAGGCGGCGCGCTGGCTCGATGCCGAACGCGCCGAACTCGACCGCTTCCGCGCCCGGAACGGCGCCGCGCTCGCCGAGGACCATGACGGCGTGCCGATCTTCCTCGCCCGCAACGCCTGGGATTTGCGCACCACGATCGCGGAATGGCCAGCGATCCGCTTCAGCGCGACACGGGAGCAGAATTAGCTGGGGCTGAGGGCGAGGACGACGGCGGGCCCAAATCGTATTATGATCGTGCTTCCGACCGTATGAGAGAGCCATGGACGAAACGGTTGAGTTGACAGTGCGGCTGCCCGTCGCCCTCCAGCGTCGCGTGGATACGATCGCGCAGGCGCTCGATCATCCGCGAGCATGGGTCATCGAGCGGGCGATCGAAAATTTTGTCGAGATAGAGACCATCAAACAGGCGCTTGCCGAAGCAGATGCAGGCGACTTCGCCTCCGACACCGAGGTGGATGAGGTATTCGGTAAATGGCGGAACCGCACCCTGAATGCGGGTTAGGTGGCTGCGGACCGCCCTCCGCGATCTTGAATCGCAAATAGACTACATTGCGGTGGACGACCCCGAGGCTGCGGCAAGGGCCGGCGATAGAATCCGACGGGCCGTCGAACGCCTGGCCGATTTTCCCGAGATGGGTCGTGCAGGGCGGGTCCCGTCGACACGCGAGTTGGTGGTAGCACGGACGCGTTGGATCGTCGTCTACCGTGTATCAACATCCGTCGAAATCCTGCGCGTGATTCACTCGTCACAACGCTGGCCACCGCGCCGGCGAGTTCCTTGAGGGTTCGTGTGGTTGGCACGGGTTTTGAAAGCAGAAAGACAGGTCCGGGCCTCGCATAGCGAGGTCGATCCGGGCCGGGACTCCCGGATCATCTCCGGACCTAGCTCCCGGACCAGCTTCCGCATGTTCAGCGCTCCGCAACAACCAGGCGTGTGGCCCGGTAGACCCGTCGGCGATAAGCTGCTTGCGCCCGGGCCACGCAGCCGGCGCCCTTGACCTCGTCGGTGGTGAGCGATGCGGCTCGCGTCAGCTGCCTTCCTTCTCGCCATAATCGGCGCCGCGCCGGCGCAGGCGGCGGCGGTCGCACTGGTCCTTGCGATCGATGTGTCGGAGAGCGTATCGTCCGAGCGCTACATTCTGCAGCATGACGGCATCGCCCGCGCCTTCGAGACGCCGCTTCTGATCGACGCCATCGCCGCGGTGCCGGATGGGATCGAGGCGCTCGTGCTCGAATGGTCGGATCCCGACAAGATCGCGGTCACGGTCGGCTGGACCCGCATCGCCAACCGCGGCGCCGCCGCAGCGTTCTCCGCGTCGGTGCGGGCAACCCAGCGCTCCTCGCACGGCCTGACGGCGATCGGGTCGGCGATGCGTGCCGCCGCTGCCGCCTTCGACCAGATGCCCGAGCCGGCCGGGCGCCGGGTGATCGATGTTTCGGGCGATGGCATGGCGAATTTCGGGGAGCCGCCGGTGACCGTGCGCGATGCCCTTGTCAAGCAGGGGATCACGATCAACGGCCTGGCGATCCTCAGCGAGGAACCCTGGCTCGAGGATTACTACAGCCGCAATGTGATCGGCGGCCCGGCGGCGTTTGTCGTGGTCGCCAAGGGGTTCGACAGCTTTGCCGACGCGATGCTGCGCAAGCTGGTGCAGGAAGTGGCGCGCGGCCCCTCCGTCACCGACGCCGAGGAGCGTTGACGCTCGCGGCGCGGCTCCCCTTCGGTGGACTGGCGGGACGAACTGCGCCACAGTCGATCCGCCGGCGCAGGTCACGATGAGGAGAGCCCCCGTGTTTCCGACCCTGAGCGACGAACAGCGCCGTTTCGTCTCGACGGTGCGCGAGCTGGCGCAGGGTGAGTTCCGCCAACGCGCGCAGCGCTGGATGGACGGCACCTTCCCGTTCGACAACATGAATGCGCTCGCCGAGCTGGGCGTTCTCGGCATGGCGGTGCCGGAAGAATACGGCGGGCTGGGCCTCCCGGTCTTCGACACCGCGCTCGTCCTCGAAGAAATCGCCAAGGCCTGCTATGTGACCGCGATGGCGGTCCTGGGCGAAGTCGGGGTGCAGACCCGGATCATTGCCACCTATGCCCCCGAGGCGATCAAGCGCCGCATCCTGCCGGCGGTGTGTAGCGGCGAGTGCCTCCTGGCGATCTGCATGACCGAGCCCGATGCCGGGACCGATGTCGCCAATTACCAGACCAACGTCGACCGGGTCGGCAACAGGCTTCGCCTCAACGGGGTCAAGACGCTGATCAGCCG